>Ga0105047_10010713_pt1 | contig 14961 bp, 8 predicted proteins | sample MAT04_FD_78384 | JGI IMG/M metagenome (GOLD analysis project Ga0105047, IMG submission 78384) | Freshwater microbial communities from Lake Fryxell liftoff mats and glacier meltwater in Antarctica - MAT-04 (megahit assembly) | ecosystem: Environmental > Aquatic > Freshwater > Ice > Liftoff... | reverse complement strand
TCGTGCGGCAGTCCGGCAACATCACCGCCGTTCTTGACTACACGCTCAACACGCTCCGGCTCTACGACTACACACTTGCCGAGAGCCAGCAACTTCGCAGTTCGCTGTTCCTTCCCCTGTATTCTGAACTCATGGAGCCAGGCTTTCTCGCCGGGGGCGTCAATATTCTCGCCGTCGCCACCAAAGTCCCCGGCGCGGGAGACAGCATCACGCTCATCAACATCACCAATCCCACGGCCCCCGTAACGCTTTCCAGCATCTCCGGCTTCGAGGTGCACAAGATGTGCCTCACCAACTCGCGCCTGTACGTCATGACCACCGCCGCCGAGTTCAAGATTATCGAACTCTCTTCGCTGACGCCGGTCCTCCGCAGCACCACGCCCTATGGCGGAACATTCAACGACTTTACCTGCATGACTTCATGGGAGGCACCGGGGGCTGTGAACAAGGTCGTCGCGCTCGGCACGCGCTCCTTGGGCGTCTGGCTCATCGACGTCACCAGCGCGCTGGCCCCGCTGGTCTCGGGCATCTACAACCCGGTGCCAAACTACCACGTCCGCGCGCTGGCCAAAGGCAACAGCCAGCTCTATGTCAACGCCACCGTCAGCGGCCCGCTCCTCTCCGATGTCCGCCTCGAGGCCGTGACGGTCACCACGATCACCGCTCCCGTCCGCCGCGGGTTAAGCGCCAACGCCAGCGGCTTCGGCTACGTGCCGCCGTACGAAGCACTCACCTACGTCAGCTCCCCCTCCGGCAAGTTCCTGGTCGGCACCTACTACTCCGGCGACGGGCTCGAAAACTTTGCGACAATCCATCAACTCGCCAACTTCTTCTCCGTCGAGAACTACATCGCCCCCATCGACTATCAGTTCCTGCCGCACGTCACCGGGCGTTTCGCCCCGAGTGCCGACGGTTCCCGCATCATCGGCGCGGCGGGTCAGGCCGGGCTGTACCAGGTCGCGATGCCCACGTCCTGGGCCCCGGGATACGCGCTCCAGTCCTTCAATCAATCGGGGTGCTACGGGGGCACGGTCAGTTTCGCGGGGGCATCGCTGGCTCATTCCGCCACCAACTTCAGCATCCAGTGGTACCGCGTGAGCAACAGTGGGTACACGCCGATCGTCGACGGGCCAACCGGCTGGGGCTCTGAGATCACCGGTGCACACGATTCGTTCTTGACCATCTTCAACCTGCGCCCGATGGACCGCAACTACTACTACGTCTGCCGGTCGACCAACTCCTGCGGCTCTACGGACTCGTTTTTTGCTCGGGTCTACTTCTGCCTCGCCGACTTCAACTGCGACGGTGCCCTCGACCCCGACGATCTCGCCGATTACATCACGTGCTACTTCTCCACCCCGCCCTGCGCCCCCGCCGACTTTAACGCCGACGGCCTCACCGACACCGACGATCTTGCCGACTTCATCACGGACTTCTTCTCCGGCTGCACCTGATCCTCCGCCCTACGCATTTTCAAACGCACGCAGTGCCCACCCCACCGGCACTCCGTGCGTTTTTTTCTCTGCATCCCCGCGCGCCATCACACATCCCTCGCGGCGCTTCAACCACTCCTCCTCCTGAAGAATGAATTCTAAACTTGCTGAACTCTGAAATCCCGACAATCATGCGAACGAACGCCGGTCAATCCTTCATAATGATCCGTCTGTGCGAGAATTATGTGGTGCGGAGCGATGAAATCGGTTATCTTGAACTGCCGTGACGCGGACCTACGCCGCTCGCCGCAGATCATCCGGAAATTGCCCGAAAGGTGGCCTCGAATGTCCATGCTTGCACGACGATGGTTTGGCGCTCGGGCTCGACGCTTTCGGGCCCTATTTTCGACCTTGGTTGCGGCGATACTGCCGCTGCTGTTCGCTGCGACGCCCGCCTTGGCCCAATGCGGCGTTTCGATCAGCGGGCGATTCGGCGGTGAGACCACAGCCGTCGCGCAGGTCGGCACAACCGGCCTGCTGGTGGCCTCGGGCACAAACCTTGAGATGCTGAGTTTGGCGAACCCGAACGCGCCCGTGACGTTTTCGCCGCCGCGCCGCATTGGCCTCGCCGCGCCGGCGAGAAAGATCTCGGTCGCCCCCGACGGCCTGTCCGCCGCCGTGTGGCTGGAGGACGACACGGTGGTCCGGGTGACCATCCTGTACGCTCCGCTGCTGAACATCAGCAATCCGGTCTCGACGCGTGCCATAGAAGACATCACCGATATTCTGGCGGACGGTCCGCGCGTCTACGTATCCACGCTGGAGATACTCTCTCCGCCCCGGCCGAACGGGCAGAACATTGATAGCGACATCCAGATTTATGACTTCTCGGCCAGCGGCGATCCCGTGTTTGTAGGGTCCATCGAGCCCCTTCTCTTCAACTATGGCTTTGATCGGATGATCAAGACCGGCAACCTGCTTTGGACAGGAATCCACGAGGGCAACTCGTCCATGCTCGGCGTTGAAGGGTGGAACGTTACCAATCCCGCCGCGCCCATTCGCGTGACGACAAGTCTCAACTTTGCCCCGCTGGGGTCCAGCACCAGCATCAGCGCCATGACCGCGATCGGTACCCTGCTGGTGCTCAGCTACGACAACTACGCGCCCGGCGCGACCCAGCGGGAGGATTGGATGCGTGCGGTCGATGTCATCAGCCCGACCTCGCCGGTCTGGCATCCGCCGGTGGATCTCAACGGGCGCGCGGGCTGCATGTCCTCGAACGGGAACGTGCTCCGCATCAGCATCAATGACTCGGGCGTGGGGTCTTGGAGCACGGCCAACCCGGCCGCGCTCTCGTACCTCGGCGGATACTTCGATACGTTTCCTCAGATCGGTCAGATGGTCTCCGGCGCGGCCTTCGGCCTCACCGATTACTGGGCCGCGGGGCGCGCCGGTCTGATGACCATGAACACCTCGAACCCGAGCGCGGTATCCCCGCGCACCACCCTCAACCGCCTCCCCGTTGCCCCGACGGTGGTTCGGCAGTCCGGCAACATCACCGCCGTTCTTGATTCCACGTTCAACATACTCCGGCTGTACGACTACACACTTCCGGAGAGCCAGCAGCTCCGCAGTTCGCTGTCCCTTCCATCGACCGCGGTGCTCATGGAGCCGGGCTTTCTTTCCGGTGGCGTCAACATCCTGGCTATCGCCAGCGGGTTTGGTGGCGGAGTGCCCAACAGAATCACGCTTATCAACATCACCAATCCATTGGCTCCCGTGACGCTTCCCAACACACTCACGGGCTTCAACGTGCACCAGATGTCCCTCGCGAACTCTCGCCTGTATGTGATGACCACCAGCGCCGAGTTCAAGGTTATCGAACTTTCCTCGCTCACCCCCGTCCTTCGCAGCACCACGCCCTTCGGCGGCACTCTCAACGACTACACATGCATGACGTCCTGGGAGGCCGGAGCGTCCAAGGCCGTTGCGCTGGGCACCAGGTCCTTCGGGCTCTGGCTCATCGATGTCACCAGCGCCTCCGCTCCGTTTGTCGCGAGCGTTTATAACCCAGTCTCCGGTTATCGCGTCGACGCGGTTGCCAAGGGCGACCAACAGTTGTACGTGGGCTCCACGATCGGTGTCCCCGGCAACGTATTAGATTTTACCCTGGAGTCCATCTCGGTCACCACGCTCACCGCCCCGGTTCGTCGCTTCTTAAGCTCGCAGAACTCCGGCTTCGGCACGGCAACCAACTTCGGGAACACATCGTTCTTGCCAGAGGCCTTCGACAGTCTGACCTACATAGCTGCGCCCGCAGGCAAGTTTCTGGTCGGCACGACGGAATCTAAGCAATTGAGAGGATTTTTCGGAACCGATTTCCGATCCCAACGCGCGGTGATCTTCCAGATCTCCAGCTTCTTCGCCCTTGAGAACTTCCTGGCCCCTATCGCCTCCCAGACGTTGAACGGTGTCACCGGGCGGTTCGCTCCGAGCGCCAATGGCTCGCGCATCATCGGTGCCGCCGGTCGTGCCGGGCTGTACCAAGTCGCCATGCCCGTCACCTGGGCCCCGGGATACGTCCAGCAGGCCTTCGATCAAGCGTCCTGCTACGCGGGTACGGCCTTTATCAACACGCTTGCGGTCGCCAACCCCAGCAACGTCACGTTCCAGTGGTACCGCGTCGGCAATGGTGGGAGCACGCCGATCGCCGACGGCCCGACAGGGTGGGGCTCGACCATTACCGGGGCCACCCAGGCAGGTCTGACGATCAGCAACCTGCGCCCGAACGACCGACGGTACTTGTACTTTTGCCGGACGACCAACTCCTGCGGCTCGAGGGACTCGTTCTGGGCTGATATCGACTTCTGCCTCGCAGACTTCAACTGCGACGGCGCTGTCGACCCCGACGACCTCGCGGATTACATCGGTACCTATTTCGCCGACCTCCCGGGAGCACGCAGCGACTTCAATGCCGACGGTCTCACCGACCCCGACGACCTCGCCGACTTCATTGGCGCCTTCTTCGGCGGCTGCACCTGATCCTCGCCGCGTCCCGCGCGATCATTTTAAGCCGCATGTATTTTCAAACGCACGCAGTGCCCACCCCACCGGCGCTCCGTGCGTTTTTTTCTGCACCCCCGCGCACCAATCCTCACCCCACCCCTCACCTCACCCCTCACTCTGACCTCCGACCTCTCTGAAATTTCAAATCTGAACTCCCTCCCCTCCTTCCCCCCATCCCTCTTTCTCCTCTGCGCCTTCCCTTCCCCGTCTGTGTCCGTCTGGGTCTGTTGTGGCTCATCCCCTCTTCTTCTCCTCCCCAAATCCTACCCCCCCGCCCCCATCCACCATCCCACTCCAAACACCACCACGGCCACCACCAACACCACCGCTGCCAGCACCACCGCCACCACCCAGTCGCGCCGCGCCACCGTCGCCGCACCGGTCACCGCCCCCGCCACTCTCCGCACAATCCCCCGCCGCGCCCGCGCCGCCGCCACCGGCTCGCCCGCCATAAACCGCCGCAAATCCTCCGCCATCGCTTCCGCCGTGCGATACCGCGCCTCCACCCGCGCGCTCATCGCTTTCTCCACAATCGCCGCCAGCTCTTCACTCACACTGGGCGTCAAGCTCCGCAGCCGCGGGGCCTCGCCCCGCGTGATCTGTTCGAGCGTCGCCCGCGCATCCTCACCCGCGAACGCCGGCCGCAGCGCTAGCGCGTGATACAGCGTCACTCCCAGCCCGTAAATATCACTCCGCTTCCCCGGCGCCTGCCCGCGCAACGTCTCGGGCGCGGCATACGCGACCGTTCCGGCAAACCGGCTCGAAACTCGCGTCTCCGCTTCCCCGCCCGCCACTCGCCGAACACTCTGCCACTGGCCGCTCACCGGATCAAGCCAACGTCCCGTCTCGTTGTCATCACTAGTCATCACCAGCCCAAAGTCTGAGAGCATCGCGCTCCCATCCGTCCGCAGCAGCACGTTGCTGGGTTTGATATCACGGTGAAAGAACCCCCGCGCATGCACCGCCGCCATCGCGCCCGCCAGCGTCACCCCCACCATCGCCACCCAGCGCTGCGCATCCATCGCCGCCAGCCGCGCCGAATCCAGCGGCCCGCACCGCAGCGCCCGCGATAGCTCGTCCATCTTCCACATCGTCCCCGCCGTCGTCACCAGCGCCATCCGCGACAGCACCGTCCCCAGCGATTCCCCCTCCACCCAGTCCATAGTAAACCCATACCGCTTGCCATCGGTCACCAGGTCAAACACCGTCACAATGGCCGGATCCCGAATCGAGGCGATCGCCTTCGCCTCCCGCTCAAACCGCTCGCGCGCACTGGGCGAAATGAGCTGCTCGGGCTGCAGCACCTTCAGCGCCACCCGCCGCCCCAGACTCTCCTGCTCGGCCAGATACACCACCCCCATCCCGCCCCGTCCGATCTCTTTCACAATCTTGTACCCGCCAAAGTTCACCGGCCCCTCGCGCTCCCGCGCCCCCGAGGCGCTCAGCGCCATCGCCATCGCGCCCTCAATCGCCCCCTTCAAATGCGGCCGCGCCGACACCGCGCCCTCCACATCCACCCGCTCACAAGACAACATCGCCGCCAGCGCATCGGCAAAAAAAGTCTCCACATACTCCCGATCCGCCGGGCTCGCCCCCGCCAACATCACCTGCCAGTTCACCATAGGACCAGAGCATAAGCCGCGGCAACCGTCGGCAGAAGATGTGAGTCCTCCCATGCCCGCGCCCCCAACCAACACCCTCCCCGTACCAACCATCACCCCCACCGTGCCAGAAGCAGCCGCCACGCTCCCGTGCTCCAAAACCGCCACCACCCAACCGAGCGCAGCGAACCCCCCAGCGTGGCGTATCTCCGGCTGCAAACCAAAGTTGCCGAAGTATTGTTTCTGGCGCTTCTCTACCGGGTGTAGGCGCGGGTGGGCGGGGTGAGGAGGGTGCGGGCGGTGAACGCGGGAATATGAGGCGGGCGAGGCGCGGGATGAACTGATACGCTTGTGTCATGAACACACCCTTTGGCGAACCAGTGTTCTCGACCGGCGGAGGCGGCGGAGGTGATGGGGGAGCGAGCGCGCACGGTGCGGGGGGGCCGGAGGCGATGATGCTGGCGCGGGCGGGCAGCGACTATCTGACGAAGATTCGGTGGGGGCTGGGCCTGATTCTGGGAGCCGGAGTCGCGAGTATTGGTGCGACGGTTGTGAGTGACGGGTTGCGTGTCGCGCAGGTCGGGTGGCAACCGATGAACTTTGTTGAGTTCAACCGGGAATCAGCGACGACGAAGTTGATCGAGGCGGTGCTCGGGGTGGCATCAAGTGTTGGATATTGGCTTTATTCGTCGCGAGACAAGGCCCACGAGCGCTTCGCAGGAGTTTCCATTGCACCAGCGTTGATGCGAATATCGGCGGTGCTGACCGGTATCGCGTGCCTCTTGACCGCGATACTCGCGATCGTCAGCGCGAACTCGCAGGGCGCGACGGTCGACACAGGCGCCGCGGCTCCTCAACCCTGGGATTTGTGGTTTATGCTGATCTGGGTGAGTCTGATGGTGGCCGCCGGCGTGGCAATGGTGATGAACTTCTTCGCGACACTCAGCCACACGCGCTCCATCGCCGAGCGGGTGCCGGATGCGCAGAGCGTGGCGATGGCTCGGTGGTGGACGCTATTGCTTCCAGTGTTGGTTGGGACGGGATTGGTCTTGGCCTTTGTCAGCACGAAGGCAAATGATTCGGTCGAGCCCTGGCAACTCTGGATGTTGACTGGCGCCTCGTACGCGGCGCTGATCGTTGCCGAGGTATTGTTTCTGGCGCTTCTCTACCGGGTGTGGGTGCGGGTGGGCGGGGTGAGGAAGGTGCGGGCGGTGAGCGCGGGACTATGAGGCGGCCGAGGCGTGGCACGGTCGTATATCCTCGTGTGCATGGAGACGCCGTTTGCGAAAGCTGAGATGGCAGAGTCGGGCCCAGGGGCTGTCGGCGCGCTTAGTGCGCGTGCGGCAGGTGAGATGAGCGTTGTCGCGGCAGATGATGAGCGGTACTGCGTGAAGTGCACCTATCCGCTGCGGGGGCTGATCACAACGGGGACGTGTCCAGAGTGCGGGATTTTGGTGGCGCCGTCACTGGCGGTATCAACGCTGGCAAATGTGCTGCGGCGTTGATCACCGGCCGGGGGCGATCATCTTGATCTGCGGGCCGCCGTCGCGGATGATGGCGTTGGGGCTGTCGGCGCTCGCGCCGGGGCGGGCCGGGAGTTTCTCGATTTGAGCGGTGGTGAGAATGTTGTGCAGTGAGGCGACGGTGCGGTCTTCGAGGTCGCGCCGGTCTTTGCGGGATTGTTCCTGCTGGGGGTCGGCCTCGTCAGCAGAGGTTGAGAAGGAGCGTTCGATCATCATGCCGCCGCCATCGGCAGCGCCGGCCTGATTTTCGGTGAGCTGCTTCTGGCGCATTTCGTCTTCGGCTTTGAGGGCGAGTTCCTCAGCGCGCTTGCAGAGGCGATCAGAATCAGTGGCGTACGAGGCCTGCAGCGCGGCGACTTGTTTGGATTGCGGGGCCGTAAGGTCGTTGGCCGCCATGGCAGCGCTCAGGGCCTTGCCGGCGTAGCGCTCGCGGTAGATCTGCGGGTAAGTGGCTTTGCGGATCTGGAGGTCGAGCTTGGAGGCGTATTCGTCAGGAACGACGGCGACGAGCCGCTGGGCGTAGGCCTTGTTGAGGTCGCGCAGAGCGATGCCCATCTCGGCGTTCTGGGCTTCGAACTTCATCATGCCCGAGAAGTCGCCGGCCTTGGTGGCTTCGCGCATGGCCTCGCGCTGCTTCTTCTGAGCATCAGCGCGCTGCGTGAGTTTGACATCGACATCGCGCTCCCAGGCATCAAGCACATCGTCGGCCTTGGCCCGGACGGGACCGGGGAGACTCATGGCCTGGACGACGGAGATGAGGTCGAGGCGTTCGCCGGTGACGCCCAAGGAGCCAAAGCCGCGCATGGACTTGCCGCGCCGGCGGTACATTTCGACCTTGTCCCAGCGCGCCAGTTGATCGTTGGTGGCGAGGGCTTTGTAGTCGGAGATGAAGGCGGCATCGGCCTTCTCTTTTTCATCGCGCATTTCCTTCATGACCGGAAAGAGTTGCTTGAAGACGTCTTTGTCTTCGTTCTCTTTGGCGGCCTCGCGGATGGCGGCGGATTTCTTCTTGAGTTCGTCTTGCGTGGCCTTGGCGGCGGTGACGAAGCCCTCGTAGATGGTCTTGGCTGCATCGGTCTGCTCGGGCGAGAAGCGGAGGATGCGGTCGAACTGGTCAAGGTCAAAGCGGGAGATGCCGATGCCGCCACCCATGGCGCCGCCGATGAAGTCGCCAATACCGCCGGGCCCGTCAATCATGATTCCGCCCATGCCATCGCCATCGAACGACATCGAGTCGAAGACGACCTCGCCGCCATCGTCTTGACCACTGATCACGATTATGGAGCGTCCGGCGCTGTCCTGAGCGCAAGCGGGAGAGATGGTGGCGGCAAGTGTGAGCGTGCTGGCAGCGAGCAAGAGGGTGGCGAGTCGGGAGTGGGTGGTCATGACAGAGGCTCCGGGGAATGGCGAAGAGGTCGCCAGAAAGGGATGATGCGCGCCGGGGGGGAATCTGGCAGGGAAAGGGCAAGGGGTTGGCCGCAGACAAACTATAAGGTCCAGACCCAGGTAGGGATGGAGTGGGATTTATTCGCGGATTGCGCGGAAGTAGGGCGGGGGAGAACGGGTGGAAGCGGGAACGGGGCGGCGTGGTTAGGGAAGGTTGTGTGGAGGAGGTGGTGGTTGTGGAGGTGGTGACTGGGATTGCTGGGCATTGAGAGTGGATTCGATCTGTTGTTTGAGGGCCGGATCGGACTCGATGGCGTGTAGCCAGTCGTGGGTTTGGCGGCCGGGGTTGACGGAGGGGAGGGTGGGTTGGTGGCGGAGTTCGAGGCGTGGCGGGCCAGTGAACTGGCCCCGGGGATCGAAGCCCCAATAGCCGCGGGCCGACTCGATAGTGAAGGGGGCGGCGCAGTTGGGGTTTGGGCAGTTGGCGGAATCGTCGATGCGAACGAGGTGGGTGGCGGCGGGGTGGAGGTCTTGGCCGCAATCGGGGCACGAGAGGCCGCGGGTAGCGGCGACGGAGCGGGCGAGTGCGGCCATGGCGTCGATGTCGCGCGAGAAGGCCTGATAGGCAGGGTCGTACTTGAGCGATCGGGCGCCGGTGAAATAGATGAAGAGGGCGATAAGGGCGAGGGCGACAAGGGTGACGGCGAAGGCCCAGGGGAGCGAGAGGTAGGTGAAGGCGTAGTGAATGGCGAGGACGACGATGACGGCGCCGGCGATAGGGAGAGCGGATTTCCAGAGTTGCTGGAGCGTGAAGGGCGCGAGGGGTGGTTGGGATGGAGGTGTGGGAGGGGGAGGCATGTGTATGGAAAAGGGCGCGGGCGCGCGGGCCGCGCCGAAAGCGTGTCGGGGGTCGGACGCGCGGCAGAGTGTGTGTAGGCGAGCGCGGTTGGTGGCCGTTGGAGGCGGAGTTGGTGGCGCAGTTTACTTGGGTTCGGCGGCGGGCGCTGTGGCGGCGGGGGCGGGTTCACCGGCTTTTTCGGCGGCCATCCGCGCGAGTTCAGCCGTGGGCGCCGGGTTGTGGGGCACAACGCGACGGCCGCAGTCGGGGCACTTGGTTTCGGTCTCGTTGTTCTTGTAGGAGTTGAGGAGGACGTAGGTGGGGATGAGTTTGACGGAGCCGTCTTTGTTGTAGTAGCAGCGTTCGACAGGGAAGAGGGACTCTTTGCCCGTCTTGGGGTTGACGTAGGGGAAGCGGCCATCCTCGGGGATCTTGTGGTTTAGGAAGACCTCGTGGGGTTCCTCAACATCAATAAGGTCGCGGCGGCGGGAGAGCTCGCCGGGGGTGGGGCCGCCACCGAAGAGGTTGTAGAAGGCAACGAGCGCAGCGACGACGATCATCACGACGGCGCTGACAAGCTTGATCTGCTGGCTTTTGCGTTTAGCGCCGGCGGCGAACTTGCCGGCGCGCGAGGGTGACGACACGGCCGAGGGCGCGCTGGCTTGGTGATCATCAACCAGCGACGGCATGGTGGGGCTTTGACGGCTCATCGCTGAATCATTCGCACGGATGTGATGGCCGGAAGGCGATTACTGAATGCGGTAGGGAGTGGCCTGTGAGAGCCCGAGCGTTTTGCGGGCCCACTTGGTGCGGGTGTACTGCCAAGTCTCGAGGGGAGCGACGAGGAGGGTCGCGGTGGGGAACCAGAAGTCGGGGTCGGTGGCGTCACCGTCCGACATGATTTCGACGTGACCATCGAAGAAGCCGATGTGGCCTTTGTACTCACCGGGCTCAACGCCACCCTTGCCCTTGGGGCCGTGACGGAATGCCCACTTTCGAGCATCGTTGAATCCTGCACCGGAGACATACGCCGCGCGGCCCGACTCGCCGGGGGCTGCCATGCGGTTGAGTTCCTGGCTCTGGTTGAACCAGGGGCCGGTGCCACCGAAGGCACCCCCGAAGGAGGCGCTTATGGCGAAATCGAAATCGGGAGTCTGGGTGAAGTTGGAGTAGCGGTGGCCCTCGAAGACAAGGGCTTTCTTGTTGGCTGCGCCGCCTTTGGTGGCGAGCGAAACCGTGGGGCGATAGCCGCGGCGGAGAATGCCAGCACGGAAGCCGGTGCCGAAGGGCGCGCCGTCTTCGGTGGAGGTGATCTGGGTAGACATGTTGTAGGAGATCATGCGGCCGTCGTTGATGGGCGCGCCACCGGCGTTGAAAACGGTGCAAGTGACTTGGTTGTTGGGGCACTGGAACGCATCGACGGTCCGGTACCACTTCATGCGGTCGGCACGGTCTTGCGGGGTTTGGGTGCCAGCACCGTCGTTGGGGCCCTGATAGCCCATGGTGTACAGGAGCGGGCCGTAGAAGTCCCATGACTGAACGGCGATGCCGTTGAAGGTGGGGCCAGTGGCTTTGGTGTAACCGGCGGCACCGCCCGCGCTCGCAGGTAGGCAGTCATAGCCGCTCGTGGCGGGTGCGCCGGCGATGGCGTCGCGATAGTCGGCGGAGTATGACGCGTGGGCGATGCAGACTTGGCGGAGGTTGTTGGCACAGAGAATGGTGCGGGCCGACTCGCGTGCGCCGCTAAGCGCGGGCAGCAGGATCGAGACCAGCAGTGCGATGATGGCAATGACGACCAGGAGCTCGATAAGCGTGAAGGCGGCGCGGGCTGGGCGGGACGCGGGCATGGTCGAGCTCCGAGGGGCAGGGCGGGCGCGGGGACGGCTGGGCGGTCTACTCCGGACGGGTGCGCGAGACGGGTGCCTGAGACGAAACAGAGAGATGCATGTGCCCACCGTGGCACGGCAGAGCCCGTTCCAGAACCGGACGGGGATTGATCGGGGCGATCCGCCGGGGAACGGCCCGTCAAGACTCGGATGATATCAGATGCGATGTGGGGGGCCAAGTGGGGACGCAAATTGGCCCAAGGTTCATCCGGCTCATGACCCCGGAACAGGGGTGGCGGGAGTTGTGGCAGTTGTTCAACCGGGCACATGGGGGACAGATCGCACCGGGCACATATAGGTGACGCTTTGAAGGTTATGGTGCAGGCGGTGAGTCGGGGGCAGTAGGTGTTGCAAAAGGTCGACTCCTTCTAAAAACCGAACACAACGGTATGGTCGGTTGGATATTTCGGCTCAAATTGTCAGGATTCGCCCACAAATACATCTTTTATGCACGATCACATGGGTACTGCTACAGTGCATTTTCGTGTTGAATATTCCCATGGTTGAATATTCCCATGAATGAGCTTGACCAACCAATCGGCCAGTACCTTCGAGCGACGCCTTGGGTGCGGAGGCGGCCGTGACGGTCATGCTCGCCGCCAACGCGCGGCTGAGCATCATCGCTTGAAGAAAGCGGAAAGCGGTAGCTGTCGCTGAGAAATGCTTGCAATCGCCTTGCCCCAGCCCACGGTTGGGCCACGACAAAACACACTACGCGCGCTGCCATCAAAACACCACTCGGTATCCGTACGGATTGACATTTTTGGACCAGCCCGGTACAGTTTCCATCGGGACATGTACATGTACGCTCACGTCAGCGGCTGGTTTGTTCTTTACGGAGCCACAGATGAATCGTTTAGTATTTGGAGTTGCAACAGGCGTCGTTGGTGCTTTGGGCACAATCGCGATGGCCGACACAATCACCACGAACGATCGTGGCTGGTACGATAACTTTGGGGTGCAGAGTGTGGGCTCCGCTGGCGTATTTGGGCGCGACAGCTATCTGACTGGTCGGAGTGGCGCCACCGTCACCCGCTCCTTTTATTCGTTCACTTTACCACTTGCACCCGCCGGAATGGAGGTGGTTTCCGCGACCTTCCGCGCTTTTTCTGGTACCACCGTTGGATCGCAGACTCTAACGCTCAGTAGCTTCAGCGGTGACCAAACCGCGTTGTTGAATGGCACCGGCGGGATCGCGGCGTTCACGGCGCTGGGAAACGGAACAGATTTTGGAAGTCGCAGTTTCACAAATGCCGACTTCTACCGAGCTGTAACTTTTACATTAAATGCCGCAGCGATCTCAGCGATTAACGCCGCTCTTGGATCAAATTTTGTATTTGCGGCAACGTCAAGCGGGGAAGCTGGCGGTGTCAATACTACTAACTATGCATTCGGGGCTACTTCCAATGTCGACGATGCCTTTGGCGTTCGGACCCAGTTAATTTATACCTATGGCGCCGCACCGGTTGTGGCCGTGCCTTTCCCGCCCGCGCTCTATGCTGGATTGGCGGGAATGGTGTGTGTGGTAACTGTCGTCCGACGCCGACGTGCTTTGAGCGAGTGAATCCTTCATTCAGCTCTGTAGGCAAAACTAATACATAGCCAAGTGCTTTGTCGCGCCTTCAAATTGGGGTAGCGTTATACGGCGATGAATGCCGCTGATGGCATCAACCAAGGAAGGTTGTGCTATGGTATTTCTTCATTTGAATCCCACGACCGCCGCTGGCAACTCCCGCAACTTGCCCGTTCCTGACCACGCGCGCAGTGCTCCCTCGATCAGGGTTCGCGGGTCGTGGCCTCGGAGGTTGCGTGTGCGGTAGATGGTCATCAGCGTCGCCTGCGTCGCGGTGCAGCGCTCGCTTCGGTTGCACTGGCTGTTCTTTCTGAATATCACCGCCGGTCGGATCTGCCATTCGACCCGAATATCTCATTCCGCTCAAGGCCAAGGCCTGGCTTGATCTGCGACGGCGCGCGGCCGCGGGGGATCGAATCGACAGCGCCGATATCAGGAAGCACAAGAACGACGTGCTGCGGCTTTACGCCGTCATCGACAGGGAACTCCGCCTTCAACCAGCGCCGGCGCTTGCATCAGACATGCGGCGCTTTCTCACCGACATCGCAAATGAGCAGGTCGACCTCAAGGTGCGGCGACTCACTTCGACGACGATCAACGAGGTGATCGACACGATGCGAAAGGTGTACCAACTCGACCGATGACCGTCGAGCGGCTGGCCGAGTAGGACACCACAAGCACGGGGGTCACGGCCGAAGATCGACAACGACCGGGTAGTGGTCGCTGGCCCAGCCTTCAGGATTGGGAGTGGTGCGGAAATCAACGCCGTCAGGGCGGGTGATGGTGCCGAGCACGAAACGCGATTCCATGACCATGCGGGCGTGGGCAGTCTTGTTCATCATCATGTGGTCGATGACGCGGCCCGAGGCGTGGGTGATGATCGTGGGGTCTTTGGCGGAGCGGTCTTTAAAGGCGTCGATGAGGCCGGCGGCGCTGAGGGTTTTGAGAGGCGGCTCGGTGAGCTGGCAGTTGAAGTCGCCCAGGACGATGACAGACGCATCTTTGCGGGTGGCCTCGAAGGCGGCGACCAGCTCGGCGGTTTTGGCCGCTTCCTTTTCGCGCCAGTAGTTGCCGGGGCCGCCGGATTTGTAATGGATGACAAAGAGCGTCAGGTCAAAGGCGGCAGAGCCCGGACCAGCGGCCGCGGCGGGAATGGCAACGGTCACACGCAGTGGTGAGCGGTGAAAGACAATCGGCTGGCCGGCGTACTTGTTGGCCTCTTTGCCGAACTTGTCGGGGTGAGTGCCGCCGAGCGGCGCTTGGAGCCAGTTCTGGGTGTCTTTGACGGGAAAACGCGAGAGAACGCCCTGTTCTATGCCACGCTCGTCGCCGGCGTCGATGCAGGCGATGTGGTCATAGCCGAGGCCGGTGAGGTACTTGTCGCGAAACCAGGTGAGGGACTGGAGCGACTCGATTTCCTGCACGGCGATGATGTCGGCGTCGGTGGCTTTGATGGCGGCAGCCACCGCCTTGCAGTCGGCATCGGGCTTGGTTGCTTTGGCATCTTCGTATTGGCCGGAGAGAGCGGGGTCGTCTTGGTCGTCGAAGAGGTTCTCAAGGTTGTAGCTGGCAAGGCGAATGGTGCCAGCGGGCCGGGCGAGGGGCTTCTCGATCCCGAATCGGCGCTCGGCTTTGGAAGCAGCCAGAGGCGCAGC
>Ga0105047_10010712_pt1 | contig 14962 bp, 13 predicted proteins | sample MAT04_FD_78384 | JGI IMG/M metagenome (GOLD analysis project Ga0105047, IMG submission 78384) | Freshwater microbial communities from Lake Fryxell liftoff mats and glacier meltwater in Antarctica - MAT-04 (megahit assembly) | ecosystem: Environmental > Aquatic > Freshwater > Ice > Liftoff... | reverse complement strand
TTCCTGCTCCTGCTTTTCATCGCAAGCGCAAGCGTCTACGCACAAACGCCTGCGCAGCAGGCCTTGGCGCTGATCAATCAGGCCCGCTGGGAGAATGGACAACTGCCGCCGCTTAAAGGGGTGGGCGCGCTTTTTGGCGCAGCCCAAGCGCACAGCGATGCCATGGCCGCACGCAACTTTTTCATGCACTGCGATCCGGATACGCAAACGGGTGCGGGTGCGCGCATGACCGCCGCGGGCTACAGCTGGAACTCATGGGCGGAGAATCTTGCCGCCGGTTTCACGACGCCCAGCGCCGCGGTGGCGGGTTGGCTCAATTCCCCCGGTCATCGCGCCAACCTTTTGCGCACGACGGTCAACGAATCCGGCGTTGGCTACGTTTTTGACTCAGCCGACATCAGCAACGTTCGCAGCAGCAGCATGAACACCTGCACGGTTGACGGCACAAGCGGACCGTGGCGGCACTATTGGACGCAGAAGTTCGGGCGGCGCTCGGCGGTGTTTCCGCTGGTGATAGCGCGCGAGGCGTTCAGCGTCAGCAATTGCGAGGCGGACCTATACGTTTATGCCGACAGCAACCCGCAGCAAATGCGCTTTCGCAACGATGACGATACCTGGTCGGGATGGCGCCCCTATTCCGCAAACGCAGTGTGGGCGCTGGATGGCGCGGCTGCGCTGGATGTGCTGGTGAGTGCGCAGGTTCGCTATCAAAACGGCTCCGTCAGCAGCGCGAGCGACAGCGTGCGCGTGACGAGCAGCTGCCAGAGCGAGCTCATTCTAGTCGCGGGTTTTGAGGCCTGATCAGCCCGCTTGCAGCTTTTGCGCAACTTCTGCGACCGACATCACATCCGCGTACTTGATCAGCATGTCGGTCAAGTTGGCGAAGTGGTAGCTCTCGTGTTTATCGGCAACACATTCTTCCGGCACAACGGTGCGGTAGCCGTGTGAGAGCGAGTCCACGACCGTAGCGCGCACGCAGCCCGAGGTCGAACCGCCGGTGACGATCAGCGTGTCAATCTTGTGCCAGATAAGCTGCGAGGCCAGCGGCGTTTCGAAAAACGCGCTCGGCATGCGCTTGCAGTAAATCAGATCGCGCCCTTTATCAATCTCGCAGCGAGAATCAAATTCGGCGCGACGCGAGCCGTGTTTGATGTTCTGCAGGCTGTCTGGCGTGTTGCTGCGGGTTCCCCAGACGCCGCAGTCTTCGGCTGATTCAGCGTAGGCGACGTAGGTCCAAATCACCGGCCAGCCGCGCTCGCGCATCAACGCGGCCAGGCTGTTGGTGTGCTCGATTTGTCTCGGATCGGTTTCGTAGGCGCTAGCGAACTCGTCTAAGCGGGTGTAGGCGTTCTGAAAATCGATGTTGACCAAAGCGGCTTTTTCGCCAAAACCAAAGCGCTTGCGGCTCGGATTCGATTTGATTTCCAAATAAAGCTCGCGGGCGGTTTTGTTTGAGATTTCCATCTGCTTCTCAGCGTGTCAGGGGAAGTTGCGCGGGGATTTCAGCGCGCGCCATTTTGCGTTTGAGGTGCGCCAGCAGCCCACCGTCCTCAAGCATTTCAATCAGAAACGGAGGGATAGGCGCGCATGCCAAGGTCTCGCCCGTTGCAATCACGCGCACCCGCCCGTCGAGTGGATAAACCTCAATCGAGGCACCGGGCGAGAGCGCGTCGATCTGATCGACGGTCAGCACCGGCAGGCCCAGATTGAGCGCATTGCGATAGAAAATGCGCGCGAACGACTGCGCCAGCACGCAGCCAACGCCCAACACCTTCAACGCCTGTGCGGCCTGCTCGCGACTGGAGCCGATCCCAAAACCGAATCCGGCGACAACGATATCGCCGGGTCGGACTGCGCTTGCAAAGGTGGGATCGATCGCTTCCAGACAGTGGCTGGCCAGTTCTTCGATTGGCCTTTTCATATAGGCGCCGGGCGCCAGAAGGTCGGTATCGATTTGATCGCCAAAACGGAATACGCGCCCGCTGATGCGTGCAAGCGCGCTCACAGCAACCCCCGCGGATCCGAGATAAAGCCACGGACCGCGCTCGCCGCCACCGTGTACGGCGAGCCTAAGTACACCAGGCTGTCGCTTGCGCCCATGCGGCCTTTGAAATTGCGCGCGGTTGAGGCGATGCACACCTCGCGGCTGGCCAGAATGCCGGCGCCCAAGCCCGCACAGGCGCCGCAGCCGGAGGGCAGCAAGATCGCGCCGGCCTCGATGAGCGTGGCCAAGGTGCCGTCGCGCGCCGCCTCCAGCGTGGTGCGAGTGGACGCCGGCGCAATCAACAGGCGTACGTGGCTTGCGACCTTTTGCCCTTGGAGCACGCGCGCGGCCATGCGCAAATCGTTGATTTTGGCGCCGGTGCAGGCGCCGATATAGGCCTGATCAATCCGCACGCGTCCGTGGTCGGCAGCCGCGCTGGCATTGGCGGGTGAATGCGGGGCAGCCACCTGCGGTTCGAGGTACTCAACGTCGATCAGTATTTCGCGTTCGTAAGCGGCATCGGCGTCGCCGCTTTGCGCTTGCGCCGGCGCTTGCCAGCTTGGATCGGCGTTTTCGATATAGCGCCAAGTGGTCTCATCGTCTGCAATCAAGCCGGTTTTAGCGCCAAGTTCAGCGGCCATGTTGCACAGGGTCATGCGCTCTTCCATCGGCATGGCGCGGACGCTTGGGCCCGCGTATTCGATGACCCGATAGTCGTTGTTCATGCCGAGCGTGGCGCAAAGATGGAGCAGAATATCTTTCGCCACGACGCCATCGGGAAGCGTGCCCTGCATGCTGATCCGGATGGTTTCTGGCACCTTGACCCAAATCTGTCCGGTGACCAAAACGCCCGTCATTTCAGTCGCGCCGACGCCAATCATGATGCATCCGAAAGCCCCGCCCGTGGGCGAATGTGAATCGCCACCCACCGCAAACATGCCCGGCTTCAAATGGCCGTTTTCGGGCAGTACGACGTGGCAAATCCCGCGCATATCGTAGAAATGCTTGATCCCCCGTTCGGCCACAAATCCGCGCGTGAGCTGCAAAATGTGCGCGGAATCCGCATCCACCGCCGGCACGTAGTGATCGCTTACCACCACCACGCGGTCCGGGTCCCAGATCCGTGCGCCGAGTTCGCGCAGCATCGGATCCACCCGCCGCGGGCCGCCGGAGTCGTGCATCATCGCCAAGTCGACGCGCGGGTTTAAGATCGCGCCGATTGGTGCGGGCGCGCCACCTGCGGCGCGGCTTAAGATCTTTTGGGCGAGGGTTTGTCCGGACATGTTTCAGTATTATGCGGCCACTATTTATGAAGGTTAACCCCATGATCAAAAAATGCTTGCTGATTGTCTCGCTTGCCGCTTGGCTTGCGGGATGTGGTCAATCTGCCGATCCGGCGGCGACGTCGGCAAAATCAAGCGCTCAAGCGCCTGCGGAGGCCGCGCCCGCCAAGACGGTGACCTTTCGCGTGGTCGCCAATGCGCCGCCCGGCAGTCCGTGGGACAAACAGTGGCAGCGCTTCAAAACCAATATTGAAGCCAACCCGCAGTCGAATTTGAGCGTTGAGCTTCTGACCACCGGGCAGGCGGGCAATCCGGATGCGGCGATGGCCTCGGTCAGGCGCGGGCGCAATCCGGTTGGCGGCTTTCCGCTGGCGGGGGCAGCGGCGGTGATACCGGAGCTGACCGTGATCCTCGCGCCATATCAGTTTTCCAGCTACGAAGAGGCCGATTTTGTTCTTGATAACCACTTGCTTGAGCCATTCAATGCGCTTTTCGAGGCGCAGGGTTTGAAGCTGCTGCAGTGGATGGAATCGGGTTACAACAATCTCTACAGCCAGAAGCTCATGGTCATGCCAGAGGATTTTCGCGGCTACAAAATGCGCAGCCAGCCCACCGAGGCCTCGCGTACTTTGTTGAGCGCGATCGGTGCCGACGTGATTCCGCTTGGTTTTCAGGACGTGGTGCCGAGCCTGCAAACCGGGATGATCAAAGGCGGCGAGAGCGTGATTCCAATCTATGTGGCCGCCGGCATTGCCAGCCAAGCCAAGCACCTGTTGCTCACCCGACACGCCTTCGACGCGGGTGTGATCGTGGCCAATAAGGCGTGGTACGACGCACTCACAGCTGAGCAGCAGCAGATCCTGACCGAGGCCATCGGCTTGCCCGCTCTGGTGCGTGAGGAAGTGCGCACGATGGAGGGCCAGATGATCAAGTCCGGCATGCAAGACGGCAGCTTGATTGTGCAAGACCTAACCGACGACCAGCGCGCAGTGTGGCAGGCCGCAACCAGCGGTGAGCGCGAAAAACTAATCAGCGCGATCGGTGGCAAAGCCGCTGAAATCGCCGCGGCGATCGATTTTGGCAAAAACGTCTGGCTTAATCAGCCGCGCATTGGGCCGGCCCCGGAGGCGCGTCAATAGTGCTGGATCTTTCGCGTTTTGATCAGGTTCGGGCGCTGCGCTGGGAGGGCGATCACCTCGCTATTTTGGACCAGCGCAAGCTGCCCTTTGTCACGGAATGGCTGACGCTCGATACGGTTGAATCCGTTTTTACCGCCATTCGCGAACTTAAAGTCCGTGGCGCCCCAGCGATCGGCATTGCCGCGGCCTATGGCGTGCTGTTGGCGCAAATCCGCGGCGAAGACGTGGCGGCGGCGATTGCCTACCTCAAGACCAGCCGGCCGACCGCGGTGAACCTGTTTTGGGCGCTTACGCGGACGTCGAAAGCAAGCGATTTGGCGAGCGAGGCGCGGGCGATCGAGCGCGAAGATTTAGCTGCCAATTACCAGATGGCAAGCGCCGGCGCGGCGCTCCTGCCGGATACATGCAGCGTGCTCACGATTTGCAATACCGGCTCGCTGGCAACGGCCGGGCTCGGCACCGCGCTTGGCGTAATCCGCGCTGGGTTTGCGCAAGGGAAAATAAAGCAGGTTTACGCGTGCGAAACCCGGCCGTGGCTGCAGGGCGCGCGGCTGACCGCGTGGGAGCTCAATCAAGACCAGATTCCCGTGGGTCTGATTGCCGATTCCGCCGCCGCGCACCTGATGCGCTTGGGGCGAGTCAGCTGGGTGATTGCCGGTGCCGACCGGATTTGCGCCAATGGAGACACCGCCAACAAGATCGGCACCTATCAGCTGGCGATTGCCGCGCGTCACCACGGGCTTGGATTCATGATCGTTGCGCCGTCGTCAACGGTAGACGTTAAAACCGCCCACGGCGATGCCATTGAAATTGAAGAACGCGACGGCACCGAGCTGCTCTCGATCAACGGCGTGCAGAGCGCCGCGCCCGGCACCGCAACCTGGAACCCCGTCTTCGACGTGACTCCGGTCTCGCTGATCTCCGCAATCGTGACTGAAAAAGGGGTTTGGCGGGCGGGCGATGGCCCGCTTGACGTGCTGCTTTGAGCGCCTGCGCCTCGTCAACGCTTATTCACCTGAGGGTGGTAACCTCGCGTCCCTTCAAAACAACCGTTTGATTTTCAATGCCGGCTCGCCTGATCGATGGACGTCATATTGCCAACGGGCTGCTGGAGGCAATTAGGCTGCGAGTGGTCGAGAGATTGGCGCTGGGTCTCCCCGCGCCGGGTTTGGCGGTGCTGCTGGTCGGTGATGATCCCGCTTCCCGCGTGTACGTGCGCAACAAGCGCCAGGCCTGCGAGCGCGTCGGATTTCACGCACGAGATTTCGATCTGCCATTCGCCGCGACTGAAGCCGAGGTGCTGGCCCTGATCGCCACGCTCAACCACGACCCCAATATTCACGGCATTCTGGTGCAGCTGCCGCTGCCCGCCCACATCGCTGCGCAGCGGGTGATCGCGGCGATCAATCCGCGCAAAGATGTCGATGGCTTTCATGCCGAGAACATGGGGCGCCTTGCATTGCGCTGGCCCGGACTTCGTCCCTGCACGCCGCGCGGCGTGATGAACCTTTTGATGCATACGGGCGAGCCGGTGCGCGGCAGGCACGCGGTTGTGGTGGGCGTGTCTAATCACGTTGGGCGACCGATGGCGCTTGAGCTTTTGATCGCGGGCGCCACGGTGACGTCGTGTCATCGCTTCACTGAGAATCTGGCTGGGTTCGTGGCGCAGGCCGATATCCTGATCGCAGCAGCCGGCAAACCCGGGTTGATCCGCGGCGAATGGATCAAGCCCGGTGCTGTCGTGATCGACGTCGGCTTGACCCGAAACAGCAGCGGTTTGCTCAAAGGCGACGTTGAATTCGAGACTGCCGCCGAGCGCGCCGCGTGGATCACGCCCGTGCCCGGCGGCGTTGGTCCGATGACGGTCGCGACCCTGCTGCAAAATGCCCTGGAGGCTGCGGAAATGAGCGGAGAGTGCGCGTGAGCAAGCGTCTGGTTTTGCTGCTGGTGCTGGCGGCGCTGCTGAGCGGCTGTGCCAGCCTGATGCGCTCGGCCACCGAACCGCTTGCGGACAGCCTGCGGATTGGCATTGAAAACCAGACCGATCCCGAAATTGCGCGAAGCGGCCTACCGGCCTATCTGATGCTGTTAGATGGCCTGATTGCGAAGAGTCCGAACGACGCCAATCTGCTTGCAACGGCGGCCAAACTGTATGGTGCCTACAGCGCGCTGGTAGCCGATGAAGCGCGCCAACAAACCCTCGCCGCCACTGCGTTTGGTTACGCCGAGCGTGCGGTTTGTCTTAACTTGAAGCCGCTGTGCCAGGCGCCGCAGCAGCCGTTTGATCAGCTCACCGGCCGCATTGCCAAGCTGGATCAGCCGGCGCTGGGACTGGCGTTTGTCTATGCGTCGGCGTGGGCGGCGCTGATTCAGGCCGATAGCGGCAATTTTGACAACATTGCGGCGGTGCCCAAGGTCAGCGCGCTGATTGAACGAATCCTTGCGCTTGATCCCAAGGCCGAACGCGGCATGCCGGAGCTGTACTTGGGCGTCCTCAACGCGCTGCTGCCTTCGGCATATGGCGGCAAACCCGAGCTCGCCCGGGCCCATTTTGAGCGCGCGATTGCGCTTTCAGATGGCCAGAATCTGATGGCAAAAACGCTATACGCGCAGTTTTACGCGCGCCTGGTTTTTAATCAGGAGCTGCACGATCGGCTGCTTGATGAAGTCATCATTGCGCCTGCCGCCGCACCCGGTTTTGGGCTGAGCAATGCGCTCGCCAAAAGCCGCGCGCTTGAGCTGCGCGAATCGGGCAAAGATTACTTTTGATACTTTTGGCGGAACCCAAGCGATGCGCATCTTGTCCTGCTCAATTCAAAGCGGATTTACCCATATGAAACACAGTGCAATTCTGGCAGCGATATTGCTGTTGGTCAGCAGCGGCTACGTCGCCGCCAAGCCGTTTAAGATCGCGACGCTGGCACCCGACGGCACCGCTTGGATGCGCGAAATGCGCGCAGCCGGCGAGGAAATCAAAACGGCCACTGACGGGCGCGTGGAGTTCAAGTTTTTCCCAGGCGGGGTGATGGGCGGCGACGCCACGGTGCTGCGCAAGATCAGGCTCGGTCAGCTTCAGGGTGCGGCCTTGACCGGAAGCGAGTTGGCAACTGCGTACCCCGACGCGCAAATCCTCGGTTTGCCCTTCCTGTTTCGCGATCAGTCGGAAGTGGACCGCGTGCGCAGCAAAATCGATCCCAAAATGCGTGCTGGTTTGGCCGCGGCCGGCTTCGTCGCGCCCGGCATCAGCAGCGGCGGCTTTGCTTACGTGATGAGCGCGCGCCCAATCAAAACCAACGACGACCTGAAACGAGCGAAAGTCTGGGTGCCACTGAACGACCGCATCAGCGAAGTCACCTTTGCGCAGGCCGGGGTCAAGCCGGTTTCACTCGCGATTTCTGATGTTTACACCAGCCTGCAAACGGGCATGATCGACACGGTCGGCAACACCCCGGTTGGTGTTCTCGCTTTTCAGTGGTTCACCAAACTCAAACAAATGGTCGACTTACCGGCCTCCTTCGTGCTCGGGTTTCTGGTCTTCAACAAGAAAGACTTCGACAAACTGAGCGCGGACGACCAGGCCGTGGTGAATCGGGTTGTTGCGGCGACGTTCAAGCGGCTGGATACGATTAACGCGCGAGATAACTTGAGCGCCCGCGCAACGCTTGCCAAAGAAGGCATCACCATCTATCAGCCGGACGCGGCCGGTGTGGCGTACTGGAACGACGTGGGCGTGCGCGCAACCGACAAGCTGGCTGCCGACGGCTTGGTCAGCAAGGAAATGCTTGAAGAAATTCGCGCCGAATTGAAGCTGATCCGCGCGCAGTGAAGGGTTTTGCGCGCCGCGCGCTGCGCGTCCTGCATCTGTTTGAAGACGGATTGCTGGCGCTGCTGCTGCTCGCGCTGGTGCTGCTGGCGGCTGCGCAGATTTTCCTGCGAATTGGTTTTGACGGCGGCATGAGTTTTGCCGATCCAGTGGCGCGTGCGCTGGTGCTTTGGGTTGGCTTGCTCGGTGCGCTGGCCGCCACCCGCGAAGGCAAACACATCAGCTTAGATTTACTGAGCACGCGCTTGGCGGGCAAGCAAAAGCGCGCCGCACAGTGCATTAGCGCGCTGGTCGGAATGGTGGTCTGCGCGATTCTCGGCTGGTATGCGATCAAATTGGTGCAGCTGGAAATGGAGGCGCCGGTGGTTTGGGCCTTGGGCATGTCGAGTTGGGTGCCGCAGCTGATCTTGCCCTTTGCATTTTTTGCGATGGCGCTTCGATTTGGCCTGAGTGCGCTGTTGGGTCGGGAGCCGCCCGCTTGATCTACGCGCTGCTGGCGATCCTGATCATCGCGCTGGCGGCGTCTGGGGCGCCGCTGTTTGCGCTGATTGCGGGCGTGGCGCTGCTCGGGTTTGCTTCGCAAGATATTGATCTGACGATCGTTTTGGTCGAGTTCTATCGGCTCGCCGACATGCCGGTGCTGCTCTCGATTCCCCTGTTTACGCTTTCGGGCTACTTGCTCAGTGAATCCCAAGCGCCGAAGCGGCTGGTGCGGCTCACCGACTCGCTTCTCGGCTGGATGCCGGGCGGTTTGGGAATTGTCGCGCTGATTGCGTGCGCGCTGTTCACCGCGTTTACCGGCGCCTCTGGCGTCACCATCGTCGCACTCGGCGCGCTGCTTTATCCGGCGCTGGTGCAGGCGCGCTATCCGGAACGCTTCTCGCTCGGCTTGGTGACCACGTCTGGCTCTCTCGGCCTGCTGCTTGCGCCTTCACTGCCGCTGATTCTCTACGGTGTGGTGGTGCAGCAGCTGGCGACCGATCCTGCGGTGAGCGTGGATGATCTTTTTCTCGCCGGTCTGCTTCCCGCTTTGCTGATGTTGAGCCTGCTCGCGCTTTACTCTTTTCTGACTGGCCAGCGCCATCACACCCGCCACAGCGGTTTTGATCGACGGGAAATTGTCGCCGCGCTGAACGATGCCAAGTGGGAGCTGCCGCTGCCCGTTTTGGTGCTCGGCGGGATTTACGGCGGGTTTTTTGCCGCCTCCGAAGCCGCCGCGGTAACGGCGCTTTATGTGTTGATCGTGACCGTTGGCATTCGTCGCGAGATCAGCCTGAAACGGCTGCCCGCGGTGATGCGCGAATCGATGGTGATGGTGGGTGCGATCCTGATGATTTTGGGCGTGTCACTGGCGCTCACCAACTATCTGATCGATCAAGACGTCCCCACGCGTTTGTTCGAGTGGATCCAGAGCAGGGTCAGCTCCAAGTACGTGTTTTTGGCCCTGCTTAACGTGTTCCTTTTGATCTTGGGGATGCTGCTCGATATCTTTTCGGCCACCGTGATCATGGTCCCGATCATCGTGCCGATTGCCTTGAGCTACGGCATCGACCCGGTTCATCTGGGGATTATCTTTCTGGCCAACATGCAGCTCGGCTATTTCACTCCGCCGGTGGGGATGAATCTGTTTATTGCGAGCATTCGCTTTAACAAGCCTGTGGCGGAACTGGTCCGCGCCTGCGTCCCGTTTTTCCTGATTCTGCTGGTCGCCGTTTTGCTGATTACGTATTGGCCTGCGTTAAGCCTGACGCTTGTAAGATAGGGGCTCATTCCTCGCTTGGTCAAAAAGAAATGCGCGCATGCCTGCTGCTGGTTTGTTTGTTGTTCAGCGCGGTATCGAACGCCAGCGCGCGCCGCGCACTGGATGAGTTCGCGCGCGGGCTGCAAAGTTTCGAGGCCAGTTTTAGCCAAGTTCAGCTCGACGCCAATGGCGCCAAGAGCAAGCCTGCAACCGGCATTCTGGCGCTGAAGCGGCCCAATCAGTTTCGCTTCGACTACCTTGAGCCCTACAAGCAGCGCGTGATCGCCGACGGCAATCGGGTCTGGACCTTTGACGAGGACCTAGAGCAGGTCAGCGTGCGCGCGCAGGGCGCCGAAATGCAGTCCAATCCGCTGACTGTGCTGCTCGATCTGCGTGAGCTCGACAAACGCTATGTGATCACCGAGTTGGGCAAACGCGGCGAGCGCAGCGTGCTGGAGCTCAAGCCCAAAGACGGTGAGGGCAGCTTCGAGCGGGTGGAGCTGCACTTTATTGGCTCGCAGTTTTCCGGCATGGGCCTGATCGATAACTTCGGCCAAAATACCGAACTCACGTTTTCTGGCGCGCGCCGCAACAAACCCATTGCGGCCGATCGCTTCAAGTTTTCTCCGCCGCCCGGCGTCGACGTGATCGGCGAGGTCGCCCCGGACGCCGAAGTGACGCCTCTTCGCGATTGAGCGACCTGTTCAGACATCAAAACAGCAAGCCCGCGCCCGCGCCGCTGGCAGATCGCCTGCGCGCGCAGCAGCTTCGCGATGTGGTGGGCCAAGCCCATCTGTTGGCTCAAGATTCGGTGCTGGCGCGCGCCGTTGCTGCGCGGCAGCTGCATTCGATGGTGCTGTGGGGGCCGCCGGGCTCCGGCAAAACCACGCTCGCGCGACTGCTTGCGGCTGAGGCCGGTTACGTGCTGATTTCGCTCTCGGCGGTGTTGAGTGGGCTGGCTGAGGTCAGGCAGGCGATCAGCGATGCGCGCGCCCATGCGCTCAGCGGTCAGCGCGTGCTGCTGTTTATCGATGAGGTCCACCGCTTCAACAAGGCCCAGCAAGATGCCTTCTTGCCGCACGTGGAAGACGGCACCGTGACGCTGGTCGGCGCGACCACTGAAAACCCAAGTTTTGCCCTCAACGACGCGCTGCTTTCGCGGGTGGCGGTCTACGTGCTGGAACCAATTGGCTTGGCTGAAACGCGGCTGGTGCTCGAGCGCGCGCTCGCGCACGAGAACCGCGTGGGAGCGCTCAAGGACGACGCGCTTGAACTCCTCGCGCAGTTTGCCGAAGGCGACTTGCGCCGCGCGCTGGGTGCGCTTGAGGTCGTGCTGACGCACTGCAAAGGCGCGGGGCTTGAGCGCGCAGACGTTGAAAAGCTGCTGGGCAGCAAAGCGCGTGCGTTCGACAACAAAGGCGAGGCGTTTTACAACCAGATTTCCGCGCTGCACAAATCCGTGCGCGGGTCTGATCCGGATGCGGCGCTGTATTGGTTTTGCCGCATGCTTGATGCAGGCGTTGAGCCGCTGTATCTCGGGCGCCGCCTGATTCGGATGGCCAGTGAAGACATCGGTTTAGCCGATCCGCGTGCATTGGAAATGGCCGTGGCCGCGGTTGCCGCGTATGAGCGCTTAGGTTCGCCGGAGGGCGATCTGATGCTTGCGCAAATCGTTGTTTACTTAAGCGTTGCGGCCAAGAGCAACGCGGTTTATCGCGCATTCAAGCTGGCCCGCGCTGATGCCAAGCGGCTGGCGCGGGCGGCGGTTCCAAAACACATCCGCAACGCCCCGACCGCCCTGCTGAAAGACTTGGGTGCAGGCGCGGGCTACGCCTACGATCACGATCATCCCGACGGGGTTGCGTTGGGCCAGGGCTATTTCCCGGACGGTCTGGATAACCCGGTCTATTACGCGCCGGTTGAGCGTGGGCTGGAAGCCAAAATCAAAATCCGCATGGACGAGTTGCGCCGCGCGCGCGGGCGGGTGGAGCGGTGATGGCGTTTTTTTTCGTGATGTTGGGCGGCGCGCTGGGATCGGGTTTGCGCTACGGCGTTTGGCTGCTGCTTGCAGACGAATCCAACCGTTTCCCGTGGGCCACATTCATGGTCAATCTCACCGGCAGCGTGGGCATCGGTTTGCTCGCGGCGCTGTTTGCGCGCGGTACGCTTGATGAAAATGGCTGGGTCAAGCTGCTTCTGGTTACCGGCATGTTGGGTGGTTTTACAACGTTTTCGGCCTTCTCGGTCGATACGCTGCGACTTTTGCAGGCCGGCCAGTACGGCATGGCTTCGCTGTATGTGCTGCTGTCGGTGGTGGTGTGCGTGGGCGGTTGTGCGCTCGGCTGGTGGGTGCTGCGCTAGCGCGCTCAATCGTGACATCAGCGAGCGCAGGCGATTCGAAGATGAGTTGCGCCAGTCCAAAGACCAGGCAGTCGCCGCAAATCGGGCCAAGGGCGAGTCCCGCCCGGTTTGGCCGACGGCGAGCGCTTGGCTCCTCTCAAGGCCTTGGTTGCCGGCTTACTCGCGCGCGCACCACGGGGCTTGGCGGAGGCGCGATTGGCCTGGCTGCAAGGAAACGACGGCGAGGCCAAGCGCGCTTTGCACTCGCTTCGCGGCAGCGTCGGCATGTTCGGCGCGAAGCAATTTGTTGCGCTGACTGTAGCGCTTGAGTCAGCCATCGGTCTTGCCAGCTAGGAAGACATCGAGATTTTGTTTGAGCCACGCCGAAACCGCCTTGGCCGCAACCGCGCAAGCCGCACACGACTGGCTGGCGCCAAGCGCGCCCCATTAAGACGGCCCCGCAAAGCGCGGGCGCATCCTCCCCAAGGCTGACGCTAAGGCAAGTCGAAGCAGCTACGCTTGATGCCTGCAACCCATGAGAAAAAATGTGAAGAAGGACCCGCTTATTGCTGGTATCGCCCAGGCACTGCTGCTCGCTGCCCTGAACGCCGCGACGGTGGCGCAAGCCCAAAACCGCGCTAGCGCCGCAAAGCAGCTGGATCGCGTCGACGTCAAGGGCACGCGGAGCGCAGATCCGCTGATGCCGAACGTGATGCCGCAGGTTAAGGACGGCAAGATCTTGCTCGGCAAGAAGACCAACGTGATTGATCTTTCGCAGCAGCCGGCCATCAACAGCTCAAACCCGCGCGAGCTGTTTGCGCGCGCACCTGGGATATTCGTTTCCGAGCAATACGGCCAAGGGCAGTGGAACTTGGGCTATCGCGGCTTGGGTGACCCGCACGAATCTGAGTTTTTCAACGTATTGATGAACGGCGTGCCGATCATGTCGGACCCGATGACCTACAACACGCTGCTTTGGGCTCCGCCCCTGCAGCGCGTGGCCGAAGTGGAAGTGATCCACGGTGGATCCGGCCTGCTGTATGGGCCGCAGCCCGGGCCCGTGGTCAATCTCGTCATGCGCCGGCCTGAGCCGAATGCACCCTTGCGCGGGCGCACCGATTTGACTTTGGGCAGCGCTGGTTTCAAGGGCAACTACAGCGAGCTGGCCGCAGGCCGCGAGCGTTTTGGCCTTCTCGTTTCGACCGACTACCGAGAAAACGACGGTGAGCGCGTGCGCGGCGGTTCGCGCGTCAAGAGCGCAATGGTGAGCGCGATTTTTCAGGAAAGTGAGAATGCGTTTTGGACGCTTGATGTGAATGGCTTCCAGTCGTTCAATAACGAGGCAGGGCGCCTAACCTTTGCGCAATGGAGCGCAGATGAAGATCAATCGATCCGGCCCTTTGACGACTTTCGGGTGCAGCGTTTTCAAGCAGCCCTGTCGCACGAGCGCGCTTTGAACGATTTCACGGTGCTCAACGTCAAGGCCTGGGCCGGCTATCACGATCGCTTCAGCCGTCGCGCGGGCACGGTGCTGAATGGTCAGCCGCTGCCTTTGTTCACCACCTTCGACCGCCAGCAGTTCCGGTTTGCGGGCATTGATGGCCGTATTCGCGCTGAGTGGGGACAAAACCACACGCTGACGACCGGCGCGGTGGTCTACAACAGCGACAGCCCGCGGTCGCAGGGGCGCGCCAGCGATCTGCTGGCGCCAAGCCAAACCTCGATCCGGTCGCTTCAGGAGCGCAGCAGCCAATACCGAGCGCTGTTCGCCGAAAACGCATTCCGTTTTGGCGATTTCTCGCTGGTGCCTGCGCTGCGCTTGGAGAAGGTTAAGCTTGGCGTTGATGAGGCGATCAAGCTTCCAACCCTGCGCCGCGACCCCATTCGCCGCGATTTCGATCGCAACGTTGCGTTGTTTGGTTTTGGTGGCACCTGGGACGCCAGTAGGTACCTCCAGGGTTATATCAACGTCTCCGAAGGCTACCGGCCAATGCGCTTCGACGACATTGCCAATCCGGCGTCTGAGCTTGCGCTGACAAATGATCCAGCCGTTTCTGACTCGCGCACCTCCGAGCTTGGCCTGCGCGGGACGCCGATCGTCGGAATGACATTTGATGCCAGCGCGTTCCAGATCGATTTCAAGGACAAGATCGAGCAGCGCATCGTCGGTGTGAGCGATATCGAGCGCATCAACAGCGGCGACGCACGCCACCGCGGTTTGGACTTGGCTGTGGACTACAACTGGTTCGCCAACAGCAGGCGCGACGATCGGCTAACGACGTTTTTCTCCAACACCTGGCTTGATGCCGAAATCGTGCGCAGCGTAATGCCTAACTTACTCGGCAAGCGCCCGCAGTTCACCCCGAACTATCTCAGCCGCGCCGGCGTTGTCTATCAGAGCGGATCGGGATGGAAGGCGCTGCTCTCGGGCAGCTTCGTCGCCAGCCAGTTCTGGCAGGACTCCAATCTGTCCCGCGGCGACCTGCCTGCGCGCATGCCGAGCTATCGGGTCTACGACGTCAGCATCGAAGTGCCGGTGCATGAAGCCATCACGCTAACTGGCGGCGTTAACAACCTCAGCAACGCGACCTATTACTCGCGCATCCGCACCGACGGCATTGAGCCCGCGCCGGGTCGCTTCGGTTTTATCGG
>Ga0105047_10010711_pt1 | contig 14962 bp, 7 predicted proteins | sample MAT04_FD_78384 | JGI IMG/M metagenome (GOLD analysis project Ga0105047, IMG submission 78384) | Freshwater microbial communities from Lake Fryxell liftoff mats and glacier meltwater in Antarctica - MAT-04 (megahit assembly) | ecosystem: Environmental > Aquatic > Freshwater > Ice > Liftoff... | reverse complement strand
GCGGGGATGGAACCAACACACTGACCTTCATCTACACGGTCGGAGCCGGCCAGGATTCTGCGAACCTCGATTACACGAGCGTGAATGCTCTGACACTCAGCAACCTCACGATTCAGGATGCCGTGGGTACCAACGCGGCATTGGCGCTCCCGACTCCCGGTGCCCCTGGCTCGCTGGGCACTGCTAAGAGCATCGCGATCGCCAAGCCTCCGGTTATCACGAGTGCGAATCATACGCTCTTCACAGTCGGAACGTCAGGCACCTTTGCTGTGACGACCACCCCGGGAGTGCCAGCGAAAACAACGCTCAAACTGAGTGGCAAGTTGCCCACAGGAGTGAACTTTAAAACGACCACGGGGGTATTCAGCGGAACCCCGCGTCCGGGCACCGCCGGGGCTTACCCCATCACGATAACTGCCAGCAATGGTTCGTCCTCGACAGCCCAAAGTTTCACGTTGCAGGTGAGTGGGCCAACGGCACCAGCGACAATCGTCAGTGCCGCGAAGGCAACATTTGTCGTGGGGACAGCGGGCACATTTACGATCGGCAGCAAGGGATTCCCATTTGCGACGTTCAATTCGACAACGCTCCCAGCGGGTTTGACGTTCACTGACAATGGCGATGGCACTGCCACCATCAGCGGGACTCCACAAGCGGGTAGCAGCGGTAGCGCGAGCATCACGATCACAGCGAACAACCCGTTCGGCACCGCGACAAAGACCATTACGCTGGCAGTGAATCAACCTCCTGCGATCACCAGTGCCAGCAGCACGATTTTCAGTGCTGGGTCGTTCAACACGTTCACGGTTACGACAACGGGCTTTCCCGTGGTGGCTCTCTCCAAGTCAGGGACATTGCCGAGCGGGGTGAAGTTCATCAACAACAAGAACGGCACTGCCACTTTGATGGGAACACCGGATGTTCCCGGCACGTATCTAATCACGATCACGGCGAGCAACGGCATGTTCCCCAAGCTGACGCAGCAGTTCACTCTGACTGTGACCTGATGCCCAGGTTGGTTGGGCGTGTCGTGTCAAGCTCGGTGTGCCAGGGCTTCCCAACGGGACGAGGAAACTGTGATCCCATCCCGCTGCATCTGTTGCAACGCGGCGAAGCTTGCCGATCAGAATAAACGGAGGATGAGGTAAACGATGGCTGCGAGTGTGGCTCCGGAATGCCAGGATGGTTGTCACCCGTGCCCTTCGTTTCACGACTCCGATCCCGAACAGCGAGCGCACGAACAGCTTGTTCGCGTCAACGTGGTGGGTCAGCACATCCAACGCACGCGTCAGAGGATACAGGATTGCTGACTTCGACTGGGCGCGGTACAGTGCCGCAGCCTGGACCGAACTGATTTGACAGTACGTGACCCGGCACACACAAGGAATGCATGATGAAAACGCTGCAGTTTTTCGCAATCGGGGCACTCGTATTGGTCGGGGGTCGCGCCTCTGCGGCCGATACAAAGGTCGAACTCAAGGGCACGCACTTGTGCTGCGGCCAGTGCGTGACCGCAGTGGGGACCATCATCAAAACGGTGGATGGGGCTTCGGCAAAGTGCGATCAGAAGGCCAGCACTGTGACCATCACCGCGAAGGACGATGCCACAGCCCAGAAGGCGCTCGACGCTCTGGCAGCGGGCGGGTTCCACGGCACGACCGACAGCAAAGTACTGAAGATCAAGGACGACAGCGGCGTGACAAAGGGGCAAGTGAAAACCCTGACGCTGGAAGGCGTCCACAATTGCTGCGGCCAGTGCAACAAGGCGATCGTCGGTGCGGTCGGGAAGGTCGCGGGAGTCACCGGGAACACAGCCAAGGCGAAGAACGCTTCGTTCGATGTCACTGGTGAATTCGACGCGGAAGAATTGGTCAAGGCGCTCAACGCTGCCGGGTATCATGTGAAGGTGAAGAAGTAAGTGAGACGTGCTGAATCGCTCATGAAGCAGGGCCGGGATCATCCCGGCCCTGCTTCATGTGTGCCTGCGTTTACGGGGTGATGTGTCGTCATCCGCAAGCTGGCCGATCACCTGCCGCTGTCGCGTCGGGAATCGAGCATGGCACACTGCGGTGTCCGGGTGTACATGTCTCGCGAGGCAAGACATGTACACCGAGTCGCAAAACCACACTTCTGACTCAAGGCTTCCCTTTCTCGACTGGCTTTGGTTCCGGAGCAACACCGACCTTGGGAGAAAGCTCGAGTAGGTCGTCGAGTTCCTTCCAGGCTGCCTGGCGAGAATCCTCGTAGCGTTTTCCGTGAGTCTCAACGCCCGTGTCCCAGAAATTCTGAAGTGATTTGCCCTGTTGGCGCAAGTGTGCTGCGATTTTTCGCATTCGTGTCAGGGCGGCTGAGTCGTCTTTGCTCAGTCCCTTGAGGGCAGCGACTTTCGCCAACTGCTGATCCACCGTGTCCAGCGGAACAACGACCGAACCGAGCAGTTGGGCCAGTTCAGACGCCTCGTAAAGACCCTCGGCTCGGGCGTCAGCGAGCAACCCGATGTTCAGATACGTCTGATAGAGTTGGAGACCAGCCAGGAGACCCACCGTCTCGGTCAGAGTCGGCGTTGCTTCGGCGGTCAGTGCTGACTGTCCACCTATCGCCACCTTTTCCTCAACTGCGGGTACGACTGCGGGTTGAACTGGAACCGCAGGAACACCGGGCGCCGGCGATTGTGCCGTCGACGACGTTGAGGTGCTGGCAGCGAACAGGCTGGCAGCGGTCAGAACGAGAGCCACACCGAACTGAGTGCGGAATGCGAGCATGATGAATCTCCAAAGAGTGGTAATGGAATATCCCGATCACTTGATCGGGACGAAATAACGACTGGTATCACGCGACGATCTCAGCCCTTTCCTTTGCCCTTACCTCCCCCACCCTTGCCGACACCTCCAGGCCCACCCACGCCACCACCACCTTTGCCGACGCCTCCCGGTCCACCCACGCCACCACCGCCCTTACCCATCCCGCCTCCGCCTTTACCCGCTCCGCCGATGGCGCCACCGCCTTTCCCGATGCCGCCGCCTCCCTTCCCGACGCCCCCTGCGACACCTCCCCCACCCTTCCCGACACCTCCAGCAACTCCGCCACCCCCGCCCTTTCCGCCGCCTTTCATGCCGCCACCGACCATCCCGCCACGACCGCCAACACCCCCACCCGCGTGCCCCCCGGCCATTCCTCCACCACCCTTACCGGCCGCCCCCTTCGCCCCGCCGACACCAGCCATTCCGCCGCCAAGCGCACCACCACCGCCCTTGGCACCACCACCTCCAGCCATGCCGCCCCCGGCCATTCCACCACCCTTTGCACCACCGCCGGCTGCCCCACCTGCGATGCCGCCTTTCGCTCCGCCCCCCTTGGGAGCGCCGCCATCATGACATACGATCCCACCGCCGGCCGCCACGACGATCCCACCGCCGGCCGCCCCGCCTGCGATGCCGCCTTTCGCTCCGCCTCCACCACCCTTGGCACCACCACCAGCCATCCCGCCACCTTTGACTCCACCACCGGCCATCCCTCCTCCAGCCATCCCACCGCCAGCCATTCCGCCACCCTTGGCCCCACCACCAGCCATACCGCCGCCACCGCCTTTACCCATGCCGCCACCAGCCGCTTTCAGTTGGTGAATCATCGCGGCGAGTTGTTGCCCCCGAATCCCCGCATGAGCCAACCCCGACACAGTGCCACCGATGCCGCCGTTCATGCCGCCCGCAACGATGCCACCACCGGCCTTCATGCCACCCGCGATGCCTCCACCACCGAGCTTCCCCGCACCTCCGATCGGAGCCATGCCACCACCGGCTTTCGCCATTCCACCGACCGGAGCAGGAGCCTTGCCACCTCGGCCACCGAGTTTCCCAGCGATACCACCACCGACTGGAGCAGGGACAACACCCCCACCAGCGGGAACCTTTGCACCGCCGACTGGGACAACGGCACCACCTACTGGAACTTTCGCACCGCCACCCGCCGGAACTGGAGCCTTTGCACCGCCACCTCCGACCGGGGCAGCAATCCCAGCCCCACCATTTCGTGCCCCTCCGGCGATCTGTGCATTCGCATCGGACTCGGAAAGAAGCAATAACCCTCCGGACGCAAATGCGGCCAGTGCGAGGGTGTGTGAGACGCGGAACCGCATGAGTATCTCCTGGCGTGATGATCGTGAGCGACCTGCCTGACACCTTGTCGGCGGGATTAAATTTCTGACATTCGCGGCGGGCGAGGAACAGCATGAAAGTCTGCAAGCCGACAGCAACCCCTCATCGCCGTCCTACTTGGACTTCTCGTTCTTGGGCTTCTTCTTTGGGGTGATCGGTGCGGGCGGCGTGACCTCTGGCTTCCCCTTGCCCGGCTTAACAGTCGGCTGTGGTGCGACTGGGGCTTGCTTGGCTCTTACCGCCTGAAGTTGGTGAATCATGGCTGCCAGTTGTCGGCCGTGAATGCCCGATCTCGCCCATGCGGAAACCTGCGGACCGATGCCGTCCTCTTTCTTCTGTGGCACAGGTGCGGGTGGTTTGACCGCCATCGGACTCTTCTTCGGTGCGGGTATGGCCATTGGTGCAGGAGGAACAGGGGTCTCGTTCTTCCGCCACCCCTTACCTGGGGGCGGACCCGACTGAGTTCCGGGTTTCGCATACTTCTCAGCTTTTTCGTCGGCGGCAACACCGCCCGCTAACGCGAATAGCACAGTCACAGTTAAGAGGTTTCGTCGCATCAGAGTCTCCTGTTTTTCAACGGGGTAACGGGTGTGGCTACCCCAACACATCCACTCACGCCACGATCACTTTGGTCACGGTTTTTTCTGCCAGCCCGGGGGCATCCCTTTGCCTGGGTGTTCGCCGTCGCTCTTCTTCCAGGGTGGTCCGGTTCCCGCTGGTTTGCCCCAACCTTTACCAGTCGCCTTGACGCGGCCAGGATTGGCCGCTTCAAGAGCACGCTCGAGTCCTGCTCGTGCGGCAAGAGGAGCCTTTGCCAAATTCCGCTCCAGCACCTCAGTCGCTCGCCCAGCACGCTCTCGAACTGCGGTCACTTCCTTGCGGAGCTTGCCCGTGGTGTCGGCCCTCGTGACCCGGTCGAGATTGGCGGCCACACCATGGTCGAGGACACCGTCCATTGCCTCCCCCACCCGGTAGGCGTCGTCGTTCAATCCCGCCACGGACAACACCATCACAGCATGAGCCAGGGTGGCCGCGAGTACGGCGGATTCTTCGGCACGAGCCAGCGGATCGGTCGCATCTCCCATGCGGATTGTTTGTGCGACGAGCGATTCCAGAGACGTAGGTGGAGAGGGCCACTCGGCTGAAACCGGAAGCGGCTTGCTCTCCCGTATTGCTGTTCCGATCTCCCGACACGAAGCAACCATTGGTCGGAGTAAATCACCTGCGACGGGGATCAGACGACCAGCCAAGGCAGCAATTTCGTCGGCCGCTTGATTCAGTTCATCGGAAACGCGAATCGCGACGACCGATCACAATGGACCCGTTATCCGGTTCAGTTGCTGAACAACACCGAGTTTGAGAATCCGCTCATGCAGCAGGACCAAACGCGGGATTTGCTCTAAATCGCCAGCAACAGCACGTTCCAAGGCGCTGGTACGAACCTCGCCAGCGAGTCGATCAAGAGCATCGAGCTGCGAACTCGGCTGAGAATCGGCGGCGACGCGAACGGTTTGTTGAGCAACCTTCGCCACCAACCCCGGAGCGAGTGCCGGGTGTGGCGCGACGGGCAACTGAGCTACCTGCGGTGGAATGGGAGGTACGGGTCGGGGTTCGCGAGGCGGCTGTTCCTTGGGCGGCGGTTTGGTTTGATCTTTCGGCTGTTCCGAGGAGATCTGCACGGTTGGTTTTGAGGAACTCGCCCGCCCTGCAACCCATCCGCCAGCGACTAAAACGGCAGCAGCCAACCCAACCATCAGGCGAACAGGCCAGCGGAGTTTTTGCTGAGGTTGGAGCAGCGTGCTTGGTTGTTCTTGTGGTGTGCAGGCGAGAACGGCTTCGAGTCGAGATCGAGCCGAACCATGCGGCACGGGTGCCAGCCGGGCGGTTGCCTCATCAACTCGACGTAGTTGGGCAAACAATGCGGCGCAGTGGGGACACAGGGGCAAGTGTTTGCGAACCTCGCCGGGCAATTCGTCCGGCGAGCGAGCAGCGAGCAACCAAGGTTCGGCAGTATTGCAGTTCATCGCAGGTGTTCTCCCAGGAATCGGCGAACCGCAGCAGCAAGTCGCTGTCGAGCCTCGCACACCCGCCACCGGGCGGTTTCCTCGGTCACATCAATAATCTCAGCGATCTCCAGGTAGGGAAGTCGCTCGTGAGTCCAAAGTAGGTACGCATCGCGATAGATATCAGGGAGCTTCTCAATCGCAGCACGCAGTGCGTTCCTTGCTTCTTGTTCCTCAAGCTGGTCTGGAGGCCCAGGGGTCGGGTCTGGAGCGTCGGGGAGTTGTTCTGGGATAGCCGCTCGGGGCGAACGAGCGAACGCCAGAAACTCGTTTCGGGCAATCCGAAAGAGCCAAACTCGAAACGTCTTCTCAACCGCCAGCTTGGGCAAACCAGTCCATGCCTTGAGAAAAGCTTCCTGCGCCAAGTCCTCGGCGATGTGCTCCCGCCTCGTCATGCTGGCAAGCCAGGCACGCACTGGATTCCAGTACCGATCGACCAGAGCGGCAAATGCCGTCCGGTCGCCAGCCCGTGCCCGGCGTACACACTCACGTTCTTGGTTGGAATCCACGTCTCGCCCACCCTGCTACCCCGACAGATGCACCCGTTGGGGTTCTGTGAGAAGAATTCTCTCAGTTTTTACCCTTTGTCTCGTAACCATGGATTCAGGGCGAGCTCGTATCAGACCGGGACAGGATCTCGGGTGCTGAAGTGTCGGGTAAGTCACATTGTGGGTAATCAGCGTCGAAAAGTGGTTTCCGCAGCGTTGATACTGCTGGCGAATTCAGTTTTCGCCAGGTTCTCTGAGTGGTTCCCTTGGGACAACAGGCCCATCCGTCAATTTGCTAGCAGGGATCAAAGTTGAGAAAGGACGTTTGGTAGAATGATTGTGCCCAGTTCGTGCAGGGCAACGTCGTTGAGAAGTCGGGTGAAATGGCGATTCTGAAGTATGGGCAGATTCTGTTCCAGCTGAACCCACTTGGAACCAAGTTCGGGCTGGGGTCGTTCATCACGCCGCTCCGGTCAATACGTCCTGCGGGAATGACTATACCGGAGAGAGCGAACCGCGGTGGGTCACGGCTTCTTCGTCGGCTCGATGATGCCGCCATCCCATTCGATACTGCATTGTGGAAGTGACTTGGCCAGTTGTTTCACTCCCGCTTCGGTGACCTTCGTTTGCCCGATCATGAGTTTCCGTAGCGACTGAAGCTTCGCCAACCCCTTCAGCCCCTCGTCGGTGATCGCGACTTTGAAGAGGTTCAACTCGTCGAGTTTGTCGAACCCGGCAATGAGCGGGATCGACGCGTCGGTGATTTTCGTTTCGCCGATATGCAGTTTGAGCAACGAGAACTTCTTGAGGGGCAAGATGCCGTCGTCTGTCAAGGGCAGGCCGCCGACGAAGAGCGCGTGGAGTTGCGGCAGCGCGGTGAGATGGGCGATCCCTTCGTTCGTGACCGAAGTGCTCGCAATTATGAGCGTGTCGAGTTCTCGCAGCTGGGCGATCCGTTTCACGTCGTCGTCTTGAACCTCCTTGCTTAGCTCCGCGTTCAGTCCCTTGATCGTGAACTTCCCCTCTGGCAACTTGTCGCCGCGTTTGATCTCGATGAACCCAGCTGGGGTCGTAATTCCGAGCGTACCGCCCCGCTTGAGAACCAATTCACCGATCTCGCGATCCACATCACCTGCGGTCCATTCGATCTTGCAGGTCGGCAACGCGGCCTGGAGCTTTTTGTACCCGGCCTCGGTGATGCGCGTTCTATGGAGGTACAGGTAAGTGAGCTTCGGGATCTGGCCGAGGACCTCAACGCTCGCGTCAGAGACATTCGAGTTGGTGAGCAAAAGCGTTTCAAGCTTTGGCAGTGCTGCGAGCTGTTTGATACCGCGGTCCGTGACCCCGGAACCAAGGCTCAGTGACCGGAGCAGGCTGAAAGCTGCCAGGGTTTCCATTCCAGCGTCGGTGATCGCCATGGGATCAATAGCGTACAGGGAGTCTTTCAAGTGGAGGAGGTCACGAACGCCAACGTCCGAAACCGTGTTGTTCTGTCGCAGTGACAGCACGGTCAACCCCTTCAGCCCGCCAAGCCGTCGCACGTCTGAATCCGTAAACGTCGCCCCATGCGACAGAATCTGGAGGATGGTGAACGGTCCTTCCGGAATGTTTTCGATGCTCTCGGCGACTACCATCTTCCCGCCGGGAAGCTCCAGGGCCAACTTGAAGCCTTTGGGTTGCTCCAGCGCCCACCTGGCAACGGATCGGTTCGGGTCCTCCCACTCGATCCGGCATTTTGGCAGGTTTTTCGCGAGCTTCGCGTGCCCTGTAGCGGTGATACGGGTGCGGGTGATGTTAAGACTCGTCAAGCCCTTTAACTTCGACAGCGAATCGACCGCGTCGTCGCCCACCCATGTGTCGTAGAGTTCCAACTTACCGAGCGCTGTCAGGGTCACGAGCTCTCCGACTCCCGCCGAGGTGAGACTGGTTTTGGGCAACGCGATCCCGGTCAGTTCCTTCAATGCGGTGAGGTGCTTGACACCCGCGTCGGTCACCCGTGGCCCGGAGGCATGGACCTGCTTGAGCTTGGTGAACTCGCCCAAGATCTTCAAATCGTCGTCGGACATCTCGGAGGCACTGTAGAAGAGGGCCAGCGTTCCCTTGGACGCGAGCAACGCCCGAATACTCTCGGACGTGATCGCCCCACCAGCCTCGGTGAAGTACTCCAGGGTTGGCGTGGCGACGAGACGCTTGACTTCGTCTGGCGTTCCGCCCGACAACTCCACGCCGACCAGGGTGAACGGCTCGTCTGGCAGTTCGTCGGGCTTCACCGCCTCGACCTTCGTGCCGTCGGCGAGTTTCACCGTCACCCGCCGGTTGGGTAGGTTCACCAACCGGTTCGCTTCGCGGAAGTGCGCGTCGCTCGGCTCGGCGATGATCTTGGCGCCCACCGTAATCCTGCAGCGCGGCAGTGGGGTAACGGTTTTGGTTGTGAGGTTGGATGCACCGATACTTACCACGCGAATCCGCGACTGCTTCAGGTGCTCAAGTCCGGCGTTCGTGACATGCGACAAATCCGTCAGGCTCAGGCCAGTCAGCGCGGGCATGCCATCCACTACGGTTCGTAGCCCCGCATCGGTCACGCCAGTACCATCGAAAGTCAGATTGGTCAGGCTCTTCATCTGCCCGAGGTTAGCAAGCCCGGTGTCAGTCAGCCTGTTGTTCTCTCCGAGGTACAGATACGTCAGGGGAAGATCTTTCAGACTTGCGAGATGGGCGTCAGTGAGGTCAGAACCACCGAGAGCCAGTTCCCGCAAATTCGAGAGGTTGCGAATTTTCGCCAGCCCCTCGGGGGTAAACTGACCCTTCACCGACAAATGTTTCAGGTTTGGGAACGCAACGAGTTGATCGAGACCGGAATCGGTCAACTCCGATAACCTGATGGCGAGGCTCTCCAACGTTTTGGCGAGTGGCAATCCTGCGAGGGTCTTGAAACCGGAATCGGTGAGAGGTGTCGTGCCCAATTCCAGAGTGTGGAGGGACGGAAGCCCGCGGAGGTTCTCCAGGCTGGTGGCATCGATCGCCGGTCCAGGCAAGTTGATCTGTTGGACCGTGCCCGGAATGGTGGCAGGATCGGTAACTGGGACGAACGAGCCGGGAATCCCTCCGCTCACCGTACCGCCGCTCTTCAGCACCCATGCAACGGCAGTCTGGGTGCTAGTGAGGGGCGGTTTCATTTCCCGTTTCGGAGCCGGTGAGGGGACTGGGCTTTCCTCCTTCAGCACCACTTCGGGCTTCTTGGCCATTTGTGACGCGACCAGCCCCACGACACCGGCGACGGCCAACAACACGCCGCCAACGACCGCCCACATGGGAATGCCGCCACCTTGCTTCGCGGATCGCACGGGTACGGCTTCGGGCACATCATCAGTTTCGTGTACGGGTTCTGCGTCGGGTGCCGTGTTCACCTCGGTCGCGTCGAGTTCCGCGAACGGGTCGGGGCCATCCTGCGCAAGAATGATTGGCGGCGGAGCGTCCAAAGGGATCACCCGCACGGCGTTCACCATCCCGGCCTCGATGGCACGCAGCTCCTCGGCCGCGATCTCGGCTGTCGGCGGGCGATACGCGGGGTCTTTCGCCAGCAATCGCATCACGAAGTCAGAGAGGTGCGGCGGAACGGCCGGGTTTCGGGTGATGGGCGGCGGTGGGTTGTCGACCGCAAGCGCGGTCAGGATCGCCAGCGTCGTCGAGCCGCGGAACGGGAGTTCGCCCGTCGTCATCTGGTAGAGCATCACACCGAGCGAAAACAGATCCGTGCGGCCATCGACGGGCAACCCGCGACCCTGCTCCGGCGACATGTACGCGGGCGTGCCAACAACAGCGCCTTCGCGGGTGACCGGCCCTTCCGTGCCTTCCGCGTCGGCATCGGAGGCGATACGTGCGAGGCCGAAGTCGAGCACCTTGACGCGGAGTTTCTTCCCCTCGAGCCAGATATTTGCAGGCTTGATGTCGCGGTGAACCAGGCCCTTCTCGTGGGCCGCAGCGAGTCCCTCGGCCGTTTCGCGACCGATGCGGATCACTTCGTTGATGGGCGGCCGCGAGTTCGCTCGCAACGCGGCGTGAAGGGTCATTCCCTTGAGCAAGGGCATCACCAGATACGGTAACCCCTCGTGCTCCGCGACCTGGTGGATGGCGGCGACGTGATCGTGTTCGACCTTGGCCTGGGCACGTGCCTCGCGAACGAACCGTGCCTTGGCTTGCGGGTTGGATGCGAACTGGGGAAGCATGACCTTGAGGGCAACTTCGCGTTTCAGGTGTGGATCTTCGGCACGGAAGACGACGCCCATTCCGCCGCGACCGAGTTCACCTAGGAGTACGTATTCGCCGATTTGGGCAGGCGCGTTGGAAGCGGGACCTGCGAGTTCGCCGAGCGTCTCGATCCCGCTTGGCGTTGCCATGGCCATCGAAGAGGGCGCGACGGTTCTGGTAGGAATCGAGTTGGGGTTCGGTTCACTCATCACGGGCACCTCGGACTGCTTGTCATCCGGGGAGGATTGTACCCGAGATTGCGAACTTCAGCGAGTCAGGGCTTTTGCGTAGTACCGCGGACGAGGGGATCAATGGGACGCCGTCCTTCGTGAGCAATTTGCCGATCCGAATTTGGGAGTGGGTGGCAAACAAGTGCGCAACAATCCGCGTGACCACTCGCCACATGAGGAGGTCTGGGGCGCGCTAACAGTAGAAGCGCAAGCCATGCGACAGGGAAAGCCGCAGTTGTGCGTGGCTGAGAATCCTTTGGCGCTCGATTTGCAACTCTATTGCGGCCACCGCACGGTCTGCTAACCGCCTGCGTTGCGCTCACATTTCTGGAATCCACTCCCATGCGCCGTAAACAACGTCCTCCCTCACACATCACCTCCCGACTCCAGTTGAGAGTGGAACATCTGGAGGGCCGAGACTTGCCTGCAGGCTTTGATGGCCTTGGTGCGGGACTCATCGGCGACTACTACTCCGATGCGGAACTCGCCAATCTCGTCGCAACCCGCACCGACGCATCCCTGGATTTTGACTGGCCGGACGCGCCACTCGCCGGCGCGCCTGCAGACAACTTTTCGGCCCGGTGGACCGGCATGATCCAGGCTCAGTTCACCGAAGATTACGTGTTCACCGTCGGATCTGCCGGGGCCACTCGACTGTGGATCGACGGGAACCTCGTGATTGACGATTGGGCTGGTTCGCAGGGGCCTGGCGAAAGGACGTCGAGCCCGGTCTCCATGTCCGCCGGTCAGACGTACTCGATTCGACTCGAGTTTGCCGACGTAGGCGGTCCGTCTGCAGTGAGTCTCATGTGGAACAGCCCCTCGACCCCCACGGCCGTTGTACCGACCAGTCAGTTGTACGGCCGTGATGGGTGGCTCGATGCCGAACTCGGCGGGGCAGACCAGGGGGGCGTTTCGTCGGTCGGTCCGGTGCTCACTGTCTTCGGGGGCGGGGGCGGGACGCCGACTGCCGATCGCGGACACTTCCTCTACCGCCCGATCGATGGTGACGGCACCGTGACCGCACGTGTCACCGCCACCCCGGACGGCTCCGCTGGGGTAATGCTCCGCGATACACTCGACCCCGGCGCGGTCGGTGTGCGATTGTTCGTCGATGCGAGTGGTGGTGTCGTCTTCCAGGCCCGCACGACATCGGGGGGCGTGACGCAACAAACCACCCTGCCCGATGGTCCCACTTCGGTCTGGCTGAAGATTGAACGCGATGGAGACCTCGTATCCGGGTATGCCTCCGCAAGCGGGACACCCGACAGTTGGTCCCTGGTGGGTACGGCCACGATACCCCTCGACCGAACTGCGCTCGGCGGGCTTGGGGCCGAAGCGAGCGGAACAGCCACGACGAACGCTGCGACCTTTGATGAGGTCCGGGTCACGCCGACGGCCCCGCTTGGGGCGAACCTCGGGGCGATCAACTACTGGTCGATCGCGAATGCGTTCGTGGATCTCGTGAAGCAAGCAACCTTTCGTTCCCCGTTCACTGGTCTGCCGTCCGTTGTGGACGCCGACGGCTGGCCGACGGAAGACTTCGTCGCGTTCCTCCAGTCCGACGGTCGCGATCTCTACCCGATCTACAACGGCACCTACCACGTGTCATTCACCGGCCGAGCGGACATGTATCTGTTCGCCACCGAGGGAGTCCTCAGGGACGTCGTGTACGACCCGGAGACGAATAGGACCACGGCGACCGTCACCCTGAGCGTGAGTGGGAACGACCCGGGTTGGATCTTCGCCATCGACTTCCGCAACACGGGCGGCACTGTCCGCGACCTGAAGGTAATCCGTCCTGGGTACGCGGCCGACACCACCCAGGTATTCACCGAGGATTTCCTGCGGTCGGTTCGCCCTTTCGGCGTCATCCGCACGATGGACTTCACCCACACCAACAACAACCTCGTAACCGACTGGGCGGGCCGTTCCCACGTTACCGACGCCACCCAAACCACGAACAAGGGGGCCGCATGGGAATACGCCATCGACCTCGCCAACGCCACCGGAAAGGATCTGTGGGTTAACATCCCCGCCGGCGCCACCGACGACTACGTGGAGCAACTGGCGACGCTTCTGAAGGCACGCCTTGCACCAGATCGGGTGGTGTACGTCGAGTACTCGAACGAAGTGTGGAATGGCATCTTCAACCAGCACAGCATCAACCGGTCTGCGGCGGTAGCCGAGGTGGAAGCGGGTATGGCCTCGGGGACCCCCTCGAACCTGTACTACCCCGGCGAGGACGCGCTCGCTGCTGACGGCTCGTGGCTCTACCAATACATCTGGGCATTCCGCAGGTACGCCCTTCGCACCACGGAGATTGGGCAGACCTTTGCCTCGGTGTGGGGAGCGGCGGCCGTGCCCGAGCAGGTACGGCCAGTGCTGAACGCACAGCTTGTGAACCCGGGCATGCTGGACACGATGCTGTCGTTCGTCGAGGATCGAGTCGGACCCGCGCGGCAGTACCTGTACGCGGTTGCTGGCACCACCTATTTCAACACGCACGGCGCGGGTGGGGCGAACGACCTGACGACCGATCAGGTTCTGGCAGCGCTATCGGACTCGGTGGACCACGAGAAGACGACCTACCTCCCATTCACCAGTTTAGCAGCCGCCTACGGCCTGAAGCACTTCGCCGGCGAGGGTGGGGTAGACACATTCGGATGGGACAACATCGCGGCAAAGAAGGCTGCCTCGCTTGACCCGCGCATGACCAGTCTGGTGACCACCTTCCTGGACAACTGGTATTTGCAGGGGGGCGACCTGCTCAACTGGTACATCGCCGGGGCTACGTCCTACGACACACGATTCGGCACTTGGGGCCTGACCAACGATCCGACGAACCTCGACTCCCCGAAGTACCAGGCCATCAACGAAGTGGTGTCATCGGCCCCGCCCGAAGTCACGGTCGGCACTCCAATCCCCAACGCCGTGCCCGCGTCTGCAACTTCTGCCTACCTGGGCAACGTCGCAACCGGTGCGATCAACGACTACCTTCTTAGAGCACCAGTCGGCGGAACCTACGCGCTGACGCTCAAGTACGCGGCAGTGACAGCGGGTCAGGTTCAGGTGATCGTGAACGGTAGTGTTGCCGGTACGATCAATCTGGGCGTCACCGGGCCGGGCCGCGACACCCTGGGAGCGCCATCTACGTTCGCCAATTCGAGCGAGTTTTTACTCCGTTTGGATTCCGGCCTCAACAATGTTCGGCTCGTGACCGCCACCGGCGGATTCTCGCTGGGAACGCTCACGTTTTCTGACGTCGGCGGTGTAGTCTCCCCACCGCAGTCACCGCCTCCGCCTCCACCCGCATCCCCGCCGCCACCCCCGCCGTCAGGCGGTAGCTGGACGATAGACCACTCGGGCGGTTTCGTGTCGGGCACCGGGCTGGCATTGAACGGGTCGGCGAGAATGACCGGCGACGCGCTGCGATTAACCACGGCCGGCAACTCCTGGGTCGCTGGCAGCGCGTGGGCGTCAACGCCCGTCGCAGTCAATGCGTTTAGCACTCGCTTCACCTTCCGACTGGGCGGGGCAGCACCCGGGGCACTGGGTGATGGGCTGGCCTTCGTGCTCCAGGGCCAAGGTCCGACTGCGGCTGGTGGCGGGGGCGTGGGAGTCGGGAGCTGGGGCGTGGGGTGGAGCGTGGCGGTCGCGTTCAACATGGGCGACGACGGCACCGGGGCCGGTGTGGTGGGACTGCACACCGCAGGGGCCAGGCCGCTCGGGCCGAACGACCTCGACCTCGCCTCCGCCGGGATGAGCCTACGTTCCGG
>Ga0105047_10010709_pt1 | contig 14963 bp, 16 predicted proteins | sample MAT04_FD_78384 | JGI IMG/M metagenome (GOLD analysis project Ga0105047, IMG submission 78384) | Freshwater microbial communities from Lake Fryxell liftoff mats and glacier meltwater in Antarctica - MAT-04 (megahit assembly) | ecosystem: Environmental > Aquatic > Freshwater > Ice > Liftoff... | reverse complement strand
TTGAGCGAACTCTCGGGGAAATAGTGGTTGCCCTCGACCATCACCGTATCGTCGCTTTGCGCGATCACCGCGCCATTCCAGATCGCCTTCATGTCAGTCCTTCCCTATGCTGTGGCCTGAAATTACAGCACAACCCGGGCGCGGCGCTGACTGGAGGACCTTCGCACTGCGTGCTGCGGTGCTGAGCTTGCTTGGGGCGACCCGGCGCGGCGCTCACGCGCCGGCCTGGAGCACCATGCCGGCGCGCCGCAGACGCTCCACCAGTACGTCGCCCAAGCCGCTGGCCGGAGTCAACACGCCGCCCTGGCCGGGCCCACCCGGCAGCCGCGGACCGTCGAACGCCAGGGCCAGCGCGGCTTCGCACACCATCTTGGTGGTGGCGCGGTTGCCCGGGTCGCCCTGGTCGGCGACGCGCCCGGTCAGTTGCTGGCCGTTGACACTGCGGGCCACGAAGTCGCAGCGGAAGGCCCCGCGGTCCATGCGTTCGACGCTCGGTCCCTCGCCGGGCTTGGGCGCCAGGCGCGCCGCCAGCGCGCGCACCGGTGCCCAGCCCATCGCGATGCGCGACACGCCCATGCCCGCGCTCATCGACACCGCCGCCGCCCCGGCAATGGGCCCGGAGCCGACACGCAGGTACTCCTGGTAACGGAAATTGGGCCCGTAGTCGAGCAGCGCCGCACTGCGCCGGACCACGCGGGTATTGACCGGCCCCATGAAGAACGGCCCCAGCCAGGACTTGAAATCGGCGTCGAAGTGCGACCAGGATGGATCACGGTCGCGCGCGCGCGCCACCGGGCGGCTGTCCGCCGGATTGAGCAGGAAGGGGTCGGCCAGCGCCGCAGCCTTGCCGGACTCCAGCATGTGCAGCGCCGACGCCAGGGTGCCGCCGTTCACGCCACCACGCAGCGCGAAGGCAACCTTCACCTCGGCACACGCCACCCCATGGGCCTGCCGCATGGCCTGCACCAGCATCCAGGCACCGAGGTCGGAAGGGACGGAATCGAAGCCGCAACAGGGAATAATGCGCGTGCCTTCCCGCAGGGCCTGCGCATGGTGCTGCGCGATCAAGCCGTGGACCCAGGGTGTTTCACCGGTGATATCCACGTAGTGCGTCCCGTGCCGGACGCAGGCCGCCACCAGCTTGCTGCCGTACAGGTCGAACGGCCCGGCGGTGCTGAGCACGACCGACGACTGGCGCGCCAGCGCGTTCAACGCCCGTGTGTCGTCGGCATCGGCCACCAGGACGCCGGCGTCGAGCGCCGCGTCACCTCCGTCGCGCCGCACCTGTTCGAGTTTGTCGCGATTGCGCCCGGCCACGGCCCAGCGCAGGCCTGCGCTGCGGACCTGCGGATGGCCGGCGAGATAGGCGACGGTCTGGCGCCCGACAAAACCGGTGGCGCCATACAGGACGACGTCATAACGCCGCCGCTCCGCGGCGGCCTTCGCCGGGCTCGCGCGCTTGTCTGAAAAAGGCATGTCCGTTCCCTCTGAATGCCACCGATTCAATCACAGCCGCCGGACCGGTCGCACAGGATGCCATTACCATGCACACTGCACTTGCGCGCCGGCGCCCACCCGTTACACCTCCCCCTGTCCGACCATGATCCCATTCTCTGTCCTCGACCTGTCGCCCATCACCGAAGGCGGTGACGCCGCGCAATCCTTTCGCAACAGCCGGGATCTGGCCCGGCATGCGGAGGTCTGGGGTTACCGCCGTTTCTGGCTCGCCGAGCACCACGGCATGCCGGGCATCGCCAGCGCCGCCACGTCGGTGCTGATGGCCTACGTGGCCGGTGGCACCTCGACCATCCGCATCGGTGCCGGGGGAATCATGCTGCCGAACCATTCGCCGCTGGTGATCGCGGAACAGTTCGGTACCCTGGAATCCCTGTTCCCCGGCCGCATCGACCTGGGCCTGGGCCGGGCACCCGGCTCCGACCAGATCACGGCCAGGGCGCTGCGGCGCAACCTGAACTCCGACGCCGAGGAATTCCCCCAGGATGTGCTGGAACTGATGGATTTCTTCTCAGACGCGCCGCGCCAGCCGGTGCGCGCGGTGCCCGGCACCGGCCTGAAGGTGCCGATGTGGATTCTGGGGTCGAGCCTGTTCGGCGCGCAGTTGGCGGCCGCGCTGGGGCTGCCCTTTGCGTTCGCGTCGCATTTTGCGCCCGCCCAGATGATGCAGGCCATGGCTGTCTACCGGGGCAGTTTCCAGCCGTCGGAGCGCCTGGCCCAACCGTATGTGATGCTCGGCTTCAACGTGTTCGCGGCGGACACCCAGGACGAGGCCGAATTGCGTGCCACCTCGATGCAGCAGGCGTTTGTGAACATCCGCAGCGGCCGCCCTTCGCGCCTGCCGCCGCCGCGCAGGAACTACTACCAGAACGCGGGCCCACAAGAGCGCGCCCTGCTGGATTCGGTGCTCTCGTGTTCGGCTATCGGTTCGCCCGACACCGTGCGTGCCCAACTGGAGGCATTCATCGCCCGCACCGGTGCCGATGAACTGATGATCGCATCGCAGACCTTCGACCACGGCCAGCGGCTGCGCTCGTTCGAAATCGCGGCAGACATCCAGCGCGCGCACTGACAGGCGAATGCCGGATCAGGCACGCAAACGCCTCCCATTAGCCTGGACCCCGGTCGGCCGTCTGCGCCTATGATTGCATCTGCAATACCAACCGTTTGACGCCTGTCAATTTCGCATGCGCCCTGATGTTCATCGGCCCCGGATCCTCGTCGTGGAAGACGAGGCCATCGTGGCCCGCGACATTCAGCTCCAGCTCGAAAGCCTGGGTTACGAACCGGTCGCCCACGCCCGGCGCGGCGAGGATGCGGTGGCGCTGGTGGAGGAACTCCGCCCGGATCTGGTGTTGATGGACATCCGGCTCGCCGGCGACATGGATGGGGTGCAGGCCGCTGCCGAAATCCGCAAACGATTCCCTGTGCCGGTGGTCTTCCTCACCGCCTTTGCGCACGACGCGACCCTGGAGCAGGCCAAGCGCGCCGAACCGTTCGGCTACGTGCTCAAGCCGTATGCCGAACGCGAACTGCGCATCGTGCTGGAAATGGCCCTGTACAAGCACCGCGTCGAGACCGCCCTGCGCGACAGCGAGGACCGCTACCGCAGCCTCGTGGCCAACCTGCAGACCGGCGTGTTGCTGCTGGGTCCGGACGGCAAGATCCTGTTTGCCAACGAACGCGCGCTGGAGCTGCTGGGGCTGGCCCATGACCACCTGATGGGCAAGACCTGCCTGGACCCGGACTGGGACACCGTGCACGAGGACGGTTCACCGTTTCCCGGCCCGACCCACCCGGTGCCCCAGTGCATCGGCCTGCGCCAACCGGTGGTGGATGTCACGATGGGGGTGCTGCGCCCCGGCACGCAGCAGCGCGTCTGGCTCCTCGTGAGCGCCAACCCCCGGCTCCACCCCGACGGTAGCGTCCGGGAGGTGATATGCACCTTCAACGACATCACGCAGCGCAAGCATGCGGAGCTCGAGCTGATCGCCGGTCGCGAAGCACTGCAAGAATCGGTGGTGCATACGCAGGCGATCCTGGACAACGTGGCAGACGCGGTCATCACCATCGACAGCCACGGCATGATCGAGTCGTTCAACCGGGCCGCGTCCGCCATCTTCGGCCACAATGCCCGGGATGTGATCGGTCGCAACGTGTCGATGCTCATGACGACGCAGGACCGGGATCACCACGACGCCTATCTCCAGCACCACAACGCCACCGGTGAAACCCGCCTGATCGGCAAGGTCCGCGAAATGATGGCACTGCGCAGCAACGGGGCGGTGTTTCCGATCAGCCTGGCGGTATCGCGCATCTCCTACCAGGGCCAGGTGACCTTCATCGGCCTGATCCGCGACATCACCGAGCGCATCCGCGCGGCCAAGGCACTGGAAGACAAATCACGCGAGCTGCGCAGCCTGTCGCGCCATGTCCTGGAAGCCCAGGAGATGGAACGGCGCCGGGTCGCGCACGAGCTGCACGACGAGCTCGGGCAGTCGCTGACCGCGATCAAGATCAACCTGCAGGCGCGCGAACGCTTCAAGGACCGCTCGCCGACCGAACTCAACGCCGAGAACCTGCGCATCGTCGAAGACGCGCTGCAGCATGTTCGCCGCCTGGCGGTGGCGCTGCGGCCCTCGGTGCTCGACGACCTGGGCTTGATACCTGCGCTGCGTGGCATCGCCGAACAGACCGCCACGCGCAATGGCTTCGCCGTGTTTTTCCAGCCGGCTTTGCCGGAAGGCAGGCTGCCACCCGAAGTGGAAACCGCCTGCTTCCGGATCGTCCAGGAGGCGCTCACCAACGTCTCGCGCCACGCGCGGGCACAACGCGTGGACATCGACCTGTTCCACGACGGCGAGGCCCTGGTGCTGGAGCTCCGCGACGACGGAATCGGTTTCGAGGTCGCCGCCGTGCGGGCCCGCGCTGCGGCTGGCGGCAGCATCGGCCTGCTCGGCATGAAGGAGCGCGCCATACTGCTGGGCGGGCAACTCGATATCGAATCCATCCCGGGCCTGGGGAGCACGGTGCGCATGCGCTGCCCGCTCTCGACGAACCGCTCCACGGAATTTGCAGCATGACCCGCCTACGCGTTCTCCTGGCCGATGACCACACCCTGGTGCGCGCGGGCTTGCGCAAGCTGCTGGAGTCGATGAACGACATCGAGGTGGTCGGCGAGGCCGACGACGGGCTGGCGGTGCTCCAGCTGGCCGAGCAACTGCAACCCCATCTGGTGCTCATGGACATCGCCATGCCGGGACTCAACGGCCTGGAAACCACCGCGCGCCTGGCCAAGGTGCTGCCAGATGTGCGCGTTGTCATCCTGTCGATGCACCAGAGCGAGGAATATGTGCGCCAGGCGCTGCGCAACGGGGCTGTGGCCTACCTGCTCAAGGACGCCGCCCCGCTGGAGCTCGAGCTCGCGCTCAAGGCCGTCCTGCGCGGCGAAACCTATCTCAGTCCCGCGGTATCGCGCGGCATCGTCAGCGACTATGTCCAGCGGCTGCGCGCCGACGAGCAACCCGGCGACGGACTCACGCCGCGCCAGCGTGAGGTGCTGCAACTGGTCGCCGAGGGCCATAGCACCAAGGTGATCGCCCGCCGCCTGGACCTGTCGGTGAAGACCGTGGAGACCCATCGCAGCCAGCTCATGAAGCAGCTCGACATCCACGAAGTGGCCGGCCTGGTCCGTTACGCCATGCGCAATGGCCTGATTTCACCGGATAGCTGAGCGCCCGCGCGAGCGAGGCGGCCGCAGCAAGGCTCAGAAGCCCATGCTGGCCAGCAGGTCGTCGACTTCACTCTGGTTGTTGACGACATCGGCGCGGCCTTGCGGATCGACCACCGGCCCATGCAGGACGGCATGCGCCGAATCCCGGACGAGTTCGGAGGGCGCCGCCTGGACCAGCAGCTTGACCAGGCTGTCCTCGAGGTCGGTTGCCAGGGCCACCACCTTGGCCACGACCTGACCCGTCAGGTCATGGAAATCCTGGGCCAGCATGATGGTGGTCAGGTGCTGGTCGATCCGGCCGGTGGCCGCTTCGACCGCAGCGACGAACTCCAGCACCTCCGCGCTTGCCGCAACCTGCATGGCGTCGCCGGACAGTCGCGCCGCCAGCCGCCGGGCCGCGGCAGACAGACTCGCGTGGTCCTGCTTGGCCAGTTCGACCGAGGTCAACACCTTGTCGGCGGCTTCACCGGTCTTGGTGGCGATGTAGGTCAGGCGACTGCGCACATCGGGTAGATCTTCGGCGGATTGGCGCAGCTTGGGCATGATACCCAGCTGATTCAGTGTGTCGTGCAACTGCCGGGTGATCTGGCCCAGTTGCTGGAACACCTCGGGCGAGGCAGCGGCTGCGGCCGCGGACGTGTTGTTCATGGTGCAGGATCCTGGGACGCGGGCAGGATCAACCCGCAGCCGCGCGTTTCTGAATGATCTTGATGATCTTGTCTTCCAGGGTGGCCTTGGTGAACGGCTTGACGATGTAACCGGCCGCACCGCTTTGCACTGCCAGCACGATGTCCTCCTTGCGGGCCTCTGCGGTCACCATCAACACCGGCAGGTGCTTGAGGGTCGGGTCGGCCTTGATCGCCTTGAGCAACTCGAACCCGTTCATGTTCGGCATGTTGATGTCCGACACGACGAAGTCGTAGTTGTTGTTGCGCAGCATGTTCAGGGCGATAGAGCCGTCCTCCGCCTCGTCGGCGTGGGTAATGCCCATTTCCTTGAGCAGGCCTCGGACGATGCGGCGCATGGTGGAGAAGTCGTCCACGACGAGGAACTTCATTTGGGTCAGGTCGCTCACGGGTGATCCTTGATGGTCTGGTACTCGGAATGAAGCTGGATGATATGGGCTTTGCGGGTGGTTTTGCAGCGCATCAGGTGTTTTTCCGGCCGGACTCAGGTATCGGCCCGATGCCAGGCCGCATCGGCGCCCCCTACAGTCGACCATCACGAACCGGCACTCCGATGCCGACCCCAGGCGCACCGCACAATGAACCCGAAATCCTTTCCGCCACCTGTCGCCACGAAGCCCGCGATCCAATGGCATTCTCCCCACGCCGGGCTCGCCGGCACACCCACGTCCACCCACCGCCCAGGCACCCATGGCCGCCATGCACGATAACGCCCGGAACGCCGAGTTCAGCTTCTCCGGCGCCGACTTCGACCGGGTCCGCGAGCTGATCTACGCGCGGGCCGGCATCAGCCTGCACGCCGGCAAACAGGCCATGGTCTACAGCCGGCTATCGCGCCGCCTGCGCGATGTGGGCCACGGCAGTTTTAGCGACTACCTGCAGTGGCTGGAAATGGCCCGCGGTCCGGAGGGGGAGCGCGAGTGGCAGGAATTCATCAACTGCCTCACCACCAACCTCACCTCCTTCTTTCGCGAGGACCACCATTTTCCCCTGCTGGCGGCCGTGCTGGCCCGCCACGAGGGGCGCCGCTGGCGCATCTGGTGCAATGCGGCATCCACCGGAGAAGAGCCCTACTCGCTGGCAATGACCGTCGCCGAAGCACTCGGCCCATCGGCACCAGTACAGATTATTTGCAGCGACATCGACACCAAGGTCCTCGCCAAGGCCGAACAGGGTATCTACCCGGCGGATGCACGCGGACTGGGCACGGACATGCTCAAGCGCTACTTCATGCGCGGCACCGGGAACAACAGCGGCTTCATCCGGGTCAAGCCGGAATTGCGCCGCCTGGTCGAGTTCCGAGCGTGCAACCTGATGGACGCCCACTGGTCGCTGGGCGAGCCGTTCGACATCGTGTTCTGCCGCAATGTCATGATCTACTTCGACGGCCCGACACAGCGGCGGGTGCTCGAGCGCATGCGCCAGGCCCTGCGGCCCCACGGGCTGCTGTTCGCCGGGCATTCAGAGAACTTCAGCGACTCGCGCGACCTGTTCCGGCTACGCGGCAAAACCGTCTACGAATCGGTCTGACCCACATGCCCGACAACGCCACCCCCCCCGCGACGGTCGCCCAGCGCCTCGACCTCCCACCTGGCGCGGCTCAAGGCCGCGCCGCGCAGGCCGGGCGAAGCCTCCTTCTTCTGGTACGAGCCCCACTTCCAGAGCATCGCGGTCAAGGTGCTCCCGGGCGAATACTATGTCGAGACCGAGGACATTCCCGTGGTCAGCAAGGATGTGCTGGACATCTACCCGCGCAAGGTATGCTTTTTGCCGGCCAGCGGAAAGGCCAAGGTCAAGCGGCTCGCCCCGACCCAGGCGGCCGCTCTGCAGGCCCAGGAGCGGGCTGCAGCGCAAAGGGTGACGCCGCAGGCCAGCAGCGGTGGCTCGGTCGACCTGTTCTGAAACACCGCATGGCCAACAAGAGAAGGACCACTCAGACATGACCAAGACCCGTGTGGTGGTGGTGGATGATTCCGCGCTGGTGCGCAGCCTGCTGACCGAGATCATCAACCGCGAGCCCGACATGCAATGCGTAGGCGCGGCGGCCGACCCCCTGGTCGCGCGCGAGATGATCCGGGAACTGAACCCGGACGTGATCACGCTCGACATCGAAATGCCCCGCATGGACGGCCTGGATTTCCTGGCCAAGTTGATGCGCCTTCGGCCAATGCCGGTGGTGATGGTGTCCACCCTCACCGATCGCGGCGCGGAAGCCACACTGCGCGCCCTGGAACTGGGCGCCATCGATTTTGTCGCCAAGCCGAAGATCGGCGTGGCCGACGGCCTGCAGGCGCTGGCCGCGGACATCACGTCCAAGGTGCGCATCGCGGCCACGGCCAGGGTGCACAAGCTGCCCCAGCCAGCCGGCCAGGGCTCGGCGGCGGCCAAACCGGCGGTGGCCAGCGCTCCCCTCGGGCGCCTGTCGACCGAGAAGATCGTCTTCATCGGGGCTTCCACCGGCGGCACCGAGGCCACCCGGGAACTGCTGATGGGCCTGCCCGCCGACGCGCCGGCGGTGATGATCACGCAGCACATGCCGCCGGGCTTCACCCGCAACTATGCCACCCGCCTGGACGGCCTGTGCCGCATCAGCGTCAAGGAGGCCAGCGACGGTGAACGGGTGCTGCCGGGCCATGCCTACATCGCCCCCGGCGGCCTGCACCTGAGCGTGGAGCGCTCCGGCGCCAACTATGTGGCACGCGTCACCGACGGCGAACCGGTGAACCGCCACAAGCCCTCGGTGGAGGTCCTGTTTCTGTCCGCCGCCCGGGTGGTCGGCCCGAACGCGCTGGGCGTCATGCTCACCGGCATGGGTGCCGACGGCGCCCGCGCCATGAAGGTATTGCGCGATGCCGGCAGCTACAACCTGGTGCAGGACGAAGCCACCTGCGTGGTCTTCGGCATGCCCAAGGAAGCCATTGCCGCCGGTGCCGCCCATGAGATCCTGCCCCTTGGCAACATCGCGCCCCGGCTGATCGAGCGATTGCGCAGCACGGCGGGCACGTCGACCAACCGACTGTGAAACCAGACACCATGCAAACCGACACACTCCCCGCCCTATTCGAACTGCCAGAGGAGCCACCGGCATCGACCATTCCCCTTGGTGGTGGCCGTCGACGTCCAGGACCACCTGATCGCCGCCTGCAACGACCTGCAGCGGCTCCAGGTGCTGCTGGCCGACGCCTGCCAGGTCCTGCTGGCGAGCTTCCACACGGCCTCGTTAGAGCTCAGCCAGCACCGCCGCCGCAGGCCGGAACGCGAACTCGCCAGCGTATTGGCCGAGATCCAGGCCCAGCTGGATGCCGGGTCGATCGAGCTGTTCTGAACCCGCGACCCTCTCACCCACAATCACAACAGTACTTCCGGAGCCCCCCATGCACTCAATCCTGGCTGTCGACGATTCGATCTCCATGCGCCAAATGGTGTCCTTCACGCTCAAAAATGCCGGTTACGACGTGGTCGAGGCGGTCGACGGAGAGGACGCGCTGGACAAGGCGCGCCAGCGCTGCTTCGACCTGGTCCTGACGGACCAGAACATGCCGCGCCTGGATGGCATCGGCCTGACCCGGCGCCTGCGTGAACACCCGAACTTCAAGACCACACCCATCCTGATCCTGACCACCGAGTCCAGCGACCAGATGAAGCAGGCCGGCCGGGCCGCCGGTGCCACCGGCTGGCTGGTCAAGCCCTTCGACCCCGCCAAACTCATCGAAGTGATCCGCAAGGTGGTTCGATGATGGCCGACATGTCCAAAGACACTGCCGGAGCCGGCATCGACCTGAGCCAGTTCCACCAGATCTTTTTCGAGGAAGCCGGAGAAAATCTCGACCGGATGGAACGCGAACTGCTCGAGATCGACATCGCGTCCGCCGACGACGAATCCCTGAACTCGATCTTCCGTTGCGCGCACTCGGTCAAGGGCGGAGCGGCCACCTTCGGTTTTGGCGACGTGGCCGGGCTGACCCACCAGATGGAGACCCTGCTCGACAAGCTGCGCCGGCACGAGCTCGAACCGACCGCGAACATGGTCGACGTGCTGCTGCAGTCGGGTGATGCCCTCAAGGCGCAACTGGCTCTGCACCAGAGCGGCGGCAAGGGCGACCCGGTGGACACCTCGGACCTGCTGGCCAGTTTCGCGGCATTCATCGCCGGCGAATCCCCCGCCACAGCCGCGCCGGCGGCGGCATCAGCGGCCCCGCGCACACCAGCTCCCGCCGCGGCCGAAGCGCCCAGGGCGCAACGCAGTCTGGAGCTGCTGGTCGGTCCACTCGAAGTGCCTGCCGACGCCAACCAGTTGGTGGAGCTGTTTGCGGAGATTGTCGACCTGGGCACCATCGAACCGCTGGACGGCGGCCAGGCAGCCGACGGCATGCGCCGCTTCAAGGTCATCACAGGCAGCACCGACGACGACCTGCTGGACCTGTTCACCTTCCACGTGGCGCGCGACAAGGTCAGGCTGCTGCCGCTGGGCGCGGGTTTCGGTTTTCATGCCGGCGCGCCCGGTGCGCCCCCCGAGGAAACACCCGAACCGGCCGCGGCCGCAACTCCGGCGCCAGTGGTGGCAGACACCAGCTTTGGATTCTTCGACGACGCCCCCGGGGCGCCCGACGCGGCGTCGGCACCAGCGGCTCCGGTCCAGGTTGAAAGAAGGTCGGTACCCCGGCCCCCGGCCGCACCGGCAGCCGAGGCCTCGACTTTGCGCGTGTCGGTCGAAAAAGTCGACCAGCTCATCAACCTGGTGGGGGAACTCGTGATCACCCAGGCCATGCTCGCACAGACCAGCATGAAGATCGACCTGGCACAACACCAGCAACTGGTCGCCGGCCTGGCCGACCTGGAACGCCATACCCGCGATCTGCAGGAATCGGTCATGTCGATCCGCATGATTCCGATGTCCACGGTGTACAGCCGATTCCCACGCATGCTGCGTGACCTGGCCGCCAAGCTGAACAAGAAGGTCGATTTCGTCACCCACGGCGAGTCCACCGAACTCGACAAGGGCCTGGTGGAGAAGATCACCGACCCGCTCACCCACCTGGTGCGCAACAGTTGCGACCACGGCATCGAATTGCCGGCGGAGCGCCGCGCCGCCGGCAAGCCCGAGACCGGCACCATCACGCTCTCCGCCTCGCACCAGGGCAGCAGCATCGTCATCGAGGTGCGGGACGACGGCAAGGGCCTGTCCCGGCCCAAACTCATCCAGAAGGCGCGCGAACGCGGCATCGACGCCCCCGACGACATGCCGGATGCGGACGTCTGGGCCCTGATCTTCGCGCCCGGCTTCTCGACCGCCGAAGTAGTCACCGACGTGTCCGGCCGGGGTGTGGGCATGGACGTGGTCAAGAAGAACATCACCGCGCTCGGCGGCACGGTCGAGATCGAATCCACCGAAGGCTTCGGCATGAGCGTGCGGGTGCGTCTGCCACTGACGCTGGCCATCATGGACGGCATGAGTGTGGGCATCAACAACGAGTGCTACATCCTGCCGCTGGCCTCCGTCGTCGAGTCGTTTCAGGTGCAGGCCGACACCGTGCGCAGCATCGGCGGCTCCGGCCAGGTGGTGCGGGTGCGCGAGGAATACCTGCCGGTGATCGAGCTCGAGCGCGTGTTCGACGTACAGCGCAACGGGATTCTGCCGGCCAAACCGGTGATGGTGGTGGTCGAGGCCGAAGGTCGGCGCGCGGCCCTGCTGGTCGATGAACTGCTGGGACAGCAGCAGGTGGTGGTCAAGAACCTCGAGGCCAACTACCGGCGCGTCAGCGACGTATCGGGTGCCACCATCATGGGCGACGGACGCGTGGCGCTGATCCTGGATGTGGGTGCCCTGGCGCGCCGCGGCCGTGGCTGACGGCCCGGTAATTCAGGTGTTTCCCGGTTGCGGTTCAGGTATTTGCCCGATTTCGGAACGGGCCGGAAGGTCATAAAGTAGCCCCCATCCTGGGTACACGCATTTCCCGTGCCCGGACCAACAACCACCCACCAAGGGCAATTTTCCATGAGCCTGCAAGCCGCCAACCATAGCAACCCTGCGCCAGGCGGGTCGGTCCCCACCGCGCTGCGCGAATTCCTGGCCTTCAAGCTGGGCGCCGAGGAATACGGCATCGACATCCTGCGCGTGCAGGAGATCCGTTCCTACGAGGAGCCCACGCGGATCGCCAATGCCCCGGCCTTCATCAAGGGCGTGGTCAACCTGCGCGGCGTGATCGTGCCCATCGTCGACATGCGGCTCAGGTTCAACTTGGCGCAGGCGACCTATGACGCATTCACTGTCGTCATTGTGCTCACTATCGGCAGCCGCGTGGTCGGCATGGTGGTGGACGCCGTGAGCGACGTGATCACGCTCACCCCGGAACAGTTGCGCCCAGTGCCGGCCTTCAACGCCACCATCGCCAGCGACCACATCCTGGCCATTGGTGCGGTCGAGGACCGCATGCTGATCCTGGTGGACATCGAGAAGCTCATGTCCAGCGCCGAGATGGGGCTGGTAGAACAAGCCATGCAGTGAGCTGATCCGCGCGCGGCACCCGCGGCACCCTCTCCTTTGCGGTTCCAGACCCGCAAATACCTGTGCCACGCAAGACTGCAACCGCAGGGCAAAAATTTTTCAACCCAAACCAGCATGACAAGACCATGAACAAGATAAAGATAGGCAGCCGGCTACGCCTGGCATTCGGACTGATGTTATTGATCACGGCGCTGATCGCTGTGGTGGGTGTATGGCGACTCGGGACACTCAATACCACGAGCCAGTCGATTGCCACGGTAGAGCTCAACCGCAGTCTGCTGGCACAGCGCTGGACCTCCAACATCAATCTGAATTGGGTGCGTGCGGCATCCGTGCTCAACACCGCAGATGCCGGCTACATCGACGCACTGCAGAAGGACATGGCGGCAACCACGAAGGTCAACAACGATACCCAGAAGGAGCTGGAGTCCCTGCTGCAGGACGACAAAGGCAAGGAACTGATGGCCAATGTGGCGAAAAGCCGCACCGTGTACATGAATGCGCGCGCCGACCTGCTGGAAAAGAAGAAAGCCGGCACCGACGTCACTGCGGCCGTGGCCCGTGACCTGCGCCCCTTGGCGGATGCCTACCTCAGGACGCTGGATGCCGTGGTGGAACACTGCAATGCCCTGTTGGCTGCGGTGCTTGTCGATGCCAACCGCGTCGCCAGTGCCAGCCAATGGGCCGTAGGTGTCGCTGCTGTGGTGTGCGTGGTGCTCGGCATTCTGTTCGCGTTCCTGGTCACCCGCTCCATCACGGCTCCGATCGACCAGGCCGTGGGAACGGCAGAAGCGATCAGCGGCGGCGATCTCTCCACTGGAATCCATTTCCAGGGCAAGGACGAGACGGCGCGGCTGTTGCATGCCTTGTCCACGATGCAGTCCAACCTTGCCCACATCGTCGGCAATGTGCGCAGCGGCGCGGAAGGCGTAGCCACGGCCAGCGCCGAAATATCACAGGGCAACAACGACCTATCCAGCCGCACCGAAGAGCAGGCTTCGGCACTGGAAGAGACCGCCGCCTCCATGGAAGAACTCTCCAGCACCGTGCGCCAGAACGCCGACAACGCGCGCCAGGGCAACCAGCTCGCGCAAAGCGCCTCCAGCGTGGCGGTGCGTGGCGGCGAGGTGGTGGGCCAGGTGGTGCAGACCATGAAAGGCATCAACGAGTCCTCGCGCAAGATCGCCGACATCATCGGCGTGATCGACGGCATCGCCTTCCAGACCAACATCCTGGCGCTCAACGCCGCGGTGGAGGCCGCCCGTGCCGGCGAGCAGGGCCGCGGTTTTGCGGTGGTAGCCTCCGAAGTGCGCAGCCTGGCCGGACGTTCGGCCGAAGCGGCCAAGGAGATCAAAAGCCTGATCTCCGACAGCGTGCAGCGCGTCGAACAGGGCACGGCCCTGGTGGACCAAGCTGGAATCACGATGACCGAGGTGGTCAGTTCGATCCGCCGTGTGACCGACATCATGGGCGAGATCAGCGCGGCCAGCACCGAGCAGAGCACCGGTGTGGCGCAGGTGGGCGAAGCCGTCGCACAGATGGACCAGGCCACGCAGCAGAACGCCGCGCTGGTGGAGGAAAGCGCGGCGGCAGCCGAAAGTCTCAAGACCCAGGCGCAGCAGCTGGTGCAGGCGGTGGCGGTGTTCAAACTGGCGCAGGGCAGCGAATCCCATGCCATGGCGAGCGCAGCGCCATCCGCGCCCTCCTCACAGCTCGCCGCCCCGGCACCGGGCAGGAGTTTCCCGGCGGTGGAGCGTCGCGGGCCGGATCGCACCAAGAATGTGACGCGCCTGGCGCAACGCGCCACAGCCAGACAGGCGCCGGCCGAACCACCGGCTCTCACCGCCAAGGTTGCCACGCGCAAGAACGCCACCGCAGGCGGGGATGACGAATGGACCAACTTCTAGCCCTGCGCATGCCAGCGCCGGATCAGGTCATTTGCCGACCTGGCTCAGGTGTTGGCCCGATGGCGCCAGCGGCGACAGATTTGTACAGTCAATCATGGCCATTCGAATCCTGATCGTTGACGACAACCCGACGTTCATGGCCGCGGTGCGGCAATTCCTGACCAGCCTGCCCGATGCGGAGGTGGTGGGCGCGGCGCACAACGGGCGTGAAGCCATGGAACGCGCGCAGGCGCTGGAACCTGATCTGATCCTGCTCGACATCGGCATGCCCGAGATGAACGGGCTCGAAGCGGCCCAGCGCATGCATCAATGGGAACACCCGCCCTACATCGTGTTCCTGTCGATGCACAGCGGACAGGCCTACCGGGACGCGGCCCGCCAGGCGGGGGCCGCTGGGTTCATCCACAAGGGGGATTTCGTCGAGGAACTTCCGCGGCTGATCGACACGCTGGAAGGCCGCCAGCGCCAGGCCCAGGCCTGACGCCCTGCCCACTGCCGCTCAGCGCAGGTTGCCGGTGTGGCCCAGCGAATAGCGGCCCGGTTGCGGCCAGACCGTCAGGCCGTGGGGTTCGCGGCCGACCTTGACCTGGTCCACCGCTCCGGTGGTGGTCTCGATG
>Ga0105047_10010708_pt1 | contig 14964 bp, 12 predicted proteins | sample MAT04_FD_78384 | JGI IMG/M metagenome (GOLD analysis project Ga0105047, IMG submission 78384) | Freshwater microbial communities from Lake Fryxell liftoff mats and glacier meltwater in Antarctica - MAT-04 (megahit assembly) | ecosystem: Environmental > Aquatic > Freshwater > Ice > Liftoff... | reverse complement strand
CGCGCTTACGCGTGGCGCGTCACCGGCGACGCGCTCGCCGGCGCGCCGCTCAGTGAGAGCGCGAGCGCGCTCACGCGGTGAACGATCGCTCGATGCCGCGCCGATCTTGCCGCGCCGATCGACCTGCGCTGCTCAGCGCGCTTCGAGCACGATCGTGTGCGTGCCGGCGCCCGCGCAGATCACCGACACGAGGCCAGTCGCGCTCTCGCGCGGCGCGTCGACCCGCGCGCCGTCACACGAGATCGCGAACGCCGCCGCGAAGTCCGCGGCCTCAGGCACGTACAGCTCATGCGGCGCGGTGATCGCTGCGTCGCCGTCGAAGCGCAGCTCAAAGCGGCGCGCGCTCGTGTCGTAGCGCATCGAGCGCGGCCAGCCGGCGACGCGCTCGGCCCGCGGTCGCGAGAGCAGGCGGCGCAACGTGGGGCGCTCGGTCCACGTGTCCGTCGCCGCGTCGTAGTCGTGCAGGCCCCAGCTGCCCTGCGACTGCTCCTTCCACAGCCAGTAGGCCCAGCTCTCGCCGTGCTCGTCGAAGAGATCGAGCTGCGTCGCGTGGTAGTCCGCCGCGCGGACTCCGTCGGGCGCGTAGCCCCACTCGCCGACGAACAGCGCCGCGCCCCAGCCGCTCGCCTCGCGCACGGCGTTGGTGTGGCTCTCGGCGAGCGTGCGCACCGTGAAGTTCATCCGCTGTTCGTCGGTCGCGGTGAACGAGAGCGTGTAGACGTGCGGCGCGTACACCGAGCCCGGGAGCGCAAATGGCGTCGTTGGGATGGTCGCGCGGTCGGTGAAGTTGCGCGGGATGACCGGTGGCTCGAAGAAGATTAGGTGTGCGTCGTCGACCGCGCGGATCGCCGCGGCCACCAGCTCGTTGACGCGCCGCACCTGCGAATCGCTCGCGACGGGCTCGTTGTAGATCTCGTAGCCGACCACCGCGGCGTCACCGTCGAAGCGCTCGGCGACGTGCGCGGCCGCCGCAGCAAAGCGCGCGCGCAGTCGATCGCCTGGGGCGCCATCACCGAAGAACGTCGCGAACGCAGCGCCGACCTGCGCTGAGATTCGCCGCGCCTCGAGATCGTCGAGCGGACCCTCGAGCAACGTCGTCGGCGCCGGCTCGATCGCCCAGAGCGGCGCGCCGTCCTCGCCGATCTCTTTCGAATAGGCGTCCTGATGCCAGTCGATCAGCACGTAGATGCCGGCAGCGCGGCAGTCGTCCACGACGCGCGCGAGCGTGTCGAGATACGCGCGGGAATACGCCGGTGGCGTAGCGTCGGTGGGCTCGAGCGCGCTCCAGTTGATCGGCAGGCGCAGCACGTTGAAGCCGAGCGTGCGCAGTCGGCTCGCGTCGCTCGGGCCGAACGGCGGGATCGGCTCGAGCGTCTCGCGGCCATCGTCGAAGCTGACGTCGAAGAGGCCTTCGACGCGCGCGTTTACGCCGCGCAGAAAGACGACGCGGCCGTCGTCGTCGACGAGCTGCCGACAGCGCGTCGCGAGCGGCGCAAAGCTGCCTGCGGTCTCGGTGCATGGCGCGAGCTCGCGCGGTCCGGCGTCGGCGGGCGCGTCAATTGGCGGCGTCGCGGCGTCGATCGGCGCGTCGTCGTCGTCGCCACATGCGCTCGTGAGTAGGCAGAGCGCACAGCCGAGGAGCGACACGAGCGAGGCGGTGTTGCGGAGGCGCATGGCGCGCCGAGCGTAGCGCGGCTCAGAGCCCGGCGGGCGCGGCTTTCGGGACCACCTCGCGCGCGCCGCGGCGCTCGAGCAAGAAGAACGAGAGAGCGCCGGCGAGCGGCATGAGCGCGGCGACGGCGAACGTAGTGCGCAGATTCGTGGCGAGCGCGATCGCGCCGAACAGCGGGCCGGCGACGAGCTGCGCGCCGTCGTACACGGCGGTGAGCGCGGCCATTGCGGAGCCGCGTCGCTCCTCGGGCGCGCGCTCGATGACCAGCGCCGTGAACACCGGGAACGAGAGCCCTTGGCCGAGCCCGGCGAGCGTTCCGGCAGCGAGCAACATCCGATCGGAGCGCGCGATCGAGACGAGCGCCACCGCGCCGCCGAGCGCGAGCAAGCTCGGATAGAGGACGCGCACGCGACCGACGCGATCGGGGAGGCGGCCGAAGAACACGCGCAGCGCGATCGCGGCGACGGCGTACGCACTCATGAACAACGTCACGCTGCCGAACTGCTCGCGCACGACGAACGGCTTGAGGAACGTGAACACCGACGCCGTGCCGATCGACACCAGCGCGCTGCTCACCCACAGCGGCACCAGCGCCGGCAGCGCGAGGACGGCGAACATGCCACCGCGCGCCGGCTCACGCGGCCCGCCCTCACGCGGAGGCGCACCTTCCGGCAGCGGCCCGGCTTTACGCTGCGGCTCCGGCAGCGCGAGCGCGGCGAGCAGCGCGGGCGTCGCGAGCCCAGCGGTCACGAGGAACAGCGCGCGGTAGCTCGCGTGCGCGAGCACCAGATCGCCGAGTAGCCCGCCGAGCGACACCGGCAACATGCCAGCGACCGCGAACATGCCGAGACCTTCGGTGCGGCGCGACGCCGGCACGACGTCGGCGGCGTAGGTGAACAGCGACGCGAACAGCGCGCCCTCACCGAGCCCGTGCACGAGGCGCGCGACGACCAGCAGCACGCCGACACGATCGACCAGCGTGTAGAGCAGACATGCGGCGAGCTGCAGCACGCCGCCGGCGAGGATCACCACGCGGCGTCCGCGCGCGTCCATCATCCGCCCGACCAGCGGGCGGACCAGCAGCGCGGACACCGACATCAGCGCGACGATCGTGCCGGTGGTGAGCTCGTCCGCGTGATAGCGCTCGAGCAGGCCGGGCAGATGCACGTATGGGTGCAGCGCGAGACCGCAGAGGAAGATCGACAGGCTCGCCAGCAGGAACGGGCGGCCGAAGAGGGGTGCGCGCGGCACGAGAGTGCGCGGACATTGCTTCGCAATCTCTCGCGCGTCTATGCTCGACCCCACGTATGCAGCTCGAGACCCGGCGCGCGCCTCACTTCGTTCTCCTTCTGGTCACCACAGCGTCGCTGCTCGGCGCCTGCGGCTCGAGCGCGGAGTGCGTCGTCGACACCGACTGCGCGGCGCTCGCGCAGCGCTGCGAGGCGAACGCGTGCGTGCCGCTGAGCACGCCGCCGCTGCCCGATCTCGGGCGCGTGGACATGGCCGCGGGCGACGCGGCGGTCGACGGAGGCGCGCGCGACGCAGGCCCGACGCAGCGCCTCAGCGGCTTCTTTTACGCGCAGAGCGGCCCGAGCGCGTCGGTTGTCGGCGCATCATTCTCGCAGACGCCGCCGACGCCCGCGGGTCCGTGCACGACGCGCACCGAGGGCGCCTGCGCGGTGTCGCTGTGCACCGCCGCAGCGAGCACCTCGACGCCGCGTGCGGCCGGTTCGCTCACTGTGAGCGGCGGCACTGCTCCGGTGACGCTGGCGCCCAACGCCGACGACACGTACACGGCGGTGACCGGCGCGACGGAGCTGTTCGCGAGCGGCGCGACGCTCACCTTCGACGCCACTGGCGGCAGTGACGGCGGCGTGCCCGCGTTCAGCGGCATGGTGATCGCGCCCGTCAACGCCGTGCTCACGGCGCCCGCGCTCGCCGACGGAACGCCGCTCGCGCCGTCCCGCACCGATCCGCTCGCGCTCGCCTGGACCGCGAGCGGTAGCGTCGGGATGATCGACGTGCGCTTCGCTGCAGCGCTGACCGATGGCGGCGTCGCGAGCGCGCGCTGCCGCTTCCCGGTCGCCGAACTGAGCGGCTCGATCCCAGCGGCCGCGTTCACCGATTTCCCCGCGGGCGGCAGTGGTTCGTTCTCGTTCTTCGTCGAGGCCGAGGACGGACTCGCGGTCACAGGCGGCTGGAATGTGAGCCTCAGCGCGCGCATCCCGATGACCAGCGCCAGCGGCGCGGCGACGTCGGCGACCGCGACGTTCTGATCAGTGATCCGCGCACCGCAGCCACGCGACGCTGACACCTGCGCTCGTGGTGTAGGCGACGCCGATCGTGCCGTCGGTGGCGCGGGCGATCGCCGCGTGTGAGACGCGCTCTTCGGCTGCGGTGACGGCGAGCTCCGGTCCGATGCCGGCGGCGTCGACGACGCGCACGAGCGTCTGCGCGTTAAAGCGATCGGCAGCAGCGGCGCCGGGCACGGGTCGCGTGACGACGAAGATCGCCGCGGCCGGCGCGCTCACTGCGCCGAGCTGCAACACGCCGTAGCCCACGCCAGGCACCAGCGGCTCGGCGGGCAGCGTGCCGCCGAGCTCGACGACGCCGATCGCGCTCGTCGCCGCGCGGCCGATTGCGGTGTAGGCGACGAAGCGGCGCGGTCCGACGTGCGCAGCTGCGATATGCGCCGGCTCGGACACCGTGCTGAGCGGCCGATCGATCTGCGCTGTCCGCGGCGTGCCGTCCTCGCCGAGCGCGACGCGCACCACCGGCGAGAGCCCACCGCGCGCGTCGAGGAAGACGATCTCGGGCACCTCGGCGAGCGTGTCGACCACCGGCGCGCTCGCGCCGAGCGACTGCGGCGTGAGATCGTGCGTCGCGGCGATGCTGAGATCCGGGCGCACCACCGCGAGGCGCACGCGCATCGGCGTACTGCTTCCGTCGGTGTAGGCGATGGCCGCCGCACCGCCGCGCAGCGCGGCGATCGCCGGCGCAAAGCGCAGATCCGCGCCGCGGCCGATCGTGCGCAGCTCGGGCCGCATCGTCGGCGACGACACGCCCAGCATGACGACACGGACCGCGCCGCGCGCGTCGGTCGCGGCGACGAGCACGCGGCCGTTGTCGAGCGCCATCACCATCGGTGGGGCCACGCGCGGCGTGGTGGTGCCGGCGCCGAGCGTGAGCGTCGCCAGCGGTGAGGTGGGCGACGACGGCGACAGCCGCACGGCGACGACCTCTTCGCTAGTCGCGCCGGGCACGTAGCCGGCAACGACGAAGCCGCCGACCGTCGCGGTGATCGACGCGGGCCCGCCGGAGGCGAGCACACGCGTCGGCGCGCGCGTGATCGCGACGCAGCCGTGCGGCGGCGCGGCGAGGTCGAGTGTCGTCGGCGACGCGACCACGCCGACGGTTTCTCCTGGCGTGCGCAAGCTCGGCTCCGGCGTCTCGTCGATGTCGTCGAGCGTGTCGAGCAGCGACGGATGCGCGCTCGTGCGGACCGCCGTCGGATCGAGGCCACGCCCGCTCGGCGTGCTCTCTTCGCCGCGCGGCGCAGGCGGCGCAGCCGGCGCGGACGACGAGCTGCAGGCGGCGAGCAGGGTGGCGGCCGCTGCGACGCGCGTGAACGAGCGGACGATCGCTGCACGGTCCATCCCGACGGTTGTACACTCCGCGGCCATGACGGAGAGCAATTCTCGCGCGGTCGCGCTGCGGACCGGAAACGCCAGCCTGGCCTCCTCGGCGCATCGCGTCGTCGAGCCGTTCATGGTGACGACGACTTTTGCATTGCCCGGCTATCGCACCGCGCGCTCGCTCGGGGTGGCTCGCGGCATCGTCGTGCGCTCGCGCAGCATCGTCGGGAACTTCGCCGCGTCGATTCAGATCTTGATGGGCGGCAACATCACGCTCTATGCCGAGCTGTGCGAGCGCGCCCGCGGCGACGCGTTCGAGCTGATGCTCAAACACGGCGCCGAGCTCGGCGCGAACGCGATCGTCGGCATGCGCTACGACGCCAACGAGGTCGCCGCCGGCGTGACCGAGGTGCTCTGCTACGGCACGGCGGTGGTCGCCGAAGCGGAGTGAGCGCGGGCGTCGATACCCCGCCAGAACTGCTCGAGCTCAGCGCGCGTGTCGCAGCGTCGCGCGGGCGGCAGGCTGCGCAGGAACACTTTGCCGTAGCCCTTCGTCGTCAGGCGTCGATCGAGGACTGCGACGATCCCGTGATCGCGGCGCGTGCGCACCAGCCGACCAAAGCCCTGCTTCAGCGAGATCGCGGCCGAGGGCACGAGATACTCCATGAATGCTTGGCGGCCCTCTTCTTCGAGCCGCTTGGTGCGCGCTGCCACCAATGGGTCGCTCGGCACGTCGAACGGCAGCTTGTCGATCACGACGAGCCGCAGTGCGTCGCCTGGCACATCGACGCCCTCCCAGAAGCTCGCCGTCGCGAACAGCACCGCGTGGCCATCTTTGCGGAACGCCTCGAGCAGCGCGGCCTTTGGCGCGGCGCCCTGCACGAACGCGAGGTTGCGCAGCCGCGGCACGCAGCGACGCGCCAGCTCGTGCATCGCGCGCACGCTCGTCGTCAGCACGAACGCGCCGCCACCGGTGAGCTCGACCAGCGCGATGATCTCTTCGGCGGCAGCTTCGAGAAAGCCCGGATCGCGCGGATCCGGCATCGTCCGCGGCGTGTACAGCGCGGCCTGACGCGGGTAGTCGAACGGCGACGGAACAATCAGCTCGTCGACCTCGAAGTCGACGCCGAGGCGCTGCTTGGTGAACGCGAACGAGTCGTCGGTGGCGAGCGTCGCGCTAGTGAACACGACGGCGCGCGTTCGGCCGAGCACCTCGTCGCGCATGATCGCGCTGACGTCGACCGGGCTCGCGCCGAGCGACACGCTGCGGCCGCGCATTTCGGTCCAAGTGACCTGGCTGGTCTGCTGGGCGGTCGACGCACCGCCGTCGAGGATCGACGCGAGATCGTCGCGAATCGCGCCGGCGCGACGCGCCATCTGCACCACTGCCTCGCCGCCCGACGCGCGCAGCTTGCAGTGCGCGGCGAGCGCCTCGAGCTCCGCGTCGAGACGAAACATCGACTCGCGCGCGTGCTCGGAGATCTGCCGCGGCTCGAGCGTCGCGCGTGAGTCGTTACCAGCCAACGGCCGCGGCAGCGACGTGAAGAACTGCGCCGCCGCGTCGAGCACGGCGCGCAGCCGCGGTGCGCTGGCGTCGCTGAAGCCGGCCGCGCCGAGCGCGCGCTGCGCATCGCGGATCAGTGTCTCGACGCGGGTGGTCGAAACGCGCAGACCGAAGAACTCGGTGGCGACGTCCTCGACCTGGTGCGCCTCGTCGAAGATGACCGCGTCGTAGTCGGGGATAGCCCCGCCGCCGTGGGGTCCGCGCGTGGCGAGGTCGGCGAAGAAGAGGTGGTGATTGACGACGACGATCTGCGCGTCCTCCGCAGCGCGGCGCATGCGCGTCACGAAGCACGGCTCGAAGTGCGCGCAGCGCGCGCCGATGCGCGTCTCGGACGACGAAGCGACCTGCGACCAGATCGGCACGTCTTCGGGCAGCGAGAGCTCGCCGCGATCGCCGCTCAGGCTGGACTCGCGGAAGCGTCGAATGGTCGGCACGAGGCGCTCGAACGGCGCGCGATCGGCGTCCGCGCTGGTGAGAAATTCTTCGTAGCGGCGTAGGCAGAGATAGTTGCCGAGACCCTTCATGCAGGCCGCGCGCACCGGCAGCCCGAGGTGCCGCTCGAGCAGCGGCAGATCGTGCTCCATGATCTGGTCCTGCAGCGTCTTGGTGCCGGTCGAGATCACCACCTTGCGCCCGCTCAAGATCGCCGGAACGAGATACGCCAGCGTCTTGCCGGTGCCGGTGCCGGCCTCGACGAGCAACACCCCCTCAGCGTCGAGCGCCTGCTCGACCGCGTCCGCCATCGCCAGCTGCGACTCGCGATGTTCGTAGCCGGGAATCGCCCGCGCGAGCGGCCCATCGGGCCCGAGAAGGTCGCGCGCGTGCATCGCGTCGTGCGTAGCACGGCTAGCGCTGCAGCACCGATCCGTTCGATTTCCTGCGCGCGCGCGGCACTACTCGCTCACCCGCAAGTTTCGCGGCCTGCCGCCACTGTCACCGCCGCCGCCTACCCGCCCCGCCCCAGCACGCGCCCTGCGAAAGAACCCCGCCAACAACACCCCCGCGACAAACCCGCCCACGTGCGCAAAAAACGCGATTCCGCCATCGGCGCTCGATGCGCCGAGCGAGGAGCTCGCGCGCACGACCTCGAGCGCAAACCAGACGAAGACGTACACGAACGCCGGCACTTCCAGCAGGAAGAAAAACGGCACGAACGTCAGCACGCGCGCCCGCGGAAAGAACACGATGTACGCGCCGAGTACGCCCGCGATCGCGCCCGAGGCGCCGATCATCGGCACCGTGCTCACAGGGCCGATCGCGACCTGCGTGGCAGCGGCCGCGAGCCCACACGCGACGTAGAAGAACGCGAAGCGCGCGTGACCGAGCGCCTCTTCGACGTTGTCGCCGAAGACGAACAAAAACCAGAGATTGCCGAGCACGTGCCCAAGCCCGCCGTGAAGAAACATCGAGGTGAGCGGCGTGATCAGGCTGCCCGCGTGTCCGCCGTGCAGCAGCACGTCCGGGATCACGCCGAAGCGCTCGACCAGCGCCTCGCTGCGTGATGCGTCGAGGCTCCACTGGTAAGCGAAGACCACCACGTTGAGCCCGATCAGCGCCCAGCAGATGATCGGTCGTGTGAGCGTCTTGCGGAGATCGCGCAGAGGGAAGAGCACGGCGCGCTCAGCGTGGCAGCGACTGCGCGTCGGCGAGGGTCGCGGCGGTGCGAGTGAGCGCCGCGGTCGGCGCAATCAGCTCGAGGCGCAGCGCGTCGCCGTCGCGCGCGAGCGCGAGCAGCAGCGGTGGGCCGCTCGGCGGAGCGTTCGCGTTGGGCGCGGCGTGTCGCAGCGCGGCGATGGGAAAAAACGCGCCGGCGCGGAGCAGCTGGTCGGGCACGACGGCGAGCACGAAGTGAACGCGCGGAGGGAGCGCGGCGAGCGCGCGCGCGGTGTCGGGATCGTTGGCGAGGCTCGCACCATCGTCGGCTCCGGCGAGCGAGGCCGCTGCGCGCGTGGCGATCGACGTGAGCGGCCCTGCGCCCGGGCCGGCGGGTGTCTGCGTGATGGCGAGGGCCCAGGCGTCGCCTTGGGTCGCGTGATCGAGGCGCGGGCGACGCGCGCCGGCCGGGTCGTCCGGCGGCAGCGCGCGCGCGCCGCACATATCGACCATGCGCAGCGTCGCTTGCCCCAGTGCGAGCGGCTCGCTCAGCGTGCGTGGTTGTGCATCGCCGCTGCAGCCGAGCGCGAGGCCGGCGGCGCGCTGCAGATACGGGCTACGGAGCGCTGCGCCGACGAGCTCGGGCGCGGGTGCGCGCGCGGTGCCGCCGCTCGTGAGCAGCGCAAACGGCCCCCCCAATCCGTCACCGATGGCCGCGACGAGCGAGCCGCCACGCGCGGCGCCGATCGACGCGAGCAGCGCGCGAAGCGTCGTCGCTTCGTCGGGCGCGAGCGCCGGACCAGCGACGTTCGCGAGATCGTCCGCGAGGCCCGCGCCAAACGACCCATCGCTGCGCTGCGCGACCGGCTCTGCCGGAAAGAGCGCGGCGAACGCCGTGCCGCGGGGTAGCGCGCCGAGTACGCGCGGCGCTTCGCTCGGCAGCGCGTCGAGCGCGAGGTCGAGCGGCGAGCCTGGGCGCACATCCGCGCTCATCGACACGACGAGCCCGCCGCCGCCTGGCGCGAGCGTGGTGCGCACAGTGCCGACGTCCGTCAGGCGCGCGAGCAGCTGCGCCGCGCGCGCGCGCGCCACCTCTACGAGGGCGACCGGATCTCCAAGGCCGTCGGGCACCAGATGCGCGGCCAACGCGCGCCGCGCGGATTCGTTCAGCCCCGCGGCGAGCTCGCCGAGTGATCTCTCGAGCGACCTGCGCAGCTCGCTTGAGACCACGCCAGCGACGATCTCCGCGACGCCCGGCGCTCCGACGACGTTCGGCGCTGGCCGAAGCACAGCGACGCGAACATCGCCCTCCGTCGACGGAACCAGCGTGCGCGCGAGATACGGCGCCGCTTCACGCGCGGCCGTCTCGTCGTAGCCGCACACCAGCACGTCCCGAGCGAGCGCGAGCGCATGGCGGCCCGGCGCGGGCGCGGCGCCGACCCAGCGCGCATCGGTCGGCGCGCCCGCTGCCCCGAGCGCACCCAGCGTCACGCCGGCGCCGAGCGGCGCGGCACCCGCGTCGAGGCGCAGCCGCACGCCGACCGCGAAGCGCAGCTCACCGCCGGGCGCGGCGCGCAGCGCGACGAACACGACGCGCGCGTCGTCGCGGATGCGCTCGGCGACGCCGACTGGCAGCGCACAGGCGCCCTCGATCAGCGCCGAGGCGCGCTGCGGAGCCGACGCGCCTAGCTCGTTCGGCAGCGCAGCGACAAGCGCGCTCAACTCGCCGAGGCTGCCTTCGACGAGCACCGGTGCGGGACGCGCGATGGGTTCGGTTGCGCTCGGTGCGGGGGCCGGCTCGTGGTGGCTGCCGCAGCCAAACAGCGCCCCGGTGCTGATTGCGGTGCAAGCGAGCCAGGCTGAGAGCGCGATTGGAGTGAGCGGGGCGCGATGCGAGTGGGAGCGAGGCTTGCGCATGGCGGGCGGAGCGTAGCAGTCAGGGTGCACTGCGCGCGGCGGTCGGTTTGACGCTGAAACGACTGCGGCGCGTTCCGTTTGGAACGCGCCGCGGGTGGTGGGGGCCTCGGGCTGAGGTCAGCCGAACGGATTGTCCGGGAGCGGGTCGCCTGGTGGTGGGTTGGCGGGTGGCGGGTTGGCCGGCGGCGGGTTCGCAGGCGGCGGATTCGCAGGCGGCGGGTTGGCGGGGGGCGTCTCGCCTCCACCGGCTGGGGTTTCGCCTCCGCCCGCCGGCGTCTCGCCGCCGGGTGGGCGGCGTGTGCCGCCTGTGGGGGCGGCGCGTGCGGCGAGGGTGAGAGACACGCTCGCGTGCATCGAGCCTTCGCTCTCCGTGAACTCGGGGAGCGTCAGCGTGCGGACGGAGTTGGTGAAGTTGTTCTTGCTCGCAGTCACGGTCACCGGACCGCGCGGGCGATCGAAGGTGAGCGTCCCTGGCGAGAGGATCGTGCGGCCGCCGCCAGAGACGCGCGCGCCCGGCGGTGTGGTCTCGACGTCGATCGAGTACGGCAGCGACGCGAGCGTCACGCGCACCGGCGCGTTCGTTCCCTCGCGCGCCGTGACGTCGCGGGTGAGCGCGGTGTAGCCCGCCATGCGCAGCGTCAGCGACGTCGCCGCGCCGACCGGCAGCTCGAGCGCGAGCGGGGTGACGCCGCGATCCGCGGTGCCGAGAAGCACCTGCGCGCCTGGCGGCGTCGACTCGATGCGCACTTGCGCCATGACGACTGGCGGACCGGCGTCGACTGGCTCGTCGACGGCCGCGAGCTCCGCCGCGCCCGCATCTTCGCCGCCCTCGGCGACCGCCGCTGCGCCGGCGTCTTCTTCGGTCAGCGGCGTCTCGGTCGTCGTCGCGACCTCGCCCGTGGGCTCGGGCGTGCGCGTGAACCACCAGACCGCGACCGCGCCGAGCACCAGCACGGTGCCGACGATCGGCAGCATCATCGAGCGCGGCTCTTCGCGCGGCGCAGGTGGCGGCGGAAGGCTCGGCACCTTCAGCGGCTGCGGGCGCACACTGCTGCGCGCCGGCTCGTCCTTCTTCGCGGCGGGTGCGGCCTTCTCCGGCGCCTTGGCGACGGCGACCGGCGCGGCCTTCGCCGGCGCGGCCTTCTCCGGCTGCGCCGCTGCGCGCGCCGCCGCTGCCGTCTTCTCGACCGCCGCGTTCTTCTCGGCAGTCGCGCGCTCCGCGGCGCGCTTCTCCGCTTCCGCGTGATCCTCGGCCTCGCGACGCGCGGCCTCGGCGGCGTCTGCGGACGCCTTCTTCGCGGCATCCGCTTGCGCGCGCTCGCGCTCGATCTCCGCGCTGCGCTTGCGCGCCTCTTCCGCGCGCAGCTCTGCCTCGCGCGACGCCTCCGAGTCGATGCCCGCCGAGCCGAGCGCCGACGCGAGGAACTCGCTGGCGTGACGCACCTGCGTGCGATCCTCGACCGGCGGCAGATCCGCTTCGCTCGACGTCGATGGGAAGAAGCCCCCAGCGCTCGCCGGATCGCCCGATTTCAGCGCCGCAGCGTCGAACTGCAGCGTCTGCTTGTAGCGCGGCTGCGGCGCAGCGCTCGGCGCGGGCGCACCGACATCGCCAGCATCTCCGCCGCCGGCCTCGTACGCCGCCGGCGCTGCGCCGCGCGCCTCGACGATGCGCTCCACCAGGACCTTCGACTCCGGGTCCATCTTGATAAACTTGATACCCATGCCGGCGGGCTCGGTGCCGCCCTCTTCGCGCCGCCAGACCACGCGGCCGACGCCATGGATCAAACGCGATTCATCCTTGAGCTGAAACTCGAATTTCAGCAGCGTCCCGATCGGCATCGGCGCCTTCTGTTTGATGAAGATGCCGCCGCGCGAGATGTCGACTGCGTACTGCTCGATGAATTCATCGACCGTCGCGCTCTTGTAGCGGACCTTCAGTTGGACGTTCGCGCGCTTGTCCTTGCGCGTGTCGGCAGTCATCCGTGAGCTCCTGTGCGGCAGACGCGCAGGCTGCGCGCGTTGCGAGCCGAATCGTACAGAGCGGAAGCGGAAAGGACAAACATTGCGGATCGGGGCGTGCACTCGGCGGTGCAGCGCGGGTTCACTCGGAGAGCGCTCCGAGCTGGCGCGGCGGCTCGAGCAGCAGGCTCTGCGCGCGCAGTTCGGGGCCGCCGGGATCGTCCGGATCGAGCACCTCGAGCAGCGGAAACAGCGCAAACGAGCGAGTCGACAGGCCCGGATGGGGCACATCGAGGCGCGCCGTGCGCAGCGTCTCACCGGTGATCCAGAGCACGTCGAGGTCGATGGTGCGCGCGCCCCAGCGCTCGCTGCGCACCCGCCCGAGCGAGCGCTCGGTGTCGAGCAGCACGTCGAGCAGCGCTTCCGGCGCGAGCGTCGTGCGCAGCCGCACCGCCGCGTTGAGGAAGTCGGGCTGCGCTGCGGCGCCTGGCTCGGTCAGCGCCGCCGTCGCGACCACGCTGGAGCGTGCCTCGACGGTGATCTGCGGATGCGCCGCGAGCTGCGCGAGCGCGCGCGTCAGCGAAGCCGCGCGGTCGCCGAGATTGCTGCCGAGCCCGACGATCACTTGCCGGCTGCGGTGCTCGACGATAACCGGCGTCACTTCCAGGTGCGCGTGCGCGCGACCGGACGCTCCTCGGCGTTCCAGCGGATCATCCCCCCGCTCACCGAGTACACCTCGCGAAAGCCACGCGCGACCAGCGACGCCGCCGCGCGCGCGCTGCGACCGCCCGCCTTGCAGATGCACACGACCTGCGCGCCCGCGTCGACATGCGGCAGCCCATCCGCGATCAGCTGCGCGAGCGGCACGTGGCGCACGCCGTGAATGTGGCCAAGCGGATCGAGCAGCTCGGCCTCTTCGCGCACGTCGATCAGCACCAGATGCTCGTGGCCCGCGACGTCACCCGGGCGCGCTTCGTAGAACCCCTGCGCCGTCGGTGGCGCATCGACCAGCTTGGCGGAAGTCACGCGGCGGAGCCTAGCAGCCCGCTGGAGAATCGACCGCCGCCTGACAGACGGGACACGGCTGTCCGCGGCGCTGCGCACGATCGCCGCGTCGCGCGCAGCCGTCGACCACGCGCCGCCGCTCCGTCATACTCGCCCCTTCATGCGCAGCCTCTTCACGCTGACTTCTGCACGCCTTTCGTTCGTCTTCGTCCTCGCCGCGCTCGCTGGCTGCTCCGCTGACGAGCGCACCGGCGGCCCTGCGCCGCTCGCGCCGACGGCGATCCCCGACACGACGCGCGGGCCCTCGACGCCCGCTGATATCGATGGCGATGGCGTCGCCAACGAGACGGATCTGTGCCCGTCGATCGCCAACGCCGATCAGCGCAACGCGTGTGAGCACGGCAGCGCGCCCGCGCTCAGCGGCGACGTCGTGCGCGATGGCGTCGCGCACATGAACTGGGTGCGCCTCAGCGTCGGTCTCGGCACCGTGACTGAAGATCCCGCGCTCTCGGCCGGCTGCGCGCGCCACCTCGACTACCTGACGCAGCTCTCGGCGGAGCTCGGCAGCGCGCAGCTCGCGCACGAAGAAGATCTGTCAAAGCCCTACGCGAGCGCCGAGGGCAACGACGCTGGCATCAACTCCGTGCTGTCGATCCGCGACGGCGAGATCGCCAGCGCGATCGACGGCTGGATGGACACGCTCTACCACCGCCTGCCGCTGATCCATCCGGGCCTCACGCGCATCGGCGTCGCAGTAGAAGGCCGCTACGGGTGCCTGCAATATCGCCCCGGCACGGACGGCTCGGCGCGCGCACCGCACGAGATCTACTGGCCGCCCGCGGACATCGACGAGACCAGCCGCCAGTTCGGCGGCTCCGAGTCGCCGTGCCCGACGGTCGACGATCCGCTCGCTGGCGGCAGCTGCCCACCGAGCGCCGCGATCGCGTCGATCGGCCTGCACGGCTGGGGCGCGCTGAGCGCCGTCACCGCCACGCTGCGCAATGTCGACAGCGGCGCCGATGTGCCGATCTATCGCGTCTACTACGACGGCGGACCAAGCGATCACGAGCAGCGCGGCTACCTCGACGGCCACATCGCGCTCGTCCCGCCGGCCGATTCGTCGCTCGATCTCGCGCTCTACGAGGCCACCGCCAACGTCACGATCGACGGCGCAGCGCAGACCTTCCGCTGGCGCTTCCGCACCGGTCGCCCGCTGCCGACCGACGTCGCCTGCGACGCCGACGGCGCGCACCACGACCTCGCCACCGCGCTGCCGATCGCCGCCGGCGAGCGCGCTGGCAAAGTGTGCGACGACGCTGACTTCTTCCGCATCGGCGGCGCCGGCTCACACAGCGTCGAGATCCGCTTCGTCAACGCCGACGGCGATCTCGATCTGCGCGCCTACGACGCGAGTGGCGCGCAGATCGCGCAGAGCGACAGCCAAGACGACAGCGAGCTCGTCACCGTCCCCGAAGGCGGCGCCGTCGAGGTCTACGGCTTCAACCGCGCGATGGGCACGTATCTAATTCGCGTGCGCTGATACGCTGCGCGGCGATGTCGGGCTTCGAACGCGATGCGCCGCGCGGGCGGGATGAGCCGAGGGAGCGCGTGATGCGCGT
>Ga0105047_10010706_pt1 | contig 14966 bp, 9 predicted proteins | sample MAT04_FD_78384 | JGI IMG/M metagenome (GOLD analysis project Ga0105047, IMG submission 78384) | Freshwater microbial communities from Lake Fryxell liftoff mats and glacier meltwater in Antarctica - MAT-04 (megahit assembly) | ecosystem: Environmental > Aquatic > Freshwater > Ice > Liftoff... | reverse complement strand
GTGGTTGCGAGCCCGACTTCGCTCCCGCTCAGACTCCGCGCCCCGAGGAACAGGATGATCTGCCCCTGAGCGATCGTCGGACTATTCAGTGTGAGCGTTGCGTTGGTCGTCGGATTGCTGGTCGTCGCAGTCCAGGTGTTGCCGCCGCCGGGGTTGATCGCCGTCAGGGTATCGCCCAACCGACTCGAAAGGTCGGTCGCCGCCTGCGCGACGATCGCCCGGCGGGCCGGGTCGTTAAAGAACCCGTTGGTGTCGAGGGAGTAATCGAGGGTGAAGTTCACCGCCGGTGTGATCCGGCATTCGAGTGCTTGCGGGTGGAGGATGGTTCTGGGGATTCGCAACTGTTGCATCACGATCGTCTCACGAGAGGAGTGGCGGGTGTTCCGTCGCACTTTCGGTCGGATCGGGATCGTCCCGAAGATCCGCGTTGCGACAGCGACCTCCCGAAAGGATAGAACATTCCGGGTCGAATTACCGAGGAGAGTCGATGCGAGTGGGCATTTTCGGCGGAACTTTCGATCCGGTCCACATCGGCCATCTGATTATGGCGGAGCAGAGCCGCGAACAGGCCCGCCTCGATCGGGTCTGGTTCGTGCCGTCCGCCCGTCCGCCGCACAAGCGCGATGTCGCCGTCACTTCGTTCGCCCAGCGCGTCGAAATGCTCTCGCTCGCCCTGGTCGGTCGCGAAAACCACTTCCGCATCGAGACCATCGAAAACGACCGATCCGGGCCGAGTTACACCATCGACACCCTCGTCGAACTGCGGCGACTGCACCCCGGTGTCGATTTCTGCCTGATGGTCGGCAGCGATTGCCTGCCCGATCTGCCCAAATGGTCGCGCCCGCACGAACTCCTGCGGACGACCGAACTGGTGGTATCGCCTCGCGTCGGCAGTCCATCGATGACCGCCGCACAGGTCGCCGAACTCCTGCGACTGCCCGCCGACGAAATCCTGCGGATCACGCACGTCGATCTGCCGCACACCGAATTCGCCAGCCGGGATCTGAGGGCGCGGGCGGCGGCGGGTCGGAGTCTGCTTTGGATGATGCCCGAATCCGTCGAGGTCTACATCCGCGAAAATCGACTGTACCGGGGGTGAGGGCACCGCCCCCCCTCAATACAAAAGCCCGCGGAGTTGGTCGCGGTAAGCGTCCGACAACTCCGAACGGATGACGATAACCTGGAAGATCTTGACCATCAGTTCCCGCACGGGCCCTTTGGCCATCGTTTTGTCGGTCCGGGCCGCGCGGATCAGGGCTTCCAGAGCTGCGGGATAGTCGCCCTCTTTGGCGAGCGACTGCCCGAGTTGCAACAGCAGATCGCCACTCTCCAGGTCGATACTCTCGACCGTCGGCAGGTCCGCCGAAGCCGGGACCGGGAGTCGTCGCAGTTCCAGGATCAGCCGCAGGCGTTCGGCTTCCAGGCCGACGGCTTCGATCGCCCCCAGAGGGGCGAGCATTTCGGCGGCTTCGTCGTCGCGGCCGGCGGCGAGCGCCAGGCGCGCGAGTCCCAGGCGAGCGTTTTCGTTGTTCGCGTCGGCGGCGAGGATCTCGCGGTACATGACTTCGGCTCGCGCCGGGTCGCTCTTTTCGACCTCGGCGACATCCTCCGTCGGCGGGGTCGGCGCGCCTTCGCCCTCGCCTTCGGGGGCGGCCCCGATACTCGCATCGAGGAACTCGCGCAGTTCGTTTTCGGGCATCAGCCCGTCGAACCCGTTAACCAGTTTGGAGTCTTTGATGACCCGGATCGCGGGGATGCCTTCGATGCGGAACGTCCCCGCGAGTTCCTGAGCTTCATCGACGTTGATCTTGACCAGCACGAACCGCCCCGCGTACTCCGCCGCGAGCGATTCGAGGACCGGACCCAGGGTCCGACACGGACCGCACCACGGGGCCCAGAAATCGATGACGACGGGGGTCGTCGTCGAGCGGCTGACGATATCGTCCTGGAAGGTCGAGTCGTCGGCTTCGATGGTCCAGCGGGTCAATGATGCGTCGAGCATGGGAGGGTATCCGAAGGAGTTCCGATCAGGTCGAATACACTTTGCGGCCCAGCAGGACCGCCGGGATCAGCAGCAGCAGAATCGCCAGCCCGAAGGGGCCGTAAAACGCCGTCGCCAGCACCGCGTCCAGCCCGACCAGGCCGAAGATGCAGGTCTTCACCGCCGACTGCGTCGTCTCGCTCGTCGGGGTCGAGATCGCATTGGCGACCGCACCGCCGATAAAGATCGCCAGCGCGATCAGCAGGAACGGGTAAAGCGGGGTCGTCGAAGCCTCGGGCAGGCGGGCGGGGACCGCGAGTGCGAGGAGGAACGCGACGACCATCGGCACGACCGCACGCCTGGCCCCTTCCCCGGCTTTCTCGCTCGAAGTCGGATCGACGACCTCGTTTTTCGCCAGCAGGGTCACGCCGAGGATATAGGTCCCGACCGTGGCGGCGAGGTGGACCCGCACGACCGTCGGCAGCATCGCATCGCACAGCGTCAGCCCCAGCAGCACGTTGAAAAAGCGGCACGCCGCCATCGCCATCGGGCCGTAATCCCCGGTCTTGAGCGCGCCGTTGTACAAAAAGATCGAGCCGATCAGCAGCGCGGCGATTTTGGCCGCCGGGTAACCGGACCGATCGCCGACGATGTCGCTGCCGATGGCGGCGGCGAACCCCGCGACGAGGAGAACGACCGCGAGACGCAAAGCGAACGCGGGCGAGATTTTGCCCGATGGCAGCGGGCGGAACCCGCGTTCGCGTCGGTCGATCTCCCGATCGAACCAGTCGTTGAGGACCATCCCCGAACAGTACAGGCAACCGCTGGCGAGCAGCAGCAGGACCGCCCGCAGGGTCAGAGTGCCGTCGGAGGCACTCGAGGGGATACTCAGAGCGATGAGCAGGCCCAGGGCGATATCCGCGAATGCGGTAAAGACATTGGGGAGCCGCAGCAGGCGGGCGAGCATCAACATCGACATCAGTGGGTATCCAGCTTGCGAATGATTTCCAAAACCCGTTCGCGCGCGGTGCGGGCCGCGAAGTCGGGGTCTTCCGCATAAGGATATAGTTCGATGGTGATATAGCCATCGTAGCCGATGCGACGGAGCGTCTCGAGCACCGCCCCGAAGTCGATAACGCCGTCGCCGGGAATCAGATGCTGGTGTTTCCGCGTTGCGGCGATGTCTTCCAGATGCACGTGCTTCAGGTACTTCTGTAGCCGTTCGGGGACGACCGCGGGGTCGTCGCCGACGCAGTAGTGGTGGCCGATGTCGAAGTTCAGCCCCACCGCAGGCGAATCGATGTGCTGCATGAACTCCTCGAACTGGTCGGCGGTTTCGATCAGCAATCCGGGTTCCGGTTCGACGAGCAGCAGCACGCCTTCCTTCTCGGCGTGTTCGGCGACGGGTCGGATCATCTCGACGAACAGTGCGAGAGCGTCCTTCCACTTCATGCCTTCGGGGACGGGTCCGCCCGGTTCCGTGGTGATGCACTTCGCGCCGAGTTCCTTCGCCATCGTCAGCGCGCGTCTGGTGTGCAGAATGCGCGTCTGGCGGTAGTTGACGTCGGGTTCGAGCCACGACGGATACCAGTACAACTGTCGCGGGTCGCTGATGGCGTGCATCATAAAGGCGTTGACGTTGCTGATCGTTACGTCGCGGTCGGCGAGGGTTTTGCGGATCGCGGCGAGGTGCTCGGGGAGCATATACGCGGGCCAGGCGTGGGGGACATCCGCCATGATCTCGACGGCATCGTAGCCGATGTCCGCGAGGCGCGAAACGGTATCCGCGAAGGAATAGCGGAGGTAGGCGTTCGTGGAAAAGGCCAACCTGAACTCGTGACTCACTGACGCGCTCCTGCCTGCATGAGGTATTCGACGAGCATCTGGTTCTGGATGAAAAAGTCGTGCTCTTCGACCCCCATCGGCGACTTGAAAAAGCAAGCGAGGTGCCGCAGCACCCCCGACTCCTTTCGCCGCTGGGCGAGCAGGGTCAGGCGGGCCAGGTCGAGGACCAGCGGGGCGGCGAGGATCGAATCGCAACCCTGCCAGGTGAACTGCATCATCATCTTCGTGCCGAGGAACCCCTCGAAGTGGATGTGGTCCCACGCGGTCTTCCAGTCGTCCATCGACTCGATGTACTCGATCGATACGTGGGACTGGGCTTTGTACCCGAGGAGCGACCCCAGCACCGCATCCTTGGTGCGGATCTTGGTGGCCTTGTTTTCCGGGTCCGCGAGCACCCGGCCGTCGCCCGCGCCCAAAATGTTGTGCCCGACCCAGCTCCTGACTTTGAGGTTGCGCAGCACGAACATCGGGGCGAGGACGGTTTTGATCAGCGTTTCGCCGGTCTTGCCGTCTTTGCCCGCGTAGGGGACGTTGCGCATGCGGGCGAGTTCGTCGAGCGCGGGCAGCGAGGCCCCGACCGACGGGGTAAAGTTGACGTACGGAATCCCCATCTCCAGAGCGGCCATCGCGTACAGGCTGCTCGCGGGGAGTACCGATTCCCCTTCGCGGTCGAGTTGGGCGGTGAGGTTTTGCACCGACTGATGGTCGTCCGTCTCAGCGAATTCGGGTTCGGTCGAAGCGGTATTGATCACGACGACCTGATCGAGCGAGTGTCGGTCGCGGAACTCGGTCAGGTCGGTCTGGATGCGGTCGATGGCCTCGAATGCGGTAGCGACGATGGCCACGCTGTCGCGGTCGGCCATACCGGAGATGGTCGAACCCGCGCGGATGATCGTGCCCGGACGGATGTTTTCGCCCCACGCGACGAGGTCGTCGTGGGCGGCGCGGAGTTGGTCGGAGGTAAAGATCCCGGATCGTTCGTGCAGACTGCGGACGGCTTCGACGAAGCGGGCGGTGCGGATGTCGTGACCGCCGACGACGAAGGTTTCGGGGGCATCGAGATCGACATCGGCGAACAGCGGCAGCGCGGAAACCATGCCGACGGAGGGGGTCAGACCCTTCGCCAACAGCGACAGGCCGATAGCCGCCGTCGAGCCGACTCCGCCGCAACCGCCGATCAGCCATAATCCCACGCGACGACTCATAGCACGCATCCACCCATCCGCAGAGGTTCGATCAGGTATTTATTGTCCGAGGCGGGTGCGGTCCGGTCAACCCGTGCGAGGAACGATAGTTCCCATTCACCGCGTCCCGAACTGCCGGTCGCCCGCGTCCCCGAGTCCCGGCACGATGTAACTGTTCTCGTCGAGGTGGCTGTCGATCGCCGCGAGGTAGATCGGCAAGTCGGGGTGCTCCTGAGACAAAACCGCAACCCCCTCGGGGGCCGCAATCAGGGCGATAAAGATTACTCGCTTTACGCCCCAGTCTTTCAGAATGCGAACCGCTGCGGTCGCCGACCCCCCGGTCGCCAGCATCGGATCGACGATAAACGCGGTCGTGATATTCGGGCTCTCGGGGAGTTTGCTGTAGTAGACGATCGGCTGGTGCGTCGCGTGATCGCGGTAAAGCCCCAGATGCCAGACCACCGCCGAGGGCAACAGGTCGTGCATCGCGTCGGCCATGCCCAGCCCCGCCCGCAGGATCGGCACGATGCCCACGGGTTCGGCCAACTGCTCCGATCGGCAGTCCGCGAGCGGGGTCCGCACGTCGATCGGCTCCATCGCCAGGGTGCGGGTCGCTTCGGCGAACAGCAGCACCGACAGTTCCCGCACGAGTTCGCGGAAGATCCGGCACGGGGTCGATTCGTCGCGCAGGAGTCCGACTTTGTGCCGAACCAGCGGATGATCGGAGACGTAGACGAGCGACATAACCGTACTCCGGGTTCGAGGATGCCTTTTTGAGGATTATCCGGAACCGCTCACGATTCGGCGCGCGAATTGCCACGTTCCTCCGACGATTCTTCCCGGAATCGTGTCGATCTAACAGATGAATAAGTTTTGAGGCCCTCCGAGGGTGTTGCCGTGCGTCTCCCCAAACTCCCCCGATGGATCAAATACCCGCTCGTCCTCATCGCGCTCGTCGGCCTCGCCGGTTGGCTCTGGTTGCGCTCGTCCGCAGCGACGAACCTGGCCCGCTCCCGCATCGAGGCGGCCCTCGGCGTACCCGTCGGACTCGACGATCTGAGTGTCGGTACGAACTCGACCCGTTTGCGCGGCCTGTCGCTCCCCGACGACGACGGGACTGCCTGGCTGCGGGTCGGCGAAGCGAGTGCCGATGTCGGGCTGACGGCGATCGCAGGCGGGCCCTCGCCTTCCTCCCTGACCCTGCGCGATGTCGTCGTGCGATTGAGGTTCGACGAATCCGGAAAGCTCATCACCCGCCTGCCGACATCCGCGAGTTCGACCGGGGCGAAGTTGCCCCCCGTCCACCTCCACAACGGGACGTTGATCTTCGCCCAGACCGGGCGACCCGAATCCGCGTTCGCCGGGATCGACCTCGAACTGACCCCCGGCGAAAACGGCTACACCATCACCGGCGACCTCGACGACCCACTTTGGAAGGGCTGGCGTGCGACCGGGTCGCTGTCGAATTCCCTCGATGTCGGCGAACTCCGCCTCGACACCCGCGAAGCGGTCCCCGCGACGCAGAAGATGCTCGACGACCTGCCGTTCGTGGGGACGGATGTCTGGAAGCAGGTGCAGATTTCCGGGCGTACCACCGGTTCGCTGAACATCGCCTTCTCGGTGCCGAAAAACGACTTCGGCGTGGAAGTCGATCTGCAACCCGTCGATGCGACCCTGCACATCTCGTCGATCGACCTGACCACCGAACGCACATCCGGGCGGATCGGCATACGCGGCGGGCTCGTCGTCCTGTCGACGCTGCGCGGGTTTACCGCCGACGGTGCCCTCGAAGCCGACGGCGTACTCGACTTTCGCGGGGCCGACTCGGTGCTGGACTTCACGCGGCTCAGGATGGAGGGGCTTCGCGTGGCCAAACTCCCCGCCCGCTGGAACCTGCCGAAATCGATGGACGGCCAGTTCGTCGGCGAGGCCGCCCTCAAGGTCGTGATCCCGCCGTCCGGCCCGGTAAAGACTTCCGGGTCCGGCAGCGCGATCATCCGCGACACCACACTCGCGGGTCACCCGGTCGCTCCGGTTCGGCTGGCCATCGAACCCGTCGGGGATGGGTTCGCGTTCGTCAGTACGATCGCCTTTCAGGCTCCGATGGCCTTCCCCCCGGATGCCCCCGCGAAGCCGCCTGGACTTTATGGAACCATGTTCCGCTGGCTCGAATTCCTGTTCCGGCCCGGAACGATCGCCGCCCGCGACGGCGTGGGGATCAAGCTGTCGCTCAAGGCCATTCGGCTCTCGGAACTGCTCGCCAAAAGCGGTACGACGATCCCCGTGCGCGTCGGCGGCGACCTGTCCGCCGATGTCGAGATGCGCATCCCGTCGGCCTCGGCCGACGACTTCCGCACCTGGACGATCGTCGGCACACTCGCCAGCCCGCGACTGACCGTCGAGGACCAGCCTCTGGAGTCGGTCGCTGCCGACTTCCGCATCGTCGCGGGGGTGTTGCAGGTGCGTTCGCTGACCGCGACTGTGCCCTCCGCCGATCCCAATACCGCCGGACCGGGGAAGTTGTCGCTGTCGGGACTGATGCGGCTCGAAGGCGATTACCGCTTCGACAGTCGATTCGTTCTGGAGAACGTCGATACCGCAGTTCTCAAACGCCTCGATCGGGTTTTGAAACTGCCGATCGAACTCGCGGGGCCGATCGGCGGCGCGGGGGGCTTGTCGGGGACGCTCGTACCGGCTGCGGTGTCGGGATCGGGGGTCGCGTCGAGTCCGGACATTCGCGTCGGTATCGCCCGATTCCGGGACGCGAAAACGACGTGGGCGGTCACCCCGGAGGTCGTTTCGATCCGGGACTTCACCGGGAAACTCAGCGGCGGGCTCGTGAGCGGGTCCGGGGACATCCCGCTCGGGGACGGGGCGGGGGCCGTCACCCTGGGCCTCAAAGGGTTGAAGCTCGACGAGTTGTCGGACCAGTTCCCCAAAACCGCCCGACTGAAGCTGGAAGGGGTCGCGGACGGTACGGTCGAGTTGACCATCTCCGCGAACGCCCCGAACCGACCCAGAGCGATCCGCGCGGACCTGACGCTGACCGCCGACTCGCTGAAGTTGCAGGGGATTCCTGCCGAGAAGATCGTCGGCACGATCGATTACCGCGACGGCCGGGTCAAATACGGGCTCAAAGGCTCGGCACTGGGGGGCGAGTTCGAGGTTACCGGGGCGTACCCGCCCGACGCGTCCCCCGATCTCCCTGGGAAGGTGTCGATCCGAGGGGTTCGGCTCGATAAACTGCGGGCTCTCCCCGAGTTCCGCAAATATGCCGCATCGATCCCCGACGGTCGGGTGACGGTCGATTTTCCCTACGAGATCGACGGGCGGGGCGAGATCCGGGGCACGGGCCGCTTCCAGATCGACGGCATCCGCTTCCCGCAAATGACCGTCACCCCCCGCCTCCAGGGCGAGATCCGAGCCGTCGGCGATACCCTCCGCCTCGACAACATCTCCGCAGTCATCGGCGAGGGCGCTTTGCGGGCCTCTATCGAAATCCCTATGGAGAATATCGAGAGGTCCCGCTTTACCCTGCGACTCGACCACGTCCCCGCGAAGCCGTTTTTGATGTGGGCGATCCCCGAAAACGCCGACCGCGTCGAAGGTCCGATCGACGCTGTGCTGTCGGGAACTCTGGGCCGCACCATCCGGGCGATGGGAGTGCTGACGATGATGCGGGGTAAGATCGCGGGCGTACCCGTCGCGGACCTGCGCGTCCCCGTCGATCTGACCGTGAGGCCCAACCGAGGGCGGGTGAGACTCGAAATACACGGGGCGACCGGGATGGTCGCGGGGGGCCGCGCGAGCGGCGAAGCCGGCCTGCGATTGAGCCCCGAAGAACCGGCGGTCGTCAGTGCGGCACTCGACTTCCGGGACATCGACCTCGAGGCCCTTTCTCGCGGCAGCGAAGCGTTCGGCGGCGCGAACCGCCTGACCGGCAAACTGACCCTCGAATCGGGGCAACTGCGTACCCTCGACGACCTGCGGGGCCGACTCGACGCGACCCTGGGGGAGTCGCAGCCGTTCGAGTTGCCGTTCTTCTCGCAACTGCTGCCATTTCTGGGGCCGACCCGCTCGCAGTACACGAGAACCCGCTCGGGGGAGGTCCACGCGACCCTGTTCCGCAAAACGTGGACCCTGCAAAAACTGACGCTGGAAGGCCCCACGCTGGGGCTGATGATTACGGGGACGGTGGGGCTCGACGGTCGGCTGGACCTCGACGCGCTGGCGAGTCTGGGCAACCTCTATTCGAGTACGAGCTTTTTGCGGAACGTGGCGACGCGGGTGCTGGTCGATGCGATCCTGCCCGTCGGTCTGGTCGCGGACGTGACGCGCTATCTGGCGAACCGGGCGGCGCACCTGTCGATTACGGGGACCGCGAGCAACCCGGTGATCCGCATCAAGCCGATCGAGACGCTGTCGCAGGAGGCGGTGCAATTCTTCGTCTTCCTGGTCGCCCGCCGGATCTCGCCCTGATGCAGATACGATTGCGGCTGGCACCTGGGGTAGCGGTCTTCGACCGCAACCCGCAGGCTGGCTGGCGGTAACGCCTTCAGCGTTACAAAGACAGAATACAGAAGGCAGAAGGCATCGCGGGCTCCGGTATTTGCCTTTGTAACGCTGAAGGCGTTACCGCCAGCCAGCCTGCGGGTTGCACCGCTTCGGTGCTACCCCAGGTCCGAACTCCCGCACATCGGCTTCGCCTGCTCGCGGCAGCGAGCCAGCCGCATTCACCCTCTGCAAACGATCGCGCGCCGCGAGCGATCGCCGCCCTCGAATCTCGAATCGACAATCCGGGTGCGCCCTGTTACCCTTCGCGGTGGACGCAACCGGATTGTCGATTCGAGATTCCATCATGGCCGATATCGAGAAGTCTGCAAAGACGATGCCCCTCCCCTGGATCATCATTTCCGGGATGCTGGGGATGTTCGCAATCAACGTGCCCAACCCCGGTGCCACGCTGCCGAAGGCCGACGACAAGAAGCCCGCGGTCGTGGGAGCCGCGCCGTCGCACGCGACCTCCCGCGAACCCCTCAAGCCGATCTTCGACTTCTACGCGACGCACGACTCGCGATGGAATCCCGAAAAGGACCTCAAAGAGGGCCTCCACGGCTACAAGACCGAGTTTATGATCGTCACCGTCCCCGATCCGATCGATTCGCCGTTCGGCTATGCGTTCGATCAGGTCATCGATGCCGTCCAGCGCGCCGTCGAACGCAAAGACGGATACCTCCTCGACCGCTCCTGGCTGCCCTGGGAACTCGACCGCAAGGCGATGCTCAAGACCAAAGACGGCCCCGAGAACCCCGACGCGACCACGCTGCGCGAACGGCAACCGGGGGTACTGCTGTTCCGTCACAGCAGCGACCTCAAAGCCGGCGTGACCAAACCCGGACTCCTCGCGGTGTTCCTCGTCGGCGAGAACTCGATTTCCGGACTGCACAAAAAGGCGTTCACTCGCGCGCTGAACCTGATCGCCCAGTGCGGACAACCCGAAACCGAGCCGATCCGCATCGTCGGACCGTACTTTACGGGGTCGCAGACTTCGCTCCAGTTCGTCCTCGGCGACTGGTGGGAGGAAACCGAGTCGTGGTTCCAGGTCCGTCGGCCCCAGTACGCATTCGAGATCATCACGGGCAATGCCTCGGCGGTGCGTCGGGGCGACTTCTTCAGCAGCCGGGTCAAAGAGAGCGGGTTCCCCGGGTGGAAGTCCGACCGCGTCAGTTTCCAATCGACCGTCGTGCCGACCAGACTGATCCTCAACGGCATCCTGAACTTCCTGGCCCGGCGCGACAGCGTCTATTCGGGCGAGATGCTGATGTTCGACAAGATGAACCACCTGCCGGGGCGGGTCGCCATCCTCACCGAGAGCAACACCGGGTTCGGCAAGGCGTTTTCGTCGCTGACGCAGCAGGAGATTCTGATGCTGCGCTTCCCGCTGCACATCTCGCGGGTCAAGAGCGAGTACACCCGCGCGTTCCGCCAGAAAGATGAAAAGAACGGACTCAAACAGGTCGATCCGCTGTCGGTCGGTTCGTTCGACGACGGTCAGGGGCAGGGCGAGGGGATCGCCTCGCAGGGCGGCGAAGCCACCACTGCGACCAACTCGCAGGTTCTCGCGCGGATCCTCTCGACCATCGCCCGCGAACGCTGCCAGTACGTCGGGGTCATCGCCACCGACCCGCGCGACAAGCTCTTTCTGATCCGCCTCATCCGCGAATACTGCCCCGATGTCCACATCTTCGTCACCGAGGCCGACCTGCTCCTGACCCACCCCGAATACCGCTTCCACATGCGCGGGGTACTCGTCGGATCGACGTACCCGCTGATCCCCGCGAACCAGCGCTGGGTCGATCCGACCAACACCGAGAGCGTGCTGTTCGCCACCGGCGGAGCGCAGGGGTACTACAACGCGACACTCGCCCAGTTGAAGCTCTCCGGTCAGATGCTCGAATACCAGTCCCCGTCGTTCGTGCGAACGCGCGGGCAGGACGCGACCAATGCCCTGTCGCGCCCGCCGATCTGGATCAGCATGGTCGCGCCCAACGGCAACCTCGTTCCGCTCCAGATCTATACCAACTACGAAGACAGCAAGGGGTACGTTCTCAACACCACGCTGCCCGAGGAAGAACCGGAGATCGTCATGCCGTCGCTGCGCTGGCCGGGTGCGACGATCCCCCTGAGTCTGACGATGGGGCTGGTGTGGGTGTGGCTGCTGGTCCGGGCGTGGAAAGAACACTGCACCCTGCTGTTCTTTCGCCCGGTCCACTCGGATGTCGCCCGCCAGAGGCTGCCCAATCTGATGTATCGCAATCTGCTGCTGGGGGCGCAGTGCATGATGCTCACGGTGGTCGTTTCCCTGTTGTGGACCGAAGCGGAGGCCGCCGACTTCACCGACATCTGGGAGACGACGATCCTCGTCGGGGCGTTCGCGCTGCTCGCGGGTCTGGGTCTGACCATGCTCAAGCCGCTCGTCCAACGGGCGAGGGTCGGGACGGTCAAACGCTCGGTCCGGTTGTGGACGGTGTGGAACCTGCTTTTGATCGCGGGTGTCGCGGGCGGATGCCTGACGTTCCTGAGCCGCTTTTTGATCTTCGGCGACCCGGCGAGGCGGATCCTCTTCTTCTTCCGCTCGCTCGATCTGGGGACGGGTCTGTCGCCCCTGACCCCGCTGTTTTTCCTGTGCCTGGGGTTCTCGGCGTGGGCGTATTTTCAGCTCAAGCGCATCCACATCAGCGACCGCTGGGACACCGTCTGCCCGTTCCCGACACCCAACGACGAGTGCAGGCTCTACTCGGAAGTGTGCGATGCCGACCGCCTGATCCGCCGCGAGATCGACCATTCGCAACTCCCGCGAAACCACCGCCTGACGATGCTGGTCGCGGGGGTCGGCGTGGCCGCTCTGCTCGGCGGGGTCTGGGCGCAGTCGGTGCCGACGGTCGAGGGCCAGGCGTGGGATCTGATTTTCTTCGTCGGCTTCGCGCTCATGATCGTGCTGATGACCTCGACGCTGTTGCACCTGTACTATTACTGGATGCGCACCAACAAGCTGTTCGACTCGATCGCACTGCTGCCGATGATGCGGACGTTCACCCGGTTGCCCAACCGCATGGTGGAGTTGTTCGGCAAGTTCGTATTCTCTCGCAACCCCGAAGCTCAGCACATGCTCGTGCCGGTGCATCAGTTGCGGCTTCTGGGCGAGTCGCTGGCGGCGACCGCAGATTTCCCCGAAGAACTCGCAGACGTGCCGCAAAAGGCCTCGAAGATCGAAGCCGCTTTGAGGAACTACCTGACGGCGCGCAACGGCGAGCGAGATATCCGCGGCGAGTGCGAGATCCGCCGCCAGTTCTCCGAAGTCGCGTGGAGTTGCCTGCGGGCGATCACGCCGCGCTGGAAGTCCCTGCCGGTCGATGAAGCGTTCGGCACCGGGATCCACGATACCGACGGCAAACTGGTCTCGAACGTCTCGAACGAACTCGACCCGCCCTGGGTCGCGCTCGCCGAGAGCGTCATCGCCACGCAGGTGGTGATTTACATCCTGCAGTTCCTGATGCAGATCCGCAACCTGGTGTGGAGCGTGGGGTGCTGTTCGACGCTGCTGTTGCTCGCGGCAACCTCGTACCCGTTCCACCCCGAACGCCTGCTTCTGGTCGTACTGATGGGCATGAGCGGTACGGGGATCGTCCTGGTGATGTACGTTTTGATGGGGATCTCGCGGGACGAACTCATCAGCCGGATCTGTCGAACGACACCGGGGAAGGTGTCGTTCGATTCGGGGTTCCTGGGCGGGATGCTGACGTACGTCGTGCCGATCGTGGGCATCGCGGGAGCGCAGTTGTCGGGGAGCTTCCGCTGGCTGCTCGAGCCGATTTTGCGCGTCATGAAGTAGGCGGCTGAAACGGGGTCGGGGCGATCCGGAAGTTCCGGATCCAGGTCATCGCGCGAACCGCAGTACCCCTTCCGCTATAATCTCCGCCTCGCCCGCGACGATCGGGATCAGCGAACCCCCGTCGAGTCGGATCGAACCCTCGAAGACGCTCCCCACGATCGACTCCTGCCGCCAGATGTCGCCCGGTTTCAGTCGGCCGTCGGCGGTGAGGCACGCGAGCTTCGCACTCGTCCCCGTGCCGCACGGCGAGCGGTCGTACGCGAATCCGGGACACAGCACGAAGTTGCGGCTGTCGTTGCGGGGGTCCGAAGGCGGGCCGAACAACTCGATGTGGTCGATCTCCTCGCCTGCGGGGCCGGTCGCACCGGCCGAAGCCAGCGCGTGGCGAATCGAGGTCGTAAAGTCGATCAACTCCCGCGCGCGGCTCGCGTGGAGTCGTTGCCCGTGCGACGACACCAGAAAGAACCAGTTGCCGCCCCAGGCGATGTCGCCGACGATCCGGCCCACATGCGGCACATCCACTTCGACCGCTTTGCGGTAGCGGTACGCGGGGACGTTTTCGATCCGCACCCGGTTCGCGGTCAGCATCTCGAAGCCGACGGGCCCGACCGGGGTGTCGAGTCGATGCGCCCCCAGGCCGATCCGACCCAGATGCATCAGAGTGACCGCGAGGCCGATCGCCCCGTGCCCGCACATGCCCAGCGTGCCGACGTTGTTGAAAAAGATGACCCCCGGCGGGCCGGCCGGATCCGCAGGCTCGCACAGCAGCGCGCCGACGAGGATGTCCGAACCGCGAGGCTCGTTTACCAGCGGCGCGCCGAGTTCGCCGAACCGGGCCTGCAGGATCTCCCGACGCGATGCGAGAGAACCCGTACCGAGTTCGGCGATGGCATCGGGGAACGCGCGGGTCGGTTCGCCCCCGGTGTGCGAGTCGATAAAGCGGATCGTTTTCACGACAGTTTCGGCCGCGAAGCCACTCCATCCTGGATGATCTTCAACACGGCTTCGCGTTCGGCTCCGGCGATCGGCAGGCGCGACGAGCGCAGATGCTCCGCACACGCGCCCGTAACGGAAGCCGCGAGCTTGATGTACTGCACGAGTTTGACGTGCGTATCCAGGTGCAGCATCGGCATGAACCAGCGATAAATCGCCCGCGCCTCTTCCCACTTCCCGGCGGTCGCCAGTTCCCAGATCTTAACGCTCTCGGCGGGGAAGGCGTTGACCAGACCCGCGACCCAGCCCGTCGAGCCCAGCAGCATACTCTCCAGGATCAGGTCGTCGACTCCGCAGAACAGCGAGTATCGGCTGCCGCACAGGTTGATGATGTCCGTAACGCGCCGGGGGTCGTCCGACGACTCCTTGATGGCGACGAGGTTTTTTTCGTCGGAGAGTTCGACGAACATCGACGGGGTGATATCGACCCCGTAGGAAATCGGGTTGTTGTAACACATGATCGGCAGTGCGGTCGAGCGCGCGACGGTGCGGAAGTGGTGCATCGTCTCGCGGGAGTCGCACTTGTAGATCATGGTCGGGAGGAGCATCAGCCCGTCGGCCCCGAGTTTCG
>Ga0105047_10010705_pt1 | contig 14969 bp, 13 predicted proteins | sample MAT04_FD_78384 | JGI IMG/M metagenome (GOLD analysis project Ga0105047, IMG submission 78384) | Freshwater microbial communities from Lake Fryxell liftoff mats and glacier meltwater in Antarctica - MAT-04 (megahit assembly) | ecosystem: Environmental > Aquatic > Freshwater > Ice > Liftoff... | reverse complement strand
GAATTCGCTGTCGCTTGGTCACGCTTTGACGGCGACCAACCATTAGTCACTACTTCGCCCGGACTTGTAGCACACGGCGCAATTACGCCGCCCGGACACATACAAAACGAATACATACCGCGACCATTAACTTGCTTCACAATAGAATAAGGCGCAGGCGGTAAAAATTCGCCACGATAATCACAACTGTACTGAATTTTATCAATCAATTCTTGCGGATGTTCAGCACGAACGCCTAATGCAAAGGGTTTGGCTTCAATTAAAATCTTCTTTTTATCTAATAATTCAAAAATATCACGAGCCGAATGCCCTGTGGCTAAAATCAATTTACTGGCCGAAATCGTATCGCCATTTTGAGTAACAACCCCTTGAATTTCGTTGTTTTTTATAATAAAATCAATAACCCTAGTTTCGAACAATACTTTTCCTCCACATTCGATAATTTTCTCGCGGATATCCTGAATAATTTGAGGTAATTTATTGGTTCCAATGTGTGGATGAGCTTCAACCAAAATATCTGCTGTTGCTCCAAATCCAACCAATAATTGTAAAATTCTCTCCACATCACCGCGTTTTTTAGAGCGAGTGTAAAGTTTTCCATCAGAATACGTTCCGGCACCGCCTTCGCCAAAACAATAATTGGAATCTTCATTCACAATATGATCCACATTAATGGCTTTCAAATCACGACGACGTCCACGAACATCTTTTCCGCGTTCAATGACTATCGGCTTTAAGCCTAATTCAATTAATTGTAATGCTGCGAAAAGTCCGGCTGGACCAGCGCCAACTATTATAACTTCCTGTTTGTTGGAAACATTTTCGTAGTTAGGAAGTTCAATTGCTTGTGCACTATATTGTTCATCTATTAGGTAAACTAAAACTTTAAGATTGACTTTTATCGCCTTTTGACGTGCATCAATCGAGCGTTTCAGAATTACGACTTTGCGTACCAATTTAGTAGAAACCCTAACTAATTTAGCTGCATGATCATAAAGCAAATTTTCATTTGCAGCTATTTCGGGAGAAACCTGAAGTAATAGTTTGGTTGGCATTAAATAAAATTTTTGGCAAAAATAGGTAATTGAAGTGAATTTAGTCGGCTACAGTCCCTACAATTCGCGCTTTGCGTTTGGGTTGGTAATTTGTTCATTTGGCAATTCAAATTACTGGGGTAAAGAGTGTAACTTTGTGAGCGTATAAACCGCTAGCGAAAAGTTCAGAACAGATGAGACAAATAAAACTAATATGGGATTTTCGTGGAGAAGCTGCCGCAAAAACTGCTGAGCATCATGAATTGCATTTGAAGGAATATAGTATTCATCAAAAATTACCCTTAAGTATTACTGGATTTCAAGTTAAAAGTGAAATGCATGCGATTGCTTTTATGGTTGTCACCGATGAGTTTATGATTCAGGTAAGAGATGCTTTGAAACCGCATCGCGGAGAAATCTACGAGTAATCAAAACGCAAAAGGCAGATTTTTATGAATAAAAATCTGCCTTCTAAAATGTGTTCTCTGCATTTTAATTCGCTACATCGCTCATAAACTTTATGCGCATCAGTCTTAGTTCTTCAATGTCGTAGTCGCCGTCAAACTCTTTTAAAGCATCTTCAATTTTATCGGTTTCCGAATCCATAAAATACTCATGAATTTCATCCTGTTGGTCATCGTCAAGGATTTCATTTACCCAATAATTAATATTTAGTTTGGTTCCAGAATAAACAATTTGTTCCATTTCTTTTAGCAAAGTATCCATATTCATACCTTTTGCTCTGGCAATATCTTCAAGCGACAGCTTTCTATCAATATTTTGGATGATGTATAATTTGTTTGCCGAATTGGCTCCTGTAGATTTTACTACTAAATCATCTGGACGAATGATGTCATTGTCGTCCACATATCTCGAGATAAGTTCAATAAATTCTTTTCCGTATTTTTTAGCTTTCCCTTCACCTACTCCATGAACATTACTTAATTCATCAATAGTTATCGGATATTTCAGCGCCATGTCTTCGAGTGACGGATCTTGGAAAACCACAAACGGTGGAACACTTAATTTTTTAGCTACTTTTTTACGCAAATCACGCAGCATGCTCATCAACACTTCATCAGCTGTTCCGATGGCTTTAGCGGCAGTTACAATAGCATCGTCTTCCGCTTCATTATATTCATGATCTTCTGACATGAGGAACGACTTTGGCTTTTTTATAAATTCATGCCCTTTTTCAGTAACCTTTACAATTCCGTAGGTTTCGATATCTTTGGTCAATAAACCATCAACCAAGACCTGTCGAATTAAAGCCATCCAATACCGTTCCTCAAAATCTTTTCCGATTCCGAAAAACACCTGTGAATCAGTCCTGTGGGCTTTTATCATTGCATTTACTCTTCCGATAAGGGTGTAGCAAATTTCTTTTGATTTGTATAAATATTTGGTGTCGCGAACGACTTCCAAAAGAATTTTAACTTGATCTTGCGCTTCAACTTTAGTTTTTGGATTGCGAACATTGTCATCCATATCAGCGCCTTCGCCAGTTTCTCCATCAAATTCTTCACCAAAATAGTGCAATAAAAATTTACGACGTGATATAGAAGTTTCGGCATAGGCTACAACTTCCTGAAGCAACGCAAATCCGATTTCTTGCTCAGCCACTGGTTTTCCCGACATGAATTTCTCAAGCTTTTCAACATCTTTATAAGAATAATAAGCTAGGCAATGTCCTTCTCCGCCATCGCGTCCGGCTCTACCCGTTTCTTGGTAATAACTTTCTAATGATTTTGGAATATCGTGATGAATTACAAAACGCACATCGGGTTTATCTATTCCCATTCCAAAAGCGATTGTAGCCACCACCACATCAACATCTTCCATAAGAAACATATCTTGATGTTTGGCTCGGGTCTTCGCATCCAAACCTGCATGATAAGGTACTGCTGAAATTCCGTTTACTTGTAAAACGCCAGCAATTTCTTCAACCTTTTTGCGGCTTAAGCAATAAATGATTCCAGATTTTCCTTTGTGTTGTTTGATGAAACGAATGATATCCGATTCGATATTTTTTGTTTTGGTACGTACTTCGTAGTATAGGTTCGGACGATTGAATGAGGCTTTAAAAGTCGTCGCATCAGTCATATCTAAATTTTTCAGGATGTCTTCCTGAACTTTTGGCGTAGCGGTAGCCGTTAAACCAATTACAGGAACATCTCCAATAAGCTTTATAATCGATTTTAGATTGCGGTATTCGGGTCTGAAGTCATGTCCCCATTCTGAAATACAGTGCGCTTCATCAATGGCAACGAACGAAATTTTTACGCTCTGAAGAAATTCGACGTATTCTTCTTTAGTTAAGGATTCTGGCGCAACATATAATAGCTTAGTTATTCCGGAGGTGATATCTTTTTTAACCTGATTAATTTCGGTTTTTGTCAAAGAGGAATTCAAAACATGAGCAATACCAGTTTCAGAAGATAAACTTCGGATCGCATCCACTTGATTTTTCATTAGGGCGATAAGAGGAGAAACTACGATTGCCGTTCCGTGCTGAATTAAAGCGGGCAACTGATAACATAATGATTTTCCGCCTCCAGTAGGCATTATAACAAAAGTATTATTTTGAGTAATTATACTTTTTATGACAAGTTCTTGCAATCCCTTAAATTGGTTGAAACCAAAATATTTTTTTAATTCTTTATGAATGTCAATTTCGTTTAAATTCATTCTTGGTTAATGGTATTTTTACATAAATTTGCAAACATAAAGATACTACTTTCTTTTACACATACAAATTTTATATTGGTACAATTTTGATAAATAAAGATACGATTTTAGCCTCTGCTCAAAAAACAATTTTGTCTGAAAGTGAATCAATTGCAAAACTCATTGAGTTCTTAGACGACAACTTTGTAAAAACAGTGGAAGTAATTCACAATGCATCAGGACGTCTTGTTGTGACAGGAATTGGCAAAAGTGCCATAATAGCGCAAAAAATTGTAGCAACTTTAAATTCAACTGGTACACCTTCTCTTTTTCTACATGCTTCAGAAGCAGTTCACGGTGATTTAGGAATGGTTCAACCTGGTGATGTTGTAATTTGTATATCTAAAAGCGGTAACAGTCCTGAAATTAAAGTTTTGGTTCCGTTGCTGAAACGCTTTAGTAATAAACTGATTGCCATAACAGGAAATACAACGTCATTCTTAGGAAAAGAAGCTAATTTTGTTTTGAACACCCACGTTGAAACAGAAGCATGTCCCAATAATTTAGCGCCAACAAACAGTACTACAGCACAATTAGTTATGGGTGATGCTATCGCAGTTTGCCTTATGGAGATGAAAAATTTCACGGCTGAAGATTTTGCAAAATACCACCCCGGAGGTGCTTTGGGCAGAAAATTGCTGCTTCGTGTTGCCGATGTGCTTGATACGACTCACAAACCTGTTGTTGCTCCGGATGCTGCTATTAAAACCGTAATTGTTGAAATATCGGAAAAACGTTTAGGAGTTACCGCCGTTTTAGAGAACGATAAAGTTATCGGAATCATAACGGATGGTGATATTCGTAGAATGCTTAATAAAACGGAAAATATATCAGGATTAACCGCTAAAGATATTATGACGGTAAATCCGAAAATTATTAAATCGACCGAATTGGTCAGTGAAGCCTTGAATATACTAGAAGATTTTTCTATCACACAATTAGTGGTTGCTGATAATGGTGAGTATAAAGGTGTATTACATTTACATGACATTTTAAAAGAAGGAATCGTATAATGGCAAAAAAAGAAAAAAAACCAAAAGACGAAATGTCCTTTTTGGATCATCTTGAAGAGTTGCGATGGGTGTTGGTAAAGAGTTCAGCAGCCGTTGTACTAATGGGAATTGTGTCCTATTTTTTTGCTGATTATATTTTTGAAGAACTCATTTTTGGACCAACCGATCCAAGTTTTGTAACCTACCGTTTTTTTTGTGACGCTTCACATTATCTCGGTTTTGCAGACAGTATTTGCATTACCGAACTCAATTTTATTATCCAGAACACGGAAATGGAAGGTCAGGTAAATGTATTTGTATGGATTTGTATCACTACCGGATTTATCCTTGCTTTCCCCTATATACTGTGGCAGTTTTGGAAATTTATTAGTCCAGCATTGTATGAAAAAGAACGAAAAGGTGCACGAGTTTTCATTTTTGTGGCTTCAATTCTATTCTTTCTAGGAGTGCTTTTTGGTTATTATGTAATTGTACCAATGTCGGTTAATTTCTTAGCAACATTCTCGATAAGTAGTATTGTAAAAAATCAATTTACGATAGCCTCCTATATTAGTATGGTTAAAACTGCGGTAATTGCTAGCGGATTATTTTTCGAATTGCCCGTTATTATTTATTTCTTAACAAAATTAGGCGTAGTAGGACCAGCATTTTTAAGAAAATACAGAAAATATGCGGTTGTAATTGTATTAATTGTTGCTGCAGTTGTAACGCCACCTGATGTTATTAGCCAGGTTACAGTTGCTGTGCCAATGTTACTAATATATGAAGGCAGTATTTGGATTTCAGTTATTGTTGAAAAAAATAAAAAAAGAAATGAGCAAATTAGTTCAAGAATTTAATGAATATCGTTCGAAAATGAACGAAAAATTATTGGCTGACAATAATAAAATTGTAAAACGAATTTTTAATTTGGATACCAATGCTTATGCAAAAGGTGCTTTGGATGTAAAAACCAAAGAACTTCTAGGATTGGTTGCGTCAACAGTTTTGCGTTGTGATGATTGTATCAAATATCATTTGGAAACAAGCCATAAAGAAGGCATCACTAAAGAAGAAATGATGGAAGCTATGGGAATCGCGACTCTAGTTGGAGGAACGATTGTTATTCCGCACTTAAGAAGAGCTTACGAATTTTGGGAAGCTTTGGAGGAAAGTAATCCTTAACCAAATTGTACTGTTCCGTTTTCCAAAATTTGAGTTAAAACAATAAATCACGCAAATGGATTTTGTTTATTTGCATTAAATACTATCTGGTTACTTTGTAACTTTGCTACTTACCACTCAAAAGAAATGAAATTAAGAGCCGAAAATTTAATCAAAACATATAAAGGCAGAAGTGTTGTAAAAGGTATTTCTGTGGAAGTAAATCAGGGAGAAATCGTTGGACTATTGGGGCCAAATGGTGCCGGAAAAACGACTTCTTTCTATATGATCGTCGGATTGGTTAGACCTAATTCAGGAAATATTTATCTTGACAACACCAATATCACTGATTTCCCAATGTACAAGCGCGCACAATATGGCATTGGCTATTTGGCACAAGAAGCATCAGTTTTTAGAAAACTAAGTATAGAAGATAATATTCTCAGTGTTTTACAGTTGACAAAACACACCAAAGAAGAACAGGTTGCTAAGATGGAAAGTCTTATTGCCGAATTTGGTTTAGAGCACATCAGAACCAATCGTGGTGATCTGCTTTCGGGAGGCGAACGTCGTCGAACAGAGATTGCTCGTGCGTTGGCGACCGACCCAAAATTTATTTTACTTGATGAACCGTTTGCTGGTGTTGATCCAGTTGCGGTCGAAGATATTCAAAGAATTGTTGCTCAATTAAAAAATAAAAATATTGGAATTTTAATTACTGATCACAACGTTCAGGAAACATTGGCTATTACTGATAAAACCTACTTAATGTTCGAAGGCGGTATTCTAAAGGCAGGAATGCCGGAAGAATTAGTAGAAGATGAAATGGTACGTAGAGTATATCTTGGACAAAATTTTGAACTTCGGAAAAAGAAAATAACATTCTAAAATACAATCGATCATTCTAGGAAAGATGGTGAAGAGCACTTTCACAAAAATCTAAAAAACTGGAAATTCAGCGGACTCTTTTATTATTGTAACGAAGATAAAAGACTCTTTGTTGACAAACTAAATCCAGCTTACGGAACTACCTTAAATTTTGCACATCCAAAATCATACTTGATCTTGTTGCTTTGCTTTCTCTTTTTTGGATTTGTAGTCTATATGATTACAAAAAATCACTAAAAAAGTTTCCTATTGAGAAGTTTTTTTTGTCACTGCATTATTGATTATAGAAAGTAAAACATAAATCAATATTATCAGCGGAACAGCCAATATTTCCAGCAAAACAAGCAGCACAACTGAAACAATTAAAAAGAAAATCTGCAATTTATACTTGTCAAAACTGAAGTTCTTGATTTTTAATGAAAATAACGGAATTTCAGCATTCATAATATACGCGCTCCAAAGTGTAATTCCAATTAAAATCAATTTATTAAATGAAAAATCAATGCCAAAATTATCATGAAGTACTAAAGGTAAAATTGGTAAACTTGTTATAAATAAGGCATTTGCTGGAGTTGGCAATCCAATAAAAGAATCTGATTGACGCGTATCAATATTAAATTTAGCTAAGCGATAACACGCTCCAAGCGTAATAATAAATGCTAAATAAGATAGAAAACCTATATCTCCAAAAACTTTATTACCTGATAGTAACATGTTATACATTACATAACCAGGAACCACTCCACTTGTAACCATATCTGCCAAAGAATCCAATTGAACTCCAAGTGGTCCAGCGACATTGAATTTACGTGCAAAAAAACCATCAAAAAAATCGAAAAAAATTCCAAGACAAACAAAGAAAAAAGCACTCTCAAAGTCGGAATAGGAAACCATAACCAAAGCAACACATCCAGAAAATAGATTTAACATCGTAAATACATTGGGAATCTGCGCTTTTATATTCATCGACGAATGTGTGTTTTTTTTAAATTTTTACAAATTTAATATAATAAGTTCAAGCTTTCTACGTTTTATATTAGAGATTTATTTGATATTTGTAAAAAGAAAAATCGCCTTGAAAAAACTACTTGCTATTCTGCTGCTGTTTATCGGTCTATTTACTCATGCTCAAGCTGTTAGAAAATATTCTAATGAGTTTATGAGCATTGGAGTTGATGCAGCGGCGCTGGGAATGTCAAATGCAGTTACTGCTTTTACCGGCGATGTAAATTCGAGCTATTGGAATCCGGCAGGAATATTAAAAATTGAAGACAGTGAAGCTTCATTAATGCATGCCAGTTATTTTGCCAATATTGCCCAGTATGATTACGCTGCCTACGCTAAAAAGATAGACGACAAAAGCGCTTTCGGAATTTCATTAATCCGCTTTGGGGTTGATGACATTTTGAATACCACACAATTAATTGATTCTCAAGGAAACATTGATTACAACCGAATTAGCCTATTCTCAACAGCTGATTATGGTTTGACTTTTTCTTATGCTCGTCGACCAACATTAATTGAAGGATTGCGGTACGGTATTAATGCAAAAGTCATTCGAAGAGTTATTGGCGAATTCGCTAGTTCTTGGGGTTTTGGATTTGATTTCGGATTACAATATGAAAAAAACGATTGGCACTACGGAATTATGCTTCGCGATATTACTACAACCTACAATATTTGGGCAATAGACGAAGATAAATACAATGAAATTAAAGATGCTGTGGCTGGGCAAAATCAAGAAGTACCAGAGAGTACAGAAATTACTTTGCCAAAAGCGCAACTGGGAATTGCCAGAAAGTTCGATTTCCACTACGATTACACTTTACTTGCTACAGTTAATTTAAACATGCAGTTTGCAAGAACTAACGATCTTATTTCGTCTGATGCTGTGAGTGTTGATCCAGCCCTGGGATTAGAATTTGGATATACCGATTTAGTTTTTCTTAGAGCTGGAGTTGGAAATTTTCAAAACGTACAGCAGCTAGATGGTTCAAGTAAAGTCGGTTTTCAACCCAATATAGGCATAGGCTTTAAGTACAAAGGCATTCAAGTTGATTATGCTTTAACTGATTTGGGTGATCAAAGTGCCGCTTTGTATTCTAATATTTTTTCTGTTAAAGTAGATCTTAGCATTTTTAGATAAAATTATGTTTAAAAATTTCACTTTTCTTTCCATTTTGTTTTTATATGCCGTCGGATTTTCGCAGAGTCCTAACCTTTCAGCCAATACTGAAGTTAGCATTTTGACTTGCGGACGAGGCGAAGAATTGTATTCTACCTTCGGGCATACCGCACTTCGCGTCAAAGATTCAGTAAATCAACTTGATGTAGTTTATAATTATGGCTACTTTGATTTCAGAGCTGAAAATTTTTATTTAAAATTTGTAAAAGGCGATCTGCAGTATTTTATGAACGTAACTTCGTTTGAGGATTTTGTTTTTGAATATCAAAGCGACAAAAGAGAAGTCATCGAGCAAACACTGAATTTACCCTTAGAAAAAAAACAAGAAGTATTTGATGCACTTAATACGGCGTTGCTTTCTAAAGATCGGTTTTATACCTATAAATTTATCGATCGCAACTGCACCACTATGATTGTTGAGAAAATCAATGGATTGTACGGAAAAAATGAGATTCAGAAATTGGATGATAAAACCATTAGTTACCGAACGCTTTTGTATCCTTATTTTGAAAATTACTTTTGGTACAAACTCGGAATCAATAGTGTATTTGGCGCCAAGACAGACCATAAAGCTGAAAAATTATTTCTTCCTACTGAATTAATGCACAGTTTAGACCAAGCTAAATATAACGGAAAACCGCTAGTATCTGGTACAAGAACAGTTGTTATTGGCGAAAAAATTGCACCTAATTTTTCATTTTTTAACAGTATATTTTTAATCTGTGTCATTCTTTTAATTTTGATTAGTATCAATAAAAGATTTTTGTTTAACATTTATCTTTTTCTATGCGGATTTTTTGGATTGTTTCTGTGCTTGATTGGTCTTTATTCAGAACATCAGGAATTGCTATGGAATTACAACGCATTACTGTTCAATCCATTATTTGTTCTGATTCCCTTTGTTTCAAAAATATCCCTAAAGAAACTAAATAGTGCATTGTTACTTATGTTGGTGATTTATACCATAATAATGCTGACAAAATCACATTTAGTAATTATGTTCCCATTTATTTTGGCACACGTCTATATTTTGTTGAAAATGATCAATAGCAATCCGCTAGGATTATTGCCCTCTATAAAGAAGAACCGTACTTAGCGTCTTTAGAATAATATTAACATCTAAAAAAAGACTTCTGTGTTTAATATAATATAAATCGTATTGAAGTTTAATCAGACTGTCGTCGATGGTTTCTCCGTAAGAATAATTTACTTGCGCCCAACCTGTTAATCCCGGCTTAATAACATGTCGCGTTTCGTAAAAAGGCATGACCTCGGCAATTTCATTTACAAAAATGGGACGTTCAGGTCTTGGACCGATTACGGCCATATCACCTCGTAGAATATTGATAAACTGAGGAAATTCATCCACTCTTGATTTTCTCAAAATTTTACCAAATTTTGTAACTCTACTGTCATTTGTTGTAGCAAAAACAGCACCTCCTTTTTCTGCATTCTTAACCATTGTTCGGAACTTAATTATGTTAAAAACCTTTCCGTTCTTACCGACTCTTTCTTGAGAATAAAATAATTTTCCTCTATTACCTAAAAAGTTACCAATCAGAATTAATGGCAAAATAAGTGTTCCAATTAAAAGACCAGTCAATGAAATCACTACCTCGAAAAGCCTTACCATTATTAAATAGAAATGATTCTGATTACTGCGGCTGAAAGGGAAATAGCGATAAAAATCACGAGAAACATATTGAACAGGAATCCGTTGGGTTAGATTCTCGTAAACCTGGGTATATTCACGAATTATATATCCGTTTTCTAATAAATTTATCAGTTGATTATATAGATTAACGGTAATTCCATCTGTTTTTTGAGACGCGACCACTACTTCTGATACCGAATTACTCTTCACGAATAGTTCTAAATTATTAATATCAATATTTTTAATTTTCAGATTTTCCTGTGTTTTGGTATTGGCACTATCCGAATTAACAAAACCTAGCACACGGTAATGAGGATCAGCGCTCTCTAGTCCGAAAACTAATTCTTTAAGTTGCTCTTTATCACAAATTATTATGACTTTTTTAGAAAATCTATTTGAAGCAAAAAATCGCAAATACATCATTCTCCAGCTGAATAAAGCCAATAAAATAGCGATGTAAAATATAACGATTTGAATACGGTTGGTGGGAAGAGCCGGAGTATATATTGGTGTTAATAAATATACCAAAACCGTAATTGAAGATGTCAAAATGATGCTTTTAATGACCTGAAATTGGTTACTTGCGACCTGTAAGTTGTACATTTCAAACACGGATCCAATAAAGTTTAGATAAATTCCTAATACAATCGCCCAATAAAAATTGGTTGCGGAAATATTGAAGTAGTGAAAATTAAAGATTATCCCAACTAAGTACAAAGAAAGTAATACAGAAACAACATCAAAAATCCGCAAAAGAACCTTTCTTTCAGAAACTTCAAAGTGTATTCCCTTTCGATTATTCATGACTAATTAAACTTTTTTGAAGCCGCAAGTTAACAAAATATTAGCCATTAAACGAGTAATTCTATCCATTGCTTTTTTACCAATTCCCAGTCAAACTCTTGAATAGTTTGTTTACCGTTTTCGGATAACCGATGAGCCAATTCTGGTTCAGCGATAATTCTTTTGATTTGTTTTATCATGTCTGCAGCATCATTATCGTTGACTAAAAGCGCATTATTCTCATGCTCTAATAAATAAGGAATTCCACCCACATTTGTGGATACCACAGGCAAGCCAAGTGCCATAGCTTCAATTACGCTGATGGGTGTATTATCAAAATGTGTTGTATTAATAAAAATATTAAAATCTTGCGAAAGTTTTATCCAATCTTGCTTTGATAATTTTCCAGTAATTTTAACTTTTACATTGTTCTTCTTTGCAAATTTCATGGTTTTTGAATAACTCTCATCTTTTTTGGGTCCAACCATACAAAGTTCAGCTTTTGGAAAAGTTTCCTTAATTCTAACAAAGACTTTTACAGCCAGAATAGGATTATATATTTGTGCAAAGGATCTCACCCAAAGTAATTTAGGTGTGCTAAAATCTTTTACAGATGGCGTATATTGTTGAAGATCAATTGTATTAGGTATGTATTTTAAATTTTCATATCCATTACTTTTGAATGTTTCCAACAGATAGGACGAAGGAGCGATATTGATGTAGGCATTATTAAAAATAAGATCAGCGAAAAATTTACTCCTCACGATTCTAGCGGGTAAGTTTCCACCGTGGAGCTTCGGAATGTATTTAATTCTAAGCAGCCTACATAGTTGGGATATAAGAAACGCGTACCAGAAATTTTTTGTGCTGTAAGTATCTATAAGTACGTAATCAACTTTTTTGCAGTACTTGAATGTTTTGTAGATCATTTCAAACATTCGTAATAACTTATTTTCTCTGGATGAAGCATAGAAAACAGTGTAGCCTTCATCCTCCAGAAACGCCCCTAATGTTTCTATCGAAGTTGAAGTATATCCATGACTGGACAATTTATTCCCTATGTAAAGAAGATTTTTCATCCAAATAAACTTTTAACAGCGATAACGAATATACAAAAGCTGGTGCAGCAATCCGCATTGCAGCATGATTAATCGTCAATAGCCAAAAAAACAAAAAACTAAACATAAAAATATGCTGTCGGTTATCCAAAAATAAAAAAATAGGCGTAAAAAATACAATGATTAAGGCAATAATTCCCATCGTTCCATGTTCGGCTAGTGTTCTCGAAACTTCACTATGCGACGCAATAACCAATCCTCCAGATTTTTCTTCTCTAACTTCTAACGCTTTTGCAACACCAATTCCGAAAATAGGATTATCAAGGAAGTCGTCAATCTCACCATTCCAAATATCTTCTCGACCTGTTAACTGGCTTTCTTTCTTTCTTCCTGCTGCATCCTCGTTTGCATATCTTTTATCAATTAACCCTCCTGTTTGATTTGACGTGTAGAGCCAAGTAACGAAAGATGCGATAAAAATAAAAATAAAGAAACGGGTTAAATTATATCGCGCATGCGATTTTGTGTTGAAATATAAATACACCAATAACAGTAATATCATAATAAACCCTGTAACCATACCTCCTCTTGAAAACGTTACTAAACCTCTGTAAGTTATATTAAACAAAACAATCAAGTTAATACCAAACATTAGCTTTGATTTTGATTCTAAAAGTAACCTGGAAAAAAAGACATACATTCCAATTCCCATTAATGTTGCTACTTGATTAGGCCCAAATCCTCCTGAAGTTTCATTGTTAGATCCCGTTCCTGTTAAAATGTCTTTCAAATTAGGTGTATATAAAATCAGATAAAATGTAGTTGTTAAGATAGGCAGTGCCAACGCCAACATTACATCGTTAAGTTGGGAAACTAGTATTTTTCTATTGTAAGTATAGATTGCGGCGACACCAAGACAAGCAGGTCCGCTAATATTAAAGGCAATTGCTTTTCTTACATCGGTTTCTAAATTTAAAGTTTCCGTTGCAACGATAACTCCTGGCAAAAGTAGTAGTAGATAAATCCAAAAGGGTACTGCATTCTTAGAAAAACCGCTATAATACATACCCAAAACCATAAAAACCATCACACCATATTTGGAAAACTCATAGAGTAGATTTCCTCCTGTCATTCTTAAAAATACCTCACTTCCGACAATGTAAGCAGCAACAAATAAGACTTCGTTATTTTTATTTTGTCGTTTAATGACGTAGTATAAACCAACGGCAACTATTGCTAATGCATAAATTTTTGACAGTGGACGTATTAAATAGACTAATAATCCAATAAGAATATGAACCGCAATTAATATAATATATTTTTTTTCTTTCATATCCTATAAACTTGAAATCCAGTTTAAATAGTGTGTAACAACTCCTTCTTCCGAATTATTTTCAATAATAGTCTGATACAAGGCACTGCCCATTTTAATGCGCAAATTTTCATCAGCAATATAGTGTATCAGTTTTTGATAAAATAATTCCGGTTCATTAACGTCAACAATAAATCCATTTATACTATCTTTTATAATCAAAGGTATTTCGCCCACATTAGTGGTAACAACAGGCTTTTTAGCCAATCCATATTCAATTAAAGCAATCGGTAAACCTTCAGATTTAGAAGTTAAGATAGCGATATCACATTGTTTTATGATATTGTTGACATCATTTTTTGAACCATAAATAAACACAGTATCTTTTAAATTTTTAGCTTCAATCTGTAGTTTAACTTTTGCGGAATAACCGTTTTCAAAATCCTTTCCTACCAAATGAAATGTCCAATCTGAATGCGACTCCTTAAGCTTTTCTGCCACGTTCAATAATAAAAAATGGTTTTTCTGATCCCGTAAATTCGCTAGGCACAGGATGCGCTTTCCAGCTAGTCCTTTTAAAACCGTTTCGGGATTCGATGCAGTATCAATTGCCGTGAAATTTGGTAAATACAGTACTTGTTTACAATTGAGTTCTTTTTCAGCCCAAGCCTTGAGTTTAAAGTTAACTACAATAATTCCTTTAAAAAAGAATGAAGCAAACTTTAAAACTACTGATTTTTCTGAACTAATGAATTCACTTAAACCATTATGATCGTGCCAAATTATCTTTACTTTTGGATAGATGAATTTCACTAATAGTGCTGTAAAATAGGAACTACTATGCGGGTGAAGATATCCAACTTGATTTTCTTTGCAATACTTCGTTAATCTTGAAATAGCAGCAAAATCAATAGTTGACTTTTTATTCAGAAAAAGATACGACACAGAGGCATGCAACTGACTCTTTAGATTTCCTTCGGCTCTAGTAGCAACCAAACCTGAAAAGTCAACCCGAGTAGCAAGCGAATTGGCGTAATTAACAGCCATTTTTTCGGCTCCACCGATTTCTAAGGAATCTATAATCTGAAGTATTCTCATGATTGTAAAAGCAGTTTAATTTCAGATTCAAAAACATCCATCGTGTACTTTCTTGACCAATTAATGGCTTTACT
>Ga0105047_10010704_pt1 | contig 14969 bp, 8 predicted proteins | sample MAT04_FD_78384 | JGI IMG/M metagenome (GOLD analysis project Ga0105047, IMG submission 78384) | Freshwater microbial communities from Lake Fryxell liftoff mats and glacier meltwater in Antarctica - MAT-04 (megahit assembly) | ecosystem: Environmental > Aquatic > Freshwater > Ice > Liftoff... | reverse complement strand
GTCTGTATTGTTGATGGATGTCGATTCGAGACAGGCTTTCCAGCCTGTCAGAATTATTGATGGATGTCGATTCGAGACAGGCTGGAAAGCCTGTCCTACTCAATCCAAATACCGGAACTCCGCCGTCCCGTAGAGCGCCTGAAGCAGCGCGGACCACGCGGCTTTCGTGCCGGACTTCTGCATCTTCGCCAAGAACTGCTCGGCGGCTTTCGCTTCGGTCTTGCTGGCCCCGCGGCCGAAGGCGAGTTTGAAGGCCGCTTCGATGCGCTCCGTCGGCGACAGGTACTTCGCGATCAACTTCTCGGCCCCCTTCTCGGCGAGCTTCATTACGCTCGCGTTATTCATCAGGTAGAGGGCCTGCGACGGCACGCTGGTATCATCGCGGTGTCCGCCGACCAAGCTGGCGTCGGGGAAATCGAAGTGATCGAGCGCCTCGGGCGCGAGGTCGCGGAGGATCGGCAGATAGACGGACCGCTTGGCGTTCTCGTTGAAGTTGCCGAGCCCGCCGAACCTGCCGATCTGTTGGGTCGGCCCTTCGAGTTTTTGCAGTGGCGAGCCGGTCGGCGCGACCTTGTCGAGTTCGCCGCTGACGGCGAGCATGGCATCGCGGATCGCTTCGGCGTCGAGCCGACGTTTGCTCATCCGCCAGAGGTATTCGTTGTCCGGGTCGGTCGCGGCGTTCGTTTCGTTGTGAGTGCTCGCCTGCTGGTAGGTCTGGCTGAGCATGAGTTCTTTGATCAGTGACTTCGTGCTCCAATCCTTCTTCATGAGCTGCCCCGCGAGGTAATCCAAAAGCTCCGGGTGAGTCGGCTTCTGGCCGGCGGTGCCGAAGTTGTCGGCGCTCGCCACGAGTCCCCGGCCCAAAAGATGGCCCCAGATGCGGTTGACGTAGACGCGGGCCGTGAGGGGGTTCGCCGGGCTGGCGACCCATTCGGCGAGTTCCAAGCGACCGCTGCCGGTCTTGATCTTCGGCGCGGCGGGCGCGATCACCTGGGCGAAGCCGCGCGGGGCCGTCTCGCCGGGCTTGCTCAATTCGCCGCGGGTGTAGACGGGCATATCGCGGCCGAAGGTGCGGTCGCTCACGCCCATGGCCATCTTCTTCGGGTTGCCGTCGGCGTCATAGTACCCGAGTTGTTTTTCAACAGTCGAGAGTTGCGCGGTGATCCCGAGCAACCGAATGTTCGGCTGCATGTCCTTCTTCCCGGCCTCGATGGCGTCTTCGCGTTGCTTCTTCAGGTCGGTTTGGCGGGTCTTCAATTTCTCGACCTCGGCCTTCGTCAACATCGCACCGACAGGTACATCGGCGTTCGCGGGGAGTTCGACCAGCGGGGCCGCTTGGATACTGCCGACGGTGCGGGCGGTGCCGTATTTGGTCTCGGTGCTCGTGAAGATCCCGGCGATGGCGTAATAATCTTTCGTCGGGATCGGGTCGAATTTGTGGTCGTGGCAACGGGCGCAGCTGATGGTGATGCCGAGCATGCCTTGACTGAAGGCATCGATCTGTTCATCGGCGACATCGAGTTGAAACTGGCGGGCGTTGCGTTCGTTGTGGCTCTTCGCCCCGAGGGCGAGGTAGCCGGTGGCGATCAAATGCTCGGCCTTTTCGGTGTCATTCTTTGACGGCAGCAAATCTCCGGCGAGTTGTTCCTTGAGAAACTGGTCGTACGGCTTGTCTTTATTAAAGGCCCCGATGACGTAATCGCGGTAGCGCCACGCGAAGGGGTAGACGATGTTCGTCTCTTTGCCGCTCGATTCGGCGTACCGGGCCACGTCGAGCCAGTGCCGGCCCCAGCGCTCGCCGAACTGCGGCGCGGCGAGGAGTTCATCGATCACGCGTTCCACGGCCTTCGCCGAAGTGTCCTTCAAAAAGGTGTCGAGTTGATCGGGCGTCGGCGGCAATCCGATGAGGTCGAAATACATCCGGCGGAGGAGCGTCGCTTTGTCGGCCGGGGCTGCCGGGGTGAGGTTCTTGTCCGCGAGCGTTTCGAGGATAAAAGCATCGACCGGGGTCGGGCGAGCCGAACTCGGTAACGAGTCGGGTGTTTTCAACTTCGGCACCTCGGGCGACTTCACTGCTTGGAAGGCCCAGTGCTCCTTGCCCTTATTGATGTCGATCGGCTTCGAAGTCGAACCGGCTTTCCCGGTGCGCGGGTCGGGTGCTCCCATCGCGATCCACTTTTCGAAGTCGGCGATGACGTCCGCACTCAGTTTCTCTTTCGGCGGCATCGGATTGAGTTCATCCCCCTTCATCGCTTTGATGATGGGGCTCTTCTTCCCGTTTCCCGCGGTCACGGCCGGGCCGGCTTCTCCCCCCTTGAGCATCCCCGCTTTGGTGTCGAGGACGAGGCCGCCCTTGGCTCCCTTGGGCGTTTCGGCGGTGTGGCACGAGTAGCATTTCTCGACGAGCACCGGTCGGATTTTCTTTTCAAAGAAAGCGGATTCGTCCGCGGACAGCGCCTTCTCGGCGGCCGGTGGGGCCGATTCCCCGGCTTTCAATTTGTTCTTGAAGATCCCCTTCTGGGCCTGCGCCGATTGCGGTTCGGCCAGCATCAGCATCGCGGTAAACGCCGCCAACCCGACGAAGGCGACTTTGAAGATTCGGGATGGCATGATGGGTCTCACGGGATCGCGATGACGGTCGTGAGCAGGATAACCCGGGACCCGCCGCCGCGTTACACCGGGCTCCGTGAGAAATATGTGAGGAAACAACGGACGCATCCCAGCCGGTCGCCCGAGCGGTCTTCACGATTGCACCGTGGGAATTCCCCGTGTAGACTTCAATGCCGCGCCCAACCGGAGCTCTCCCATGGATTTCTTTTCCCGCCGCGAATTCCTCGATCGCTCGGCAATCCTCACCGCCGCCCTCGCCGCCGGTACCCGGACCGTGTCCGCAGCCGAGGAACCTCAATCCGTTAAGAAGGGCGGGGCGAACGACAAACTCCGCGTCGCCGTCATCGGTGTGCGCGGCCGGGGGATGAGTCACATCAACGGGTTCGCCGCGAAGAACAACTGCGAAGTCGTCACCATCTGCGATTGCGACGAAGCGGTGATCAAACCGGCGATCGCGGCTGTGGAAAAGGCGCAGAAGACGACGCCGAAGTTCGAGCAAGACATCCGCAAAGTGATGGAAGACAAATCGATCGACATCGTCAGCATCGCCACGCCGAACCATTGGCACGCCCTCGCAGCGGTCTGGGCCATGCGCGCCGGCAAGCACGTCTACTGCGAAAAGCCCGCCACGCACAATGTCCACGAAGGCCGATTGATGGTGCAGGCTTCGCGCAAGTACAAGATGGTCTGCCAAGTCGGCACGCAGAGCCGCAGCACCGCCGGCATGCGCGAGGCCATCGCATACATCCACGACGGCAAGATCGGCAAGGTAAGCCTCGCCTACGGCACCTGCTACAAACCGCGCAAGAGCATCGGCAAGGTCGAGGGCGAAACCGCCCCGCCGAAGAGCATGGACTACGACCTCTGGTGCGGGCCGGCGGCGAAGCTCCCCGTGAAGCGTAAAGGCCTCCACTACGATTGGCATTGGACGTGGGAATACGGCAACGGCGACTTCGGCAACCAAGGCGTGCACGAAGCCGACAAGGCCCGCTGGGGCCTGAATCTGCCGGGTCTGCCGACGAGCGTGATGAGCATCGGAGGCCGCTTCGGGTACGTCGACGACGGCGAGACGCCCAACACGTTGCTCAGCTTGTACGACTACGGCACCGCCCAAATGCTGTTCGAAGTTCGCGGCCTCGATACCAAGGACTATAAAGGCGCGAAGGTCGGCAACATCTGGTTCGGCGACAAAGGCTACGTCGTCTGCCCGAGTTACAGCAGCGGCATCGCCTACGACAAGGACGGCAATAAACTGATGGAATTCAAAGGCGGAAACGATCAGCAGCACTTCGATAACTTCGTCAAGGCCGCACGGAGCGGGAAGAGCCGCGACTTGAACTGCGACGTGGAAGAAGGCCACCTGAGCGCCGCGCTCTGCCACCTCGGCAACATCAGCTACCGCCTCGGGCAGTCGGTGCCGCTGGGCGACATCACCTTCGGCGCCCGAAAACCGGCGCTCGCCGAAGCGTTCGGGCGGATGAAGGAGCACTTGGCCGACAACAAGGTCGACGCGAAGGAAGCCAAGTGCCTGCTCGGCCGCACGCTGACCATCGACCCGAAGACGGAGAAGTTCACAGGCGGCAGCGTGGACAAAGAGAACGCGATGCTCTTCCGCGAGTACCGCAAAGGCTTCGACATCGTCGAAGCGGCGTGATGATTCCGTAATCCGAGCCGGTTCGCGTGAGCGGCCGGATTCTGATTCGCCAGTCAGAATCCAGCCGCACACGCGAACCGGGTCGGCGATTCCACTTCCTACTGGTACAGCCCCAGATCGAGCGCCTCGGCCAGCTTCCAGCGGCACCACCACGCCCCGCTGCGCCATTGGCAGTAAACCTTGGTTTGAGCCAAGGTGCCGGGTCGGGCGCTCGTGTCGGTGTTGGACAGCGGGATCTGCACCAAGAAAATCTGCGACACCGGCACCGCCTCTTGGCCATTCTCCCCGGCCGGTTTCACCGACAGCGGCCCGCCGCCGCGCTGGGTCAATTGCGGCGGGATTTTCTTCTCGTCCAAATCCGGGACGCGGAACACCTTGCCGTCATACACGCGATCGGTTCGCCCCGGCACGTGAACGGCCACGTCGAGCGTCCCCTTCTTGTACAAGTCTTCTTTGATCAGCCGGTACTGCATCGGCGTCACCGGCAATTTGATGATGAGCCGGCTCGGGTCGGATACCGTCATCAGCGGCGGGGCGTCGGTAAAGTTCGGCGAATAGAGCCGGCCGATGTCGCTGGTCTTCGGCACGCCCATGACGGTCCCGTCGGCCGGGGCCCGCAACTCGCTGATGCGGGCGATGCGCTCGAGAAGTTCCTTCACGGCGGTCTCGCCATCGTGAATACGAAGACCGGAGGACGTCGCCGATTTTTCGAGGTCTTCCTTGTTGCGACCCGTCTGACGGGTCGCCTCTTCGCGGTACAGTTTTTCTTCCGAACGCACCCCGGCGAGTTCGGCCCGGAGTTTCGCCAGTTGATCGTTTAATTCTTTGCTCTCGAACTTGGCCAGCACGGCGCCTTGTTTCACGAACTCGCCCTCCTTGACGAGCACGGCGGTGAGGGTCGCTTGTTCGCTGAGGCCGACCGGTTTAGAAAAATCCGGATCGACGGCGATCAGGCCGGTTTCGCGCACGCGGCTGATCGGCAACGGTAAGAACACGAACGCCGCGATCAGGGCGGCGAAGATGGCCAGCGAAGTCTTGTAGCGTTTGGATTTCATATCGGGGAGCCTTCCTCGTTGGCGGACGCTTTTGATCATTTTGTACGTCGGCATCACGAACATCGACGCCAGCGAGAGCACCGCGAGCATCCGGCTGAGTACTTTGAGCTTGGGGTTGAGGAAGTCCGAGAGGAACCAGATCACGCCGAAGGTCACGACCCAGCGGTAGATCCAACTGCTGACGGCGTACGAGAAGAACAGCAGCTTGCGGCCGCGGGCCATGTATGGTTCGGGCGGCCCGTCGACCCCGAGGCAAACCTTGAGGAATAGGCCGTTGATGTAGCGGTTGGCGCGGTCGCGGAGGTTCGGGATTTCGAGCCAGTCCGCCAGCATGTAGTAACCGTCGAAGCGCATGAGCGGGTTCGCGTTGAAGAGCACCGTGCTGACGCTGCAGAGCACCATCAGGCACATGGCGATGTTGTTCACGACCGGCAAGTGGGGCGTGTACCACCAGACGAACGTGCTCAGCGAGGCGATCACGAGTTCGACGTAAATCCCGGCGAAGCTGATGGTGATGCGCTTCCATTTGTCGGCGACGGTCCAAGCGTCGGTCACGTTCGCGTAGAGCGCCGGCGACAGGCACATGAGCAGGATGCCCATCTCGTGGCACTCGCCTTTGAACGCCTTGCAACTCAAGCCGTGTCCGAACTCGTGGATGACCTTCACGATGCCGAGTGAGATCCACATGTACAGAACGGTCTGGTATGCGAAGAATTCTTGGTACTGCGGCATCTTGTCGTAGAAGGCTTGGAAGTGCAGGCCGACTTGCAAGAGCGCCGCGAACATCAGCATCAAACTGAGCGTCAGGAACGTCGGCGTGAAAATCCACCAAAGGAAGCGGAACATCCAGGTCAGCAAGCGGTCCGGATCGAAGACCGGGATTTTCACGTACAGGATGTTTGTGAACGTCGCCAGCCGCTTCATGTTCCGCTGTTTGGCGCGGCGTTGAAAGAGGTGCGAGCCCGTCCCAGCGTGCTCGTGCTGGACGAGCCCGGCCGTGACCAACTGCCGGGCGAAGGCTTCCAAGTCTTGGAATTCCAGCCGGTGCGGGCGGTATTCGTCCTCGAACTTCTTGCGGACGTCTTCCATCGCGTGCCCGCCGTCGAACAGGCTGAAGACGAAATACTCTTGCTGGTTGAACCGGTAATAGCGCAGGCACACGGGGTCTTTGACCACATGGAAGCGCTTGCCTTCGTAACGCTGCTCCACATGCTGCAGGTCGGGGCGGACCTTCAGCCGGACGAGCTTGCGCCGTTCCGCCGGCTTGTTGGAGTGCTTATCGTCCATCGTACCATTTCGAATTGGGGATCGTCGGAGCCGGGAGCGTCAGCGACCGGTCGCGGTCGCTGACGCTCCCGGCTCGGAAAGAGACTTCACTTCGTCCGCAGCGGCGGCACGATCCCGGTCGGCAGCGTCCGCAGCGCGGGGACGATGAACGTGTTGGTTTCGGTGGTCGGCTTCGGCTCCGCAGGCCGTGTCGCGGAGGCGGGGATCAACTCGCCGATCGGCGCCACGGCCCCGATGCCGGGGACGTTCAACTTCGGCGGGACGGCCACGGGCGCGGGCGCCGGCTTCGCGGGGAGCGCGGCGGTCGGATCGATGATGATCGTCGCTGTGCCGCGGTCCTGGAGTTGATCGGCCACAATGCCGCCAAGATTGTTCACCTCGACGCGGATTTGCGACGAGCGCGAATCGACCTCCGTGATCGCCACGATCGTCCCCTGCCATTCGACGGCTTTGGCGACCGTCGCCAGCGACCAGAAATGCACGCCCCCGGCTTGCGTGCCGACCGCGATCCAATCGAAGGTGGCGTCCGGCGAGAACGCCGCGCAGGTCACCCCGGCCCGGCTCGGCGTCACGAGGCGGCGGCGCTCCGAGCCGCGCCCGGCAGAGCCCGACTTCGGCAGTTCCCAAAGTTGCATCTCGCCTTTAGTGTCCGAATCGCCGGCGGCGGTCAGGGCGTATTTGTCGTCCGGCGAAAACAAGGCCAAGCCCGAGAAGCGGAGGCCACCGCCGTTTTGCAGCGTGCCGATGGTGCTCTTGTCGGCCAAGCCGATGATGTCCATGCGACCGGCGTCTTGGTCGAACAGCATCTTGCTGCCGTCGGTCGACAATCCGAGGACGTCGACGGATCCGGAACGGTGATCGAGCAGGCCGTTCGGGGCGAGTGCGGCCGCGTCGGCACCGACTTGATAGATGCGTGCGGTTTTATCCCGGGCAACCGTGACCAGCGTGCATTGCGGGGTGAAGCGCAACGACGTGATGTCGTCGAGGTGCTCGACGGGGAGGGCGTATTTCTTCTTTCGCGCAATCACGTCCCAAATGAAGACATCGCGGCCGGCGGCGGTGGCGAGGTATTTCGCATCCGGGCTGAACGCGACCGCGCTCACGCCGGAGCCGTGGCTTTCTTCGAATTCGGCGAGGGGCGTTTTGGGGATCGCGTCCGGCTTGGCGAGATCCCAGAGGCGAACTTTGCCATCGGTACTGCCGGTGGCAACGAGGTGCGTCGGCGCGGCTGTGGCCCCGGTGGCCGCGATGCATTTGACGCCGACGCCCGACGGGTGCTGCAGCACTTGCTTTTGCTTGGCTTTGCCCGTGGCATCCCAAACGAGCACGGTCGAATCGAGCGAACTCGAGACGATCATCGGCCGGCCTTTGTGCGCGGTGAAGGCGACACCGGTGACCTCTTGGCGGTGGCGTGCGGTATACGGTTCCGGGCCGTAGGGGCGGATCGGTTCGACCACGGCTTTCATCCCGGCGCGGAGGCGGTCGGCGACTTCGCGGTCGATCTTGGCTTCGACGCGGAAGCGCGAGGTCGCCTGGATTTCCATGATCGGTTCGCCGGCCTTCACGAATTCGCCGGGGTTCTTCAACAGCTTCAATATCCGGCCCTCGACGGGGCTTTTCACGCCGTATTGTTGGAGTCGGCTGGTGGCGATGTCGACTTCCCCGGCGATCTTGGCTCGTTCTTTGAGTGAGGTGGCCATGCTCTCCTGGGCCCGAGCGAGCGAAGCCACGGTGTTGGCGAATTCGACCGGCGACACCGAGTTGGTCTTCAAAAGTGGCTCTTGCAGCGTGACGACTTGTTGGGCTTTTTCCACGACCACTTTCGAATACTCAATCGCTTTGTCGAACGCGGTGAGCGAGGTCACATTCGCTTCCCGCTGAATCATAATCTGGCTTTCGTCGATGCGGACGAGCAATTGCCCCACGGCGATCGGCGACGTGTCTTGCAGTTTGCGGAAGAGCATCGTCTGGTCGCGCGGGTGCCGGATGATGTTCGGGTCGGCCGGGTCAAAGGCGGTGCCCATGGGGAGTGGCGTGCCGATGATCTCGATGCGGCCGTCGACTTCCGCGGGCACTTGGATCTTCTGGTCGAACTGGATGACCCCTTGCGGAGCGATGATCGGTTCCGCGGCCGTGTCGCGCGCCGCCGCTTGGGGCATCGGCAACTTCGCAAACAAATCGGGGCCGGTCTCCGTTTTGGCCGCGGCGTCGCCGCCGGGCGGTTTGGGTTTGCCGTCGGACTTGCCGCAGGCGGAGACGGAAATGGCGAGTGCGCCCAGCAGGAGGGCCGGCGCGAGGCGGCGGAAGCGGAACATGGATCGATCCTCGGATTGAGGTTGGGCCCGCGGTGCGGGCGGTGCGTAGTGGGTTGGCCGTCCCGTGGATTCGGCCGGGGTTGGTTGCGGGCCATCCTTGGTCGCATCGCGTCGGTCGATTAAAAGAAGAAAATCACCTTCTCGTAGAACCACTCCCAGACCCCGTGGAACAAGGAGTACCCGAGGGCGCGGTTGCCGCAGCGGATCTTGACGTGGAGCTCTTGTCCCGCGACGAAGAGGACCGACCGCTCCTGTTCGGAGAGGTTGTCGAGGTCGATCCTGATGTACGCCATCACGACCGGGGCCGATTCGTTGTGGTCGTCCTTGTTCGGCACCGCTTCTTGCGATACGTCCGATTCGTAAAGCTTGCCCTTGTAGTTGGTGTCTGGGCTGCCCGCGAAGAGGACGTCCACGGGGAGGTACTTCTTCTCGATTGTCATCTGCGGGTTCTGCGGGCTCGGCACCGTGTCGACCTCGTGCAGGCCGTCGGTTTTGAAGGCCCGCATCACATGGCCGATGTTGGCTTGCGGAATCCGGATTTCGCCGCGCCACGGTCCGTTGGTCGCGCCGAGTTTCAGTAGCGGTTCGTTCGGGCGGACGGTTTTGCGCGTCATGGTGCTGCGGTTGTCGTCGTTGAGCACCATCAGGCGACCGGGGTCGACGCCCCGGATCAGATCGCTTTTCGGCGCCTTGGCGTGGAAGCAGCCGCGCTCGTTTTCGATCAAGTTGTTCCGGCGACTCATGTCGGCCAGCATGTCGGTCGAACTGCGGAACGTCCCCTCGGCTTGGGCGAGTTTTTCGATCCCCTGGAAGCGGTTGGCGTCCTGCGACTTCAACGCTTCGGTCATCAGCAGGATCGTACTTTGGGCCGTGGCTTTATCCGTCTCGAGTTTGCCTTGGCGCTCGCGGAGTTCGGGGCTGTACATCCGCACTGTCGGCTTGCCCGGCTCGATCATCTCCCCCGGTTTCACGAGGATCTCGAGGATTTCCCCTTCGTGCGGGGCATAGACGTGCTTCACTTGCTCGGGCATGAACACGCCTTTGGCGTCCATTTTGTGCGGATACGGCACGAGCACCATCGCGATCGCCAACAGCACTACGGCGGCCGCGCCGAGGGCCGTGTAGAACTTCGTCTTCCCGCCGAGGCCATCTTGCAGTTTGACGACCGGCCACCAGAGGAACTTGAACGGGATCCGCTTGAGTTCCGCGGCGTTGTACAAAGCCGAGGCCGCGTGCTTGCCGACGACTTCGAGCCGTTGGATTATCGGGCCAGTGTCTTCGGGCGGGTTGAAACACTCGACCAGCAGTACCGAACGCGCCGGCTTGGCATCGTCCTTCTCGCGGTCGTCGCGGATCGGCTGGATGACCAGCAATTTCGGCTGGCTCTCGGCCAAGTATTCGTCGAGGGCCTTCAAAACGTCCGGGGGCAGAGCGTCGTCGCGTGTGCCGGAGAAGACCAACTTGTCGTTGAACTTCAAGACGGCGTCGAACAGGCGGCGCATGCGGCGAACGTGTGTGCTGGCCTTTTCGACCACATCCGCCCCCGACACCGCTTCAACCGTGACGCCGCCACCGTGCCGGACGCCGACGCAAAGCCGGTCGCATTCAATCAACCGCCGGCCTTCGTTGGCGACGTGGTATGCGCACTCGGTCGGGTTCAGCGTCCCGTGGATCAACCGGGCGAACGCTTCGACCTGAGCGAAGACTTTCTCGGTGCTCGCGTTGTTGCGGTTCCCCGTGAACGAGTGGTACTGCGAGGCGTACCCCGCCATTTGCAAGGTGTATTGGAGGTACGTCTGGTACAGCTTCGGCTCGTGGTTCGATTCTTGGAAGACTTCGAGCAGCCCGAGCGATTGTTTATCGGTCCCGACGATCGGGGCGAAGAGGGCGTAATAGTCGGTGAGGTTGGCCGCGGGGGCCGCGCCCGGTTCGACGCTGCCGCCCGTCAGCCGCGCTTGCGGTTCGAGCAGAATCGGCCGCGCGGGCGACACTTGGAACACCTGCCGCAACACTTCGTTGTGGCACTGCCGGCCGCCCCGTTTGTCGTCGAGGCCGACCTTTTCGAGGTTCACTTGGCAAGCGACTTGGAGGAAGCCTTGGGGCGTGCGGAGCCAAACGGCCCCAGCCGGCGCGTTGATGCCGCCGAGGGTCCGCGTCAGGAATTGCTCGTAGAAGTCCGTCGGGGCCAAGGTGGACCCGGCGAGTTTCGAGGCTTCCGAAAACGCTTCGTCGATTTGCCGGTTGAACCGCGAGCGTTCGGAGTCGCCGGGGGGAGTCGGGGGCACTGAGGAACCTCGGACCGGGGAATCGCGGCCGTCCGCAAACCGAGCACAACCGCCATAATGATACATCATACGCCATGGATTGAGCAATACGGTTGTGGACGGGCGGGGGTGTAACAACGATTCTCGGAGTTTTCTACTTGGGGCTTGCGCCGCCCCGATCAGGTTCCCGCCTCCGAGAATCGTTGCGACTGCCATCTGAAACAGTCGTTTGACGCGCTTTCTCGGAAGGGTTATCATGCTCATCTCACCCGAGGCCATTTCGATGTCGAATCCGATCCCGCTCCGTGTTCGCAGTGCGATTCTCGCGGTCTTCACTCTCTTGGCTTTGGCGTTGGTGGTGCCGAGTGTGGCGGCGCAAATCTCGGCTCCGCGGCCGGGCGGTGGGCCGAACTTCCCGGCGGGCGGCGGCGGGGCCATCGGTAACACACACCGACCCGCTGGCAATGCCGCCTTCGGTAATATGCCCCAGCCGGGCATCCCCGGTGGCAACGGTGTATTTGGGAAGGTCCCACGGCCGGGCATTCCCGGAGGCGATGGCGACTTCGGCAACGTCCCGCAACCGGGCATGCCGGGGAACAATTTCCCAGCTGCGGGAGCCGGGGCGAATGGGAATATTCCCGGCACCGGGAACTTCGCGGGCCAACCGCCGATGTCGAACTTCCCGAAGGGGCCGACATTCCCCACCGGGATCGGCCGGGGCAATCTCCCGTCGAACTCGTCGCCGAACATGCCGATCGCGGGTCCGGGCACCCCGATGCCGGGCGGGCCAGGGGCGATTCCCATCGCGCCAAATACGCCGTATCCACCACCGGCGAACGACCCGGCGACGACTTACAACCCGACCCCTGTGTCTTCGACTCCGGCGGCCGGATCCTCGTCGAGTCGGCCGTTGGGCACGGTGCTCATCATCATCGCGGGGGCGGTCACCGGGGTGGTGCTGCTCATCGTCATCGGCATCATCGCGACGGTGGTCATCGCACGCGGCGCGAGTAAGCGACCGGCTCGGCGCGGCAAGGCTGCGGCGCGGCGCAAACGCAAAGTGCGGGACGACGACGACGACTGAGTGGTTTACTTCTTGGTCGGGTGGGCGGCGCGGTTGAATGCGCCGGGGTCGAAGGGATCGTCGGGGTTTACGCGACCGGGGTCGGCGACTTTCGGTTGAACGGCGAAGTTCTCGACCGCCGCCGCGGGCGCTTTCGTCGGTACGACGAGTTTAGTCGCCCCGATCCTTTGGATCGGATTCGCGGCGACAAGAATCGGGGCCGGGCTTTTCGCCACCGTTTGCGGGATCGAAGTCGGCACGGGCGAGCCTTCCCGCGCCGCGGCCCAATGCACCCACAATTCCAACGATTTGTAAGCCGGGTGTGCCTTCGCGAACATCGGGGCTTCTTTCCCCTTTCCATGCGCCGTCACCGCCATCACCAACAGCGGGCTGGCGCCGGGGTTCGCCCGGTCGATCTGTTTCGCAGACGCCGCCAAGTTGCGTTCGATGCCATGCGCGTTCGCGTAGCCCGGTTCCAATCGCTTCAATTGGAATGCCCCGGCGTCCGGACGGCTGTGGCATCCCGCGCAGAGGTTCATCAAGATCGGGTGGACTTTGGCGGCGAAGGCCTTGGCCGATTCGCCGTTGTACGACGGGGCCACGTCTTCGGATGCGAGTGCCACTTCCGGCACCGCGACGGCGATCGGTCGCTTCGCGCGGGCCTTCAACTGGGCCAAGCTCGACGCGGGCCGGCGATCGAGTGGCTGGGCCGAGGCGGCGCCGATGACGGAGAAGGTCAGCGCGAACGCGAGGAGTGTCCGTTTCATAGCAGGAACGGATAGCCGGGCGAAAATGCCCCGTCAATGGCGGTTCGCGTCATGCTTCCAAATTGATGTTCAACAACTCCGGGACCTTCTCGCGCAGGGTGTCGATCTCTTGGTGGCTCTCGCCCAAGTACGCCAGCAATCGCAAGTCGTCCCGGCTGACGGTCCCGCCGCTCAGCAACCACGCCCGCACGCGCAACAGCTTGTAGAGCTTCACGAGCTTGCGGTCGCTGATGAAAATCTTGTGCTCGCGGATGAGCACCTTCACGATGCGCTGGTACTCGCGGAAGACGTCGCTCGGGAAGAAAAGATCGCGGTCGTTTTGCTCTTCGCCGCGGTGGTCGGTGGTCTTGCGGTTGAACAAGTGCGTGAGGTAGCGATTGGCCTTCAGGAAGTCGCCGAGGCTCGCGTGCCCCTCGGCCCACGGTTTTTGATTTAGACCTTTGTGCGCTTCTCCTTGCAGGCCGAAGTCGATCAATTCTTGGAAGTACTGATCCTGCACCGGCCGGCTGAGCACCTTGAGTACGAAGCGGTCCTTGAGCGCCGCGAGTTCCCCCTGCTCCGGGATTTCGTTCGTCGCGGCGAAGAGGATGCGCAACGGCACCGGTTCGGGCACACCGTCTTGGTAGAACTTCTTCTCGTTGATGATCGTGAGCAAGATGTTGAGGATGGCCGAGTTCGACTTGAAGATTTCGTCCAGGAACACGAGCTTCGCCGTCGGGAGTTTGCCCTCTTTCCGGCGGATGTACTTCCCCTCGCGCAATTCGCGGATGTCGATGGCCCCGATGATCTCTGACGGCTCGGTGAAGCGCGTCAGCATGTATTCGAAGTAGTCCCCTTCGCCGAGGCCGAGGGCATCTTTGAACTTCAGCACGAGGTCCGACTTCGCGGTGCCGGGGGGGCCGACGAGCAACAACGGTTCCTGCGCCACGGCCGCGACGACCATCAAGTCGATGATCTCGTGCTTGTTCACGAAGAACCGGCTCAGCGACGTGCGGAACTTGTTCAGCCGCGTGCGGATGTCTTCGGCTTCGCTTTGCAGGTCGGCCAGCGATAGGTCTTCGGGTTTAGTCTTCGCCATGTACTTCTTCCGTAGCGGAACTCGCCAGAGTTCCGATGCCTACCTACTGGTCTCAGCCCAGCGGAAGTCTGGCGACTTCCGCTACGAATCACCGCTTCTTCTTTTTCTTCTTCCGATCCTCGGCGCGTTCCTTCGCGCTCTTGCGGTGGCCGGTGTCGCCCTTCGTTTTGATCGCGTCCATGCCGCCCGGCAGGAAGGCCCCGGCGTTGCCGAGGCCGGACATCATCTTCAATTTCTGGAGCATGCTCATGCTGGCCATCTGCTTCATCACCGCGCGCATTTGGCCGAACTGGTGCAAGAACTGCTTGATTTCCTGCGGTTGAACCCCCGACCCCGTCGCGATTCGCTTCCGCCGGCTCATGTCGATGATGTCGGGATCGGCTTTCTCCTTCTTCGTCATGCTGTCGATCATGCCCTGCACACGCTTCAGCGACGCCTCGGGGTCCTCGCCATCGGGGATCATGCCGGCCATCCCCGGCATCGACGAGATCATGTTCTTCATGCCCATCTTGGCGATCATCTCGAACTGCTTGCGGAAGTCATCGAGGCTGAAACTGCCCTTCTCCAACTTCGCCTGCTGCTTCTGCAATTCTTCCTGGCTGACGTCCTTTTGCAGGCTCTGAATCTTCTCGACGATCCCCATCATGTCGCCTTGGCCCAAGATCCGTTGGGCCATGCGCTCGGGGTGGAACTCGTCGAGCTTGTCGACCTTTTCGCCGACGCCGATGAACTTGATCGGCACGCCGGTGAGGTGCTTGATGCTGAGCGCGGCGCCGCCGCGGGCGTCGCCGTCGAGCTTCGTGAGGATGCAGGCGTTGAGCTCGAGGGCGTCGTGGAAGGCCTTGGCGACGTTGGCCGCTTCCTGGCCGATCATCG
>Ga0105047_10010703_pt1 | contig 14971 bp, 10 predicted proteins | sample MAT04_FD_78384 | JGI IMG/M metagenome (GOLD analysis project Ga0105047, IMG submission 78384) | Freshwater microbial communities from Lake Fryxell liftoff mats and glacier meltwater in Antarctica - MAT-04 (megahit assembly) | ecosystem: Environmental > Aquatic > Freshwater > Ice > Liftoff... | reverse complement strand
GGCCAGCAAGTCCTCTACGTTCCGGAGCGACAGCGGATATTTCACATACATCAGCACCACGAGGCGGATCACCTCGGGCGAGCTTTCAAACCAGCGGAACGGGTTGGTCGATCTGGCCATCCCACAAGCCTGCCGCGGCCGGCCTTACCTGGCCGCTAAGTTTGGGCTGACAGAGCCGTCTAGATGCCAGCCATCGAAATGCGTAGGCCGGAGACCGCAAGGTCCGACTGAAGGAACGCGCCAGCCAAGTTCCACTCGTCGGGGCGCTCCAGGTTCACGCTCATGGAGGTCACAAAGATTCGGTCGTGGTCGGGGCCGCCGAAGGCCAGTTTGGTTGGACGCTCGACTGGCATGTCGTGCTGATGGGTCAGGCGCCCGGAGGAATCGAACCGGTAGAGGCAGCCGCCACCGACGCCCGCGATCCAGTAGCCTCCCTCCGCGTCGACAGCGGCACCGTCCGGTCGTCCCGCCAGGGCCGACATATCGACGAAGGTCTGTCGCCGCGACGCCTCGCCTGTCGGCGCATCATAGTCCGCGTGCCAGACCCGACGGGTTGAAGGGTGCGAGTCGGAGACGTAGAGAGTTTGCCCATCCGGCGAGAAAGCCAGACCGTTCACAGTCCAGAAACCGTCGAACAGTCGCCGCCATTCTAAGCCGTCGACGACATAGAGGACGCCGGTCGGCTCGGCACCGTGCCGGCTTTTGCGCATGGTACCCGCGATCAGGCGTCCGCGGGGGTCTACGGTCACATCATTGAAGCGGTGCGTTGCAGGCAAGTCGGGCGGGGCCGAGAGGAATCGAAAGGCTCCCGTCGACGGGTCGAGGTGAAACATGCCCGTCTCGCCGAACACACGTAAGGAACCGTCTGCAGCCAGGGCAATGCCGCCGACCATCTCATGAAACGCAAACCGCTCGGTGTTCGGCCGGTCGAGGATGTGGCGGTTGACGGTTCGCCCCCAGGTGTCGACCCACCAAAGGGCGTTGCGATCGGCATCCCAGACAGGGCTTTCGCCGACCTGGTCACGGCCATCGCCGATCACCGTCCACATTGCGGCCGCCCCCAAAGTTGTTAAGTTGCCCTAACAACTTTGGGCGGACCTGTCACCCGTGAGTGAAACGATCCTGATCACCGGCGCCTCAGGGCGGATTGGTTCGCTGCTCGCGCGGAAGCTGGCAAGGCCGGGCCGCACGCTGCGGCTGACCGACCTCAAGGGTGAAGGCGAAGTTGTGGCTGCCGATATTCTCGATGCCCGGGAGATGGCGGAGCAGATTCAGGGCGTGGACGCCGTCATTCACCTGGCGGGTAACCCGAACAGCCGCGACTGGGCGACGGTCGAGCGGCTGAACATGCAAGGCGCGCGCATCGTGTTCGAGGCCGCGATCGCTGCGGGCGCGACGCGGATTATCTACGCCAGCTCGATCCATGCTGTCGGGCTGCACCCCGCCGATGCGGCGCTGACGGCGGAGATGCCCCTTGCTCCCGGCAGCCCGTACGGCGTGTCCAAGGCCTATGGCGAGATTCTGCTCGAGTACCTGTGTCGACAGCACCACGTTTGCGGATTCGCCGTCCGGATCGCCAGCTTCCGGCCGCATCCAGACAACGCACGTGAGTTGCGGACTTGGTTGAGCCCGGCCGATATGGTTCGGCTGGCAGAGGCGTGCCTGATGGCCGATGTATCAGGATTCAACATCGTCTGGGGCCTGTCAGCCAACCGACGCGCGTTGGTGGACCGTGAAACCTGGGCCCGGATTGGCTATGCGCCGCGCGACGAGGCCGAGGACCATCTCGCTGCACTGGAGGCGGCGGGCGTCGATGTCAGCCGTGTGTCGGAGTGGCCGTTTCTGGGAGCGCATTTCGTCACCCCCGGCGTCGCGCCCTAAGTCAGGACGGGAAGAGGTGGGGCCAGCTCAGGGACAAAGATCTTGCCCGGGTTCAGGATGCCTGCGGGGTCCATCGCGTTCTTGATTGCGGCCATAACCCCGACCGCGCGTGGTCCCAGTTCCTTGACCAGTTTCTCGCGCTTGCCGATGCCCACGCCGTGCTCGCCGGTGCAGGTGCCTTCCATGGCCAAGGCGCGATCCACCAGCCTGTCATTCAGGGCATGGACCTGCTCGATCTCGGCCTCGTTGTCCGGATCGACCGGAAACATGACGTGGAAATTGCCGTCGCCCACATGGCCGACAATGGGTGCGACGAGGCCGGCCGCCGCGATGTCAGCGTGAGTCTCGAGGATGCAGTCGGCAAGACGCGAGATCGGCACGCAGACATCGGTGACCAGAAGCGACGTGCCTGGCCGCAGGGCCTGGGCGGCGTGATAGGCCGCGTGACGCGCCTTCCACAGGGCGTTGCGATCCTCAAGCCCGGCTGCCCACGCGAAGTCGGTCCCACCATGGCTGGCAATCAACTCGCCAACGGTCTCGGCCTGTTCGCGGACAGCTGTGTTTGATCCGTGGAACTCGAACAGCAGCGTGGGGGTCTCGGCCAAAGTCGTGCCAGAGTATGCGTTGCAGGCGCGGACCTGGGTCGCGTCCATCAGCTCGATCCGCGCAACCGGAACGCCCAATTGCAGGACGTCGATGACGCAGTCGACGGCCCCGCGCAGGGTCTCGAAGGCGCAGACGGCCGCCGCTTCGGCCTCGGGCCGACCGTACAATTTCAGGGTGACTGAGGTGATGATACCGAGCGTGCCCTCCGATCCGAGAAACAGCCGGGTCAGGTCATAGCCGGCGGCGGATTTTCGCGCACGCGTCCCGGTGCGGATGACCGAGCCGTCGGCAAGGACCACTTCCAGAGACAGGACGTTGTCACGCATGGTGCCATAGCGCACCGCCGTCGTTCCGGAAGCGCGGGTGGCGCACATGCCGCCCAAGGTCGCATTGGCTCCGGGGTCGATGGGAAAGAACAGGCCGGTATCGCGCAGGTGGGCATTCAAGGCCTCCCGCGTCACGCCAGCCTGCACGGTACAATCCAGATCCGCCGCATTGACCGCCGTAATGGTGTCCATGCGCGACAAATCCAGGCACAGTCCGCCCAAGGGTGCAGTCACGCCGCCCTCCAGCGAGGTTCCAGCGCCGAACGGGATTACGGGCACGCCGTGCTCCGCACAGATGGTCACAGCCAGGGCGACCTCCTCGGTGGACAAGGGATAGGCGACGGCGTGGGGCGGACGGGCAGTGTGAAAGCCCTCGCCACGGGCATGGATTTCGCGGACCGACCGGTTGACCGTCAGCCGGTCCCCGAGCCGGGGCGTGAGTGCCGCCAGTACACGGTCTACGGCGGCGGAAGGGGGGGGCTCGGTCCAAGCGTTCACGATCACCCCTTGCGGCGAACTTACAAATATAGACTAATGTCGCTTGATCTAACGCGCCGACGGCGCGTTCGTCAACGGCTTCAGCCCGTCGGGCCTGACTGTACGCCGCAAACGAAGTTGTAAGACCTGTGAGGGCGAGCTCGCCCGTGAGAGGAACCGATGATGCGACCTATACCGCTCGCCAGTTGCCTGGCCGCCTTGTCCCTGATCACGGGTCACGCTGTAGCACAGGCCCCGCCGCTTCAGGATCGAATCCTGATCCTCGGCGAGGTTGCGCCGAAATCCGCCGCCGAGATCGCGGACAACAACTGGTCCATCGGGACCGAGACCATCGACCGCGACTTCAGCACCCATGCCGCATGGCGCGACTATCTCGGGCCACTCGGTGCCAAGCACGCCAGACTTCAGTCCGGCTGGGCCCGAACGGACGCGGGCGGCGGCGTCTACGACTTCGCCTGGCTGGACCCGATCGTGGACGACATCATCGCCCAAGGCGTTACACCGTGGATGAGCCTGGGCTATGGCAATCCGGCCTACATTGGCGGCGGCACGCCCCAGCGGGATACGGACTTGCCAGAAGGGGAGGGGCGAGCCGCCTGGCTGGCCTATGTCCACGCTCTCGTTACCCGCTATCGTGGCCGCATTGACGCATGGGAGTTGTGGAACGAGCCCGATCTGATCGAGAAATTCACCGCCGAGGAATTCGGACGCTTCGCCGCAGAGACCGCGCGTGTGGTCAAGGAGGCGGACCCAGAGGCCTATGTCATCGTCGCCGGTTACACCGGTCTGGGCGACCACAGCCGGACCTATGTCGTGAAATCGCTGGAGGCCTTCGCCGCAGAGGGCGACCCCGCGTTGGCCGACGCGGTCATCTTCCATGCCTATGCGCCAAACCCTGACTCGATCTACGCCAGCGTCGAGCCGTTCCGCGACGCCATACAGGCCGTGATCCCGGATCTTGAGTTGCGCCAAGGCGAGAGCGGTGCGCCGTCGTTAAATCAGCAGACCTTCGCCTTGCGCAACATCTGGTGGACTGAGGAATCCCAGGCCAAATTCCTTTTGCGCCGGATGCTGGGCGACGCCGCGCACCGGATTCCTACTTCGGTGTTCACGCTCACGGATCTCCACTATCCGGCGGCGATCGAAACCGCGGCCTCGTTCGCCGCAAGCAGTTCCCAGCGCAGCGCCGTCTTCACCATGAACACCAAAGGTCTCCTGGAGACCCGCCGGTACGCGCCGGGCACGCCGGACGAGGATCGGACAGTCGTGCGCATGAAGGTTGGCTATCGCGCCATGCAGTCGGTCACGTCGATCTTCGATTCGCGATTGCAGCCGGTCGACGGCGCCTGCACAGCCTCCGCCGCTGGCGTCAGCGCCTATGCGTTCAAGCGCGACGACGGTGCGCTCGTTGTGGCCGCATGGCGTTCAACCGATCGGCCGGGCGAGCAGGTCCAGCACCAGGATGTGGATATTTCCTGCACCGGCGTGACCTTCGCGGGCGAGACTACCTACGTCGATCTGCTGACAAGCAGCGCCTATCGCGTGCTCGATCTGGTCCGGCTGACTTCCGACGGCGTGACGCTGACAGCTGTGCCCGTCTATGACTCCCCAGTACTGGTCGCCGACCGGTCCCTCGTCGAGATCTGGTGACCTCGGGGAAGGTCGGCTGGGTTCTGGTGGCCGCATCCAGAGCCCGCCAACGATCCCGCTCGGACTGGCGGGTACTGGCGCTGGTGACCATCGAACAGGGCGCATCACCTGGGCGCTGGTGTATCCCGCAGTTCTGGTCGTCACGCAGTTGTTTTACGGCAAGCGGGATTTGCGGGACACGGAGGCTAGGGCGGTCTGACTTGTTGACGACGGGTCTGGCAGCGGCGACCATGAGCCATGTCGGAAACTGACCTCGCCGTTCGACCCCGGCCGCCCGCTTCCGGCTCTCCGGCCAAACTGAGCGACGTGGCCTACGCCAAGATTTTTGGCCGGATTGCTTCGGGCGAGTACCCGGTGGACTCGCGGCTGCCGACCGAGAATGCGTTGTCGGTCATCCTGTCCGTCTCCCGACCGGTGGTGCGGGAGGCGTTGGCCCGCCTGCGCGACGACGGCATCGTCGTCTCGCGACGCGGGTCCGGCACCTATGTCGTCCGCACACCGGAGCAGGAGGTGATCAGACCGTCGCCGCTGCTGTCGCTGGGAGACATGCGTAACTGCCTCCATTTCAGGATCAGCTTCGAGGGGGAGGCCGCCTGGCATGCAGCGCGCGCTGGCGGAGACCGCACGCCGTTGATGCGGGCCATTCAGCGGCTGGAGGCAGGGCTGACCGCCGAGGTGATCGGTGCCGACGACGACTACCTGTTTCATCACGCCGTGGCCCAGTGCACCGGCAATCGCTTCTTCGTGACGGTGATGACGGATCTACGCGAGAGCATCATGTCCGGCATGGACATCACCCGAAGCTTCGGCTCGCTGCGGGCACGCGTTCATGCCCAGCACCTTGAAATCCATGACGCCATTCTGGCCAATGACGCGGAAGCAGCGAAAAGCGCGATGCGCCGACATCTTGAGAGCGCCATGCGTCGTGCGTTTGAAGGCATAGGCGACTGACCCCTTGCGCGTCCGATGAAGATTTGTAAGAAGTTGTTCTCAATTTGAGGAAACTTTCGTGCGGATCATCAAGGTCACCCCCTATCTGATGAACGCTGGTCCCCCGGGGGAGACTGCCTGGTCCAGTGCGGCCGGCGGGGGGATGAGCTCGGGCAGTACCCGCCACTGGTGCTTTGTTCGCATCGACACCGACGAAGGCGTCCACGGCATCGGTGAGGGCAGTGGCTGGCCCAAGGTGGTGGCGTCCGCGATTGCTGACCTGGCGACCCTGCTGATCGGCGAGGATCCTCGCGATATCGACCGCTTGTGGCACAAGATGTTCTCGGCCCAGATGGGTCATGGCCAGACGGGCGTCGTTGGGGCCGGTGCCATCGGCGCTCTGGACATGGCGCTGTGGGACTTGAAGGCTAAATGGCTGGGCGTGCCGCTATGGCAGCTGCTTGGCGGCCGGTTCCGCGACCGGATCCGCGCCTATTGCCACGCATCCACGATCGAGACCGCCCGAGCGGCGTTCGACGCTGGCTACGGGGCGGTTAAGGCGGGCAACGTCAGGGACGCACTGTCCAAGGTCCAGGCGTTGCGCTCGACGTTCGGCAAGGGCCTGGACATCGCGGTGGACCTGCATGGCCCCCCTTGGCTGACCGCACCCGATGCCATCCGCATGGCCAAGGCGCTAGAGCCGCACGACCTGCTGTTTCTGGAAGAGCCTGTCGCGCCCGAGGATATCGACGGCCTGCGCCGTGTGCGGGCATCAACCGATCTCCCGTTGGCAGCGGGCGAGCGCAGCGCCCTGCTTTGGGGATATCGCACCCTGATCGGTGAGCGTCTCGTCGACATCGTCCAGCCCGACACCCGCCGGGTCGGCGGCCTGACCCAGCTCAGGAAGATCGCCGCCTACGCCGAGGCGAACTTTATCACCGTCGCCCCCCATTCCGGCACGCTGGGGCCGGTGGCCGAGTTCGCCGCTATCCATTTCCTCGCGTCGATTCCCAACGCCCTGATCCACGAACGCTTCTTCCGGGACTGGGAGGGGCGCGACCGCGTCGTCACTCATTCGCTGGAGATGCAGGCCGGGCACGTCCTGGTCCCGGACCGACCGGGCTTGGGCGTGGATCTGGTGATCGACGAAATCCAGAAGCACCCGGCCGCGACCAATGTCGCCGGCGGAACGCCCGCCTACTGGAAATCCTACGAGCCCGGCACCGAAACGGAGCGGCTTTACACCCAAGCCCGTCGTGGCCGCGCCGCCTATTTCAACCCCGGCGAAGACCCGGCCTGAAGGACCGTTTGACCGTGCAGTCCCCTGACCTAGACGAGACAACCCTGGCACGGCTGAAACGCGCCAGCACGCCCTCCATCGCCACGCTGCTGCACAAGAGGGGTTTTCGGAACCAGTACATCCAGGGGGTGAGTTGCCTCGGCGATCAGCCGCGTATGGTCGGGCCTGCGTTTACCCTGCGCTACATACCCGCGCGCGAGGATCTGGACGTGGTCGAGGCCTTCCGCGATCCGACCCACCCCCAAAGGGTGGCGGTTGAGACCGTGCCGCCGGGCCATGTGCTGGTCATGGACTGCCGTCAGGACGCCAGCGCGGCTTCCTTGGGATCGATCCTGTTCACGCGGCTCGAGGTTCGGGGTTGCGCGGGCGTCGTGACCGACGGCGGCGTGCGTGATGCGGCCCCGATCGCGGCCATGGACACACCTTGTTTCGCCGCTCGGCCCAGCGCCCCGACCAACTTGACCAAGCATCATGCGGTCGACATTGGCGTCCCGATCGGATGCGGCGGCGCCGCCGTCTATCCTGGCGACATACTGGTGGGCGACGGTGACGGTGTCATGGTCATTCCGGCTCATCTGGCGCGCGAGATCGCGGAGGAGGCAGCCGGTATGGAGGCGTTCGAGGACTTCGTGCTCCTCGAGGTCAAGGCCGGCCGCCCGGTCATCGGCACGTATCCGCCGAACGAGGAAACACTGGCGCGCTTCGAAGCCTTTAAGCGCGGCGAGTATACGCCTAGCGCAACCGATACGCCGGACCATCGTCTGGAGGCGAGGGCGTGAGTTCGGTCCACGGAAACTTCATCGGCGGGGAGTGGTCCGTCGTCCACGACGCCGCGCCCAACCTCAATCCTTCTGAGTTGGACACACCGGTTGGCCAATATGCGCGGGGTGGGATCGAAGATGCGCGCGAGGCCGTTGCCGCGGCGCGCGCCGCTTTCCCGGCCTGGTCAATGCGTAGCCCCCAGGACAGGTCCGACGTGCTGGACCGTGCAGGTACACTGGTGCTGGAACGGCGCGAAGTGCTCGGCCGGCTGCTGTCGTCCGAGGAGGGCAAGACCCTGGCCGAGGGGATCGGCGAAGTCGTCCGCGCGGGCCATATCCTGAAGTTCATGGCTGGGGAGGCGATGCGGTTAACGGGCGAACGGATCGCTTCGACCCGGCCCGGTGTGGACGTCGAGATCACGCGCGAGCCGGTCGGCGTCTTCGCCCTGATCACGCCGTGGAACTTCCCCATCGCCATCCCGGTATGGAAGGCGGCACCCGCCATTGCCTTTGGCAACTGCGTGATCCTGAAGCCCGCCGATGCAACGCCGGGCTGCGCCTGGGCCTTGGCCGAAATCCTGGCCGAGGCTGGGTTGCCGGGCGGTGTGTTCAACCTGGTAATGGGACCCGGTCGGGTGGTGGGCGACGCCCTCATCAACGATCCCGGCGTGGACGGTGTGAGCTTCACCGGCTCGGTCGGCACGGGCCGCGCCATTGCCGCGAAATGTGCCGGGCTAGGCAAGCGGGTCCAGTGCGAGATGGGCGGCAAGAACCCGTTGGTGGTGCTGGAGGACGCCGACCTGAACAAGGCCGTTAATGCCGCGCTGAACGGTGCCTTTTTCTCGACGGGTCAGCGGTGCACGGCCTCGTCACGCCTGATCGTCACCGAAGGCATCCACGACCGCTTCGTCGCCGCGCTGACGGAGGCCATGTCCGCGCTCAAGATCGGCCACGCCCTGGATCCGGCGACCCAGATCGGCCCCGTGGTCGACCAGGCACAATTCGACAAGGACCGGGAGTACATCGAGATCGCAGCCGCGGAGGGCGGGCGTGTCGTCGGCGGCGCGGTTGTGGAGGCCGCCACTCGCGGCCTCTTCCTGCAGCCGGCTCTGGTGGTCGATACCACCCCCGCGATGCGCATCAACCGCGAGGAGGTGTTCGGCCCCGTCGCCAGTGTCATCCGGACCCGGGACTACGACGAGGCGCTCCACATCGCGAACGATACCGAGTTCGGCCTGTCGTCGGGCATCTGCACCGAGAGCCTGTCAAAGGCGCGCCATTTCCTGCGCCACGCCCAGGCCGGGATGGTCATGGTCAACCTGCCCACCGCCGGCGTCGATCCCCACGTCCCCTTCGGCGGCCGCAAGGGCTCCAGTTTCGGACCGCGTGAGCAGGGAAGCTATGCACGCGAGTTCTACACGGTGGTCAAGACGGGCTACGTCGGGTGATGTGATGCGAGCGGCCGTGATCCTCGTGGTTGCGACCGGAGTACTTACCTCTTGCGCTATCGGGCCTTTGGCCACCCGTCCACGGCCTGAAGTCTGGCTGCTGATGGGTCAGTCGAACATGCCCGGCAGGGGTGATCTCGCCGAACTACCCGCCGACGCGCTGCGGCCGGATGCGCGAATTCTCACCTATGGTAACGATCGCAGGCTGGACATCGCGCGAGAACCTGTGGATTCCGCCAGGGGCCAGTTCGACGCGGTTTCAGCCGACGATCTCGCCGAGGTAGGGCCCGGCCCCGCCTTTGCGAGAGAGCGGGTCAACAGGTGCCGAGGTCGACGGATCATCCTCGTACCCTGTGCGAAGGGCGGGACTTCTGTCACCGCCTGGGCTCCGAACCAGCAGGCGACGTCCCTGTATGGATCCTGTTTGGCGCGCGCCCGTGAGGCAATGCGCTTTGGCCGCGTAGCCGGTGCGCTTTGGTATCAAGGTGAAACCGACACGGCGTCCGAGGCCTTGGCGGCAAGATGGTCCAGAAATTTCACCGAGATGGTTGTAACCTTGAGATCAAACCCCGGCTTCGACTCCATCACGCTGCTCGTCGTCGGTCTTGGCGAACCGCTGGTTCATGGCCCGTACGCGGGGAACTATCCGGCCTGGGAGCGCGTACGATCAGCCCAGCATGCCTTGGCGGTCCATAACCTCATCGTTATCCCGGCCGCTGGCCTGCCGAAGATGGCCGACGACCTGCATCTGTCCACCGCCCGGCCAACTGAGTCTTGGCGTCCGGTTGGCCGACGCTGCGGAGCGAGCGGTCATCGACTGAAATGATTCATATTGACAACTCTTGTATGCAGTCGGACTAATACCTCACCCGTGAAATCGGGCGAGACAATGAAAAAATGCATCCGGGGATCCGGAGCGGGGAGAAGAGACATGCACAAGATCATCGCCCCGAGAGGGGCAAGCTTGAAACAGGGTCTGATGGCGGGTGTCGGGATCGCTCTCGGGATCTCCCTGGCGGGAGCGGCGGCTGCACAGTCGGGCACGCCTCAGACGCCCCCTCAGGATCCTTCTGAAGAGGCCACGGCGAACCTCGATGAAGTCGTTGTCACGGGAACGCGCCGCAGCCTTGAGGACGCTCTCTCAACGAAGCGGCGTTCAACCTCAATCATCGATTCTATTTCGTCGGAAGGCATTGGGCGTCTGCCCGACCTTAATCTGGCGGAATCACTCCAGCGGGTTCCAGGCGTGCAGATCAGCCGCAGCAGCGCCCGTCGCCAGGGAACGATCTCGATCCGGGGTCTGCCAGGAGATTTCTCCCAAACCCTGATCAATGGTGAATACCTTGCGAGCCCCAACGTCTCCAACTTCTCCTACGGTACGGTGCGGTCCGAGGTGTTCAGCGGGATCGACGTAATCAAGGCGCAAGGGGCCAATGATCCTACCGGCGGCCTTAGCGGTCTGGTCAATCTCAGGACCGGTAATCCCCTGACGGGCACGGACACCATCAATTTGAGCGTGGATAGTGGGTTTGAGGAACTGACTCAGGAGTGGTCTCCCGGCGGAGCCCTGACCTTCTCGCGCCAGTTCGAGCCTGGCGTCTTCGGCGTGCGTGGGGCCATCGGCTACAAGTCCAACAATTTCCGGATCGATAACGCCCAGATCAACGCCTATGACCGCATCGCTGGTGCGGGGACGCCGGACAACGCCGATGACGTGTTCCGTCCGCGTGAGGTCCGTTTGCCGAACCAACGGACGGAAGGCGACTCGCTCTCAGCCTCTTTCGGGGCAGAGTGGCGCCCCACCGACCGCTTCAAGGCCGAGTTGTTCGGGTTTCGCAACGACTACCAGTCCGAAGCCGACATCAATGAGTTTCTCGTCTCGGCCCAGGCAACTTCGACTGTTACAGCACTAGGCCCGGTTTCGAACGACGGTGCCTTGGGCGGTACGCTCTCAAGAATCCGGATCGTCAATCCACAGATCAACGTCGATACCCGGGTTCTCGACGAGACCTTCGAGACCTCGGCCTTGACGGGGCGATTGACATGGTCGGACGATGTTTGGACGTTCTCCGGTACGGCGCACTACACCGAAGCGCGCCGCGCGCTCAATACGTCTGGTTATCAGGCAATCCAGCGGGCCGGGACGCTGGCTGCGCCGAACGGCTATGTAGTCGAGATTGACACAGGGTCCGGCGAGCTCGGCGACTTCCGATTCGACCTGTCGCCGTCGGCACGTCAGCTCGTCAATCTTCGCCAGACCTTCGGTGCGCCCATCGGGCCGGCGTTCCGGGAAATCCGTGGTACAACCGCCACCACGACCAGCTTCTTGGGAGGGTTCCGATACGAAGACGAGTCCGAAGACGAATTCAGCCTGTCATTAGACATCACGCGGGTGCTCGATTTCGGACCGCTCTCCCAAGTTCGAGCCGGAGCCGTCTACCGCGACAAGGCCCAGAGCCAAGGACAGTCGTTGGGAGGTCTCTTCGGAACTCAGTTGGCCAACTTGACCAACGACTTCTACAATTACTCGGTCTTCAGCGGAGGCCAGTCCTATCTGAACGGTCGGGCGGGGTTTTTTGATATCGCCGATTACGGCCAGTTCGACGTCCGTGCGATCACCGCCGCGCTCACGCCGGTTTCCGGGCCTCCGGCTGGCGACCGCTACTCGATCGGTCCTGACGGACTGGTGGTGTTCGAGGACTCTACCGCCCTCTCAGCCATCTACGACAATCAGCAGAAGATCCATGGTGCATATCTGATGGTCGAGTTCGATCAGCAGATTTCAGATCTGATCCACATGCGGGGCAATGCCGGGGTGCGCTATGAGAAGTCGGAACGCGAGACCGTGGCCTCGCGTCAACCAACCGTTCTCGCTTTCGACTATGAAAACACCCTCCCATCCGCCAATTTGATCTTCGAGATCGGCGAGGACTGGGTCGTGCGGTCCTCCTATACAGAGACCTTGCGCAGGCCGCAGGTCGACTCTTTTGCCGTCTTACGCTCGGTCGCCGTTGACGGCACCGGCCAGATCGTCACCGCCAATCTGGGCGCGGGCGACCTCCTGCCGTTCACCTCCCGGAACCTCGACCTGTCTCTGGAATGGTACAATCGGGCGGGTTCAAGCCTTTCCATCTTGGCCTTCAACAAGGAGGTCGAGGATTTTGCGGGCACTACCCGCATTTGCCCGTCCGACGGCGGCGGCTTCGGCTTCGGGCCCTTGACGACCGCCAGCGGCGTTTGCCGAACGGTTAACGCCACGCCTGCTGCGGGCAGCTTCCCAAACGTCCTGGCGGGAGCAGCCGTCAACATCAATGTCACGGCCAATCAGGACACGTTCACCCTGTCGGGCTTTGAACTCAGCGCTCAGCAGAACCTGGACTTCCTGCCCGCGCCTTGGAATGGCTTCGGCGGCCAGGTCAACTACACCAACGTCAACTTCGAAAGCGACAGCACCTTCCGGCTTGGCGAAATCTCGGAGCATTCGTTCAACGCGATCGCGTATTACGAGACGTCGCGCTTCGGCTTGCGCGCCGCGTACAACTATCGCAGCGAGTATTTCCTTGGAAGTTCCAGTACTCAGACCGGCGCGGACCGTATGGTGAAAGCCAGGCCGCAACTTGACCTGTCGGGCTCAGTCAACCTGACCGACCGGGCGGCCATTTCTTTCGAGGCCTTCAACGTGACCGACGAGGACCTGTTCGAGTATGAGGGCGTCGAGGCGCGCATCAGGAACTACTTCCATTACGGGCGTACGTTCACTGTCGGTTTCCGATATCGCTTGTGACGGGTCCGACGCCGCACGGGTATCTTTTTTGTCGGTAGGGCGAGTTTGTGCACTGCATGGCCCTGAAGGATGGATGACAGCGCTTAATTCTGGCCACTGGCCTGGCTTGAACGATACACCTCAACCTGTCGACCGCTGCCTCGCGTATTGGAATGTTGGCGATCAGATGATCCGCGACGTGTCGGCCATCCGCGCGTGCATACCGAAGACCCGGTCATATGTCGGATCGGCTTTCAGGCGAGTTACGTTGTCGACATCTTTCTGGACCGTTCCGGTGCGCGCCGTGCGGAAACGAATGCGGTATCTGAGAGGCTCCGCGTCTCAGGGACAACAGGGCGGCTGAATGGAAGGAAGTGGCCCCAGCAAGGCCCGGATCATGACCGCATTAACCGATAACGCGCTCAAACCGTCCCAGTTGATCGGGCTGATCGGCGGCCTGCTTCTCTTCGCTGTGCTTCTGTCTCTTACGCCGCCAGACGGCCTGAGCCCGCGCGGCTGGCACGTCCTGTGCGTCGGGATCCTGATGACCGTCTTCTGGTTCACCGAGGCCCTGCCAGCGGCACTCACCGGAATAGTCCCGTTCGCCGCCATGCCGCTGCTTGGGATCAACCCGTCTGACGCTGTCGCCGCAAGTTACTTTTCTCCCGTTCTCTTCCTGGTCCTCGGGGGCTTCTTTCTCGCCCTTGCGATGGAGAAATGGGGGCTTCACAAGCGCGTCGCACTTTTGGCCCTGGGTCGGTCGGGCGGAAGCGCGCGATCGATCCTGTTGGCGACCATGGCGACCACGGCTCTGTTGTCCATGTTCGTGACCAACTCAGCCGCAACCTTGGCCATGCTGCCCGTGGCGATCGCGCTCATCGTGGCCAGCGCGCCGGCGGGAGCCGACTCTATGTCAAGCGCCGAACACGATCGCTTCGGCTGCGCCATGGTTCTGGGTATCGCCTATGGGGCGACGTTAGGTGGCTTCGGCACCATCATCGGCAGTCCTGGTAACGCTGCCGCAGTGGCGATCTTCGAGCGGGTCTATAGTGTCCAGATCAGCTTCAACCTATGGGCGGCTTTCGGGATTCCTTTGGTGGTCGTCAGCGTCCCGCTGGCGTGGCTTCTGCTCAGTCGGATTGTCTTCCCGTTCCGCCTCGCGGGCATGAACGCCGGTGCGGTGGTGGAGGCTGTCGGTGACCCGGGGCCTTGGACCGTACCCGATATTCGGGTGCTGGCTATTCTCGGCGGAGCCTTGGCGGCCTGGATCGGCATGCCTATTATCCGCGAGGTCATCCCGCCTCTATCCGATGCCCACGTAGCGGTATTCGCGGCCATCGCGCTGTTCGTGATCCCCGCTGGTGGCCAAGGCCCGCGCCGACGTGAAGCGCTGCTAAGCTGGGACGACACGCGCCAGGCGCCGTGGAGCCTCCTGATTCTGATCGGCGGCGGCCTCGCCCTGGCCCAAGCGATTAACACGACCGACCTCAGTTCATGGCTTCAGGCCCAGTTCGCAGGCGTGGCAGGGTTTCCGCCCTTTTGGCAGCTCGTCATGCTGGCCGCGGCGACGCTGTTCGTCACGGAGTTCGTCACCAATACGGCGACCGTCGCAGCCTTTTTGCCTGCGAGCGTGGCGCTTGCCGGGTCGGGACAGATTGATCCAATCGTTCTGGGGATGGTCACCGCGTTTGCGGCCAACTGGGGCTTTATGATGCCGGCCGGAACGCCGTCCCTCGCCATGGCCTATGGGACGGGACGGTTGACTGTTCCCCAGATGGCGTATGCAGGCGCCTTCATGGATCTGGCGG
>Ga0105047_10010702_pt1 | contig 14971 bp, 10 predicted proteins | sample MAT04_FD_78384 | JGI IMG/M metagenome (GOLD analysis project Ga0105047, IMG submission 78384) | Freshwater microbial communities from Lake Fryxell liftoff mats and glacier meltwater in Antarctica - MAT-04 (megahit assembly) | ecosystem: Environmental > Aquatic > Freshwater > Ice > Liftoff... | reverse complement strand
CAAACCCGAAACCCTTCAAACCCTAAACTTGTCACACTGAGCGAAGTCGAAGTGCTTCAAACCCTTCAAACCCGAAACTTGTCACACTTAGCGAAGTCGAAGTGCTTCAAAACCCTTCAAACCCTAAACTTGTCACACGAGCGAAGTCGAAGTGCTTCAAACCCTTCAAACCCGAAACTTGTCACACTTAGCGAAGTCGAAGTGCTTCAAACACTTCAAACACGAAACTCTTCAAACCCTTCAAACCCGAAACCCTTCAAACCCGAAACCCTAAACCCTTCAAACCCGAAACTTGTCACACTGAGCGAAAGTCGAAGTGCTTCAAACTCTTCAAATCCGAAACCCTTCAAACCCTTCAAACCCTTCAAACCCTTCAAACTCTTCAAACTCTTCAAACCCGAAACTCTTCAAACCCGAAACCCTTCAAACCCGCGACCCTCTCAACCCTCCCACCCTTCCAAATCCTCCAATTCTTCCAAATCTTCCAAATCATCAAAAAGAATTCTTTTTATTTATCATAATTTTCAGATATTTGCCCACTGCAAAATCCAATTGAAAATATGGTGAATTTAACAGAGTATTTCAGCAGATTCCGGAATGAAATAGTCGGAAACGACCTGGAATACACAACTCCTTTTGGAATACAGAAAATGATATATGCCGACTGGGTTGCCAGTGGCAGGCTTTACAGACCAATCGAAAAGAGAATATCGGAGGTGATTGGCCCCTGGGTTGCCAATACGCATACCGAAACCTGCGAAAGCGGTCAAATGATGACTAAAGCCTATCATCAGGCACAGCATATTATAAAGGAACATGTAAATGCCGGTCCGGGCGATGTACTTATTACTTCAGGTTTCGGCATGACGGGCGTACTGGTGAAATTTCAGCGTATGCTTAACCTGAAAGTACCCGAAAAAAATATTTACGGTGAGTTCATTTTCAATGGCAAGAAACCGGTGGTTTTTATCACCCATATGGAGCATCATTCGAACCACACATCATGGTACCATACCATTGCCGATGTTGAAGTTGTTCCTCCGGGCAAAGATCTGATTGTTGATCCTGAAAACCTACGGCAACTTCTTAAAAAATTTGAAGACAGGCCATTGAAAATCGGTTCCTTTACTGCCTGTTCCAATGTTACCGGAATTGAAACCCCAATCACCGATCTGGCCCGCATAATGCACGAAGCCGGTGGATATTGCTTTGCTGATTATGCAGCATCTGCTCCTTATGCAGATATCAATATGCATCCGGCCGACCCAATGGAAAAACTGGATGCCGTGTTCTTTTCACCACATAAATTTCTTGGCGGACCAGGATCTTCGGGTGTTTTGGTATTCGATTCGGCGCTCTATCATTGTAGAGTTCCAGATGCTCCGGGCGGTGGAACTGTGGATTGGACTAATCCGTGGGGAGAGTATAAATTTATTGATGATATCGAAATACGTGAGGATGGAGGCACTCCCGGTTTCCTCCAGGCTATGCGCACTGCATTGTGCATCAGGTTAAAAGATGAGATGGGCACCGCTCAGATCAGGCAGCGGGAAGAAGAACTGGTAGCTACTGCGTTTAAAGAATTATGTTGCATTCCGGGTGTTCACATACTGGCCGATAACCAGAAGAAACGTCTGGGAATCATTTCTTTTTATATTAAAGGAATGCATTTCAATATGGTTGTAAAATTACTCAGCGACCGTTATGGGATTCAGCTTCGTGGGGGATGCGCCTGCGCCGGTACTTACGGACATTTTTTACTGGATGTAAGCCACGAAAAATCAAAAGAAATTACTGACCTTATCACTCATGGTGATTTATCACAGAAACCAGGCTGGATAAGGCTTTCCCTCCACCCTACCATGACAAATGAGGACCTTCTGTTTATAATTGATGCCATCAAGCAGGTTTCAGTCCACCACCTTGAATGGAAGAAAGATTATCTCTACAACAAGCACACCAATGAGTTTATACATTTAAACGAATGGCATCAGAAAGATGAGTTGGTTAGAAGCTGGTTTGTTCTAGATTATTAGTGCGTAAAGGAAAACGAGTTTAAAATGAGTTTTGCCCGCGCACACCACCTTAGTCCCGTAGGGAGAAGTCCTCGCGCACAGAAAATTGAGTTTGAAGAACCAAGTCTAAAATTAAAGAAACGAGTATATTTGTATATCTTGATGAATTTTCGGAATAACACTAATTATCTATCTCAGTTTCGGAAAATCACTTCTTAAATCAAAAATCGTTGCTCCTTGTTCTTAAATCTTTTGTGTAGCCGAAATTAATTGAATGAAATCAGGAAACTCTTCGCAGAATAATCAATGTAATTTCGGGCCGGGTGAAAATTCGGCCGGGGTAACCCAACGTACCAGCACCTCTATTCACATAAAGAAATTGCGTTATCCCGTTCGAGTGTATTTTTTCATATAAGCCACCCCATTCTTTGAATATAAGCGATGCCGGACTCCATTTTACCGATTTACGTTCAATGGCAAATTGAAAAGCATGAGTATGACCGGATAACGTAAGACCGATCTGAGGGTACATTTTGTTAACTTCCCCGTCCCAATGTGATGGATCATGTGTCATCAAAACTTTAAATTGCGTTGATTCGGTGCCTTTAATTGCTTTAGCGAGATCACCTTTTTTACCGAAACGTTTTGTCATACTCCAGTTTTCAACTCCTATAATTGCAATTGTAGATGTATCTTTATTAATAACTGCATTCTGGTTCCTGAGCAGATGCCACCCAATGCGGTCGTAAAACTCAAATAATTCCTTATCATTCAGGTCTTTTGCTTCCGGTGTATCCCATCGTGAGTATTCCCCGTAATCATGGTTCCCCAATATGGAATATATGCCATCCTTAGCTGCAAATTCCTTCATCTTTTGTTCAAAAGGATAAACTTCATCGGTGGTAAAGCTTACCATATCGCCTGTAAAAAGAATTATATTTGGTTTCTGATCATTTGTAATTTTAATAATCTTATTCAGAGAATTGTCGTTTACAAACTCTCCCAGGTGAAAGTCACTTAACTGGACTAATTTATATCCATCGAAAGCTTTCGGCAAATCCTTCACCGGTATTTCGATGGTATGTAGTTTATAATCCGAAACCCAGAGGAACATTCCCGAAATGAACATCAGCATCACAATTGAAGCAATACCGGCAGCTATGAGCATAAAACATCTGGGGCGGTACCACTTTCCTCCGTTTTTTATATTTTCAGGATTTACCTGCCTTATAGCATTCAAAGGAATTATAAAAATATCACTCGCAATCAAAAGAGCAAGGAAAATACCCTTCCCGATCAAAAAAATCAATAATATCCCCGGATAGTAAATCCGTAAAACTGTATTCCATTCAGGATAAGGAGTGATTAGACTACCAACAAAAAACATTAATAACAACCATAATGGCAACCAATAGGCAAACGTCAGTACTTTTCTGAAACGCCTGGTAAAATATTTCCTTACCGAGTACCAGTAACGCATATCAATTAGCGCCAGCACAGCAATCACGATCAAACGGCTCACGTATTGGGGCAACTCATAACTGCCGGCTATTAGAATAATAGCAGCCACTGCAATCATCTGCAAAATATACCCACGTTTTAAAACCATAATCAGATAATACAATAAAGGTGTGAAATTACTGAAAATAATTTTACCCACAAAAGAAAAAAGGAAAGTTGAAATATTACTTCAACTTTCCTTTAAACCATTTAATAACTAATAGTTACGAGCTGGCTTTCACGTAATTTACAAGTCCTTTGGCTTTAAAAATCCCAACCAGTTTATCCGGAAGTGGCGAAAAACCATACACTTTGCCGGCAATAGTTACTTTACCAGCTTCAAAATCAATATCAACCTGATCGCCCTGTTGGTACGCATCAACCGCTTCGGGTAGCAGAATTATTGGCAGTCCCTGGTTTACCGACGAACGATAAAATATGCGGTTCACACTTTTACAAATCACAGCTTTAATACCGGCAAATGCCAATCCTACCGAAGGATGCTCGCGCGAACTGCCACAGCCGAAGTTTGCCCCGGCAACCAGTATATCGCCTTCTTTCACACGTTCAGCAAAACTATCGTCGAATCCCTTGAACAGGTGTGGCATAATTTTTTCAGCTTCCGAGCTTTTTACACTGTAGGTCAGGTTACCTGCAAACATCTGATCGGTATTCAGATTGTCAACATCGGCATAATTCCAGGTTCCGTTAATATAACGGTCGTCGTCGGCACTGATATCCACTGTTTTACTTTGTTCGATGGTAAAAGGATACTTGTCGTTTGCATCCGTTCCGCGTGGATCGGCAATTTCGCCTTTCAATGCCGAATAAGCTACCACCGCAGGAGATGCGAGGTAAATAAATGAAGTTTTATTCCCCATCCGGCCTTTGAAATTGCGGTTAGCCGTGGAAATAATTGTCATATTATCAGCCGGAATTCCCTGCCCGGTTCCAAGGCATGGGCCACAGGAAGGAGCAAGTACACTGGCACCAGCTTCCATAAATATCCTTATCAAACCTTCGTCCATAGCCTGCAGATAAATATATTGCGATGCAGGAATAATCAGCAGTTGAAACCCATCAGGCACCTTATTGCCTTTCAGAATAGCTGCAGCTTCCTGCAAATCCTCGATGCGGCCATTGGTGCAGGTTCCTATCATAGCCTGCTGAATCTTTATTCCTTTAACCTCGGCCAGGGCTTTAACATTATCAACATTATGCGGTGCCGATACAACCGGGAATAATTCATCCAGGTTTATCCTAATCTCTTTTGCATACACAGCATCCGGGTCAGCCCAGGTACCTTTTATATTTTCACCGAGGAAATCCTTCAAAACATGGTCGGCTGGAAAAACCGCGTTTTTGGCACCCATTTCCGAAGCCAGGTTGGCTATTGTCATCCTTGCGGAGATGGTTAAGGATTTAACTCCTTCGCCATGAAATTCAACCGACATATAATCGGCTCCGCTGGACCCAATCATTCCGATAATCCAGATCGAAAGGTCTTTCCCATAAACACCATAAGGCAGTTTCCCGTTAAGGGTAATTTTAATGGACTCGGGTACCCTGAACCAGGTTTCGCCTTGGCGCCACAAACCGGCTGTTTCGGTGCGGTCGATGCCAGCGGCAAAAGCGTTGAACGCTCCGGCTGTACATGTATGACTGTCGCTGCCAACAATAATCATATTGGGTTTGGCATATTCGCTCATAATCTGGTGGCAGATACCTTTGCCTACATCATGAAACTTTTTGATGCCCTGCTCTTTTACAATATCGCGGATTTTCTGGTAATCGTTTGCAAGTTCGGCACTTGTTGGCGGAGCATTATGATCAAGCACAATAAGGAGCTGATCGGGATCTTTAACCTTTTCGCCACCCATTTTTTTAAAAGTGTTGGCGATACTGGCAGTATTATCATGTGTTAAAATGATATCGGGTCTGCGGAACACTATAGCACCGGCTTCGGCACCCAGAATTTTTTCAGCAAATGTTTTTCCCATAATTGTATATTTACCTGTTTATATGCGATTTACAAATTAATTAATCACTAAGAAGCAATTAGTTTTGAAGCGGTAAATTTCTAAAAAAGTTATTATAAAAAAAGAAAATTCTGCGATAAACATAAAAAAAACTCCTGAATCAGATCCGATCAGGAGTTTCCGACATAAAACCAATCTTTAAAACCAGAAACCAATATCAATTCCAAGGCGTGGAATAATACCGCTGTAGCCATAATCGTAAATTCCATTATTGTCGTATCTGTTGGTGTTCACGTAGTTGAAAGTCTTGCGGATTCCTCCTCCGGTATAGATATCCAGATTAATCCGATTTGCAAACGAATAAGACCAACCGAAAAGCATGCCACCTCCAAAAGCATTAAAAGTATCTGTTGTCCAACTACCTGGCAGACTGCTGCTATTATATGTGTTTTGAATCTCCATATATTCGTTTAAAAGATAAGGGGCAAAATACAGTCTGTGACTATCTCTAGGTTTTATAACCGTGTACACATGAAACCGCATTTGTGCTTCGGTACGCACGCCCCAATCCTTTTCATAATCCGAATCCTTGAATTTGAGTCCTGCTGCCAGGAAAAAGCTTGTGTTCGGTTGAAAAAATCTTTCGTAGCCCATCTGGAAGGTGTTTCGGGTGAAGAGCGATACCGACATTTTTAAAATATTTTTGTATTCCGGCGAATTGGCTGTTGCCAATATTTGAGCCGATGCTGCAGAAACTGAAATTACAAATACAAAAACAAAGACTATCTTTTTCATAATGAGGATAATAATAAGTTTTACTGGTTAAATGACTATTCCCCGGAAAGTACCGGATTATTTAAGGCAAATATAATGGATTATTTTGATTAGTGGCATCAGCATACCGAACTCAGGATAAGATTTTAAAAGAATCTGAAATTAAATTTGCGTATGTCAAAGTAATGATTACTTTTGCACTCCCTTATTGAAGGAACTTAAATGTTTTTTCATAAACCATTGGAGAGATGGGTGAGTGGCTGAAACCAACAGTTTGCTAAACTGTCGTACTCGATTAGGGTACCGGGGGTTCGAATCCCCCTTTCTCCGCGATTTGAAGAAGACATATAGAGAAACCCATTGAAAACGAATACTTTTCAGTGGGTTTTTGCTTTTCTAAAATGCAATAATATGCTCAAAAATAAGTTTCCGGCGGTTATGAAACAAATAAGTTTGATCTACGAAAATTTTAGTGCAAAATGACCTTACACAACTGTAACTTACAAATTAGAAGTTAAACTGTGAGTAAACCGGAGGCATAATATACTTTTGGCTTCAACTTAAATAAATAACCTGCCAACATAGCTAAGCTGAGAAGACCATAAGTGCATATTATGTTAATTGTAGATTCTTCAGTTGGCGAAGTGTGCTTCTTTCCTAATGCGGCTCGCTGTATTTGCCTTTTTTGCAAATACCATGACAGAAAAACTGCAGCCGGAACCATCCACCAATGACTGCGTGGGATGGCCATTGAGAGGGAAAATATGGATTAATAGTTTTGACTTTATTCCCAATGTTTTAATTTAACTTATGGAATTCAAGCTGTTTTATACAGTTTATTTTTCTATTTGCATGATTCTGAATTCCTGATACTATTGCCCACTTCCTTTTACCACAGTAAGCAAGGTGTAGGCCATAATTTTAAAATCCATCGAAAGCGACATATTCTGAATGTAAAGTATGTCATATTTCAGTCGTTCGATCATCTGGTCCACATTTTCGGCATAGCCATATTTTACCTGTCCCCACGAGGTAATACCCGGTTTAACTTTTAAAAGCATGCGGTAATGTGGCGCCCGCTTAGTAATCTGATTAATAAAATACTGTCGTTCGGGCCGTGGACCTACAAGAGACATATCCCCTATGAGGACAGAAAAAAATTGTGGGATTTCATCGAGGCGGACTTTACGCAGAAATAATCCGAAAGGTGTAATGCGTAAATCATTTTGTGAGGAAAGCAGAGGTTTCCCGTTTTCGGCACCCAAAACCATTGACCTGAATTTGGGAATCATAAACCTCTTGCCATTCAGCCCAATGCGTTCCTGCTTATAAAAAACCGGACCTTTTGATGAAAGCTTCACTCCGATTGCACAAAACAAGTAAACCGGACTCAGAATGACTATGGCAACTGCCGACAAAATTATATCCAGAAATCGTTTCAGATTGAGCTGCCATTGCGGCATAAATTCATAGGAAACCTGGATAAGCGGCGTTTGATAAATGGATGTTGTTTTTACAGTGCCAAGGAGAAAATCCTGCATAATCGGAATCACTTTAATGAGTATATCAGTTTTTTCGATTTCGGAAATAATCTGTTCAATAGTATGTGTTTCGGAGTGCTCGGCGGCGATGATCACTTCATCGATATCTAATTCAATTATCAGCCTTCGCAGGTTGGAGAAGTGTCCCAGGTTAGGTATATAGCTTTCGAGTTTATAGTTCGGGTAATTTAATGCGTACACAAAACCTACAAACTTATTGAATGAAGCATTGGGTTTGCTTATCAAATCATGATAGATCGACATGGCGTTGCCGTTACTACCAACAATTATGGTATTGAAGCCGAAGATTCCTTTTTTGAGTTTATAAAGATTAAGAGAAACAAGTACCAATCTGAATAAAATAGTAATGCCAAAATGTAATAGGAACAGGTTAGTAAAGAGTTCGTAGTAGTTTTTGTATGTATTTACTGAATCGTCAAGGATCAATACAAAAAAGATAAAGATAACTCCGTACACTGACATCAACAGGGTTTGACTTAGTTCGTGCATACGCGACTTACGGAAAACGTTATGGTACGAGCCTGACATGGCATACATAAGTGACCAGAACAATGGAATTAAAACTATGCCTATATAAAACTTCTGATCGTTCAATATCAAGCTCAAAACATCATTCAGCCAGGGTGTTTCTGCCGATTTGCGCAGGAAGAAAAAAATACTCCATGCCAGAGCAGCCGAAATAAGATCGGCAATCACAAATTTTGCAGTCTGCAGTTTTTTATTCTTCATGTTAATTCAGCAGTAAGTGTTAATCACATATATGGCATTTACATTTCTCAACCAAGGAACGACTACTTCGATATAACCAGTTTGTTTGAATACTTTTGTTTGCCTGAATTGAGTGTGCATATATAAATGCCATTAGCGAGCGACAGCGGCAAGTGTTGCCCGTTTATAGCGGCAAAATGAGCCACTTCACGACCGTTCAAATCTTTGATCGAAACTTCAACACGACTGTTTGTATATGCAGACCTGATGACAATTTCACTATTTGCAGGATTGGGACTGAAACTGAGTTGAACTGATTCATCTTCTGGAACTGAAGTATTTATCCAGCCATTAACAACATGATTTACATAATCGAGTAGCTTCTGATCGCCTACATTTGCATTAATGCCTGCAGGCAATTGCCGGAGGTACCATTTCATGGTCCATGATGTTGAATCACTGGCCTTTATTACAGCGTATTTACTTTCATTTTCCAGTTCATAATAATTGTCTTTGTCGCTATACCAGAATTCAATTTCCTTTTCGTTAGGAGCGAACTGGGAGGCAGTCAGATCCTGGAATTTTTTAACTATCAACCTTCGATCCTTGTCAATATAGGCCATCCAGCCTCCTTTACCATCGCTGAATACTTTTTGTTTTGAAGGGTCGCTGTTTTTCTGCTTGAACCAGGCATTCCCCAGGCTATAGGAAAATAAATTTGATAAAGAGTTTGGATTTCCTTTACTATCCCCAACTGCGTTTGCATCGGCAGGAAAAAAGAATAATCCACCACTGCTAAACACCCTGGTAACTTCCCTGCAAGCAAATGAAACGGAAGATGCACCCGGATTCTTGATGGTATAAACCATTGTGAACGAGGTATCGGCGGCATCCGCGGAAAAGGTTTTACTAAAGGCAATCTTCAGTTTCGGGTCACTTCCGCTACGCAGAAAAACTGAATTATCCTTAATTCCACCTGTATATGCATAGTGATCTAATGTTTGAGGAGGAGGGTAACCCCATGAACTTTCGGGGCTGGGCCAGAGTGTTGACCCACAGGTGGTATAAGCCGAAGCAAAATCACAATTCTGATACAGAAATTCAATGCTATTGATTTTTACGGATTTGATTCGCCCGCCATAGCTTTTGTCGATCTCCATCACGACATTCTTATTCTGAAAGGTAAAAATATTTCCGTTTTGAGTGGGTTTTTGCAATTGCCCAAAAGTTGACAGGCAAGTAATTGAGAGAAGTACTGAATAGAGTGTTTTCATTTTTTTGTTTTTGTTTTTTTTAGATGTGGCAGTGATGCCGCGTTATTGACATTGTTATTTATTAAGACTTTTATCAAATCGTCCTCCTACTTGAAAGATTTGACTTTCAATATTCTAATGTGAAGAATGCCTGATAATTTCTGATATATCCATTTTTGTTTTAGTTTTTAAGTGAATTAATCTTTATAATCCTGACAAGATCAGCATCGCAATTTATCTCCGGATATTTTCTGATTCATTTTACTTGCATCAAACTTAACTACTGAAATCCAAAGGCATATTATACTTCCGTTAGTCACTCGTTATATTTCTTAATCGCCTGAATAAGTTCAGATTCATTACAAATGTTAAGATGATTTTCTTGAATTACAGATTTCATTCTCTTCCCATCAACGCCCAGTGTTTTACACAAACTTGAAAGTTTTGGAGCGAAACTATGATACTGAGCATCAACGCATAGATAATATCCGTTCATTTCTTTCCGTCCATTTGCAGCATTATCGGTGATAATCGCCTTGCGCTGAACAAACAACGAGGCTTTTCCTTCGGTAAGCACCTGCAAATAGGTATCGGTTGAATCTGATGCATTAGCTCCCCTGAGTCTGACTTTTACAAAGCGATCGGCTATTCTGGCACTATCATTAAATATGGTGAATTCCTGAACCAGATTTTTATATACAACGCCTATGCTGAAATCCTTTTTTCGTAACCAAAACAACTCGTCGCTCATTAAATTGTATCGCAGAAATTCGTTTTCAACCACTTTCCCATTATCCAGAGTAACGTTGCCATTCATCCAGTACCTGTGAAACAGCCTATTATCAGTACCATTGCTGGAAGCATACGCTTTTGCAAGCAACCTGGCACCCGACATATTGCCCGACATTGAAGCCGTATCAAATGACCTGCCGCTTGTTTGTGCAAATACAAACGAGATACCACTGAATATTACGACTAACAATAATTTGTTCATAAGTTATTGTCTTACTTCTATTTAACTTCAAATTTGATTAAATCCGAAACGAGCTGTCCTTCAGCAGAAATCCCCTGAATGCTCAGAAAATAGGAATCTTTCAAATCAGAAGTATGAATGTTTAGTTTATAAGGATCATTATTGTTGAGTATTACTGCTTGATTCAAATACAGCAGGCGTCTGAGATCCGGGTAATTAGTCTTACTACTTTTTGCCAACTCTTTTTCCTCATATTGGGTTATTGGTAGGCTTTCTTTTACACTGTTAAAAAAGTACTTTGTTTTGCCATTTAAATCCTCAGGCTGAGGCCTTTTGTCTTTTGTGATAACCGATAGTATCCCATTAATTGTATAATCTCCATACATAATGAGCGATTGATTAACATCAATTCGTGAAATGGCTTTAGCCTTCAGGTTAAGTATATTCCGGATATCGTTTACGATCACGCCATTAAGAAACACCATTGCAGGGTCCCGCATGTCTGCCTTCATTTCAAGATCATAAATGATTATGGAAGGTGCTGATTCATAGCTCTTTATTTTTACACCGGAGAGAATATTATCGGTGATTTCGGTAAAAGTCTCGATTTCGGTATAATCGCCCGGGAAAACCGAATAAGAGGGTTTGATTGAAAAGTCCGGAGTATATTTTTTCAGTGATGAAAGGAGATTTGGTGAAGAATCGTTTTCATTCGGATTATAAACGATGTTTACCAGTTTTATCCGTCTGAATTCATCCATGTATGCCAATTCTGCCTTCGATAAAGGATATTTTATAAAGATAATACGTGGCACCTGGCTTGTTTTGTCATCAATTTTCCAGGTATATTCAACATTGTTCGATGTGTGGCCCAGACTTTGAAAGACAATATTTCGATTGTCGTACGAATGATCCAGCAAAAAAGCAAAAGCCCCCGAGGAATCAGTTCTAGAATAGTTAAATGACGGAAGACTATCAACAATTGAAATACAAATATCCTGAATACAGACCGGTTTTTGATTTTCTTTAAATAAAAGTGATCCAGTCAATATTGCGCCCATATCCTCTTTAGGGAAAACGCAACGGGTATTCTCATTTTCCTTCACCTTATTCCAGAAATAGTCCTTTGGATCAATACAAAGCAAATACTTATCTGCCAGTTCATTGGAAAAGTCGCTGTTTATTGGCGAACTATACGAGCCTGCTATTTCGCTGAAAAAGGAGAGAAAGGTATTTACCGAATTGTTATTTCCTATGAACTGAAACGGATTTGTGCTAACCGCTACGACTGAAAGTTCCAGTAAATCATTATGCCCCGGGTTATTTTGCTGCAACTGCAGACTGATCTTTTCTCCTGCTTGATATACGGGATTAATATTTCCTACAGTTATACCCTTAGGTGTATCAGGTTTCAGGTAAATTAACTTTTCAAACACAATTTCCTTTTGCCAGTCGGAAATTTGAAGATTAATAATACCTGTAGAAAGTTTATTGCTTCTTAACGGTAGTTCCTTTACGTTCCTTGTAATTTTAACGAGAGTATCTATTATGGTAACACCTCTTAAAGACAGGTTAATTCTATAAGGTATGCCCTCAGACTCACTCATTAATGATGATTTCAACGAAAGAGTAATACCTCCATTATTGGGAACAACATTTACCGAGAATCCATTTGGACTAACCGCCGGCAAAGTATATTTAACTGTGCTGCTCGTATCATTACCGATGTATGCAGAGTAAGTGTTTTCAATTAGAGGTTGAAATGAAAATTCAGCAAGTCCATAACTGTCGGTCTCAAATGATGCAACAATGCTGTCGTGCTCATCCTTTACGATTCCCCGGAGTGATGCAGCCGGAGGCAATACATTGGCTCTCACTCCTACTTTGCAAAGGAGATTTGCAACCAGGCGGCCACCTTCGGGAAAAAATTCAAATCTGCCTGGCGCGGAGTTGTTGGGGAGCGGAACAGAAACACTGCCAAAATCCTTATCATTCAACCTGGTTATCAATACATTGGTAGTAAAGAAAAATCTTTCTCCGATATTTCGCATTGGATTTGTAAAGGCTCTGAAGGTATAAACTCCACCCGGAAGTGAACCGGGAATCTGCATACTGCCACATGAAGCACCCTTAATAGTGTTTGAACGCCAGAACATACATTGTTTCCCTGCTGAATCAAGGAGTTCATAATAGATAATGCTGCTGCATTTTTCGGAACGGTAAGTGGAAGCATTAACAATCCATGCTTTATAGATTATTTTCTCGCCGGGTACGAACAGAGAATTACTTAACTGAACAAAAACCTTTTCATATCCGGCTAATTTACCAGACGTGTTACTATTGTTACTATTAATGGCATTTGCTGAACATGAAAATGCAAACCCACAAAATGGCAACAGGCACAAACCGGCAATTAAAAATACTATAAACCGAATTCTGAAATTCATTTTTACTCTAAGTTTACAAGTGTTTAGAAATTTACCCAATAAAGCGGCTTATTGCCGACATTAAGTGTATTGTTTAGAGGTCCGGGGTAATCCACGGATTCAGTTTTTATACTCTGACTATTCACAGACCAATTATAAGCTTTATACATTATGGACTGTGATGAAACTTCGAACTTTCCATTTACCACCTGTGCAGGATCATTTTTACAAAACACATTCCCTCTGATTTGTGCCGGTACAGGGTCAAATATTTCGAGGCCTGCTCCAAGTTGCTGATGCACATCCTTATAATAGTTGTAAATCTCAACAGGTATTGTTTTAACCGCAGGGCATACAATCCAGCCTGCATTCCGATATACTGATGGATTTACTGAGTCGTTAAGGTAGTTGTATAAAAACGCTATCTGTTGTTTCTTAACCAACTGGTATTCTCCTTCCTGAACAGATGATTTAATATTCGGGAGATTATCAGAATTAATTATTATGCGAAAATATTTTGTCTTCTCGCTGATAGATTGAGGAATGCTGGCAGCCTGCCAAATGGTAGTGTTATCAAATTTGAAATATTTGATGGTATCAGTCTTCAGTTTTATATCAGCGTACACATAAATTCCCTGATATACTTTTTTTACAAACTGATTGTTTGAATTAGTGAATCCGGTAACCAATTCACCCGTTTCGGCATAAAGCGAATCTATCGTTGGGGCATTCTCCAGCTTAGCCGGTACTGATTCATAAATAAGCCCGTTTGGGAATTCAATTCGCAAACTATAGGTTCGTCCGAAAGTACCCTTGATACCATTGGCAGATGTAAGATACTCTCCGTTTACACCTTCAGTAAGTTTTTCAGTTGTACCGGCATCATCTGAAATATAAACTTTTGCACCTTTTATCCCCTCTGTTTTAAATGATTCGGAAGTAAACGGCTTCGACCACGATAGAGCTACCCTATACGGGCCAGGTTGGTCGGTTATACCACCCTGAACAACAGATATTTTATGCGAGCCATCCATATTATCAGAAAGATATAATTCCTGGCACCCTGACAGAAAAGTTGCTAAGGCCACCACAGGAAAAATTATTTTGAAATATCGGATATACATCATTTCGTTAAAAAATAAAGTTATAAGATAGAGTTGGTAAGGGCTGCCCAATGATATAAAGCTGATTAAGCGAATACCTCTGGTAATTATTTGCGCCTGTAGGAGTGTTTTTCTCATAAAAAACCGAGTACGTATTATGCCTGCCATACACGTTAAGCACCGAAAACGTCCAGCTTCCTTTCCAGCGTTTACTTATTCTAAGGCTTTCGTCCATTGAAATGGACAGGTCGAGGCGATGATAATCAGGTGTGCGGTACTTATTCCTGTCCGACCAATAAATGAGTTCATCCTTGCCATCCATATATGATAATTCGGGCAGTGTTACAGGACGGCCGGTTGAGTAGGCAAAATTTGCCGATATCCGCCATCGTTTGTTTATATGGTAAGTGCCGAAAAATGTTACGCTGTGCGGCTTGTCGTATGCCGATGGGTAAACTTCGCCCCTGTTGATTTTTTCCTGTTCACCTGTACTGGTTTGCCTCAATGCCCTGGAGTAGGTATAACTTATCCAGCCGTCAATTTTTCCTTCTTTTTTCTTTACCAGAAATTCGATACCATAGTTATTTCCGGTGGTATTGAGCAATTCCTGTTCCGGATATGGATTCATTTCAGTAATTGCGTTGTTTTTGTATTCCAGCAGGTTATACTGTATCTTAT
>Ga0105047_10010699_pt1 | contig 14975 bp, 11 predicted proteins | sample MAT04_FD_78384 | JGI IMG/M metagenome (GOLD analysis project Ga0105047, IMG submission 78384) | Freshwater microbial communities from Lake Fryxell liftoff mats and glacier meltwater in Antarctica - MAT-04 (megahit assembly) | ecosystem: Environmental > Aquatic > Freshwater > Ice > Liftoff... | reverse complement strand
CACCACCTGCACGGCCGTGACGACGACGGGCGAGGACGCATCGGTGTCGAGCCCTGATGCCGCGGCGCCCGTCCACGACGACGCCGCGGTCTCGAGGCGCGACGCGGGGATCTCGGGACGGGACGCCGCCGCGATCCCCGCGGATGCGAGCGCGGTCGACGCGAGCGCCGAGGACGCCGCGATGGCCCGGAGCGCGCCCGACGCCGCCGAGCCGGAGACCGACCGCACCATCACGGGAGGCTGCACCTGTCTCGTTCCAGGGCAGAAGGGCAGTGCTTGGGCGACCCTGCTCATTCTGACAGTCATGTGCATGGTCCAGGCGTCATATCGCCGGCCGAAGCGCGGATAAGGGGCCGCGCTCGACCTGACCGATGCGCGCCCCGCGCTGACCTCGATGACACACGAGATCGCGACCGGCCTCGACGACGTCGAGCTGATCGCGAGCTGCGCCGAGCGCGCGCTGGCGCTCGGCGGGATCGATCGCAGACTCGTCGCAGTGCTCGACGGCCTGCTCGGCTCGGCCCAGGACGCCTATTCGAAGATGATCGCGTTCGACGAGCCGTCGATCACGTCGCTCCGCGAGCGCTGCGCCGCGACCATCACGCGGCTCGAGAGCGCGCTCGCGACGACGAACGGGGATATGATGCCGGCGTGAAGCGAGCTGCGCTCCTCATCAGGCTCGACCCGCGCTGACCGCGGAGTAGATCACGATCGGGTCCTTCTCCCCCTTGACCGAGATCGATGGCAGCGGCGCGATCGCGACGCCCGGCAGCTCGCGGAAGGCGCGCCGCGTCTCCTCGCTCAGGATGACCTGGCCCGGCGCAGCCGCGGAGCAGAGACGCGCGCCGAGGTTCACGGCGTCGCCGATCACCGTGAAATCGTGCCTCGATTCGGACCCATCGCGCCGATGACCATGTCGCCGGTGTTGATGCCGACGCCGATCCTGATGCTGGGCGCAGCGCTACCACCGACCAGGGCGCGGTTGCGAGCGGCCACCGCCTCGACCATCTCGACCGCGCAGCGCGTGGCGCGGGCCTCCATGTCGGGGCCCGTGAAGCGAGCCATCAGCTCATCACCCACGAACTTGTCGATGTCACCGCCGTGCTTCTCCACCAGCACCGCCTGCACGTGGAGGAAGTCGTTCAGCATCGCGACCACCTCCTCCGGCTCGCGCGTCTCGGAGAACGCGGTGAAGCCGCGGATGTCGGAGAACAGCACGGTGATGCGCCGGCGCTCGCCGCTGCGGGAGACAGCGCCTTCGGTCTCGCTGACGTGGCGCACGGTGGCGGCAGAGACGAACTTGCTCAGCTCGATCTTCTGCTTGAGCCCCGCGATCATCTGGTTGAGGCGTCCCGCGAGGCGGCCCATCTCGTCCTTCGAGGCCTCGTCTGCGCGGACGTCGAGGTGGCCTTCGCCGACTTGCCGCGCGACCTCGCCGATCGCGCCGACCGGCTTCAGGACCGTTCGCGACAGGCCCGCGTAGAGACCGGCGAACACCATCAGCACAGTCAACGCCGCGAAGACCGCGCTCATCTGCTGCAATTCGAGGCGCTCGTGGGCCTCGCGCGAGGTGTCCATCACCACCTCGATCGCGCCGCGCACCGGGCGGTCGCTGCCGTGGCAGCGCTGGCAGGCCTTCTCGTTGGTGAGCGGCATGACGTACGCGAGCTCGGACGGGCCGCTGGAGCGCACCACCTCGCGCGTCGAGAGCGCGCGCGCCACCGACGGCGGCGGGAGGGTCTCGAGGTTGTCGTCGTGGAACAGCCGGCCCTCGCGATCGTGCAGCGTGAGCGTGCTGACCACCCCGGTCGCCGCGGTGCTGTCGAGAAATCGGTTCACGAGGCGCCCCAGACCGGCGAGCATCACGTGATCGAGAGACGCCGAGCTGACCTCGATCAGGCTCGGCTCGCCGGTGAACGCCGCGCGGTTCACGGTGAAGAAGATCGCGCCGCGCATCACCGCGTCGTCGTCGTGACACCCGCGGCAAATCGCCTCGTTGTCCAGCGGTTGAACGACCATCTCGGTCGCGCCGAGCCTGACGACGAACGGCCCGCCGGGGCGCATCGCCTGCTCCATCACCGACTTCGGGACGTCGAGCTTCTCGTTGCCGTAGCTCGCGACGCCGTCGGCGCTGTACACCACCAGGTCGTCGATGACGTGGCTCTCCTCGACCAGCTCGCGGAAGTAGTAGTCGAGGTCGTCCTCGTGCCGCGCGGTCATGATCTGCGTGAACGCAGCGCGAGAGATCGCGGCGACCGCGAAGAGGCTGGGATCCTTGCCGTCGAGCGGCACGCGCGCGCCGCTGGTGTTGATGGTGAGCACGCCGCGCAGCTCGCCCTCGGCGTGACATCGCTTGCAGCGCGACGCGTTCGCGATCGGCAGCGCGCTCGAGCCGTCGGTGCCCTTCAGTGCGGTGCCGGACCTCAGCACCGTGTCGACGTGCGCGGGGTGATCGCCGGCAGCGCTCTTCTTCGCGCCGAAGACCTCCTCACCGCTCGGGGCGTAGACGCGGACCTTCACGCCGACCAGATCGCGCTGCGTGTCGGCGAGGAGCTCGCGCACCACCAGGCCATTGCCGGAGAGCATCGAGCTGCGCACGCTGGCGGCGAGGCCTGTCGCGAGCGACTCGGCCGCGCGCACGTTGAGGCGCTCCATCGTCGCGACTTGCAAGCGGATGCTGATCAGCCCGGAGAGGCTGAAGCCCACCACGATCGCCACGATGAGCAGGATCGCCAGCTTGGCGACGAGGCTGCCGCGTACGAGCTCGAGCACGGCGGGTACGAGCACATTTACCGTTTGAGGCCCTGCCCGAGGGCCGCTGTGGTGGGTCACGTATCGGGCACGGGGATCGCGAACTCCGCGACCACTTCCGTGCAGCCCAGCGAGCGCAGCGCGCGGGTGCGCACCAGCCATGCGACGCCGATCGCGACGATCGCCAGCACGATCAGGATTCGACCTGAGTTCGCCGGCGCCACCGTCAGAACCAGCCAGACCAGCCCTGCCGTGGCGATGCCGGCGAAGCGCGCGACGACGCCGTCGACCGCGGTCTTGATCACGTTTCTGCGCTCCGCGTCGAAGCCGAGGAACAGCTGCTCCCAGCAGGTCTGGTGGATCGAGTTGCGCACCGCGGTCTCGGTGGCGCGAAAGCTCAGCGCCACGGCCGGGACCGCCAACCAGGTCACCGCGCCGCCGCCGAGCAGAACGACGAACGGCAAGAACAACAGGCCACCGAGCACACCGAAGCGATCGAGCAAGCGCGGCGCGACGAGCAGCTGCACCACCAGCGCGAGCGCGCCCGTGAGGAGGTACAGGTTGCCGAAGATCTGCGGGTTCGCTTGCCCGCCCGCAGCGACGGTGGCGTACACCTGGAACTCGATCAGCATCGAGCTCATCGTGCCGAGGCAGGCGAGGATCGCCATCGTGCGAGCGGTGCGGTCGGTGCGCAGCAGCGTGATCGCGGCGATGCGCGGCGGCGGTCGCGGTCCGCCCGGAGGTCCTCCGACCGGGAGCCGGCGGTGCCCGAGCAGCGCGACGCAGAGCGCGGCGAGCAGCAGCACGCCGGACAAGAACCCGGCCATCCGCGGCGAAGAGATCGAGGCCAGCGCCTTTGCGGAGATCGATCCGATCATCCCGCCGACGAGGCCGGCCGTCGCGAGGTTCGCGTAGCTCTTGCGCAGCACGTCGCTCGGCAGCCCATCGAGCAGATCGCCCGCGAGCAGCCAGCCGCTGGCGAACAGCGCCGCGAACATCACCGGGACCAGCGGAAAGAGGCTCGCCACGAGGCGCGGGTGATCGGTGTCGAGGTACGGCGTGGCCATCATCAGGACCAGCGCCACCGTCCCGAAGACGCCAATGCGCGTGTGGCGTGTCCCGAAACGACGCATCGCGGCGACGTGGAAGACCGCCGCGATCGCCAGGCCGGCGTGCGTGAGCGCATACAGCGCCGGGAGCTGCGAAGGGCCGCGCGAGTTGAAGAGCAGGCCGTCGCGGACCGTGCGCGTGGCCATGAAAGCCGCGGTGCTCAGCCCGATCACCAGCGTCGGATAGAGCGCGAGGTTGGGCCTAACCTCGGAGCGCATTACCCGTTCATCGCCCGGGGTGACGTGGCGCACCAGATCCTTTTTCGAATACGGCCGTTTTTGCGAGGAGCCATGAAGATCCTCTCCCGATTCCGCCTCCCGCCCTCCGTCCTCGCCGCCATCACCGCGCTGGTCGTGCCCCTCGCCGCCTCCGCGGAATGGTCGCGCCCGTCGGGTGCCGATGCGTGCCAGGCGATCATCTCGTCGCTGATCGACGGAGAGATCGCAGCGCACCGCACCCCGCGCCCGGACGTCGGGTACCCGAACCGCGCGGGCGGACTGGAGGCCAACGAGCGCCCGACCGACCGCGGGCGCGACAAGGATGATGCGCCCCGCGAGGAGAGCGCCCGCCGCTCGGCCGCGCCCGCGACGTCGGCGCCCGAGGCCAAGAAGGCCGGCGCGGGCCCGTCGAGCTACTCGAAGACCAACACGCAGGAGCAGGCGGTCGACGAGGGCGACATCATCAAGACTGACGGCCGCACCATCTATCACGTGAGCTGCAACCGCGGCGGTGACGCGAGCGGCTGCCGTAACGAGCTGCGCATCTTCTCGAGCTGGCCGGCGACGCAGACCAAGCTGCTCAGCCGCTATGCGGTCCCGGGCTCGGCGCCGGTGAAGCAGATCTATCTCCAGGATGGTCAGGTGGTGATGCTGATGGACGCGGGCCACGCCTCGCGCGTCCTCGTGCTCGACGTCAAGAACCCGCAGTACCCGCGCACCGTGCGCGACGTCTCGATGGACGGCGCGTTCGTCGAGTCGCGGATGATCGGGAGCAAGCTCTTCCTCGCGACCAGCTCCCCCGCGGTGCGACTGCCGGCGGCGCTGGTGCAGGAGGTCCGCGGCCTGCTCGTGATGGCCGACGAGGCCAACGTCGTCCCGACCGCCGCCGACGTGATCGCCCGCCTCGACCCGCGCTGGAGCTCGTTTCTCCGCGAGAATCCGGGCCTGCCGCGGGTGATCGAGGCGAACGGCACCCCGCGCCCCGCGTACACCTGCTCCGATCTCACCGCGAGCGGCGCCGGCAACGCGCTCTTCAACCTGGTGCAGATCGACCTGCGCGACACCACCTCGATCGCGGGCGCCGGCCTGTCGGGCTACAACACCGCCTCGACAGTCTACGCTTCGGAAGGCGCGTTCTACGTGGCCAGCGCGATGGGCGCCGGGACGCGCATCGACAAGCTCGGCCTCGACAACGGCAAGCCGAAGTTCGCCGCCTCGGGCACAGTGCGCGGCACGCTGATCAACCAGTTCGCGATGAGCGAGCACCAGGGCAACCTGCGCGTCGCGACCTCGGAGAACTGGTCGAGCAACAACGTGTTCGTGATGCAGCCGCACGGCGCGCAGCTCGACACCATCGGCAAGATCGAGAACATCGCCCCGAACGAGCGCATCTTCGCAGTGCGGATGATGGGCGACCGCGGCTACGTGGTGACGTTCCGCCGCACCGACCCGCTCTACACCCTGGATCTCTCGAGCCCCACGCGCCCGTTCATCGCGGGTGAGCTGAAGGTCGAGGGCTGGTCGAGCTACCTGCACCCGCTCGGCAACAACCACCTGCTCGCGGTCGGACAGGACGCCGACGGCGCGGGCCGCTCCACCGGGTTCCATCTGCAGATCTTCGACGTGAGCGACCCGCGCAACCCGACGCGCACGTTCCACCAGAAGCTCGACGCCGGCTCGACCAGCGACGCGCAGGGCGACCACCACGCCTTCATGTTCGAGCCCTCCACGATGACGCTGTCGATGCCGTGGAAGAGCGACAACTACTTCGGCCTGATCGCCTACCGCGTCGATGCGCGCCAGGGCTTCGTCGACCTCGGCCGCGTCAACCACGCGCTCATGTACAAGCAGTACTTCCAGAAGCAGTGCGCCAAGGTTGCGGCGCGCGAGTGCGACACGCCCAACTACTGGTACAACTTCGTCTCGCGCCCCTCGATCTCGGTGGACCGCGTGGTGGCCATCGACGACCAGCTCTACTCGGTCAGCCCGGCCGGCATGATGGTTCACAAGGCTGGCGACAAGCTGTCGCTCACCGCCTCGGTGCTGGTGGCCGAGCCGAGCTGGCGCGCGGTCGCTTCGGTCCCGGTCGCGACCAACGGCGGACGCTTCGCCTGGTAATCAGCCCCTGGCCGCGAAAATAAGTCCGCAATTTCCTGCCTTTTGCGACTCCGATTGCTTCGGCTGGGCCCGCAAGCCCCTCCCCTCCAGCCGCTGCGATACTTCTTTCGCGCGCGAGGCATAGTTTTCCAGCTCGAGAACTATCTGCCGAATCTGCGGCCAGTGTCGGTCCTCGATGCCATTGAGGACCTCCTCTTCGGCGCCCTCGACGTCGATCTTCAGGAGGTCGATCTTCCCGATCTTCTGCTCCTCGATCACGGCCGACAGCGGGCGCACGCGCACGGTGTGCTTCTCGGACTTCATGCGCATCTTCAGGTAGCCCTCGAGGAACGCGTCGAGGAACGTGCGCGGGAGCTTGGCCATCCACGGCATGAATTCTCCGCCGCGGATCATCTGCCCGAGCGCGGCGGCGGCGCGAGCGGTCTCGCTCTCGACGTTGGTCTCGTCGCGATAGGACGACGAGAGGAAGCTCATCAGCGGAAAGAACGAGAACTGCAGCGTCGCCTCTTTTCCGCTCAGCCCAAACGGGAACGCCTGGATGTCGCCGCGGATGATCCCGGACGCGTTCTTCTGCAGCACCGCATAGATCGGCGGGAGCGGCTCGAAGGCCAGCACCTTCACCTCGCCGTTCAAGCGATGCGAGAGCTCGGCGGTGAAGAGCCCGATGTTGGCGCCGACGTCGAGCACCACGTCGCCGCGCGCGATCTTCGCCGCGTGCGGGCCCTCGAAGTACGCGCCGATGTCGCGCGCGAGGAACGCGGCCTCGAACGGCTCGAGGCACTCGAGGCGCATGCCGTGGAGCTCGAAGTTGGGCATGCACCTCTATTGCCGACGCCGATGGCCGAGTCTACCATCCCCCCATCGACTCGACGTTTCCCGTCTGTCCGGTCACCGGACTGGCCCCGCTGCGGCTCGTCCAGACGGTGGACACCGAGTTCCTGGCCGGGATGTGGAAGGTCGAGTTCAACGCCGACGCAACCTCGAGCTTCGGCAGCGTGAAGAAGATCGATCTCTACGAGTCACCCACCGGGCTCCACTACTTCCACCCTCCGCTCGAAGGGGACGCGGCGTTCTACACCGGCGTCTACAAGGCGCTCCACCCGCGGAGCTTCGCGCGCGAAAATCACCCGCGGGAAGAGTTCCTGATGGCCGCGCGCCGCGTCTCGGCCAATGATCGCGTGCTCGACGTGGGCTGCGGCTTCGGTGGGTTTCGATCGGTCGTGCCGCAGGCGAGATACTTTGGCCTCGACCCACACTTTGCCGAGAAAAACGTGGAGTGGGCGAGCAGCCAGACCCTCGCCGAGCACCTCGTCACCCACGCCGGACAGTACGACGTGGTCTGCGCGTTCCAGGTGATCGAGCACGTGAAGGATCCGCTGGCCTACGTGCACGAGATGGCGCTCGCGGCGCGATCGGGCGGGCGGCTGGCGATCGGCGTGCCGCATGTTCCGTCGGCGATGACGCGGATCCCGAACTGGATGTTCAACGCGCCGCCGCACCACCTGACGTGGTGGACGCGCGACGCTCTGGCGCGCCTGTCGGAGCGCGTGGGGCTGGAGGTCGAGTCGATCGAGCAGGTGCCGTGGGGCGAGCTCGACTCCGAGATCTACTGGATCGAGCGGTCGCTTTCGGTGCGCACCAAGGGCGGCGTCTACTACGAGCACAACTGGAGCGCGCACGCGGCGATCGTCGCGGCGTTCACGATCGGGAAGCTCAAGAACAGGCTGAAGGGCGTGCCTCGCGATCCGCGTGACGAAGGCGCCGCGCTGCTGTTGATCGCCAGGAAGCCATGAAGACGTTCGTCCTCACCACGGTGGGGAGCACCGGTGACGTGGTGCCGCACCTCGCGCTCGCGCGGGGACTGCTGGCGCGCGGCCATCGCGTGCGCGTCTGTTCGCACTCGTTTCATCGCGATTTTTTCCAGAAAGCAGCGATCGATTTCGTGGCGGTCGGCGCGCCGCTGGAGGTCGCCGACTTCAACCGGCTGATGGATCTCGCGGCGCGGGAGGGCGCGCCGATCAAGCAGTTCGACGTGCTGGTGCGGCAGCTGTTCCTGCGCGAGGCGGCGCGCGCTTTCTCCGATCTCACCGCGGCGATGAGCGACGCGGACTTCGCGGTGTGCCAGCGCTTCGACTATGTCGGCCAAGAGGCCGCCCGGAAGCGCGGGATCCCGTGGGCCTCGGTGACGATGGTCCCGCAGCTCATCCCGACCGCGGAGGCGCCGGTGTATCCGACGCCGAATCTCGGGAAGACGTTCAGCAAGATGACCTGGATCGCGCTCGAAAACATGGCCGAGCCGACCAACAAACACGCGGCGTCGGTGCTGCGCTCGCTCGGCTGCGCGCCGCGGAAGCTCGACGTGGCGGGCGCGTCGTCGCCGCTGCTGGATCTGGTGCCCGCCTCCCCGGTGCTGGTGCAGGCGCGCGGCGACTGGCCACGGCACGTGAAGCTGACCGGAGCTTGGACGGTGGGCGCGCCTGCGGACTATCAGCCGGACAACAAGCTCGCTGACTTCCTGGCGTCGAAGCCGCTGGTGTTCACCTTCGGATCGATGGGCGGGAGCGCCGGGCGGGACACGGCCGTGCTCCTGCTCGATGCGGTCGCGCGGGTGGGAAAGCCGGCGATCGTGCAGCACGGATACTCGGGGCTGATGACCGGCGCGTCGCTGCCGCCGCGGGTGATGGCGGTGGGTCACGTGCCGCACGACTATCTCTTCCGGCGCGCTTCCTGCGTGATCCACCACGCCGGCGCAGGCACGGCGCACGCCGCGCTGGAGAGCGGAGCGCCGTCGGCGCCGGTGCCGCACCTGTTCGATCAGTACTACTGGGCGGGTCGATTGCACGAGATCGGGATCGCGCCGAAGGTCATCTTCCGCCACCAGATGTCGGCGAAGAAGCTGGCGAAGCACATCGAGGAAGCGCTGGGAATGGGCGCGCGCGCGTCGGCGCTGGGAGCGCGGGTGGCTGCGGAAAAAGGCGTCGAGGCGGCGATCGCGGCGATCGAATCCGTCGGATGATCGCTAAGGAACCCAGGAACCCAGGAAGAAGATCCGAGAAGGAACCAGCCAACGGCTTCGGCGCAGAAGCGGTTTCTCTTCGGATCCGATTCCTGGGTTCCTCAGCGATCTTTCTTCAGTCGATCGCGACCTCGAGCGGCGGAAAGCACTTCTCGGTCTCGGTCACGACCTTGCGACCGGTGTAGTCGCGATAGTCCTGCTGGATCGTGATGCACTCCTTGGTGATCCTCGAGATGCGTCCGCCCATCGGGCCGATGATCGTGCCGCGGGTGACGGTGTGGCCGCGGCCGGTGGGATCTTCGACCATCGCGAAGCCAGTCCCGCCGCGCGCGAGCACCGACGTCAGCGTGAGCTGGTCGAGCGTGAACCGCTGGAGCGGCGTGCGCACCGGCGGCGGATCTCCAGGGTACGCCTCCAGCACGTTCACGAACGGGTCACGCTTCGCGACCGGCGAGTAGGCGTACGTCGACTCCGGCGGGTCCACCGGATCGGCCAGGGCGGGGGCGGTGAAGGTGGCGAGAACGATCGCGAGAGGGGCACGACGCATGAGACCTCCTTATGGTCCAGTTATAGTCGTTTGATACCTAATTATGTGTCAATGACGGGACCGGTCGGCAGCGCAAGAAAAGAGTCAACCCCGCGATTGGACAGGGGCAAATAGGCGACATTTGCGGTATCGAGGAGGTGGCGTGCCGATCAAGCTCAAGACCACCGCGACCCAGCCGCACGCGGCGCCGAAGCCTTCGACCACCGTCGCCAAGGCGGCAGCGGCGAAGAAGACGAAGGCGCTCGAATCAGTCGACGCGCCGGGCGCGAAAGCGGCGGCGAAGATCAACGGGCCGACCGCGGTCAGCGCGGCTGCGACGCTGACCGGGATCGCGGAGGCGTTCCCGATCGACGCGCTGTCGAAGATCGACGGCAAGGGCCTCGGCGGCACGACGTTCCTCCTCGACGGCGGTTCGCTGCGCGGGCTCAAGCTGCAGATGCGCCGCGTGGTGGACGGAGATCAGAGCGGCTTCGAGCTCTCGTTCCAGCTCACCGAGGGCAAGCTCGGCGGCCTGCTCGATCGGCTGAAGCAGAAGGACGCGAAGAGCGGCGCGATCACCTTCCGCGGCGCGGAGCTCGACGACAAGGGCGTCGCGAAGTTGACCAGCCAGGTCACCACCATCACCAGCAGCAGCACGCACGCGCCGAAGAACCTCTCGTCCAACGCGTCGGCCTGGGCGCTGAGCCTGACCGACGCCAAGGGCGGCAAGATCTCCGTCGTGCACGACAGGGCTGCGCTCGCGGTTCGGGGCCTGGTGCGCATCGATCTACGCGGGAGCGACGCCGATTGCACCGAGCAGCTCAAGGCCCTGGTGAACTCGCTCGGCCTCCAGCACGTGATCGCGCCGCCGACCGCCAAGTCGAAGCAGATCAACATGCTGATGCGCGCGCTCTGGCAGGCCGACAACGCCGCTGCCACGTCGTTCGCCGCCGAGGACCTCGACAAGCTGAAGCCGAAAGATCTCGAAGCCGCGCTCGAATCGGTGGGCTACACGCCGGAGCGCATCGCCGGGATGAGCTACCAGGAAGTATTTCCCGGTCACTTCACCGCGGTGGACCCGATGCAGGCCACGGCGATGGTCGACGCGGGCGCGCGCTACCTCTACTCGACCGTCACGATGCCCGAGCACGTCCATTCGATCCTCGAAAACGGTCAAAAATCGAGCGTCCAGCGCTACCGCGAAGGTCTGATCATCGACGGCATGAGCACCGGCGCCGACTTCGTCACCGGCGGCGGCGCCGGCGTATTCACTCGCCTGGTCACCCAGAACGCCATTTACGGCGAAGAGTCGTGGCAGGGCCGTACATACAAGATGCTGCAGAACGTCGCGCAGCTCGGCCGCACCGACTTTTACGGCTGGGACGGGGACTACTTCGGGCGCCGCTGGGATCTCGAGACGAAGGAGAACTTCGGCCCGGACCTGGTGAAGAAGATTGACGCCGATGGCAGCTATGCGAGCAGCAACGAGCTGATCTTCACCGCCGGAAATCGCCCGCAAAACATCGATCGGGTCATCGCCACCAGCGACGAGGACAAGAAGCTCCTGATCGATCACCTCTCCAGCAAGGGCTACAAGCCGCACAACGGACTCTCACTCGAAGAGTTCGTGGTGACGTCGCCCAACTTCATGATGTTCGGACCGTCGCCTTATGCCGGCGTGACCGACATCCCCGCGTTCACCACCGAGGCGCTCGCCGCGTCGAAGGCCGGAAGTCCTTCCAAGCTGCAGTGGCTGCTGTTCGAGGGCCCCGGAGGGCCCGACCGCGCCGCGCTGGAAGAGAAGCTGTTGCTGTCGGGACCGGAGGCCGCGCGCGACGTGCTGCTGAAGGCCGCCGCGCGCAACGGTAAGCTCGAGCTCTCCGCGGAGAAGCTCGATGCGGTGCTGACCAAGATGGCCGGCGGCAACGAGAAGCAGAAGGCGGTCATCGCCCGTCTCCCCGAGGAGGCCGCCGAGGCGCTGTTCCGATCGGGCTCGAAAAAAGCGATCGAGATCCTCGCCGACAACAAGCCGGATGAGTCCTCGTGGCAGCCGTACGGGCTGAGCGACGAGGCGTTCGTGCGCATCTACGAGGCGCTCGCGCCGCTCCAGGAGCCCGGCAAGCCGCGCAGCAAGGCCTTCGCGCTGGCGCTCGAGGTGCGCGCCGAGTCGCTGCTGACCAGCGGCCACAGCGGCTTCAAGTCGTTCCTCGCGAAACACCCGCTGGTGACGCCGAAAAATCCGGATACCTGGGTGACCGCCAAGCTCGCCGCGCTGAAAAAGAACGGCGCCGGCAAGACCGATCTCACGATGTATCTCGCCCAGCTCACCGACATGAAGACGGTGGGCGACGTGCAGAAGAAGCTCCTGGTCGCGGACAGCGCGTCGACGCTCGAGCTGCTCAACAGCACGGTCGCGATCCACGGCAGGATCCACCTCCCCGGCAGCGAGCTGGCCAAGCTGATGAAGGCGTTGCCGGCCAAGTCGGAGACGCGCCAGCACCTCCTCGACGCGATGCCCGCCGAGCTGCTGAAGACCGCCGAGCCGGAGATGCTCGCGATGCTCCAGGCGAAGCACAAGGGTACCTACGACTATCAGATGAACATCTATGGCGGCGAGGAGTGGTGGAAGATCGTCGACGCGCAGATGGGCGCGACCAAGGGCAAGATCAACGACGTGGTGAAGACGACGATGGAGATCGGCAGCAGCTATCTCATCGACCAGCCCGAGTTCCGCGCCCTCCTCCCCAAGCTCGACGGCCTCTACGACGTCGGCAAGAAGGCCAAGTCGTTCGCCGAGGCCGCGACCAAGCAGATGGAGAAGGGCGGCGGGGCCAAGCTCGGCTGGATGATCCTCGGCCCGGAGCGGGAGACGCTGCGCATGCCTGCGCTGATGGCCATCCTGAAGAGCGAGGATTATCAGGCGCGCCAGATACTATCGAGCGTGGCCGACCCACCGGGGACCTTCCCGGCGAGCGCCGACGAGATCCGCGCGCTGATCGCCACCCTCAGCACGGCGAAGGAGTCCGGGTCTCTCGACCAGCTCTTCTCCGCGGCGGGCCGTACTATCCTGAGCACAGCCGACGCCAAGACCCTCGCGCTGATCGAGAAACACGTCGCCGGAAAAGAGGACGTGATGAGCACGTTCGGCCTCTACGGCGAGAGCGTGATCTCTCTGATCCAGGAGCTGGAAGGAAAGAACGACGAGGTCCGGGAGTTCGTGCTGCGCGAGGGCGCCGGCTCACTCATCAAGAGTGATGACGAGAGCTTCCTCTCCTATCTGACGACCAAGCACCTCGACTACACGACGCTTGGAAAAGACGCGGCCTGGGCAGCGCAGACCATCAAGGAGTCGTGCGACAACCAGCAGTACTACTGGACCAGCTCGTACTACAAAGATCAGCCCGAGTATCAGAAGCTCCCCGCCGGAGCGGCGTTCCTGATGAAGAAGGGCGATACCTACGACCCGGACGTGCTGGGTGAGATCGCGAAGAACGTGAACACCTGGGGCTGGCAGAAGGCGACGTTCGACAAGTTCCTGAAGATCAACGACGACCTGCCGGCGGAGTGGAAGACCAAGCTGAAGGCCGGGTTCAAGGCGAGCTGAGCGCCAGCGCCTGGTTTATAACTCGCGCTGCGCCTCGACGAAATAATCGCAAATGGCAGAAGCTCACTTCGCGGTGCTCGTGCGGAGTACCCCGCGCGTCCGCGCGCGCTGTGGCTGTCAGCGTCCGCGCTGACTGGTGCCACTCGGGAGAGGTGCCCAAGTCACCGATGAGTACAGAGAACCAGATGCCCTAAAAGCGTAGGTGAACAGCACTGGGACTATGGCCGTCGGATAGTACCGACCATGATGCCGCTCCGCCGCGCGCGCATCGGCGGGATCTTCGACACGCCCCGCAGCGCCCCCGCGAACAGCGGGCCGAAGTGCATCCCGAAGCCCTCGATCGTCTGCTCGAGCACCTTGTCCGGCTCGAGGCCCGGGATCACGTCGATGCCGAAGTCGCGCTGCGCCGTCTCGAACGGTGGCAGCACGCTCCACAGAATCGGCGCGCCCACCTGGTTCGACGCGGAGAACGAGCGGTGCAGATCGCGCTGGCCGATCACGTCGAACATCATGATCGCGCCCTCGAGGCGGCTGCGCAGCGAGCCGAACAGCGCGTCGATCTCGGCGCGCGGGAGATAGAACAGCAACCCCTCGGCGATGAGTATGAGATTGGGGACCTGATCGACGATGTCGATCCACGCGGTGTCGAGCACCGACGCCTCGATCGAAGCCGTGTCGTCGCCGAGCTCTTTTCGCGCCTCCATCACCGCCGGCAGATCGAGCGCGATCCACGGGCTGTGGCCGAGGCGATCAGCGCGGGTCGAGAAGCCGCAGCCCAGCTCGACGACGGTGGTCTTCTCCGGCATCACCGAGAGGAGGCCGCCGACCAAAAGATCCATCTGGTGCGCGCGGATCGCGGTCTTCGACTGCGAAAACGGCGTGTACCACTTGTCGAGCTCCTTGGGCCACGGGAGCTTCTGACTCCATTCGACCGCCCACGGATCGTTGAACAGCCGCTGTGGCTTCTTGCTCTCGTCGGCGCGCGCACGCAGCGTCAGCACGGCGGTCTTCGACACTGCGCTCAACGCACTCATCGGGACTCCAGTCGGACCATGATCGGCGCGCTCGGGCCCATCGTGACGCGCGGGTTGAGGCGCACGTTCTGACCGGGCGAGAGCCGGATGCGAAAGCGCTGGGCGATCGCCGCGAGCAACAAGACCGCCTCCATCATCGCAAAGCGCGATCCAATGCACGCCCGCGGGCCCGCGCCGAACGGCAGGAACGCTTGTGGATGGTTGTACTCACCCGAGCTCGGCAAGAAGCGATCGGGCCGGAACTCCGAAGGCCGAGGAAACCAGCGCGGATCGTGGTGCATGAAATAAATCCAGAGCAGGACTTCGGCGCCCGCATCGACTTGATAGCCGCCGATCTCGGTGGCCTCCTTCGCGACGCGCGGCAGGAGGTAGAGCGGCGGGAAGATGCGCATCGCCTCCTGCACCACGTTCTTCGTGTACACCAGCGACTCGATGTCGGCGTAGGACGGCGCGCGCTTGCCGAGCACGCGATCCAGCTCCTCGTGCAGCTTCGCCTCCTCGGCCGCCCCGCTCGACAGCAAGAAGAACGTCCAGGTCATCGCCAGCGCCGTGGTCTCGTGGCCCGCGAGGAACAGCGTCACCAGCTCGTCGCGCAGCT
>Ga0105047_10010698_pt1 | contig 14977 bp, 10 predicted proteins | sample MAT04_FD_78384 | JGI IMG/M metagenome (GOLD analysis project Ga0105047, IMG submission 78384) | Freshwater microbial communities from Lake Fryxell liftoff mats and glacier meltwater in Antarctica - MAT-04 (megahit assembly) | ecosystem: Environmental > Aquatic > Freshwater > Ice > Liftoff... | reverse complement strand
CACGAAGAACGCACCGCGATCCTCGGCCGGCGCCAGTTCCGAGGGCACCACCTTCACCAGCCCGAGGATTGCCACGACACACAAGCTCATGGCCACGGCAATCCATAACCAGGCGCGTGAAGTACGGACGGCGACAAGGCCAGCCAGGCGCTTGCGATAGGCGTTGCTGACGCGATCCAGCTGCCGGTTGAACCAGCGGTTCACCGCAGTGGATTTTTCTTCACTGTGCGGACGCACCAGCTTGGACGCCATCATCGGGGTCAAGGTAAGGGCCACGAACGCCGAGATCGCCACCGCGCCCGCCAGCGCCACCGACAGTTCCCGGAACAGGCGACCGCTGTTGCCTTCCATGAAGCCTACCGGCAGGAACACCGCCACCAACACTGTAGTGGTGGCGATCACCGCGAAAGCGACCTGTTTGGTGCCGCGCACCGCGGCGACCAGCCTTGGCTCGCCCAGATCGGCGCGGCGCTGGATGTTTTCCAGCACCACGATGGCATCGTCGACCACCAGGCCGATCGACAGCACCAGCGCCAGCAAGGTGAGCAGGTTGATCGAGTAGCCGAACAGATACAGCGGCATGAATGCCGCGATCAGGCAGACCGGCACGGTTACCGCCGGGATCATCGCGGCGCGAAAACTGCCCAGGAACAGCCAGATCACCAGCAGCACCAGCGCGATCGCCTCGGCCAGCGTCATGTACACCCGATCGATCGCGGCATCGATGAAGACCGTGGAATCGAAGGCCACGAAAATATCAGTGCCTTCGGGCAGCGATTTCTGGATCTCCTCCGCGGCCCCGCGCGCCGCGGCGGTCACGTCCAGCGCGTTGGCGGTGGAGGTCTTGATGATGCCCAGGCCGATGTTGGGCTGTCCGTTGCTCTTGTAATAGGCGCGACGCTCGGCCGACGCCAGCTCTACTTCGGCGACATCGCCCAACCTCACCACGTAGCCGTCCTCGCCTTCCTTGATGGGCATCTGGGCGAAATCCTCCGGGCTTTCATAGCCCCGCGCCACGCGCAAGGTGAAATCACGCGCTTCGGATTCGATCCGGCCGGCGGGCAATTCCACGTTCTCTGCGCGCAGCGCGTTCTCGATGTCGAGCGCGGTGATGCCACGTGCGGCCATCGACGCGCTGTCCAGCCAGATGCGTATCGCATAGCGCTGCTGGCCACCTATCTGCACGCGGGCCACGCCGTCCAGGCTGGCGAGCCGATCGACCACGTAGCGGTCTGCGTAGTCGGACAACTGCAAGGTATCCATCTTGGTCGAACTCATGTTCAACCACAGGATGGTGTCGGAATCGCTGTCTGCCTTTTCGACCTCCGGTGGGTCAGCCTCCTCGGGCATACGATCGGCCACGCCGCTGATGGCATCACGCACGTCATTGGCTGCGGCCTCGATATCGCGTTCGGCAGTGAACTCCAGGGTCACCGAAGATCGCCCATTGACGCTGCGCGACTGCAGGGTCTCGACGCCCTCGATGCCGGACAGCGCATCTTCCAGCACCTGGGTGACGCGGGTTTCGACCACCGCCGCCGAGGCCCCGAGGTAGGACACGTCAACCGACACGATGGGCGGATCGATCGCAGGCAACTCGCGCAGCGTCAGGCGCGAAAAGGCCATCACGCCCAAGACCATCAGCAACAGGCTGATCACGGTGGCGAACACCGGGCGGCGGATCGAGAGGTCGGAGATATTCATCGCGTAGTCTGCAGCGCGGCGTCGGCGGGTGCGACTGCAGCGGGTGCTGTTTCAGCGGGTGGTGTTTCTGCAGGCTGTGTACGCAGTTCTGCTGACCCTGCGCCAACCCCACCAGCCGCAGGAGTGCTCGAAGGTGATGTGTTGACTGTTTGCGGACTGGCCTGGACCTTCTGTCCCGGCCTCAGCTTGCCGGTGCCATCCACCACCACCTGGTCACCGGTCTTCAAACCGCTCAGGATTTCCGCCTTGCCGTCGCGGCGGCCCCCAATCTGCACAACGGCGCGCTCGACAACGGCATCGTCGCCGACCCGGAATACGTAAGAGCTGCTGCCAACCTGCACCACCGCGATTTCCGGCAGCACCAGGGCCTGGCGTTGCGGCCGGGTCAGCGTGACTTCAAGCAGCATGCCCGGGCGCAGCGCTTGGTCCGGGTTGGGAAAATCACCGCGCACCGTGACCGCGCGAGTGACTGGATCGATGCGCGCATCGACGATGCTGACCTCGCCTTCGAAGGTGCGGCCCGGGTAGGAAGCGCTGCGCGCGCTCAATGCCTGGCCTGCGGCAACATTGGCCAACTGCGATTCGGGCACCGGGAAATCCACGTACACGCGCGAGATATCGTCGAGCGTGGCGATGACCGTAGTGGGCGTGATCAATGCGCCGGGACTGACCTGGCGAATGCCCAGCACGCCGTCGAATGGCGCGCGCACGTTGCGGTCGCCGATGTCGGAACGGGCCTGGCGTACGCGTGCCTCGGCGGAATTGCGCAGGGCGCGCTGCGTGTCCAGCGAAGCGCGCGCGATCAACTGCTTCTCGGCGAGCTCGGCCTGACGGCGATACAGCTGGTCGGCTTCCAGGAATTCGGCCTGCGCAGACACCAGCGCCGCCTGTTGCGAATCACCGCGCAAGGTGATCAACGCGGTACCGGCCTGCACCTCATCGCCACTATCGAAATGCACGTCCTGCACGACCTCGCTCACCTTGGAGGTGAGCGTTACCGATTCGCGCGCCTTGGCCGTACCAATGGCCTGCAAAGTGTCGCTCCATGCCGAGGGCTGGAGCACGGTAGTGGTCACGGGAATGGGCTTGCTTGCAGGCGCTTGGCGTGCGGTTGCCTGCTCCTTGCCGCAGGACGCCAGCAGGGGAATTGCCAGCAACGCCAGCAACGCGCGAGCGCGCAATTGAATCGACATGCACAATCCCGTAACAGTGGTTACCGCCCAGTTTAACGAGCTGGCGTTAATCCATGCGTAGCGCCGGGGGCACACAGATGCATGACTAAAGACCCTTGCAAGGCTGGGCCAATAGACTCGCTCTATAGCTGTGCAGCCGGTAGTCCGAAGTGCTCCAGGACGATGGCGGCCAGTGTTTCTGGAGTGCCACTTGCGGCGTCGAGCACGATCTCCGCATGTTCGGGTGGCTCATACGGCGAATCGATGCCGGTGAAGTTGGGGATCAACCCCGCACGGGCCTTGCGATACAGCCCCTTGACGTCGCGCGACTCGGCCAAGGCCAGTGGCACATCGACGAATACCTCCAGGAATTCACCGTCGGCAAACAGTTCGCGCGCCATGCGCCGTTCCGCACGAAATGGCGAAATGAAGCTGACCAGGACGATCAGCCCGGCTTCGGCCATCAGCCGCGCAACCTCGGCCACGCGCCGCACATTCTCCACGCGGTCTTCATCGGTGAAGCCGAGATCGCGGTTCAGCCCATGGCGCACGTTGTCGCCGTCGAGGATGAAAGTGTGGTGCCCCAGCGCATGCAGGCGCTTGTCCACGAGATTGGCCACGGTCGACTTGCCCGCGCCCGACAGGCCGGTAAACCACAGCACGCGCGGCTGCTGGCCCTTGATCCGGGCGCGCGCGTGCTTGTCCACTTCCAGGTGCTGCCAGTGCACGTTGCCCGCGCGGCGCAATGCAAAGTCAAGCGTACCGGCGGCGACGGTGTCGTTGCTGTGGCGGTCGATCAGGATGAAGCCGCCGAGCGTGCGGTTCTGCGCATAGGGCATGAACGCAACCGGCTCTTCCAGGCTCAGGTTGACATAGGCGACTTCGTTCAACTCCAGGCGCTTGGCGGCCAGGTGTTCCTGGGTGTTGACGTCGACGCGGTGCTTGATCTCACTCACCGTCGCCGACACCGTGCGCGTGCCGATCTGCAACCAGTACGGCCGGCCCGGCAACAGCGCGGCGTCGTCCATCCACAGCAGGTGCGCAGCAAACTGGTCGGAGACTTCGGGCGGATCGTCTGCTGCCGCGATGACATCACCGCGGCTGATGTCGATTTCATCCTCCAGCGTCACCGTCACCGGCTGCCCCGCATGTGCACTGGAAACTTCACCGTCGGCACCAAGCACCTGCGCGATACGCGAGCGGCGGCCGGACGGCAACGCCACCACCGCATCGCCACGCGTCACCGCACCAGCCGCCAGTGTGCCAACGAAACCGCGAAAGTTCTGGTGCGGGCGGCTGACCCACTGCACCGGCAGACGCATGCCTGTACCCAGCGCAGGTGCTTCGATCTGCACGTTTTCCAGATGCTCCAGCAAGCTTGGACCCGCATACCAGGGCATCGCCGCTGAACGCTGCGACAGGTTGTCGCCGTTCAATGCCGACAGTGGAATGCAGGTCACCTGGGCAATGCCCAACTGCAGCGCCAGGGTGCGATAGCCTGCGACGATGTCGTCGAATACCGCCTGGCTGTAATCCACCAGGTCCATCTTGTTGACTGCCAGCACCACCTGGCCGATGCCCAGCAACGACACGATATAGCTGTGCCGCCGGGTCTGCGTCAGCAGGCCCTTGCGCGCATCCACCAGGACTACGGCAAGGTCAGTGTTGGAGGCACCGGTCGCCATGTTGCGCGTGTACTGCTCGTGCCCGGGGCAATCGGCGACGATGAACTTGCGTTGCTCGGTATCGAAATACCGATACGCCACGTCGATGGTGATGCCCTGTTCGCGCTCGGCCGTCAGTCCGTCCAGCAGCAACGCATAGTCGATTTCGCCACCGCGGGTGCCGTGGCGTTTGCTGTCCGAAGCCAGCGTCGCCAATTGATCATCGAACAAGCGCTTGCTGTCGTACAACAGCCGCCCGATCAGGGTGCTCTTGCCATCGTCCACGCTGCCACAGGTAATGAAGCGCAACAGCGGCTTTTCCTCGTGCCGCTTGAGATAGCTGGAAATGTCAGACATGCGCGTGCCCGTGCAGGAGCGGATCAGGCCCGCGACCGGCCTCCACCGGTAATGTTTCGTCGCGGGCATGGCCCGCTCCTACGGATATGTGCATCATCAGAAATACCCCTCCAGCTTCTTCTTCTCCATCGACGCCGTCGGATCCTGGTCGATCACCCGGCCTTGTCGTTCGGACGTGGTGGCCACCAGCATTTCCTCGATGATCGCCTCCAGCGTGTCGGCTTCGGATTCGATCGCGCCGGTCAGCGGATAGCAGCCCAGCGTGCGGAAGCGCACCTTTCGCAGTTGCGGAGTTTCCCCTTCGCGCAGCGGCAGGCGCTCGTCGTCGACCATGATCAGTGCGCCGTCGCGTTCCACCACGGGACGTTCGGCGGCGAAATACAGCGGTACCACGGGGATATTCTCGCGATAGATGTACAACCAGATATCCAGCTCGGTCCAGTTGGACAGCGGAAACACGCGCACGCTTTCGCCACTGTTGATACGCGCGTTGTACAGATTCCAAAGCTCCGGGCGTTGGCGCTTGGGGTCCCAGCGGTGGCGGTCATTGCGAAACGAAAATACGCGTTCCTTGGCCCGCGATTTTTCCTCGTCCCGTCGCGCGCCGCCGACCGCAGCATCGAACTGATGCTGGTCCAGCGCCTGCTTCAGGCTCTGGGTCTTCATCACATCGGTGTGCACGGTGGCGCCATGGGTGAAGGGGCCGATGCCCTGCGCAATCCCGTCGGGATTGATGTGCACGTGCAGCTCCACGCCGGTTTCGGCGGCGCGGCGGTCGCGGAAGGCGATCATCTCGCGGAATTTCCAGCGCGTGTCCACGTGCAACAACGGGATCGGCGGCTTCGCCGGAGCGAACGCCTTGAGCAGCAGGTGCAGCAGCACCGAGCTGTCCTTGCCCACCGAATACATCATCACCGGGTTGCGGAAAGCGGCGGCGACCTCACGCAGGATATGGATGCTCTCGGCCTGCAGCTGGTCGAGGTGGGACATGCGCGCGGTGGAAAATGACAACGGCTGGCCTGCGGGTTTAGTCAGTGGCGGCATGGTATCGCGAAGCTCCGGTTTGTTCTTTTCAGGCGCTGGCATGGTGCAGCCATAACGTACGCACGCTCAGCACGATCACCAGCGAACCGACCAGCAGCAGCAGCGGTCGCGGGCTGACATATTTCACCAGCCACGCCCCCAGCGGCGCCGCCAGCACGCCGCCGATCGCGAGCCCGGCAATGATCCCCCAATGCGACAGGCCAAGCGTCATCAGGAACACCAGCGATGCAGTAAGCGTGACGAAGAATTCGACTGCGTTGACCGTACCCACCGTCAGCCGCAAGTCGTTGCCGCGTGCCAGCAGGTTGCTGGCCACGATCGGTCCCCAGCCACCGCCGCCGATGGCGTCGATCAGGGCGCCGAAGAAACCCAGTGGGCGCAGATGCGAGGCGACCTTGCGCGGGCGATACGCGCAGAACGCCTTGCTCAATATCAGCACGCCCATCAACAGCAGATAACCGGCGATCCAGGGTTTCAACACATCGCCGGGCAGGCTCGCCAGCAGGTAGGCGCCGGCCGCGGCGCCGATGACCCCCGGCAGCAGCAGGCGCTTGAACAGCACGCGGTCGATGTTGCCGAAGGCGTGATGCGAGGTCGCCGAGGCTCCGGTGGTGAAGCATTCGGCCGCATGCACGGTGGCACTGCTGATCGCCGGCGGCACCCCCATGCCCAGCAGCAGGGTGGAAGCGGTGATGCCGAAAGCCATGCCGAGGGCGCCGTCGACGAGCTGCGCGGCAAAGCCTATGGCGATGAACAGCAGCAGGTCGGGGGGGATTTCCATCGAGGGCCAGCGTGCGGGAACCCGTGCAGTATCCAAAGTGCGGGCGCCGTCGCGAAATGCGCACAGTGCATAAGCGCATAACCAGTCGTTGTTTCCGTCCGCAGACCTGCATAACTAGTGTTGGCCCATCGGCGCATCCGCGCTGCCTGCCCGGTTGCCATGTCCGCCTCCGCCCTGCCCCTGTCGCCCGTGCCGTTGTCCGCTGACCAGGCGGACCTGCTCAAGCGCCTGACCCAGGATCTCGATACACAGCGCCTGTGGTGGCTTTCGGGCTACGCCGCGGGCCTGGCCAATGCACAAGCCGGCGCTTTGGCCGCCGACGCAACCCTGCCTGCGACGGCGCAGCGACCTTCGCCGCGGATGACCATCGTCTACGGCAGCCAGACCGGCAACGCACGACGCGAGGCTGAAAAACTGGCTGCCGAGGCCGAGGGCGCGGGTCTGGGCGTGCGTCTGTTGCGGGCCGACGCCTACCCGCAGCGTGAGCTGTCCAGCGAGCGCCTGCTGTATGTGGTCATCAGTACCCAGGGCGAGGGCGACCCGCCGGATGACGCCATCGGCCTGGTGGAATTCATCAGCGGCAAGCGCGCGCCGAAATTGCCCGAACTCAAGTACGCGGTGCTGGGGCTGGGCGACTCCAGCTATGCCGATTTCTGTGGCATCGGTCGGCGCCTCGACGCGCGCCTGGCCGAACTCGGTGCCAGCCGACTGTTCGCAGCGGGCGAAGCAGACCTGGATATCGACACCGTCGCCGCGCCGTGGCGCGTGCAGGCGCTCGATCAGGCACGCTCGCAGCTCAAGACCGTGCACGCCGTGTCGGCGACCATCACTGCGCTGCGCCCGCATGCCACTTTGGCATACTCGCCTGACAAGCCTTTTGGGGCCGAAGTGCTGCTCAACCAGCGCATCACCGGCCGCCAGTTCAAGGGCGTGGGCTACCTGCAGCATGGTGGCGTGGGCCGCGACGTACGCCACCTGGAGCTTTCGCTGGCCGGTTCGCAGCTGCACTACGAGCCCGGCGACGCGCTCGGCGTGCGACCGCGCAATTCCAGCGCCCTGGTCGATGCGGTGCTGCAGATCCAGCGACTGGACGGCGATACGCCGATCACTGTCGACGACGAAACCCTGCCGCTGCGCGAGTGGCTGGCGACACGCCGTGAACTCACCCGGCTGAGCAGGCCAGTGCTGTCTGCTCATGCCGCACGCCGCAGCGACGACGACATGTTGGCCGGCGTGCTCGAGCCTGGCCGCAATGTCGAACTCTCCGCATTGCTGGGCAGCCATCAGTTGATCGACATGCTGCGGCGCTGGCCGGCTACTTGGGACGCACACTCGCTGGTGCACACGTTGCGGCCGTTGGCGCCGCGCCTGTATTCGATTGCGTCCAGCCGCAAGCGTGTGGGCGAAGAAGCGCATCTGACCGTGGATGTGCTCGACTACAACGCATTCGGCCATGCACATGTCGGAGCGGCAAGCGGCTTCCTTGCCTCGCTGGAAGAGGGCGGGCAGGCGCCCATCTACGTCGAACCCAACGAGCGATTTCGCGTGCCCGCTGAAGCTTCGCGCGACGTCATCATGGTTGGCCCCGGTACCGGCGTGGCCCCGTTCCGCGGCTTCGTGCAGGAACGTGCGGAAACCGGGGCCAGCGGCCGCAACTGGCTGTTGTTCGGCGCGCGCCATTTCGATACCGATTTCCTCTACCAGTCCGAATGGCAGGACGCGCTGCGCCGCGGAGAGCTGCATCGGCTGGACGTTGCCTTCTCGCGCGACCAGCTGGAAAAAGTCTACGTGCAGCAACGGCTCCGCGAACACGGCCGCGAGGTCTACGCCTGGCTGCAGGGCGGCGCGCATTTCTATGTGTGCGGTGCCATCGGCATGGGCAAGGACGTGCACGCCGCGCTCCTGCACATCGTTGCCGACCAAGCCGGCGTCGATGCCGAAGCGGCAGGCGAATACCTCACCCAGCTGCAGGCGGAAGGGCGTTACAACCGTGATGTGTACTGAGAGTCTTTGTATGCAGGAGCTGCGTCAGCTGCAAGCGTGGAGCTGCTGATCGCTGGGATTTCCTCGGCAAGCCGTCCAGCCGGTCGCAGCTGACGCAGCTCCTACGAAACAAGTCGCGCTGCTTCTCCAATAGAACGAATCGCCTGGTGTCCATATCATGACCATCCATTCCGTAGAAACCATCAAGTCCGACAGCAAGCGCCTGCGTGGCGAGCTGCTCGACAGCCTGGCCGATCCGCTGACCGGTGCGCTGCGCGAGGACGACACCACGCTGATCAAGTACCACGGCAGCTATCAGCAGGACGACCGCGACCTGCGTGATGAGCGCCGCCGGCAAAAACTCGAGCCGGCTTACCAGTTCATGATCCGCACGCGTACGCCCGGTGGTGTGGTCACGCCGCAACAATGGCTGCAACTGGACAGCATCGCCACGCGCCATGCCAACCACTCGCTGCGCATCACCACACGCCAGGCATTCCAGTTCCACGGAGTGATCAAGCGCGAGCTCAAGGCGACGATGCAGGAGATCAACGCCACCCTGATCGACACGCTGGCCGCGTGCGGCGACGTCAACCGCAACGTGATGGTCGCCGCCAATCCGCTGCAGTCGCAGCTGCACGCGCAGGTGCAGGAATGGGCGGCAAAGCTGTCGAAGCATTTCCTGCCCAATTCGCGCGCCTATTACGAGATCTGGCTGGACGAGCAACAGGTAGCGGGCAGCGGCGAAGAATCCGAACCGATCTACGGCAGCACTTACCTGCCGCGCAAGTTCAAGATCGCCTTCGCGGTTCCGCCGATCAACGATGTCGACGTATTCGCCAACGACCTCGGCTTCAGCGCCATCGTTGAAGACGGTGTCCTGGCCGGCTTCAACGTCAGCATCGGTGGTGGCATGGGCGCAACCCATGGTGATGCAGAGACCTGGCCGCGGCTGGCTAACATCATTGGCTTCGTGACGCCCGAACAGGTGATCGAGTTCGCCACCGCAGTGGTCACCACGCAACGCGATTTTGGCAACCGCGAGGTGCGCAAGCGCGCGCGCTTCAAGTACACCATCGATGACCATGGGCTGGATTTCGTGGTTCACCAGATTGAAAGCCGTGCCGGATTTTCTCTCCCCCCGGCACGTGCTTTCGTTTTCGAACACAGCGGCGACCGCTTCGGCTGGGTGCAGGGCGAAGACCAGCGCTGGCATCTGACGTTGCAGCTGCCGGCAGGACGCGTCGCCGACCGTGGCGCCGACCGCCATCTCACCGGCTTGCGCGAGATCGCGAAGGTGCACCAGGGCGAGTTCCGGATGACGCCCAACCAGAACCTGGTGATCGCAGGCGTGCCCGCCGAAGCCCGCACCGCGATCGACGCGCTGGTGAGTGCGCATGGACTGGATCGTGGGGCCTGCATGGGCAGCGCCCTGGCGCGCGCGGCAATCGCTTGTGTGGCCTTGCCCACCTGCGGCCTGGCCATGGCCGAAGCCGAACGCTACCTGCCCGATTTCAGTGCGCGCTTGGAACCGCTGCTTGAGAAGCACGGATTGCGCGACGCCCCCATCCTGCTGCGCATTTCCGGCTGCCCCAATGGCTGCTCGCGTCCATACCTTGGCGAGATCGCCCTGGTCGGCAAGGCGCCCGGGCGCTACAACCTGATGCTCGGCGCCGACCATCGTGGTCAACGGCTCAACACCCTATACCGCGAAAACATCGCCGAGGCGGAGATCCTCGAAGTGCTCGATGACTTGTTCGCACGCTACGCCGGCGAGCGCGGCCACGACGAAGCCTTCGGCGATTTCCTGCATCGCAGCGGCCTGGTCGAACTGCCCGCGTATCCCACGCACACGCATATCCCCATCGCACTACACACAGCGGAACTGCCAGCATGAGCGCCATCGCTTCGCGCCAGAACGACACCAGCGAAGAGCTGGACCAGCAGGACCTTGCCGAACTCAACCGCTGGCTGGAAGGACGCAGTGCCGAGCAACGCGTGGAATGGGCGCTGGCCAGCGGCCACGAAAGCTTCGCGCTGTCCTCGAGTTTCGGCGCGCAGTCAGCCGTGGCCCTGCACCTGCTGACCCGTCAGAAACCCGACATCCCCGTGATCCTGGTCGACACCGGTTATCTGTTCCCCGAAACCTACCGCTTCGCCGACGAACTCACGGAGCGCCTCAAGTTGGACCTGAGGGTTTACCGGCCGCTGGTGAGCCGCGCGTGGATGGAGGCGCGCCATGGCCGGTTGTGGGAACAGGGCGTGGTCGGCATCGACCAGTACAACAACCTGCGCAAGGTCGAACCGATGCGCCGCGCACTGGATGAGCTCGGCGTGCGCACGTGGTTCACGGGCCTGCGACGCGTGCAGGCCACCAGCCGCCGCAACACGCCCATCGTCGAACTGCGCAACGGCCGCACCAAGATCAGTCCGCTGGCCGACTGGAGCGATCGCGAAGTCTGGGTGTACCTGAAGCAGCACGACCTGCCCTATCACCCGCTATGGGACGAAGGCTATGTGTCGATCGGCGACTTCCACACCACGTCCCGATGGGAGCCCGGCATGAGCGCAGAAGACACGCGCTTCTTCGGTCTCAAGCGCGAGTGCGGGATACACGGCGAGATTTGACTAATGCAGGGCGGATCTTGACCCGCCATCGCCATGCCAATGTCTCGGATCGCATCGCCGCATGGATAACCGCTCTATTGCCGCACCAACTCCACAGTGGCCACCAGCGGGTCGGCACCCGCAGTCGGCGTGCCGGCCGGCACCAGTGTTACCGTCAGGCCGTTGGCACCTGCCGCGCCACTGCGCCGCAGCGCGTGCAGGCGGTCGGTCACGTCGAAGCTGTAGAAGTTCTCGCCCAGCGCCATGTCATGCGCGCCGCCACCGTGGTCGTGGAATTCGGCATCGAAGAAGTTGATGTTGCCCACGTAGGCCGCCTTGTCCAGCTTGCCGCTGCCTTTGCCCGGCCGCAGGTACACATGGAACAGCACCTCCGGCTGCTTCCACGTGTGCAGTTTGCTCAGCACCAGGTACACGCGCTTTTGCGGTTGCGCTGGATCGAGTCCCAGCACCTGCGTCGACTTGATGCCGGGTAGTGGCAGCAGCGGCACGTCCACCGCTCGCGCCGACAACTGCGCTGCACTGGATGACCTGGCCACCGTCTGCGCATCGCGTACGGCTGCAGCGGAAGTCGTCGCCATCAGGCTATTGGCAGGCGGTAGTAGTGGCGGTGGCACCTCCGTTGGCGGTGGCACGTCCGTTGGCGGTGGTTCCTCGGTTGGTGGCGGTGGCGGTGGCGGTGGCGGCGGTGGTGGTGGCGGCGGAGGCGGCGTTGGACGGGCGATGAAAGCGTCGTAGTTGTAGCCAAGCGTGAGTACGCTGAAGAAGTCACTCAGCTTGCGACGCACGCGCACGCCATTGGCATCGGAGAACACAAAGAATGTCTGGCCCCAGGTCGTGCCGCTGGGATTCCTGCCGCCATTCCTGTTCCAGCTGGCCCACATGCGGTCAATGTTGCTGTGGTGCACCCAGAACAACGGGTCGCCTCCTGCATACGGCACCGAGCCCATGCCGCGGCTGGTGCCCAGCAGCACGTGGATGCGCCCATGGATGCCCGAATCCAGACCACGGCAGAAGCCCTGCACGCTACCGGCCGAGCTGTACGTCTGCCTCAGCATGATGTCGTCGATGTTCATCACATCGGTGGGCTGGTTCTTGTGGATCGGCTCGCCACCGTTGGCCAGTGCGTTACGGTTTGCGCTGTACAGGCAGTCGAACACCGGATCGGCAGGCAGGCGGAACTGCACCGGCACCACGCCACGCTTGGCCGGGTCCGGCGAGGTGTAATCCCAATAAGGCAGGGTGAAATCCGCACGTCCGCTGACCTGGCGCACGATGCGCTCGAAGTAGTACACGAACATGCGATGCCACGGCAGGAAATGATTGGGATCCTGCCCTGCATGCGACTGGCAGGTGTTCCAGGTTTCCTGGGCCAAGGTGCGCAAGGGTGAGGCGGTGGTGCCGAAGATGCGGGTCAACTCGTTGTTCTTGTTGGTGGTGCCGGTGACGAAGTGCGTGTACCACTGCCACATCCAGCTCATCGGGTTTTCAGGCCCCATCCCCTGCATCGTACGCACCGCCCCCGCGTAGACCGCAAGCATGTCCAGTCCCTGCGGTGTCGACAGGTCGTAACGCAACATCAGTGTGTTTGCGAACGCATCGCGTGGCATCGCCATCGCGACTGGAACCGCGACCGCGGTCTTCAACAAGTTGCGTCTGGAAATTGAAATCATGAGTCGTGTCCGGCAGGGCAACGACCGGATGCCGGTGCATTGCAAGTGTTGTGATCTACAGGGCGTGTGCCAGCTCCGTATGCTGTTACCTACATGATGAAGAGAACGCGTGGTTTGCCAGCATCCGGACAACCGCTAAGAAGACTGAAAACAAGCGGTTATTTCACTTTCTCTGCATCAGCCGTGAGGTTCGAAATGAGTGCCATCACAGTGCGCGATGAAGACAACGTGCAGTAGACGCACGTGCGCTTGTGCGGGTAGGCGAACAATCACGACCACCTGGGGTCGATGGTTCAAAATAGCCATCTGTCCTGTTCCGGAATCCGCTCCACGGTGAAACGCGAACGCCTGCTGCCGCTGATCGTTGCGACTGCATTGTTCATCGAGAACATGGATTCCACCGCCATCACCACTTCGCTCCCGGCCATCGCCGCGGATCTCGCCGTGGAGCCGGTGGCGCTGAAGCTGGCGCTGACCACCTACATGCTGGCGCTGGCGGTGTTCATTCCGATCAGTGGCTGGGTGGCAGACCGCTACGGCGCGCGTCCCACATTCATGAGCGCCATTGGCGTATTCCTGCTGGGCTCGATTGGTTGCGCGGCCGCCGATTCACTGGGCGCGCTGGTGGCAGCGCGTTTCCTGCAGGGCATGGGTGGCGCGATGATGGTGCCGGTGGGGCGCCTGGTGTTGTTGCGCAGCGTGCCCAAGGCCGATCTGGTGCGCGCGCTGAGCTGGCTCACTATTCCTGCGCTGCTCGGCCCGATGCTCGGCCCGCCATTGGGCGGGTTGATCACCACTTACGGCAACTGGCGATGGATCTTCCTGATCAACCTGCCGATGGGCTTGCTCGGCATCTGGCTGGCGTGGCGTCACATCCCGCTGCTGCGGAGCGAAGTGCAGCCACTGGACTGGCGCGGATTTGCGCTGTCGGCCAGCGCCTTGGCGCTGTCGATATTCGGTTTCGCCAACATCGGAGGGCATCTGGTGAACATGCCGTTGGCACTGGGCTGCCTGCTGTCGGGCATCGCGCTGGCGCTGCTGTACGTCGTGCACTCGCGGCGTCACCGGCATCCGTTGATCGACCTGGGTTTGATGAAGTTGCCGACGTTTCGCATCGGCGTCCTCGGCGGTTCGCTGTTCCGCATCGGCATCGGTGCCACGCCATTCCTGTTGCCTTTGATGCTGCAGCTGGGCTTTGGTCTCAACCCGTTGCAGTCGGGCCTGATCACGTTCACTTCCGCGGCTGGCGCCATGTTCATGAAAACCATGGCCGCGCGCATCCTCAAGCGCTATGGCTTTCGCCCGGTGCTTATCACCAATGCAGTGATCGCCTCGCTGCTGCTGTGCGGCTTCGGCCTGTTTCGCGCCGATACGCCCTACCCGTTGATGGTCGGGGTGCTGCTGCTCAGCGGCTGCTTCCGGTCGCTCCAGTTCACCAGCCTGAATGCCATCGTCTACGCCGACGTGGACCAGGCGCGAATGGCCCAGGCCAGCAGCCTGGCGGCGATGGCGCAGCAGGTGTCACTGGCGGTGGGCATCACCATTGGCGGCTATGCGCTGACGGTGGCCAGCGTCGCCACCGGAGAGCCGATGGCCGCAGTCACCAATTTCGGGTTCGCGTTCCTCACGGTGGGACTGATCTCGGCCAGCTCGGTGTTGATGATGTGGCGTCTGGCACCGGATGCGGGCGCAGAGATGTCGGGCAAGGCCGAACCGGGCTACGAGGTCACCGACCCCAAGCCGGCACAGCGGCCGGGTACGTGAGGAAAACCGCCGGGTCTACAACAGCACCGTGCGCAGCACCCAGGCAATAGCCAGCAGCACGGCGAGGCTCGCCGCCCAGATCGCGGCCATCCACAGCAGACGCTTCCATAAGGGGCTGGGCGGTGCGTCGGCGGGTGGCGGGTTGACGTCGGGCCATCTGAGCTTGGAAAGCTTCATGAAGACGGGCTCATGCGATCGAATCCTTCAGCT
>Ga0105047_10010695_pt1 | contig 14978 bp, 13 predicted proteins | sample MAT04_FD_78384 | JGI IMG/M metagenome (GOLD analysis project Ga0105047, IMG submission 78384) | Freshwater microbial communities from Lake Fryxell liftoff mats and glacier meltwater in Antarctica - MAT-04 (megahit assembly) | ecosystem: Environmental > Aquatic > Freshwater > Ice > Liftoff... | reverse complement strand
CCGCCCACTGTCCGTGCAAGCTGGCTTTCACCGAGGCAAAAGCAGGAACAGGACCAGTGGCCTGGCGGGTCGGCTGCCACAGGCTGGCAATGACGAGCAGGAAAATCACCAGCGCCGCGAGTGGCAGCGCCCAGCGCAAAGCCATCCTGGACCGCCACTTCGGAAGAACCGTTGGAGACACTGACGGCTCGTCGCCGGCTGAAATTTCCGGCAACGGCAAATCCGTCCCGCGGAACTCCCAGGCCAGTCCCGCATGGACATCAAGGTAACCGAGGAAGAACAGGCGCGCTTCCCCGTCAGCCAGCAGGCACGCTTCAAGCTTCTCAATTTGTCCAGGTTCAAGCGTCCCTGAAACATAGGCTTCGATCAGATCCCTCAGTTCATCGGTTGCTTCGGTTTTCATACGGCTCCTCCTTCGGAAACCGTTTTCTGGATACATTCACGGAGACGCTCGCGGATGTGCCGCAGGATTTTATAGAGAGCGTTTGCTGTCCGGCCCGCAGTCGGGGCAGAGGCCTTGATGCTGCTTCCGCCATAGGATTCCTTGACCACATCGCGCTGGTGTGGGGTGAGCCTGTTCAAGCAATGTGCCAGCGCCTGCTGCCATTCGTCCATCAGTGTCGGATGCTCCGCCCGGGTGGAGATCAGCGACATCGTTACCTCCTCACTCAACACGGTGCGCCGCGTCTTTTCCCGTCGCCGGAAATTGCGGACATGGTTGTGAGCGATCGCGCAGGCCCAGCTTGCAAATTCGCCCTTCTCCGGATCGAACTTCGCCCGGTTCTGCCACAGAGTCAGACAAGTCTGCTGCAACAGGTCCTCCGCATCGGCACGACCTGGAACAAGCGTCATCAAAAACCGGAAAACACGCTGCTGGTTGGTCACCAGCAGAGCCACAAAGCGTTCATCGGGTTTTTCGTCAGGATTCAAGGGCAAGAGGAGTAGAACAGCAGCAGAAACTTAGTCCAGACACCTTGATTAGTTGTCTCGGTAAAAAAGTGGCCATTTTTCTTTTTCAATTTCAATCTCAATCCGCCCCACGTTTTCTGGAAATGATGCAGTGCATGCGTTCCAGACCGATGGGAGGATGTCCGCATTTGCCTTCCGGACAACTGGGTCTCAACGCGGCAAGCATATCCCAAGGGAAAAATTTATCGATGGAGGTGAGGCTTTGCTGGCCGAGGCGGCTTACGCTTCGATGCGTATTCCTGTTCTGAAAGATCCCGACTGGTGCTCAATGCGATACGCACCCGGATTTTCGCATTAGCGGCAACTTGGATCAAATCAACGGTTCCCTAGCTTTTCCCGTAGCGCTCACGGAACTGGCGTAGGAGATCGTCCACGCGGTCGGTGGAACTTGCGGCGTGGGATTCCTCGTCGGGCGTTTCCGCGACGATGGCAGGTTCGGGCGACGGCTGGAAAGCCTGAACAGGAATCTCGGGAGCGGGCGCTGCGGCCTGGAACACGGAAACATGTTCCTGAGCCTGCGGTGGAACTTCGGCAATAGGCTCGGCAGGCTGGAAATGTGGAGTCGCAGGAGGAAACGGCGCGTCCTCCGGGAAAGATGGCTGCAGGGCAGGCTCGGGAACCGCTTGAAAAGGGTTTTCGGCAGGCCGGGATGTGAATGCGGACTCGGGTGGAGAAGCGGCGGGGGCGAAGCCTGACTCGGCGGGAGCTGCCTGAAATTTTGAAACGGAAACGGCAGGATCGGGCCACGAGGATGATTGGAAGACCGGCTCGGAAGGGATTTCCTCGACCACGGGCAGGGAAAAAGCGGGAACTTCCGGCACTTCGTCGGGGATCGATTCAGGTTCGGATTCCTGGAATCCTTTGAAAGCGGAGATCGCGGCCTCGGCGGAAAATGCGGGTTTGGAGTATTCTTCCGATGGGGGCAGGAAATCCATTTCCGGAGCATCCTCCACTGGTGGGGAGGGTGGCGGAAAATCCTGCGGAGCCGGATCGGAAGGTGGAATATCGGGCAAATCCTCCTGGACGGGAGTTGCCGGCTCTTCGGCGAAGCCCGGAGTGACCAGGGACGAGGCGATGGACAGTTCGGGGGCGGAACTTTCCTTTCCGGCATTTTCCTTCTCCGCTTCCATCCATTTCCTGGCGGCTTCCCTGATGAGGCCGCGGGCGTGGGTGGGAAGGGAATCGCTGTCCAATTTCCCAAGAATTTTCTCCCCATCGCCTTCGGCACGGGAGTCGAGGATGGCGAGCATCATTTCACGGTCAAGCGGCTCCAGCTCGACGACGACTTCGGAAAGACGGTCGGCCAGTCCCCCGCTGAGACGGGGGAGGAAGGCGCTCTCCCAGACATCCTGGTTCACGGATAGGACGACATCGACCTTGGGAACCGACTGGCGGAGAGCGCCGAGAAAGGAAGCGAAGCGGAGGGCGGCGGTCTCATCCGAGGAGAAGCCCTCGACCTCATCCGCGACGAGCACCACGCGCATCAGCGAGGTCATCAGGCCGAGTAACGCGATCAGGCGCTCGTGGGCGACGATCTCCGACGTGGGATCGCTAAAAACTGTTACGGCGAGCGCGCGGCTGCGGCCGGGATTGTCAATGGGGGTGGCGGCGAAACGGAACATCGCATCGACCCAGAAAGAGACCTCTCGCAACGACAGGGCGTTTCTCTGGGAAAGTTCCAGAGCAAGACGCGGGCCGAGCAGCTCGAAATTCTCCCTGGCCCAATGCGCGGTGACCGCGCTCGGATGGTGGAAGTCAAACGTCTCGATGGGCCGGGAGCGCAGCGCGTTGAGCGCGCCGTCGCGATCCTGGCACGGCACCTCGCCGGAGTTCACTAGCGGCTGGAGGGAAACGGAAAACAAACGCCGGGCGACGAGGTCGAGCACGGTGAGGCCACCGGCGGCTGGAAGGCCGCGGACAAGGCGGCGGAGGGTGTCGTCGAGCACGGTGGCAGCGTCGATGCGGCTGCCTCCGACAGCGTGGAGAGGGACGAACTCGTGGGTGCCGCCAAGCTCGTGCTGGAGGCGGGTGAGCAGGTGAGTCTTGCCGTGGCCCGCGCGCGGAGCCTTGAGAAGGACGCAGTGGCCGGGTTTTCCGAGAGGCACGTCCAGGCAGTTCTTCACAGCCTCCCTAGCCTCCCGGTTCACCTTGTCCGAATGGGCGTCGGGGAGTTTTCCGAAAGTTTCGAACAGCGATTGGAATGGATGATCGGTGGGCATGTCTCTGAAGTTGAAGTCTGCCGAAAGGATGGGAGTTTTCCGGCAGTTCCACAAGAGCTTTTCAGGAAAACCCGATCAGCGGGTCACTGGCTGCCGCATCTCGCCGGAAACCTTGGGCGTCTTCCCTGATTTTGGAAACGACTGGCCGATGGCGGCCTTGAGATGGGCGGCGAGTTCTCTGAACAGGATTTTGCGCTTTTCCGAGAATAGCGGTTGGAGGAGAAGGAGGAAGAAGTGGGGTTTCATTGGGGGAAAATCTGAAAGCTGATGGTGGTGTGAGGATCCGCTATTTCCCCTATCTCATATCCTTGAACGCGTCGTCCGGATTCATCGGCGTCTGGAGCGGGACTTTCAGGATGCTGCGCTCCTCCGGGACTTTCAGCTCCGCCTCCAGGAGGGCGGCGGCCTTCGCGACCCCGAAGACGGGGAAATAATCCCGGGTGCGCAGCCATTGGTTTCCGAGGACTTCGTAGGCTTCATTGTGATCTTTGAAAATGGAGTCCGCGAGCTTCATCACATCCTGCTCCGGATTCTGGTGATAGCGGAGGCTGAAAAGCAGGCCCTGCATGGTGGGGAGTTGGATGGTCTCGCTGGCGGAAATTTCCTCAGCCATGGCGAGCGCTTCCTTTTCCCGACCCGGCACGCGGGCGAGCGAATACAGGGCGGCGCGCTTCGCATAGTCCCGGGCATGGCCGGTATTCACCGCGGCCATGTAGGCATCGTAGGCTTGCTCGTAGGCTTTGGCCGGGGACTCGAAGGCCGCGATCTTGTTCGCGTCCGAGAGCAGACGACCAAGGCTTTCGTAAAGGTTGGGATCATCCGGGTTGTTGCGGATGCCTCTTTCGAGGAAATCCCGGCCCTTGAGAATGGATTCACGCCAGGCGAGCTTGCGGCGGAGGGGCGGGAGTTCTGACTCACCATAAAGGTAATAGGAGGCGGCGTTGTAAGCCTGGTGCCAGCTCCCGGTGTCCCAGTAGTAGCGGGTGCGTGGGGCGAGATCGACGATGGTATCGTAGGTGTCCGCGACATCCCCCCAGCGCTGCTCGCTGAAGAAGGTGAAGGCGCGGAGGTTCAGGAAAGTCGCGACCAGAGTCCTCAGGCCACCGAGCGAAACTGCGGAAAAGGTCTGCCCGATTTTCTCCCCCGTGCGCACCTCAAGCTGCGGCGGCATGAGCTGCGCCGCGCGAAGCTCGCCCGTCAGCGTCCGCTCGAAAGGCATGCGCAGCGCTCCGCTCGCGAGAATCGCAATGGCGAGGACGACGTATTTTTTCCCTTGGCTCATGGGCTGTTAGAATTCCTTTTCCGCGAAGATGAACCACGAGGCGACGATATAGAACACCGCGTAGAAGAGCCCGATCAAAGTCAGTTTCCCCACTATGACCAGCGGCATCACCTGTCCCTCGATCACCGCGTCGATGACATTGAAGAGTTGGAAATCCGGCAGGATCAGGGAAATGAGGAGGGAGATGATCTTCGTGAAAACGCTGTCGCTCGTGCCGGCCTCTTGGGAGAAATACGCCGCCCGCGCGTCCGCCTGGAAGTGGCCGATGAAGTAGATCAGGAAGCTGATGATGGTGGTGAAAAGCGTGCTGCTGGAGAAGGTGGAGATTAGCAAAGCCATCGAGGCGATGATGGTGGAGCGGAGGAAAACGGAGAACACCGCGCCCTGGAGTGAGGCGGTGGGACCCTGGGCGAGGATGTCGTTTTTCAACAGCGCGATGTCAGCCGCCGGCCAGCCGCGCGCGGTGGCGATCTCGATCTGGGAGCTGAGGATCATGTTCGTGCGAAGCTGCAGGATGCCGACCATCAGGATGTCCATCAGTGCGAGCGAGACGAAGACGAGGAGCAGCACGCCGAGCAGTTTCCCGGCGAGGTAATCGAGGCGCGGGACTGGCTTCGCAAGGATCGTGTAGAGGGTGCGGTCCTCCACGTCCTTCGGCAGCAGCAGGGCGGTGGCGACGATGGAGAGGACCACGGAGAAAAGGGTCATCGCGCCCAGCGACCAGCTCTTGATGGAGCGGAGGACGTTGATCCCCGCGGACTCCGGCCCCTCGTGCTGGGGGAGGTTGAAGAAGTTCGATGCGATGAGGATGACCGCGAAGAAGGCGAGGAAATAGAACACCTTCATCCGGACAAGCTGGGTGAAGGCGTGCCGCGCGATGACGCCGATGCGGCTGACATGGGACGGGATGGCGGTGATGGTGGAAATGGGATTCATTTTCTGGAAAGGTTATTTGGTTTCCTGCGCCTTGGTCTCGCGGAGGAAAAGGCGCTCCAGGGTGGTCCTCGGCTTGCCGGTGCGGATGAGCTGCGCGCTGACATCGCGGGCGATGAGTGCCTCGATCTCCGCGACGAGCTCGGGGCTGGCGTCTTTCATGATCAGCTCGGTCTGGTCCTCGATGGCGATCAGATCCTCAAGCTTGCCCTCTTTGATCATTTTCCCCCGGAAGATGATCCCGACGTGGTCGCACACCTCCTGCACCTGCTCTAACAGGTGGGAGCAGAGAAAAACGGTGATCCCCTGCTCGCGGAGCTTGAAAATCAGATCCCGGATCTCGCGGGAACCGACGGGATCGACTCCTGCTGTCGGCTCATCCAGGATGACGAGTCGCGGCTCCTGGATCAGCGCCTGGGCGAGGCCGATGCGTTGCAGCATCCCCTTTGAGTATCCGCCGATGCGGCGGTGGCTGGCACCCGTCAGATCGACCAGTTCCAAAAGTTCCTTCACCCTGTCCCGCAACTTCGCGCCCTTGATGCCGCAGAGTTTGCCATAGAACTTGAGCGTCTCCTCGCCACTGAGATGCTTGTAGAAATAGGGGTTCTCCGGAAGGAAGCCGACCTCGTTGCGCGAATCGACCTTGAGAGAGTCTTTCCCGAAAATGGCGCAGTCCCCGGAGGTAGGGGCGACCAGGCCGAGGAGAGCCTTCATAGTGGTGGATTTCCCTGAGCCGTTGGGTCCGATCAGCCCATACACCTCGCCGGGCATGATGCGGATGGAGACATCATCCACCGCCCGCAGCGGCTGGCGCTTGAAGGAGGTCTTGAAATCCTTCACGAGGTGGCGGATCTCTACGGCAGGAGGGGTTTCTGTCATGCTTGGGGGGAAGGTGATGGCTGTTCCCCTCCATGGCAATTCCTTTCCTGCTCTCCATCCGGCTACCTCGTCCACTGGAAGAATTAGCGACCACGGAATACACGGAAAACACGGAAGGAAGACTTTTCCAGAGTCCGGAGTCCAGAGTCTTCCCGCACTTCCGTGTATTCCGTGGTCAACTTCTTCTTGTTTGGATCGGTGGTGGAGATTGGGCTTTCCAAAGGTGGCGGGAGACGGCCTTATGTGTCCATGTTCAAGGGCAAGTCCATCATGGCGGGTATCTGTGTTGTCAGCCTGGCAATCGGGTATCTGGTCGGCAGGGGGAAATCTCCGGGGACGGCGGTGGAAGGGATTTCCGAAAACTCCTCGCCCGAGCGGCAGACCCGGCAGTCCTCACGGGACAACCGCTCCCGTGGCGGGGCGGCGGATGAAATGCTTTCAAGCATCCTCAACGGGCGGAATATCAAGGACATCCCGCCGGAGGAGATGGCGGCGATCATCGCGAAGTTTTCCAACTACGATCCGGACCTCGATCCTCTCGCCCGCGCGAGGCAGGCGTATCAGTTCCAGCTCCTGATGGCGAAGCTCTCGCCCACGATGCTTGAGGACATCGCGACCGCGATCAAGGCGAACCCCGATCCCAAGAATCGGGACGGGCTCAGTGGCATTGTCTCCGCGCTGGCCGCGAAGGATCCCCGCCGCGCGCTCGACTGGGTGGCGCAGCAGGAGAACTCGGCGGGGCTTTTGTCCCTGGTGATCGGCGGCATGGCCAAGGACGATCCGGAGACGGCGGCGCACCTTTTGCGCGAGGCGGTGCTGGACGGCAGCATCGACAACCGCTCGATGTGGACCGCATCGAGCGCGGTGACCAACGAGATGGCGAAGCTGGGGGCGGACAGGTTGATGGACTTCGTGGACAGCATGCCCAAGCGGCATCAGAGCAATATGCTCTACAATGCGATTCGCGGTCTCCGAGACGAAGAGAAGATCAAGCTGCTCGACAAACTCCATGAGAGGAAGGAGAGAGGTGATGAAGGGTATTTCAACTTCGAGTATATCTTCGCAAGCGCGTATGGCTCCAGTCAGGAGCAGGTGGAGAAGTGGTTGGAGAAGATTCCTGACGGGGAGAAAAAGGCCGAGCTTCAGGCAAGCACTGCCAACAACCTCCTTCAACGCGGGGATACCGATGGCGCGAAAGAATGGATGATACGCGCGATCGCCCAGTCGCCGGGCAAGGAGAAGGAGATTTTCCTCAAAGGGATCGAGAACATGACCTACAACAATCCGGAAGGAATCTCCGTGTTCGCCGCCTTGCTCCCTGAGAATGTGGAAATGACCGCCAAGGATTTGGAAAACTCCGCCCGGACCTCCCTCTACACCGGCGGCAATGGACTCGCATCCGTCGCCGACGCCATTCGCGACCCGAATGAGAAGGCGTCACTGATCGTTAGCACGCTGGCCGAGCTCGGGAAGAATTCAAACGGGAGTAGCCGGATGAACGCGACCGATATGGAGATCCTTTCCCGGCGGGTCAGCGAGATGGGCTTCACCGGGCAGAACGCGGAGAACGTGAGGGCGGCGATGGAACTCGTTCGGAATCCGAAGGCTGCGGAGGGGCAGTAGCGACCCTATCATTTTGCACGGCCTCTCGTTTCTTCCGCGTGCATCCCGCAGCAGCCGGAGTCCGTTTCCCCTCCACCGCCCCGTCTCCCCGCTGGCATGTGGTCTGCGATAGCCAGTTCTCATTCCATGAAACTTCTCGTCATCACCATCTGCCTTCTCGGCGTCGGATTGTTGTTAAACTCCTGCGCCTCCTCCTCCAATCCACCAGCCACGGTCAAGGCTCTCGACAAGACCCGCTACGCAGGGGAGTGGCATGAGATCGCCCGGCTACCCAACCCTTTCGAGAAAGACCTGGTCGCTGCCAAAGCCACCTATGCCATCAATCCGGACGGCACGCTCGGTGTCCTCAACGAGGGACTGAAGGACAATGGCGAGACAAGCTCCATAAAAGGCACTGCGAAGCCAGCCGGAAACGACCAGCCCGGCAAGTTCCTAGTCCGCTTCGATGAATTTCCCGCCAATCTCTTTGCGGGCGACTACTGGATACTTGATGTCAACTCTTCCTACACCCGCGCCCTTGTCGGCTCTCCCGATAGGAAATTCCTGTGGCTGCTTTCGAAAAATCCCTCTGACCAAACCAAAGACTTCTCGACCCAGATCGCCATCGCCAACGCTGCGGGTTTCGAAACCGCGGCTCTTTACTCAAACCCCAAGCGCATTTCCCGCTAAAATCCCATGCTGTATGAAGCCATCATCAACCGCGACTCCGGCTCCGGTATCTTCCGGGACATGGAGCAGCAGAACCGCCTGAAACGGATCTTCTCCGAAAAAGGCCACACGCTCGACCTCAGCGTCGTCGCCCCCACTGACCTCGGGAAAATCCTAGCCCAAAAGGCCAAGTCCCCCGGCGAAGCTCTTATCATCGGCGGCGGCGACGGAACTATCACCTCTGCCGCGAAGCTTCTTCAGGGCACGGGAAAAGCCCTGGGGGTTCTCCCTCTCGGCACCTTCAATCTCGAAGCCCGCGATCTCCACCTCTCACTCGATCCATTCAAAGCCGCCGGGCAGCTTCTCGATTCCGACATCGTCGAGATCGATCTCATGGAGGTGAATGACGAGTGCTGCCTTTGCGCAACCGTCATCGGCTTCTATCCCGCCATCGCAAAAAGCCGGGAGGACTTCCATGGCCGCTCGTGGTGGACGAAAACCATCCGTATCGTCCGGGAGATCGCCACCGTGGCAGTCCGCTCCCCTGCCCTGAATCTGGAGATCACCAGCGGAGGGGAAACCATCCACCGCCGCACCCGCCTCGCCGCATTCTCACCCGGTCATTACGAGGAAAGCATAGGCATCATTCCCATACGTGACAGCCTCGCTTCGGGCGAACTCAGCGCCTATGTCTCGGAGCACCTCACCCGCGCGGCCATGTTAAAAGCGGCTATCGGGTATCTTTCCGGAAATCTGCTGGACACCGAGCAGATGACCCGCATCGAGAGCAGCGAGATCACCATCAACGTCCGCCGGAGAAAGTCCATTCCCGCCATGATCGATGGGGAGATCGTCCGCATGAAAATGCCCTGCCGCCTGCGCATCATTCCGCGCGCTTTGAAAGTCCTCCGCCCCAGAAACCCCGAACCTTGATGGCTTTCCGCCTCCTCCACTATTCCGATCCACACTTCGGAGCCTTCGATCCGCGTATCTCGCGGGCGGCAGTGGAGATCGCACGGAAACTGGAGCCGGATCTGACGGTCGTCTCCGGAGATTTCACCATGCGTGGACGGAGATTCGAGTTCGTCCTGGCGAAGGAATGGCTGGCCAAGCTCCCCACCCCGCTCGTCGCCTTCCCCGGCAACCACGACGTCCCCGGTCTCAACCACCTTGCCGACCGCTTCTGGTCTCCTTTCCGACGTTTCCGGAAATACATTTCGGAAATCGAGGAACCCTCAGCCAAGCTCGGTGATGTGGGATCGCTGACCACCGCGAACTCCTCCACTCCCTTCGGACTGCACGTCGATTGGTCACGCGGTTTCCTCAGTCCCATGCAGTTGCAGGCGGCGGCTTCTTTTTTCGAGGAAATGCCGGAGGATCAGCTCCGCGTCTTCGGGATACATCATCCTGTGGTCGGCTCCGGGGAAAAAGCCAGGGCGCTCGTCTCTCCCATGCCTCTCGTGAAAATCTTCTGCAAGCACACGAAAATTGACCTCATCCTCGCCGGCCATTTCCACCAATCCAAGATCTGCCTGCTCCCGGAGGAAACCGAAGATGAGGACAGCCACCGCATGGTCGTTTCCCAAGCACCTTCGATCTGCTCCACCCGATTGAAAGGCGAGCCGAACGGCTTCCACCTCCTCTCCCTCTCCAGGGACAGGATTGAGATCGAGCTATGGCACTGGCACTCCGACCATTTCCTCCCGGAGAAAACCCGTGCCTTCAGCCGCGTGGAAAACGGGTGGGAGATGGACAGCTAACACCGTCCGAAGATTTCTCACACCGATCAGAGATGGCATTTCAATTTAGCTACTCTCAAACCCCGATCGGGGTTCTGTATTTGAGCTTGCGTTTTGGTGTAAAGAATTGGAAACCAGCGCGTCCCATCAGTCCACATCCGAGCGGAACGGTGAGGCCGGGATACCTTCCTTGTTGAAAAGGTTCACATCAGGGGTGTTCGCCCATCCGTAGCGGACCGCTTTCGGCTCAGCCACTCCATCGGCGGAGACCACCACTTTGTCTCCGGAAATCTCCGCCTTTGCAGGCACGAAATTACCATCGGCTCCGGCGAGGGTGAATCCTTTCAGATCCCCGTCCTTCGCCATCAGCCCGCTGCCGGTGTGGGTGAAGGAAACGCTAGCCTTGCCGCCGTCCATTTTCACCGAATCAAAAAGCGGACCTGAATACTCGATCTTTTCACCATAGGCCAGTGCCCTGGCGGCAAGCGCCAGACGCGCTCCGACCGGCTCCTTGTCCTTGGGGTGGATGTCTGCGGCATTGCCCACGTCCGTCGTCACCGCCATCGCGGTGTTTTCCGATTTGGAAAGTGTCAGGAACTGTGCTTCGCGGATCTCAGGGGGCTGCCCGTCGAATGGCGCGATCTGGACGAAGAGAAAAGGAAACGCCCCTTGCTTCCACTTCGCGCGCCAGTCCGCGATCATGGTCGGGAAAAGGGTGCGGTATTGTTTCGATTGTCCCGCGTTGGACTCGCCCTGGTACCAGATCACTCCCTTGATGCCGTATGGGATCACCGGAGCCAGCATTCCGTTGTAAAGGGTGGTCGGGCTGTTCTGGTTCACGTCGCCGCCCGCAGGCGTTCCGGCGGCCAGAGTCGCCTTCGCTTTTTCCAAATATCCTTTCAGCTCCGGACTGTCGCCGAAGCCATCGAGACTCGTCCACGCCTGCGCGGGAGTGCCACCCCATGAGGTGTGGATCATCCCCACCGGGACGCCGAGTTTCTTATACAGGTCACGGGCGAAAAAGTATCCCACCGCAGAGAAGCCTCCAACCGTTTCCGGCGAGCAAATCTCCCACTTGCCCACGGCCTCGGTTTCAGGATTCACCGCGACCTTTTTGGCCACGGTGAACATCCGGATCTCAGGGTATTGCGCATTCGGCTTTTCCTCGTTCGCGTTCCTTGACCCATCGAAGGAAAATTCCATGTTCGACTGGCCGGAACAGACCCAGACCTCGCCGACAAGAAGGTTGTTCACCGTCACGCTGTTTTCTCCGGAAACGGTCATCGTCAGCGGCTTGCCCTCGGCCAGCGGCTTGAGTGCGATTGTCCATTTGCCGTCCTTGGCCTTGGTGGAGACTTTCTGCCCGGCGATCTCGACCGTCACCTCCTCACCCTCGGCGGCGGTGCCCCATACCGGGACATCCTGGCCACGCTGGAGGACGGCTCCATCGGTGAAAAGCGGGTTGGGTTTCACTTCCGCGTGAAGACTCGCGGAGGAAAGAGCTGCGATGGCGAACGACGCGGTGCGGATGTGGAATCGGTTTTTCATATTTTGAGATGCAACCCTCTCCATACGCCTGTCCCTTCCTGTTTCGTTCAGAGAAAGGCTGCCGTTTCATTTCCCCGCCAGCTTCGCGGCCATTGCGGCATCGAGGACGAAGGTGCCGGTGCCGAAAGGCTTGAACGGATCGTTCTCCTGAAGCTGGTATTCGAAGGCTTTGATCGGCTGCACTCCCTGCACCTGCGAGAGCAGATAGACGCGGATGGTGAGCGCTTCGGTGCCAGTGCCACCTTCCAGTTTTTTAATCGCATACTGCACCTCGTTGACACCCTCACGCGCGCCGCCGATGACGATATCCGCCTCCTTCGCGTTGGCGAAGCGATGGCGGCTGATCTTGTTGATCTGCACCTCGACCTCGCGCCCCGGGCTGAACACATAGACCTTCGCGATGGTTGTCGCGGGATTCGCTGCGATGGGTGTCGGTGGGACGACTCCTGAGGGCTGCGCCTCGGGCACTCCTTTTAAATAGCTGAGATCACCCGCAGCAAGTTCTTTCCGCACATCGGGGAGGGCGAGGAGGTTGACAAAGTCGGCCCTGTCGTAGAGCCAGCCGCCCGCGCCCCGCACGAACGAAAGGACGAGGAGATTGTCCGTGGGGTCGCCACCGACTCCGAAATCGATTTTCCCGAAATACGCGGACTTCGCCGTCCTGCCGTTCTGCTTCGCTTCGAGAAATTTCAGACCGGTCAATGCGGGCGGCGGGGCGGGCAGATCGAAGACGGCCGCGGGAAAAGGAAGTTTCTGGGAGACGATGCGGTTCCGCACCTCCACCTGGCGGTGCGCCGCGGTGACCTGCTGCCAGGTGCGGGCGTCCTTCCTGATGATCGAGTTGCGCCATAGGTTGTAACTCTGCTCCATGCCCGGCTGGATATCCTCCTGTGCGGTGCAGATCGCAGGAAAAAGGATGGTGATTGCCAAAATAAACAGCTTCATGTCCGAAACGATTGGACAAAGCACCTCAAACCACAACAAACAAATCCATGCGCGTTCGCAATTGCCCGAGTGGACACGCTTTTTTGTTATGAGCCACATTTTGCAAAAGGTCGCACCGATCGGAGAGTCCCGTGACAAGGAACTCCTGAAATCCGCCTCCAGCTACGTCTATGAGAACCGGAACGGGATCGATCTGCTGGCGCACGTTTTTTTCCCCGAGGGCGAACCCGTGGCGGACCGTCCCGCCGTCGCGTTCTTCCACGGCGGCTTCTGGGATGCAGCGATGGTCACGCAGTTCGTGCCTCACTGCCATCACTTCGCAGGCCGTGGAGCGGTAACGGTGACTTTCGAATACCGGACCAGTTCGCGCCATCAGACCGGTCCCATCGAGGCGATGGAGGATTCCATATCCGCCATTTCGTGGCTGCAAGAGAATGCCGGGATACTCGGGATCGACGTGGATAAAATCGCGTTTATCGGAGCCGCGGGCGGAGCGTGGCTTGCCCTGCTTCTCGCGATGCGGAAGGAAAAGGATGTCACCCCGCCCATCACGCCCAAAGCGCTGGTGCTTTTCAGCGCTCTGGTGAACACGACTCCGAAAGGCCAGCTCTCCGAGCTGTTCCCGGATGCGAAAACAGCCAAGTCCCTAAGCCCGACAAGCCTGTTGCGGAGGAAACTCCCGCCCATGCTTTTCATCCACGGGAAATCGGACCGCGTGACTCCCCACGAAGAGGTAGCCACCTTCTGCCGCCGCATGAAATGGCGCAGGAACGTTTGCAGGCTCTCCGACTTCATCGGCGCGGAGCACAGCTTCTTCAATTTCAACGTCCACCACGGGAACTTCGAAATGACCGTGGCGCTGGCGGACCAGTTCCTCGTCGAGCGCGAAATCATCCTGCCCGCTCCCGAGGAGGAAGTTTAGCAATTATATGCTCGCCGGATTGACGAAATCTCCACGGCATGGGGGATCGAGTCTTGATTCTTGAGCCGGAGCAACGGAGCGAGCTTCTCCGTATCCAGCTCCTCCATGCGTTGCTCACCGACGAGCGTTGACGGACGATTGGATTTTTACAGACTACACGCTTAAAGCCCCGGATTCCCAACCCAAACCGTTCCCAAACCATTTATGAAATTCCCGCTTCTCTTCCTCGCCCTCATCACCTTCGCCCGCGCGGAGAACATCGTCTTCCCCCCGGAGTCCGGGATCGTTGATGTCAAGTCCGCCTACGGAGCCAAGGGTGACGGCGCTACCGACGATACGGACGCCCTCCAGAAGGCCATCTTCGAGAACAAGGGGAAAATGAAAACCCTCTATTTTCCGAACGGCACCTACCTCGTCTCCCGCACCCTGTTCGTCGGCGGGGAAACGTTCAGCCGCGAGCAGATCGCCAGCAAGTCACACAGCTCTGATCGTTTCGTGAATTTCCAGGGCCAGTCCGAGGCCGGTGCCATCCTTCGACTCAAGGACAACTGCCCCGGTTTCGATGATCCGAAAAAACCGAAATCCCTGCTCTCCACCTACGATGGCCAGGGCACCGGCGACGTCATGCACACCTACGTGCGGAACATGACCTTCGATATCGGTAGCGGAAACGCGGGAGCAGCCGGCCTCCGCTACCTCTCCAACAACACCGGCGGCATTTACGATGTCACGATCCGTTCCAGCGATCCCGAACTGCGCGGCTCCATCGGCCTCGACCTCCGGCAGGGGCAGCAGGGTCCCGAACTCATCCGCAACGTCACCATCACCGGCTTCGACCGTGGGGTCCACACCCAGGATACCTTCGCCATCGTCTTCGAGCACCTCACCTTGCGAAACCAGCGCGAGCTCGGCATATTCATGGAGCACGGGCGAGTCACCGTCCGCAACCTCGCAAGCGATAACAAGGTGCCTGTTGTCAGCGCACCCCCACACGACCATTTCACACTCGTCGGAGGCACCTTCACCGGCGGCTCGCCCGAGGCCAGCGCCATCCTCGCCACCAGTCCGCGCATTTTCCTCCGGGATATAAAACAGACCGGCTACGGTGCTATCCTCGAATACAAGGGAACGAAGAACCCCGCCACCTCGATCAACGAATGGACTCCCGGAACCGTCGGCCTTTTCACCGAAAAACCCACCTCCCTCCGCCTCCCGATCAAGGAAACGCCCGTCGTCCCCTGGGAAGAGGATTTCAAGAAATGGATCATCCT
>Ga0105047_10010693_pt1 | contig 14979 bp, 13 predicted proteins | sample MAT04_FD_78384 | JGI IMG/M metagenome (GOLD analysis project Ga0105047, IMG submission 78384) | Freshwater microbial communities from Lake Fryxell liftoff mats and glacier meltwater in Antarctica - MAT-04 (megahit assembly) | ecosystem: Environmental > Aquatic > Freshwater > Ice > Liftoff... | reverse complement strand
TTGCTCGTGGTGCCCATCAGTGCGCATGCCCTCTTCGCCCGTCCGCTCGTGGTGGGTCCCAGTTCGGTCGTGGCCATCGAAGTGCTTGCCAGTACGGCACCGGCGGTCCTGTGTTGCGATGGTCGACGCTCGGTCGACCTTCTTCCGGGATCACGCATCGAGATCCGCCGGGGAGCCGAGCCGGTTCTGCTCGCGCGCTTGAGAGCACAACCTTTCACCGACCGCCTGGTCGAGAAGTTCGACCTGCCGGTCAACGGTTGGCGCGGAAGCGGGCGGGGCTGAGGTGCTCCGCTCGCTGCACTTGCAGGGTTGGGCTGTGATTGCTGACGCCGAACTCGAACTTGGCTCCGGTCTCACAGTGTTGACTGGCGAAACCGGAACAGGCAAGACGACAGTGCTGACGGCGCTCACGCTTTTGATGGGAGGCAAGCCTGCGGCGGGTCTGCTGCGCGAAGGTTGCGAGCGTTTAGCCGTTGAGGGGATCTGGACCGATGTGCCCGTTGAGGTGCTGGCGAGGGCCGACGGCGCCGGTGGATCGCTTGATGAGGATGGCTCATTGGTCATGCGTCGCACGGTGGGTGCAGAAGGTCGCTCGCGTGCCTTTGCCGGCGGGGCCTCAGTGCCAGCGGGGGTGCTGGCCAGCTTGGGTGAGGATCTAGCCGCAGTCCACGGTCAGTCCGATCAACTCTTACTGCGACGAGCATCTCTCCAGCGCGACCTGCTCGATCGGCATGCTGGTGCGACGCACGTGCAGGCGTTGGAGCGCCATGCCCGGTTGTGGCGCGAATCTCTCGATTTGGCCCAGCGGTTGACCGAGCTCACCTCACGAGGCGACGAACGTCGTGCGGCTCGGGCCAGTGCAGCTGATGGCGTCGCGGCGATCGATGAGCTCGCACCGACATCGGCCGAAGATGTTGACTTGAAGCAGGAATCGATTCGCCTCGAAAACGTTGATGCGCTGCACGAGGCTGCGGCGACTGCACTTGCCGCACTGAGCGGTGCCGAAAGTGACGATGCTGCGAGCGCAGACGCGACGACAGCTTTAGCGAGTGCGCGACGTTCGCTAGCGGCTGGAGCCCAGCACGATGATGCGTTGCGAGTGACCGAGAATCGACTCGCCGAATTGGCGATCCTTATTGACGACGCTGCCTCCGAACTTCGTGCCTACGTGGCAGCACTGGACGCGCATCCGAAGCGGTTGGAGCAGGTGCAGCAGCGACGTGGACGACTGTCGGATCTGGTGCGTCGTATCGGCGGCGAGGTGCAAAGCATCGACGATGTGCTGGCCTGGCGCGAGAAGGCGCTCGCACTTCTTGGAGAGCCCGACGATCGCGAACAGATCGAGGCACTGCAGGCCCACATCGTTGAGGTGAACGCGAACCTTGGAGCCAGTGCTGCCGCCATCACCGCGACCCGAACACGGGTGGCCAAGAAGTTGAGCAAGGCGGTCACGACTGAGCTTCACGACCTGGCGATGCCACGGTCGAGAATGGAGGTGCAGGTCGCTTCGGCGGTTCCCGGACCACACGGCGTTGATGACGTGCTGTTCGCTCTCGTGCCGCACGCTGACGCCCAGGCGGTGGCCTTAAGCAAAGGTGCTTCAGGCGGTGAGCTTTCGCGCGTCATGTTGGCCCTCGAAGTCGTCCTGGCGGGCGCTGATCCTGTCGGCACGTTTGTTTTTGACGAGGTGGATGCAGGGGTAGGTGGTCGCGCAGCCGTCGATGTGGGTAGGCGCTTGGCTGAACTCGGAAGAACTTCCCAAGTCGTGGTGGTGACGCACCTTCCGCAAGTCGCAGCGTTTGCCGATCACCACTTCGTGGTCGAACGAGACAGGGATGCACAGCGTGCCTCGATTCGACCCCTTGCAGTAGATGAACGCATCACTGAACTCACCAGGATGTTGGCGGGATTGGCCGAGTCCACTGCGGGTCGTGCCCATGCCGAGGAACTCCTGGCCACGGCCGCGCAACTGAAGAACGAGCCTCGCGCATGAGCAGGCGCGCGGCCCGAGATCGAGGCCGCGACGATGCGGCCTCTGCGTCGTCTGGGCACGTGCTGAGGGTCGGGCTTCGCTTGGACGAACTCCTCGACCGCGCGCGTCCGGGTGATGCCTTGGTGGTCGACATCCTCGACATGGATCGCCCCACCGCGAGACGCATTCTTCGGCGTGAGCCAGCGGCCGTGCTGAACGTGGCTGCCTCGTACTCTGGCCGTTTCCCTGTGACTGGTCCGGCGCTACTGGTCGAATCGGGAGTCGCGCTCATCGATGGCCTGGGCTCAGCCGCCTCGCTGCTGCGCGATGGTGAGCGAATCGAACTGGCCGATGGTCAGGTAATGCTGCACGGCACCACGGTGGCTCGAGGGCGCCGGCGCACGTTGGCGGATCTGGGGCTGGATTCGGTCGCTGCCGATGGCTCCGGTGGCGTGCGCATCCGCACTGAGGCATTCGTCGCCGACACGGTGGCGCTCGTGCGAGCCACCGAGTCATCGCCATCGCTGGTGGTGACGTCCGACCTGCGCAACTTGGTGCAAGGGCGTGCGGTGGTGGTGGTCACAGGGCCGCTGGATGCCGGCCAAGGCAAGACAGTGGACGCGATTGCAGACCCCGTGATGGTGGCTGCTGGGGACGACGGCGCCGGCGCGATTCAGGCGTTGCGCCGACCGACCAGTGTCGTGATCGGCGGAACGATTGCCCGTGACTCTTCGGATGCAACCGGTGGCGCGGCTGGCGGTGACGATGTCGATGACGCCGGATCGGCGTCGACCTCTCGACGTCGTCGTGGCCGGAATTCTGCGGCGCCGGCGACGCTGCGATTGCCGCGTCCGGCCCTCAGATCGTTGAACGATGGAACCGCCGCGCTGATGCTGGCCGCCGGTGCTCGAGCGGTGGTGTTGGCCGGTCCCGACGGAGTCGACGACCCGCTCATGGGCCTGCTCGACCGGCCTCGGGCAGATGCCGCCAGCACGGGTCTTCTTCGGCTCGAAGCAGGTGGCCGTCTGGTGGCGCTGTCGACCTTGGAATCACTGACGCATACAGCCCGCGTCAGTGGCGGCGACCGGTCGGCGAGGGGTTCTGCAGGTGAGCGCCGGTCGCTCACGGGACTGTTCAGTGGCTCGGTCGCGACGCCACGTCGCAAGGCCGCCGTCGTAGCCGCAGCGTTGGTGGCAACGGTGGGACTGGGCATCGTGTTGGGATCCGGTCCGCTCTCGTCGTGGGGCCCAGCGGGAGCGGACCTGACCACTAGCAAGGCCACCATCGCCACCCTGTCGTCAACCAAGGCCGAACTCGCCCGACGCGACCGTGCCTCCGAAGCCTTCCTCGCCTCTCAACAAGCAGCCCTGGTGGCCGGGCAGCTCAAAGACCGTCGGGTGGTCGTGGTGTCGGCCGCGGATGTGGACGTCCCCGTTCTTGCGGGTCTTAACCAGGTGCTGACTGAATCCGGTGCTGCGGTTGCGGGCGTGGTTCGCCTCACGGACGACTTTGTGGCTCCCGCTCGCCAGACTTCACTCGATGACCTCGCCACGCGACTGGCTCCGGAGGGAGCTACGCTGGCGGTCGGACCAGTCGGCACGAAGGTTCGTGCGGGCCTGGCCGCATCCATCGCGACGCCGTCCAAAGCCGCCGTTGGTGTTGCCGTTCCGCAAGGCCAAGGCTTACTCGACGCATTGGTGCAGATCGGCGCCATCGAGGTGACCGGAACTCCCAGTCAGCGTTCGGACCTTGTGGTGCTGGTGGTGTCAAACGGGGGACTGGCGGCCACATCGCAAGTGTTGGCTGCATTGGGGGCCACGCTGGCGAATCAATCGGTGGCCACGATCGTCAGCGCGCCGGGAACGCCCCGACCAGGTTCGGCCGTGGTCATCGCGCAAAAGGCCCCGCAAGCGTCGGCGCGGCTCTCGAGCTCAGAACAGGTGGCGCGAGCCATCGGGCGCATCGCCTTGGTCAACGCTCTGGTGGCCGGTACGAAGGGGCAGTTCGGCGTGTTCGGCGGCGCGCTTGCCACATCAGAAACACCGGCACCGGCGATTTCGCCCACGCCCACCTCGTCTCCGGTGGCCACCACCCCAGGCGAACCCTGATCGCGGGTTCGCCTGCGCGCCTGACCTACGCGAATCGCCCTGCTGATAGATTCGAATCCCGTGGACGGTCCGCACCGGATCGTGCGCTTTATCGCTGCGATACCCACGGGAGCCCGCCTTGGCCGTGCCGTCTACCACCAAGCATGTGTTTGTCACCGGGGGCGTTGCGTCCTCGCTCGGCAAGGGGTTGACGGCCTCGAGTTTGGGCAACCTTCTGACCGCTCGTGGCCTTCGCGTGACGATGCAGAAGTTGGATCCGTATCTCAACGTTGATCCCGGCACCATGAACCCGTTCCAACACGGTGAAGTCTTCGTGACCGACGACGGCGCCGAGACCGATCTCGACATCGGGCACTACGAGCGCTTCCTCGACACGGACCTTCACGGTTCAGCCAACGTCACGACCGGTCAGGTCTACTCGAGCGTCATCGCTAAGGAGCGTCGCGGCGAGTACCTGGGCGACACGGTGCAGGTGATTCCGCACATCACCAACGAAATCAAAGGCCGAATCCTCAGCATGGGATCGGATGACGTTGACGTCGTCATCACCGAGGTCGGTGGCACCGTCGGAGACATCGAGTCCCTGCCCTTCCTTGAGGCCGTCCGTCAGGTTCGCCACCAGATCGGCCGTGACAACACGTTCTTTCTGCACGTCTCGCTGTTGCCTTATATCGGCCCCTCGGGTGAACTCAAAACCAAGCCAACTCAGCATTCGGTGGCGGCCCTGCGCAACATCGGCATCCAGCCCGATGCCATCGTGCTGCGCGCTGATCGCGCCGTTCCTGAGGGCATTAAACGCAAGATCTCGCTGATGTGCGACGTCGACGAAGAAGCCGTCGTGGCCGCAGTGGATGCGCCGAGCATTTATGACATCCCCAAGGTGCTGCATCGCGAAGGACTCGATGCCTACGTCGTACGTCGCCTGGGGCTCAACTTCCGCGATGTGAATTGGACGCTGTGGGACGACCTGCTGCGGCGGGTGCACCGTCCAGCGCATGAGGTGACAATCGCGCTGGTCGGTAAGTACATCGACCTGCCTGATGCGTACCTGTCGGTCACCGAAGCGCTGAGGGCCGGTGGCTTCGCGAACGACTCGCGCGTCGTGCTCCGGTGGGTGGCATCGGATGACTGCGCAACACCGGAGGGTGCTGCTCGCGAACTCGATGGCGTCGATGCCATCTGCGTTCCTGGGGGATTCGGTGTGCGCGGCATCGAAGGCAAACTGGGTGCGCTGCGATTTGCTCGCGAGAAAAAGGTGCCCACGTTAGGACTGTGTCTGGGTCTGCAATGCATGGTGATCGAGTACGCGCGCAATGTGGCCGGCATTTCGGATGCGGATTCCGCTGAGTTCGATCCGACGTCAAGCTCGCCAGTCATCGCCACGATGAGTGATCAGCATGATGTCGTTTCCGGTGACCGCGATATGGGCGGAACGATGCGACTGGGCCTTTACCCGGCGGTGCTGTCGGAGGGGAGCATCGTGCGCGAGGTGTATGGCAAGGCCAATATCGACGAACGCCATCGTCACCGCTACGAGGTCAACAACGAGTATCGGCCGGCGCTCGAAGCGGCCGGGTTGGTCTTCAGCGGTACATCGCCTGATGACCGTCTGGTTGAATTCGTTGAACTATCTGCCGACGTTCATCCGTATTACGTGGCGACACAGGCCCACCCCGAATTCCGTTCACGTCCCACGCGCGCCCATCCCTTGTTCGCGGGGTTGGTGGCAGCGGCACTTGCCGCGCGTTCCACGGCGTCAGCCGCAGCGACCGTCGCCGCTGCCGGCTGACAGAGGTGTCTGGCACCGAGCATGGCGACTCACTTGACCTGACCATTCCCATCCGTCCCGTGGATGAGTTGGTTGATCAAGTGGCACCTGCGCAGGTGCTCGCTTCAGACACCGTGTTCACCGGCAAGGTGTGGTCGGTGGTCACCGAATCAGTCGCCCTGGCCGATGGCGCGCTCGTCACGCGCGATGTGGTGCGACACCCAGGTGCAGTGGCCGTGATGGCGTTAGACGATGCGCAACGATTGGTGCTCGTTCAGCAGTATCGGCACCCCGTGGGTGCCAGGTTGTGGGAGGCGCCAGCGGGTCTCTGCGATGAGGCAGGTGAGGCGCGACATGTCGCGGCAGCCCGCGAACTGGCCGAAGAGGCCGGACTGGCCGCACGCGATTGGCACATCCTGCTCGATCTGGCGTTGACGCCGGGCGGCAGCGACGAACGCATCAGAATCTTCTTGGCACGAGGACTGTCGTCGGCGCCGGTTCCCCAAGGATTCGTGGCCACGGGTGAGGAAGCAGACATGCTTCTGGGCCGCTTCGACTTGGATCAGGTGGTCGTCGCCGTCCTGGAGGGCCGCGTGGGGAATGCGGTCTTGGCGGCCGGCGCACTGGCCGTCGCGTCCTCGCGTGACCGGGGCTGGTCGGGTCTACGCCCGGCTGACCTCGCCTGAGGTCGAGTTCGCGACGACCCCGGCTGACGTCAGTGTGAACCAGTTCGAGGGGCCTGTACGGATCGTCGGAGGCCGCGAGTTTGCTCTGACATCGCGTACACCTGCCGAATGAGCCAGTGATCACTACGGTGGGAAGGCCTAGAGCGCACCATCGACAACGGCGTCGATGCTGCAGTCGAAACGAGGACGTGCAGTGAAGGTCGGCATCCCCAGCGAGGTCAAGAACCACGAATACCGCGTCGCGATCACTCCTGCTGGTGTGCACGAGTTTGTGCATCACGGCCACGAGGTATTCATTCAGAAGGACGCTGGGGTGGGATCGTCGATCAGCAACGAGGAGTTCACTGCCGCTGGCGCCACCATTCTCGAAACGGCCGACGATGTGTGGGCCACCGGAGATCTGATCCTCAAGGTGAAAGAGCCGATCGAAGAGGAATACCACCGCATGCGGTCGGGCCAAACTCTCTTCACCTACCTTCACCTCGCAGCAGGCCGAGCGTGCACTGAAGCTCTCTTGAACCAAGGCGTCACAGGTATTGCCTACGAGACGGTGGAACTGCCCAACCGTTCGCTTCCGTTGCTCGCGCCGATGTCTGAGGTGGCAGGCCGAATGGCCCCGCAAGTGGGCGCAGCGACGTTGCAGCGCGCCAATGGTGGCCGCGGCGTCCTCATGGGCGGCGTCTCTGGCGTGTACGCAGCCAAGGTCGTTGTCATCGGTGCCGGTGTCGCCGGAGCCAACGCAGCGGCTATTGCCCTTGGCATGCAGGCCGAGGTGCTCTTGTTCGACAAGAACATCGACAGGCTGCGTCAGATGGATGCGATTTACCAAGGTCACGTACAGACGGTGGCCTCGAATCGCTACGAGGTTGAGCGGGCCGTGCTCGACGCAGACTTGGTGATCGGCGCCGTGTTGGTTCCCGGTGCCAAGGCGCCCAAGCTCGTGACCAACGAACTCGTCTCGCGCATGAAGCCCGGCGCTGTGCTCGTGGATATTTCGATCGACCAAGGCGGCTGCTTCGAAGACTCACGGCCCACCACCCATGCCGATCCCACCTACAAGGTGCATGACTCGGTGTTCTATTGCGTGGCCAATATGCCGGGCGCCGTTCCGCATACGTCGACCTACGCCCTCACCAACGTGACGCTTCCCTACGCCATCGAGTTGGCCGATCGTGGCTGGCGCGATGCGCTGAAGCGCGATCACGCGTTGGCACTCGGTCTCAATACGTACGACGGAAAGATCACCTACGACGCGGTGGCGGAATCGTTCACCGATCTTCCGTCGATGTCGCTGGAGTCTGCGCTCGGCTGACCTGTGGCCGCACAGCACTACTGTGCGATGTGTGGATGCTGATGGTCCTGTGACGGACCGTGCTGGTGGGGATTCGCTCGCCGTTGTCGTGAGCGGTTTCCTCGATCACGTGGCGATCGAGCGGGGGCTTTCACCTCACACGGTATCGGCGTACCGACGAGATCTGCAGCGCTATGCGCACTTTCTGCGGGATCGCGGACGCTTCAGTTTGAGCGCAGTGGATGAGGCTGATGTCTCCGCATTTGTCGCCAGTCTGCGGACCGGACAAGAATCAGCACCAGCGTTGGCAGAGGCTTCAGTAGGACGCAGCCTTGCGGCGGTCCGGGGCGTGCACCGTTTCGCCGTCTCCGAGGGCCTTGTGCCGACAGATCCGACGCGGCAGGTGGCGCCTCCGAGGCCGAGTCGACGCCTGCCTAAGGCATTGTCGATCGAGCAGGTCGAAGCCATCTTGGGAGCAGCAAGCGCGGGCGATGATGGCCCCCGGGCTGTGCGCGATGTGGCTCTTCTGGAATTGCTGTATGGCACAGGGGCACGGATCTCTGAAGTCGTGGGTCTGGATGTGGACGATGTGGGGGATCCCTCGATCGTGCGGCTGCTCGGCAAGGGTGGCAAGGAGCGGGTGGTGCCCGTGGGCCGCTATTCACAACAGGCGCTCGAGGCCTACTTGGTGCGTGGCCGGCCCGGCCTGGCCGCCCAGGGTGGTTCGGTGGCCAACGGCGGCGCCCTTTTCCTGAATTCACGCGGCGGTCGACTGTCGCGTCAGAGCGCGTGGGCCACGCTCAAGGGTGCTGCGTCGCGGGCTGGTGTTGAGGGCCAGGTGTCTCCCCACACGTTGAGGCACTCATTCGCGACGCATCTACTCGATGGCGGAGCAGATGTCCGGGTCGTCCAAGAGCTGCTGGGACACGCATCGGTCAGTACGACCCAGATCTACACGATGGTCACGATTGATCGCCTGCGCGAGGTGTACGCAGGTGCGCACCCTCGCGCCCGGGCATGAGGGCAGTAGTACTTAGCGCCTCTTGAGGGGTACGCGGGACACTCAACGACCCGACCGGGCAGACTGCACCGGTCAGCGGGTTTCGACGAAGGGTGAACGAGATCGTGAGTAGGGAGCAGAGCGCTGAGGTGGTCGAGGTGCCCGCGCCGATGGGCCCCACCGGTCGGCCCATGCCCGACTTGCCCGAAATCCAGCCGCGGCTCGAACACGGTCCGGCGCGCATCATGTCGATGTGCAACCAGAAGGGTGGCGTCGGAAAAACGACGTCGACCATCAACCTGGGTGCGGCGCTGGCTGAGGCGGGCCGCAAAACGCTGCTCGTCGACTTTGACCCCCAGGGCGCTTTGTCTGTCGGGCTTGGATTCAACCCCCACGACATGGACCTGACGGTCTACAACTTGCTCACGTCGCGCGACGTCACGGTTCACGACGTCCTGCTCAAGACTGACGTTCCGGATCTCGACCTGCTCCCGAGCAACATTGACCTCTCGGCTGCCGAAGTCCAACTGGTCAATGAGGTCGCTCGCGAACAGATTCTGGCCAGCGCCCTGCGGCCCATCATCGCCGATTACGACTACGTACTCATCGACTGCCAGCCCTCCTTGGGCCTGCTCACCGTCAATGCGTTGACAGCCTCGCAAGGGGTCATCATTCCGCTGGAGTGCGAGTTCTTCGCGCTGCGTGGCGTGGCTTTGCTCATGGACACCATTGAGAAGGTGCGTGAGCGCCTGAACCCGAGCCTGGCGCTCGAGGGGATTCTGGCCACGATGTACGACTCCCGGACGTTGCACTCGCGCGAGGTTCTGTCGCGCGTGGTCGAGGCATTTGGTGACGGCGTTTTCCATACCGTGATCGCCCGGACCATCAAGTTCCCCGAGACCACCGTCGCGGGTGAACCCATCACGACGTACGCGTCCTCGAGCGGCGGCGCTGAGGCATATCGGCAACTCGCGCGCGAGATCATCGCCCGCGAGGTCTAGACCACTGTTCGCCTCCGTACTCCCGCTGTCCAAGGCCAGTCGGCTACCGTTCGCACGTGACCCCGTCTACCGTCGATCCCGAGGTGCTTGCGTCTCAGGACGTCGAGCCATCTGAGGCCGCAACGGAGTTGCCTGAGGCCGAACCTGTCGACGGGCGATTCCGGGTTCACCTCGCGGTATTCGAGGGTCCATTCGATCTTCTCTTGCAGCTCATTGCGAAGCACAAACTCGACGTCACCGAGATTGCGCTCTCCCGCGTCACCGACGAGTTCATCGGACACATTCGCGGGCACGAGGGGGAGTGGCCACTCGAGCAAGCGACGGAATTCCTCGTGGTCGCTGCCACGTTGCTCGATCTCAAAGCGGCTCGTCTGCTGCCCTCGGGGGAAGTGGAGGATGAAGAGGATCTCGCGCTGCTCGAAGCACGCGACCTCCTGTTTGCGCGTCTGCTGCAGTACCGCGCGTACAAGCAGGTCTCAGCCATTTTCGCTCAGCGCATGGTGGATCAAAGCAAACGATTCCCCCGATCAGTGGGGATGGAACCACGCTTTGCCGGATTGCTTCCTGAAGTGTTGTTGGGCCTTGGGCCCCAAGAGTTCGCGGCGTTGGCCGGCCGAGCGCTCGCGCCCAAGCCGGTTCAACTCATGTCGATCGATCACATTCACGCGCCTCGAGTGTCGGTGCGTGAGCAGGCGCTCATCTTGGTTGACCGTCTGCGGCACCAGCGGGAAGCTACCTTCCGCGCGCTGGTGGGTGATGCCCAAGACACCTTGACCGTCGTCGCGCGATTCTTGGCGCTGCTTGAATTGTTCCGTGAGGGCGCGGTCTCGTTCGAACAGGCAGCACCCCTGCAAGACCTGCTCGTGCGTTGGATCGGTGACGACGAGTCGACCATCGAGGTTTCGCAAGAATTTGATGTCGATCCTGAGCCCGAGCCTGAGGATGACACCACTGCTCCAGCCGCGGTCAGCGTGACCGCTGCCGATGTTCGCGCGATCGCAACAAGCACCGTGCACGACCATGTATCCGATCAGCCAGTTGTGGAGGACCGTCCGTGACGTCGCCCATTGAGCAGGTCGAGGACTCGGGCCCTGCCACGCAAGAGCAGGACCCATCCGTTGGTCAAGAAGGAGACGTGATGGTCGAGACGGGTGACGTGTCTGTCACCGAGGTTGACGAAGCGCTTGACGTCACCGACGTTTCACTCACTGGCTTGCTCGAGGCCATCCTGTTGGTGGTCGACGAGCCAGCCACCGAACTCATGCTGGCCCAGGTGGCCAAGCGTCCGGTTCTTGAAGTCGTCGCGGCGTTGAAAGAACTGGCCGCCGACTACGACGCGAGCGGCCGCGGCTTCGATCTGCGCGAGATCGCTGGCGGCTGGCGGCTCTACACGCGAGACGAGTTCGCCCCTTGGGTGGAACGTTTCGTGCTTGATGGCCAACAAGCTCGATTGACTCACGCATCTCTTGAAACCCTCGCTGTCGTTGCCTACCGCCAGCCCGTCAGCCGGGCCAGGGTGTCGGCCATTCGAGGAGTCAACGTCGACGGCGTCATGCGCACCCTGATCTCACGCGGCTTGGTCGAAGAAGCCGGCTCCGAGCACGAGACCGGCGCATTCCTGTACCGCACCACTTCGTACTTCCTTGAGCGGTTGGGGCTGGGATCGCTCGAAGAGCTTCCTGAGCTGGCTCCGCATCTACCCGACCTCGCAACACTCGAGGACGAGACAGGACACCAGGTCGACTGATGGCTCACGAAGATCAGGCCGGAATTCGGCTTCAAAAAGTCATGGCCGCCGCTGGCATCGGCAGCAGGCGAAAGTGTGAAGAACTGATTGCTGACGGCCGTGTCGAGGTCGATGGACGCATCGTGGATCGGATGGGAGTGCGCGTCGATCCTGATACCGCCGTCGTGCGCGTTGACGGGGCACGCATCAACGTGGCACCCGACAACATCTATTTGGCGCTGAACAAGCCGGCCGGTGTGGTCACCACGATGTCGGACGATCGAGGGCGTGCGTGCATCGGTGACTTCTTCAGCGATCGCAAAGAGCGGCTATTCCATGTCGGTCGATTGGACACTGACACCGAAGGGCTGTTGCTGCTGACCAATGACGGGGAATTGTCGAACCGGTTGACGCATCCGTCGTGGGGGATCGAAAAGGTCTACCTCTGTCAGGTGCAAGGGACGATTCCCAAGGATGTCGGACGCACGCTGATGGCTGGTATCGAACTTGAGGATGGCCCTGTCGCGGTGGATCACTTCGCGGTAGTCCAGCAAGCCGAAGGACGATCGCTCGTCGAGATCACCCTTCACGAGGGACGTAATCGCATCGTTCGCCGCATCATGGAAGCCATCGGCCACCCCGTCAATCGCTTGGTGCGCACGCAGGTCGGCGAGGTGCGGCTGGGCGACATGCGGCCTGGTGCGGTGCGTCCGCTCACGCGGGCCGAGGTGGCGGCGCTCTACGAATCTGTGGGGCTGTAAACGTTCGTAACTCCACCCACCGGCACCCGGCACGGGATACCGGCTTTTGGGTGGGCCCTGAACGTCCGCGTCCAAGGGCGGGAGGGCCCGAGAGGTAGGGTTCGGCGTTGGTCGAGGCAGGAGGTGCTCTATGGCCGTGCGCGCAGTCAGGGGCGCTACCCAACTCGTAGCGGACGATCGCGACGAGATGATTGAAGCTGTGATCGAACTCGTATCGCAGATGCTCGAAGCGAATGACTTGAGTAGCGACGACCTCATCAGCATGGTCCTCACGTCTACACCAGATCTTCGGTGCGAGTTTCCCGCGTTTGCGGCTCGGCACCTGGGAATCGGTGACGTACCACTCCTGTGTGCAGCCGAGATTGATGTCGAGGGTGCACTCCCACGCGTCATTCGCATCATGGCTCACGTAGAGACCGATCACCCACGTGACAAGGTGCGTCACATCTACTTGCGTGGCGCAGAAGTGCTGCGCCGCGATCTCGCCCAGTGACCAGCGGCGACGTGGAGTCGACGCAGCGTTCGCGGGTTGTCTTGGTCCGAGGAACGGGTCTGATTGGCACAAGCATCGGTCTGGGCTTGAGCGCTGCGGGATGGACCGTTCATCTCACTGATCCAGATAGTCGCTCGTTGGCGCAGGCCGCAGGTCTTGGTGCAGGTAGCACCACTGCGCCTGATCCTGATGACGTGGAACTCGTGGTGGTGTGCGCGCCGCCCGATGCCACTGCGACGGTGATCGCCGAGTCTCTCGATGTCTTTTCGAAGGCAGCCGTAACCGACGTGGCCAGCCTGAAGTCATCAATCTTCGACCAAGTGCATGAGCATGCCCACGCTCGCCGCTACATCGGCGGTCACCCGCTGGCGGGTCGCGAAACGTCAGGCCCGGGGGGAGCGCGAAGCGACTTGTTCGAGGGACGGCCATGGGTTCTCACTCCTTTGCTCGTCGATGAAAATCGAATTGATCAGAAGGCGCTCGAGACTGTTCGGACGATGGTTTCAGCGCTCGCAGCAACGATCGTCGAGATGGACCCTCTCGCCCATGACGAAGCAGTCGCCGCGGTGTCGCACGTGCCGCAGGTGATGGCCAGTCTGACCGCGGCGCGATTGAACGGCCTGGACGCGACTTCGCTGTCGTTGTCCGGACAAGGCATTCGTGATGTCACACGTATCGCTGCCTCCGATGCCCAGATGTGGTCGCAGATCATCGGTGGAAACGCCGAGGCCGTCGTGAGTGTGCTGGACGGCGTCGCTGCCGATCTCGCGGCTCTTCGGGCGTCCCTGACGACTGACGCGTCGCAGGCCTCAGCTGCGGTTCAAGCTTTGGTAGAGCGCGGTAACCAGGGTCGGTCTCTGATTCCTGGCAAGCACGGTGCCACAGCGCAGCGTTACGCGATGGTGCCCGTCGTGATCCCCGACCAACCCGGTGCACTGGCGAGGTTGTTTGACGTGGTCGGCGGTTTGGGTGTGAGCATCGAAGATTTGGCCTTAGAGCATTCACCCGGTCAACCCGTGGGTCTGGCCACCTTGTCGGTGGTTCCCGCAGCAAGTGCCGAACTCATGGATGGGCTTGAAGCCGGCGGATGGGTCGTCCACCGATGAGCACGGGAATGCCGGTCGTGGCTATCGACGGTCCGGCTGGTTCGGGCAAGTCGTCTACAGCGCGCGGCGTGGCTCATGAGCTGGGACTGCGTTACCTCGATACCGGAGCCCTGTATCGCGCGATGACGTGGTGGATGCTCCAGCAGGGCGTGGACGTAGAGGACGCCGACGCCGTGGCCGCCCGCTGCCGCGAACCCGCGATCGTGCCGACGACAGATGCCGATGGTGCGTCGGTAAGTGTGGACGGCGTCGATGTCGGAGCTGAGATTCGCACCGCTGACGTGGCGCAATCGGTTAGTGCTGTCTCACGCGTTCCTCAGGTGCGCGAGCATCTGGTGGCTCTTCAACGGCAGATCATTGGGCCCGGGGGAGTCGTGGTCGAGGGCCGAGATATTGGCACCGTGGTGGCTCCGGATGCCGATGTGAAGATCTTCCTGACGGCGGCAGCTCATACCCGGGCGCACCGTCGCGCAAGTGATCTGGGGCGAGGCCAAGATCAACTCCAGGCCACCCAGCAGGCCATGGAGCGACGCGACCTGCTCGACTCCACGAGGGCCGTGTCACCCTTAGCCAAGGCCGACGACGCGATTGAGCTCGATACGAGCGATATGAGTCTGCTGGAGGTCGTCGCAGCTGTGGCCGATCTCGTGCGCTCATCCACCTGATCTGAACGTTTCAACTGCACGTACACAAACTGAAAGGGGTACCGGCATGACGGACGTCTTCGACGACTCTGACTTTGGCGATGACCCCATGGCCGAGGACGCCTCCGGTCCGCTTCCGGTCATCGCCGTGGTGGGCCGGCCCAATGTGGGTAAGTCGACGTTGGTCAACCGAATCCTCGGGCGTCGCGAAGCCGTGGTGGAAGACCGTCCGGGTGTGACGCGCGACCGCGTGGCCTACGACGCCACCTGGAATGGTCGCGCCTTTACCGTGGTCGACACCGGCGGTTGGGAGCCTGACGCCAAGGGAATGGCCGCGCGGGTAGCGCAGCAGGCCGAGTTCGCCATCGAAGCTGCCGACGCCGTCCTCCTGGTGGTCGACGCGCGCGTGGGAGCCACCGACAC
>Ga0105047_10010689_pt1 | contig 14980 bp, 7 predicted proteins | sample MAT04_FD_78384 | JGI IMG/M metagenome (GOLD analysis project Ga0105047, IMG submission 78384) | Freshwater microbial communities from Lake Fryxell liftoff mats and glacier meltwater in Antarctica - MAT-04 (megahit assembly) | ecosystem: Environmental > Aquatic > Freshwater > Ice > Liftoff... | reverse complement strand
GTTCCCTCGGCCGGGCGGACGCGGTCGTCCATCCGGTCGGGGGCCGAGACCCCCAACAATCCGAGCACGGCTTGCAATGCGACCTGTGCGGCATGGCACAAGGCCAACCGCGCCCCGCTCAGGCTGGGGTCTTCGGGTTGCACCACGCGGCACGCATCGTAGAAGTGGTGGTAGCTACGGGCCAGTTCTACCGCGTAGGTGGCCAGCCGGTGCACGCCGTAGTCCTCGGCGCACCGTCGCACCTCGAACGGTAAGTCCGAGATTCGCTTGATGAGGGCAAGCTCGCGGGGGTGATCCAGCCGGCCGACCTGGCTGATATCCAGGGCGAGGCCCGCCTCTTGGGCGCGCTTCAGCACGCTGCTGATCCGGGCGTGGGCGTACTGAACGTAGAACACCGGGTTCTCGTCGTTCTGCTTGGTGGCAAGGTCAATGTCAAAATCGAGGTGCGTATCGTGCGAGCGCATCAAGTAAAAGAACCGGGCCACGTCGCGCCCAATCCGAGCTTGCTCGGCGCTGTCGGCATCCGGCGCAATGTTGCGGCCGAGTTCCTGAATCAGGTCAATCAGCGCATAGATATTGCCGTCGCGCTTGCGCATGGGGGCGGGCTTGCCCTCCTTCACAAATCGCACGATCTGGAAAATCACCACTTCCAGTTCGCGTTGAGCGCGGACCAGGGCGTTTCGGCACACGTCACGCTCGGTGGAGGACGTAAACAGTTCGGCGTCAGGGCCCTCCATGGGTACGGTGTCCTCGGCGTAGTGCGACAGCACGAGATCAGCCCGCAGAGCGGCGACCACCGCCGTGAGGCGACCGATGTAGCCATGGTGGTCCGGGCCGAGCACCGTGATCAACCGATCCGCGTTCGCGGGCCGATTGAACTTGTCGGCGTGGTACGCCACGTCGCTGGCGATATAGGTCAGGCGACCATCGCGCCGCCGCAACACGCGGTCCATGTCGTCGCCAAACTTCGTGCTCCGCAGCCACTGCGTGGTGCCATCGCCGGCATCCGCGGGTTCCGAATTGGGTTCTTCTCCCTCTAAGGGAGCGGTGACCGCGTCCTGGCTCTCAAACTCCACGCTCTCAACCTTGCCGCCTTTGCCCAGCTTCAGCACCGTACGCCGGGGTCGTTCGTCGACAACCCCCTGATGCCGCAGGGTCTCGATGCACTGTTCCACGACGCCGTTGTCGTGCAACGATTGCTCGCTGAACCAGGTATCGAACTCGACGCCAAAGCATGCGAGGTCTTCGCGTTGTTTGGCCAGCATGAAGCGCTGACTGGTCTGCTGGAACCAAGCGACGTCGCGCTCGGTGGCCACTTCCCCAAACTCCGCGCGGACCCGATCGGCCACGTCCTGAACGTAATCGCCCTTGTAGCCCTTCTCGGGGATGGGTTCGCCCCGGAGGGACGCGCGCACCGAGGCGGCAAACTGCCGCATCTGCTCGGAATTAACGCCGTCGTTGATGTAGTACTCGCGGTGCACGGTGTCCCCCGCCGCCGCCAGCACTCGGCACAGCGTGCTGCCAAAGGCCGCGCCACGCCCCGAGCCCACGGTGATCGGGCCGTTTGGGTTCACACTCACAAACTCCACGTTAATCCGTTGCAGTTTTCGCCCCCGCGCGGCTTGCGCCAGCAGCCCGGGAATGCCCTCCGGAACGAGCGCCGTGAGGTATTGGCTGATCCAAGTGGGCTTTAAGAAGAGGTTCACGAACCCCGGGCCGGCCACCTCTACGCGATCGAAAGCTTCGGTACGGGTGGACAGGGCCTCGGCCAAAAGGTCGCCGATGGCGCGGGGCGGTTTGCCGGCGGCCTTTGACGCCATCAGGGCAAAGTTCGTCGCGAAGTCGCCGTGCTCCGGGCCTTTTGTGTCCTGCACTTCAGGGGTGGGAAGGGGGGCAAGGGGCAAGCTCCCACTCGCCTGAAGGTGGCGAATGGCGGCTTGGACAAGATCAACCAGGGCGTCTCGAATCACGGCACCCAGGGGATACCCCATCTTCCGCGCGATTGCCGGCGATCCGGTCTCTTATTCTCGTTAAGCTCTGTGACGGGTATCGTCTCATTAATGGCGACCCGGGCGCAAGTGCAGGAGCGAAGGCGACGCATCACCGTTGCGGTGCGTGCGGAGTGCGAACTCTTAGCCGAACGAACTCTATTGCCCCCGATGCGGTACTACGCCGGCAAGTTTGGTGTTTCGGTACGCGTGGTTCAGGATGTCTTTGAGGCCCTGGAAATCGAGGGACTGCTCCTTCGCGTGAAGGGAGTGGGAACCTTCACCGGCTCGCGGTCTAGCACCGCCGACGCCAAGCCGTTTCTTTTCATCACGGGCGGCTACCTGGAAATGCCCCAGGAAATGACGTATGTTGGGTTTGCCGAGGAGATCGCGCGGGTAGGCGGTAAGTCACTCGCCATTGTGGATCGGCTGGTGCCGGACATCATCAGCCGCATCAAACTGGACAACATCGCCGCCGTGTGCGGCCATCCTTGGCAAACCGCGCACTATGACAATGGGCGCCAAGTTCCGCACGTTGCGATGACTCAATTCTCTCCTCCCGAGAGTGATTCGGTGGACTACGACAATGAGCATGGCGGTGAAACGGCGGCCCAATACTTGTTCGACAACGGTCACCGATCCACCGCTTTCTTGCCTTTCATTGGCGATGACGGAATTGAGTCTCCGTGGTCAATTGCCCGCGCCAAAGGTTGGCGGGCATTTAACGAAGTCAATGGGTTGAGCACTGAAGGGGTGGTCTTGCCCGGCTTCAATGGGGACCGTCCCAGCAGCGGCTCCACCAAAGCGGCGGACGCTTTCCTTGCCCAACCCTCGGCCACGGCCGTAGTTGCGGCGAACGACGCCCTGGCCTACCACTTCATGCACGCCTTGCTCGAAATCAAGCTCCCGTTCGCCATGTGGCCGGGAATTGTCGCCTTCGATAACTTACCGAACTCCGCCGGACAGTTCTTGTCAACGCTCTCGGTTTCGGGTCTGGAAATGGGTCGGCTACAGGCCCAAGTCCTGTACGACCGATATTCTGGTGCCCTAACGGGCCATCCTATCGAACGCAAACTGAAAATGCGCTTCATCCCCCGAATCACAGGACAACCGGGCTGGGCCCATGTTGTGGGGCCGATCTTGCCGCAAGTGGTCGAGTCGGGGTGTACGGCCGAATTCCGGACGCGCCGCGATTAAGCTGTCAGGTGCCGACCATGCATACGGCACCCGTGCCCTTAGACAACTAAATAATACAGTTCCGCACAATAGTACAATTGAGTCAGTCTTCGGGAAGTGCACCCACGGATGCCCTTGCCCATGAACTCTGCTCCATTCACTTTCGACGCCCAGTGGACGCACTCCGGCACGCGGCTCAACCATTCCTGGCGTCCGATCGTGAACATCGATCAGTTTCGCTGGCTCTCACGCGCGGATGTCTTGGCGCAACTTCGGCAAGCGAAGGCGGAACTGGGGTGCCAACACGTCCGGGCCGTTGCGATGTACTCGCCCGAGATGCGCGTGTGGGGATACGACCTGACGGAATGGCGGCTCCCCGCCGATCAGAAATCGCCCGTAGCAAACTGGCAAATGGTGGACCTCACGCTGGAGGCTCTGCTGGAGATTGGGCTTAAGCCCATCTACACCACCTGCTTTGTACCCGAGGGAATGTCGGAGGACCCCACCCGATGCTGGCCCGATCGCAACCCGACCGGCATGCCGCGATCACTGGACCAGTGGTCCGAATTCGTGGCCGATGGCCTACGCCATCACATCGAGCGCTTCGGGCGTGACGAGGTTCGCAGTTGGTATTTCGAATGCTGGAACGAGCCGAACTTGCGCGGGTGTTTCTTTGGCGGTTCCCGAGACGAGTTCTTCCGGCTGTGGTCCGCTACGTGGCGGGCCATCAAATCCGTTGACCCCGAGTTACGCTTTGGGGGACCTTCGACGGCGCGTGGGGAGTGGATGCCCGAGTTCCTTGACTTTACGGCCCACGATGGCACTCCGCCCGACTACTTGGTCACTCACGTCTACAACAACGACTCGGAAACCAATCCGGTCTCGCCGTTCGATGGGCCAGCCAGCCACCACGTGAAGGATTCGCCGCACTTTGCCACCGGGATCATCCGAGGGCTTCGCCAAGAGCTCGATCGGCGCGGCTGGCAGGGCGAGGTGCATTGGAACGAATGGGGCCGATCTTGGTTTCCTGTCGATTCCAACCGCGAATCTCCCCTGGAGGCGGCATTTATCGTCAAGACCATGACCGAAGCCTCGCAAGCGGCCGACGCGTTTGCGTTTTGGTGCCTCAGTGACATCTATGACCAGATGGGATTCCAGCGTTCGGAGTTTGCGGGGCATTACGGCATGCTCAGCCTGCACGGCCTGCGCAAACCCGCCTGGTTTGCGCACGAATTGCTGAATCGAATGGGGGATCGGGCGGTGCCGGTGACGGGCGGCGACGACCTCACCACGTGCCTTGCCACGCGGTCGGAGGACGCCGCAAAGCTGCTGATCTCGGCCTATCCCGCGGCGATCGGGGACTCTCCAGTTCCGGTTGAGGTGAAGGTGGAAATTCCTCCGGAGACCAAATCGGTCCGGCTGTTCCGGATTGGCATCGCCGAGAACAATATCCTGAACACGTGGCACCGCATGGGCAGCCCGGCATCGCCGAACGCCGCGCAGTTAGCCGAGTTGCGGGCGGAGAATCACCTGCAGGAATCGGTCGGGGCAGTTACCCAGGAAGGGCCGGCCGCCCACTTCAAGCTCGAGCGGCCCGGGGTAGCCCTGTTGGAGTGCGAACTGCGCTAACTCGACGGCACGCATCCCGACGCCGTGATCCGGCGTGAACCCGGATCGCCATTCCCTTTTCAGCCAGAATTTTGCGCACCCTCGCAGTGTTGCGGGCGGCTGCGGTGACGTTGATTCGAGCCCCATCGAGACCCTGCCCAGTAGCCTTGCAAAGACATAAAACAAAAACGAAAATGCTAGGGTAGTCTCTTCGGGGACTCCCGGAACCGGACTCGGATCACGGATTTCCCCAGGGCATATCGAGTTAAGTCAGGTTGTACCTGAACTTTACTGACTACCGAAAAAGATGGCAAAGATGGAGGATTACGCGCGTTTGGCAACCCTGGAGACCTCGTCCCTGTGACATGGCGTCGCCTTTTAGCCGGGGGAGTCTTTACCGCCCTGGCGGCGGTTGCCTTGGCCCAAGCGGTGGAGCTTCGGCTGTGGAATATTCCGAACAAGAATAGTTCAAGTCCACCTGACATTGCCCGCCGACGCGTGTTTGATGCCTTTGTAAGGGCTAATCCCGAGATTAAGGTAAGGGCCCTCGTCCCCCTCCAAATCCAAGGCCCCGCCGCCGAAGGCAGTGAGTTCCTGGCCGTTGCGGGCGGCGTCGCTCCCGACGTCTTCTCCCTGTACGGACGCAAGCTAGGCGACTACCGCGATCAGCGGTTTCTCCTTCCCATTAATCCCTATCTTGAGAGCTACCGGCAAACGCACGGGCAAGCGTACGCGGGGATCTCGGCCCCTGACACCGTGTGGCGACCCGCCATCAACCGCGATAAAGTCTACGCGGTGCCGATGCACTACTACTCGATGGCCCTGCGCCTTCGAAAGGCATCCTTCGCCCGGGCCGGTATGGTGGGTCAAGTTCCGCGTAACTGGGATGAACTGTATCAGTTTGCCCGAAAGCTGACTTTCGATCCGACAAAGGAACCGGGCGCACGAAGCTCAGACCCGATCCAGTTCGGGTTGTCCATGCAAACCGACATCAACGCCGGTTGGACCTTCCACCAGTACGTGTGGTCAGCGGGGGGCGAAATTCTTCAACCCTTCCTCCGCCGGAACGACCAGCTGGTTCAAGTTCCGGATCCCGTCATCGATTTTAAGTCGCTCAACCTGCGAATCAGCAACGCCCCCAGCTATGCCGAGCGCGTTCGGCAAGAGCGCGAAGAACTCGCCCGTCGAGAACTCCCCGCAGATTACGGAGTCGCCGATTTGGAGTGGCAACTCGTTACCGACCGTCCCGAAGCGATGAAGGCGTTGTACTTCTATCGCAAACTCGTGCACCAACCATGGATGCGCGTGGACGGGAATGAGTTTGACCTGACGCCCGAGATGATGCGCGCCCGTCGGGCGAGGGACCCGGTTAGCGGCAAGGAGTTTGACCTTAACGACCCCGCCATTGCGAAACGCATCTACAACGGCGTGACCAACGCGGGTTTCGTGGTCGCAGGTCCGTCCGGCATCCAGCGGTCCGTGGAGGCGATGGAGATCGACGTCCTCGCCGAAGCCAACCCGAACAGCCCTACCGACTACGACTTCGCCCCGTTCCCGTCGATCGATGGCTCTCCGCCCCCGGCGTTTATTGCTGGCCACTACATCGGCATCAACGCGGCGATCCAACGCGAGTCGGAGCCCGGTCGTTCGGACATCAAAGCCATCCAGAATGCGGCTTGGAAGTACATCCAATTCGTCACCGATAAGGAAGCCCAGCGCATCATGATCGAGACGTACGTGGAGTACGGCCTAGAGGAAATGGTGCGGCCCTCGCTGCTGAAAGAGGCGGGTTACGAGGACGCGCTCGCCCGCATTCCGGCGAACCGACGCGCGCTTTGGGTTGGATTTGATGAGCGGGCCAAGGCCGAGCCCTATGCCCAAGGTTACAGCCACGTGATGACCCGAGAACTCGCGATGGTGCTGCAACCTATCTTTGCGGATAAGCCCGATCCCAAAACGGGAGCCTTCGCCCGAGACCCGGTCGCCCTGATGAAAGGGGTGGTCAACCACACCAACACCGCCGTGCTGGGCCGCATGCCCGATTCGGAAGTACGGCGTAAGTCGGGGATCGGCACGGTCCTGTTCGTCATTATCTTGGCGCTCTTGGCGTTTGCCACCCGCCAGATCGTCCGTCTGATGTTGAAAACCGACCAGGGGCTGGGCGATGAAGGCTTCGGCGTGGGCAGTAACCATGGCCAGCGCCGCCTGATCGCATGGCTTTTCTTGATCCCCGCCGTCGCGACCGTCCTGATCTGGAACTACCTTCCGCTGGCCCGGGGCCTCGTGATGGGATTCCAGGACTACCGGATCATCGGCGAGTCTCAGTGGGTGGGCCTGCGCAACTTTATTGAAGCGGTGAGCGAACCCAAATTCTGGCTGTACCTGCTACAAACATTCCAGTACATGGCCATGTCCATTGGCATCGGCTTCCTGGTGCCGTTCTTCTTGGCTACCCTGTTGCACGAGGTCCCGCGCGGCAAGGTCGTCTTCCGGATTCTTTACTACTTGCCCGCCGTTACGACCGGCCTCGTCACACTGTTCCTATGGCGTGGGTTGCTCTACGACCCCTCGGACAACGGCATCCTTAACCAAGTTATCCTGGCGATGAACGCAATCCCGGCGCCCCTGGCCACGTTGCTCAAGCTGATGATCGGCGGCGGCCTCGCGGCCCTGGTGGTCTACGGACTAGTCGGCGCAATAATGGGAATCGGCGAGCACCTCACGCGCCAAGTTGGCTTGGCCATTGGCCTCGTCGCCGCCGCCTTACTCCTCGCCTACGCCAGCATGTTTTGGCGCGCGGGCGGCGCGGCAAACTTGATGAACGCCTTCATCGGCCCGTTCGACATCAAGACGCAGAGCTACCTGCTGGACCCCGGGCTCGCAATGCTCTGGGTGGTCGTGCCCACCATTTGGGCCGGGGCCGGACCGGGTTGCTTGATCTACCTGGCAGCGCTGAAAGGCGTTCCTTCGGAGCAATACGAAGCCGCCGACCTGGACGGCGCGGGCGTGTGGGAGAAACTCCTGACCGTGACGTACCCCAACCTGCGCGCGTTGATCGCGATCAACTTCGTCGGCGCGGTCATCGGCGGGTTTAAGGAGTCCACCAATATCTTTGCCATGACGGGCGGAGGCCCGGAGGACCGGACCATGACTGTCGGATTGCACATTTGGTACAACGCCTTCATGTTCCTGAACTTTGGCCTCGCCACGGCCATGGCTTGGATCATGGGGGCTCTGCTCGTTGGTTTCACGCTGAAGCAGCTTCAGATTCTCAACAAGCTCACGTTCCGCAGCACCGCCGTGGAGAATGAGACCAAGGGAGGTACCGCGTAATGTCTTTGATCACATCCGTTGGTCGTCGTAGCTTCCGCACCCGCCTTTTGGTGGCGTCGGTGTACCTGCTCCTCGCCTCGGGGGCCATCACCATGGTGGTGCCGTTCATGCTGATGGGTAGCATGGCCACGACCAGCGAAGGTGACTTCCGGGAGTTCAAGCTGGTGCCGGACTACTGGACTGACGATCGATCGTTGTTCAAGAAGGTGCTGGTCGACGCGGCCAAGCTGGAAGTCTCCTCGGTGTGGGGCGGTCATGACGGATGGTTCGCCCCAGTCGACATGATGCGGGAAGATTTTGATTCCTACGCCACGATGCCCGAGGCCAAGCGTAAACTCCAGGCCAACGACCTTCGCGAGTACCTCGATCAGGTGTGCCCACCGCGCTACAAACGTCCCCTTTTCGTCCCGAACCCCGATAGCCCCTTTACGGCCCGGGTGGCCTACCAAAAGTGGTTGGCCGCGAAGTACGGCACCGTCGGCGCGGTGAACCAAATCCATAGTGACAATGCGAGTACTTGGCAAGAGTTTGAATTGCCCGAAGAGATCGCGTACCGCCGGTTGCCGGACACCCCCCGAGTGCGTGATTACCGTACTTGGGTCGAGTCGCTCCCGGCCAATCGTACTGGGCTGTACACCGCTGACGCGGACGTTTTCGCCTTCCTCAAGACCATTAAAGTGCCCGAAGATCCGCGCTTGCCGCACGGCGCCGACGGCAAATTGATCATCTCCCAGATCACCTTCGATGATCTCCAGCGGGCACCCTTTACCGAGGCTGACCGCCAGAAGTTCTTCGTCGAACGGGCATCTTTGCGGTTCGCCAAGATCGACGAAGTGCGGGCAGCGGCGGCTTGGAAAACCTTCTTTATGAAGTACCCGGACGCCACCCCGTTTGCGTTGACCACGCTGATGCCGACGAATCCCAAGCACGCCACGCTTTGGGCACGGTTTATCCAAACGACCTGCCCGCCGGAGGCCCTGGGGCTCGACCGCCCCGAGGACGGCTGGCGTACGTTCTTGCTGAAGAAGTATGGAAGTCTTGACCAGATCAACGTCGCGTTTGGCACCCGCTACGCGGCGATCACCGAAGTCCCCATCCCGACCCTTCCCTTCCTATACCAAAACTTCTTAGACCATAAAGGTGCGGTTCGCTTCGCCTACCTCACGCATAACTTTCGGACGGTGTTTGAGTTCGTTGCCGTGCACGGCAATGCCCTCCAAAACACGTTCTGGCTCATCGTTCTCTCCATCGCCGGCACCCTGACGGTCAACCCCATGGCGGCCTACGCGTTGTCGCGTTTCCGACTCAAAGAGTCGCACCAAATCTTGGTGTTCCTGTTGGCCACCATGGCCTTCCCCGGCGAAGTGCTGATGATCCCCGGCTTCCTGCAAATCAAAAGCTTCCCCGTCGTGCAGTTGCTCGGGGCAACGTTATGCATGTTGCTGGTGGCGTTGATGTACCGATCACTCCGCAAGTTCCGCCCCTTCCTCCGCAGTATCATGGCCCTGGTGGCCACCGCGTTGGTGGGCCTGATCGTAGCGCCACAGGTGGCCGGCGTCTTGGGCATCTCCACTTCGGTGAGTTTGATGAACACATTCTGGGCGTTGATCCTGCCCGGACTCGCCAGCGGCTACGGCATCTTCCTGCTCAAGGGATTCTTCGACTCCTTGCCGCCCGAGCTGTACGAAGCCGGCCTGCTCGATGGGGCCAGCGAGACGAAGATGTTCCTGAAGATCACCTTGCCGTTGTGCAAGCCGATCCTGGCCGTCATGGCGCTGGGCTCCTTCACCGCGGCCTACGGCGCGTTCATGCACGCGTTCCTGGTGGCCCAAGACCCGCGAATGTGGACCCTGATGGTCTTCCTTTACGAGTTCCAGCAGACACGTACGTTGCCGATGGTGATGGCCTCACTGGTGGTCGCCGCGATTCCCACGCTCATCATGTTCATCCTCTGCCAACGGGTGATCCTGCGCGGCATCGTCATCCCGACCTACAAGTAAACCCCCGACCTACGAGAAAGCAACGAGCGGTCGGTCACCCGTTGGTGGCCGACCGCTCGCTCGTGGTTACCGATTAGTCTCCGGTTTGGGCCGAGAGCACGGCGGCGATCCGCATGGCGGTGCCTTCCGAGCCAGGGACCGGGATGGTCAGCGGCTCCACTTCAAGCCGATGCTGGCCCGGGTCGAGGTCCTGGGCTAAGAGCACCATGTTCACGCGGTTGAAGTGCGGGGCGTACTCATCCCAGCACGTCAACGTTTGCCAGTCGCCGCCGTCGACCCGCCAGCGCATGGCTCCGGCATCGCGAGAGACCCACCAGGCCAGCCCGAGGATACTGCCGACAAAGGGGACTTCGAACCGAGGACCGGCGGGCGATAGCTCCCAGGCCTTTGGGAGTCGCTGGTCACCAATCGCCACGACGGGGACGGGCAGGTCCAACTCGTCGGGAGTTACGAACTGGGCCGATACCATCAGCGCCGGGGAGAGCGGCGACGGCAACGGAGACCTCGGTCGCTCGGAATCCAGGGGCAGATCGGCAAGGGCGCGGATGATGCATTCGGCGTAAACCCGGTAACCCGCGTCGTTAGGATGCACGCCGTCGGGGAGGAACTCGGACATCAGGTTCGGCGGGGCGCCAGCGGCCCATAGCGCTTCGCCCACGTCAATCACCGGCAGCGCGTAGTGCTGGGCGATCTCGCGGTGGTCGTGCCCCAGGGCTTGCGCCTTGTCTGGGTCGCCGAACGTCGTGAGGATGACCACCACATGCGGGCGCGCAGGCGCGAGTAACAACGCGCGGATCAGCGCCTCGAACGAGCGCCGGCGCCAACCGGTGACCATGCCGCTGTCGTTGACGGCAAACTCCACGAAAACAACGTCGGGCCGGGCCGCGAGGACGTCGCGGTCCAACCGAAATCGACCGTAGTCGGAACCCGTCCCGCCCACGGCGGCGTTCACCGATTCCACCACTTGGTTAGGATAGCGCTGGGCCAGAGCATCCGACACCAACGCCCGGTAGCTCGTTCGGTCCTCTTCCGAGGCCCCACTCCCGTACGTGATTGACCCGCCGAAGAAGGTTATGCGCATGGGGTCACGTCCGCCAAACCGCGTCCGCCGAGGCATCTCCCATCGTGTCCGGCCGCAACTTCAGATCTACGGTCTGGGTCTCTCCCGGAGCGATTTCCACGATGATCAGATCCGCCCAAACTTGCGCCCAGGCAACTTCGGCGCTCGGATCTAGCACCACCTTCACCCGCGCCGGCACGGGGCACGGATTGTGGATCCGAAGACATGCGCTGTTCTCCAAGAACGAGACCGATTCTACGGTGACATGGTCGAGGACACTGACTCGCTGGGGCCTAAACTCGACGTAAATGCCGGGCATTTCGTAGGCCGTCAGCATCATGGAGGTGGTGCACCAGCAGTTGCCGTAAAACACCTCCCCGCTACCGATGCCGTAAAGCTCCCAGTCCGACATGTTCACGCGTTCGTTCATGAAGCCGGGCGGCGTTATTCGGCCATCGCCCGTGGGAATTGGCCGGTCGGCCCGACTGACGTACTGTGGCAGCGTCCGGGCAATATCAACCGCGAGGTTACGCAGGGTGGCATCATCGGTGGCACGGGCGATCTTCAGCAACGCCAGCGACGAGAGGCTACAAATCCCCGGCGCGGAGTGCTTATTTTGAACGCTCGCGATGACGGTGCCCGTGGTCTGCATGCCCATGCGCGCAAACGTGGATTCCCGGGGGAAGTCAAAGTCGTAGGAGACCGTCCAGGTAAGTGCCTGATAGGCCACGTCGGCGGCCCGCTGCAACCACGACGCTTCGCCAGTGACCTCCCAAAGCTCCACGAGCCCTTCGATGAGCGCCGCGCAGGATTCGCTGTCGGGTGCCTTCAGGATTTCGCCCGGACCGCCGACACTGTAACCCGCCTCGATGACGGTCTGAGCGATGGCGGCGCCGGCCTGGCGAGCCACCTCTAGGGCACGAGGCGAGTTCAGCCAAGCTCCGCCCGCCGCCAGCGCCCCCACGACCGTTCCCGCACCGGTCGCCCCTCCGACCACTATTTCCCCGGTCAGAACGTTCACGAATTGGCCGAACGTCTGGTATCGATCCCAAATTGAGACGTAAGCCTCGAGGTTGCGCTCCACCGCGCTGCGCCAAGCGGGAGGTACCGGCTGCTCGCGTTGCTCCAGTAACTGGCACTGCCGCACCAGGAAGAGCGTCATGTCGCCGTTCTTACGGAGCAGGAGCCAGTTCTCGGATTGCGGATGGGAAAAGCCGTCGTTCACCACTCCGCCGGAGTGGATCATGCCGTAAAACAATCCGAATGGGCTCAGGCCCTTGGCCACGATGTAGTCGAGCGATCGGGCAGCGCGGGTCTGCTGGTCGGGCGTCCCTTCGCCCAGCACGGCCAGGGTAAACATCCCGCTTCCAACCCAGCCGGGCTGGATCCGGATGCCCGCCTCGTCGATCACGTCGACGTAAGTCTGCTCGGACTCGGCCCACTGCCGGGCATCGAAGTTCTCGATCACCAATCCGGCGGCCGCCGAGAAGGGAAACACCGGCTGAATCGCGCCACGCGGGAGCATCAACTCGCGGAGATCACCAAAGTGACGGTAGAACTCGGCCATTGAGGCGCATGCCAGACGCACCACCCGGAGCGACAGCGTAAGGGAATCGCCCTCCGCAAGGGCGACGCCGCGATCGGGCGTAGCCACCGACGCATCGCACATTTGGTAGCGCACCGGACGCAGGCCCGGGGCATCCACCCGGAGGGTAAGCCGATCCGCTTCTTCGATGGCGTGCAGGCCGACTTCATGGCCGCCCACGAACGCGGGGGACAGCACGAAAATGGCTTCCTGAGCGGTCCGCCGCCAAGCTCCGATCGCCGGCGTGGCCAGGCCACCCGCAAGAAGATGGATTCCGGATGTTCCGCCCCACTCATCAAACTTAGGCACGCCCGTCACCACGGGCGTCACCTCGTTCGGGCAAGGTTGAGCATACATCGGCGGATAGTCGTTCGACTCCACGCGGAAGCGGTTGCCATCGTAGGCCCCGGCGGGCATCATCAGGTAGTCCTCCCGCGTCCAACCGGTCAGTTCGATCGCGGCGGCCAGTGACACCTCGGCAAGGTCAGCGGTGGCCGTGAAGGTCAGTGAGAGCGTTCCTACTTCGGGAGTGCCCAACTTCGAACGCAAAGCGCCGCTTCGGAGGGCCAGTTGAGTCGTTCCTTGGGTGAGAGCGATGCGCTCCCGCCCAATGATGCGGGGCCCTTCGGCCTCGGCGATTTCGCCAAAAAGTTTCATTTCTGCCATGTCGTTACGTTGTTCCGGGGCAATTTCTGCTTGCCCTGCACACGTTCGTAGCTCAGTCCAGCGGGCTAGGTTCTCGGTAAGCGCGTTCCAGCGTTAGGGCGGCGGCGGCTGACCCCCAGTTGTAGTCCGGGAAACCCGCCTTGTCGCGCCGGCGTCGATCCGATCCCATGTTCTCGAGAAAGCCGCGGGTGCCGGTGAACACGGTAATCATCCGATCGGCCGCCGCATCCGCCTCTCGTTGGTAACCGTAGCACCAGAGAGTTTGCAGGAGCCAGTACGAAATGTGCGGCCAGGACTTGCCGCGCCAGTATCCGTTGCCGTCGTAGGTGGGCTCGTCGTAGGCCACAGACGGGAAGGGGATTGCGCCGAAGAACTGATTGGGGTCCAGCAACACGTTCTCGATGAGGTCGCGCGCGGTCGCCTCCTCCACGTCCATGCCGGCGAACAAGGGCCAAAACATGTAAAACGTTCGCACCCGTTGGTGCTGTTGCGTGTGGTGGTTGTAGTCCCAGTATCGGCGCTCCTCGGGCAGATAGCACACTTCGTGCATTGCCTTGTGAAGCGCGGCCTGACGGGCTTTCATCCGCTCGGCCTCGTCGGGCTGCCCCGCCCGGTGCGCCAGGTGCGCCAGGTGGCGGGCATCCCAGTATAAGAATGAATTGAGCGCGACCGACGCGACCGGTGGGATCCACGAGCAACCCGTCATGGCATCGAGGGTTTGCATATAGGGGTCCCACAGCGGCGAGTTGTCGGCGGCCTGTCCGGTCCAACGGTATTCGGCGAGTCCGTCCTGGTCGACATCGCTGTAGTCCTCCCAGAACCGATGATTACGGACGAGGAACGGGAACATGCGGGCCAAGAACGCCGGATCGTCATGCTGCTTCAGGTAAGAAGCCACCGCCCACGAGGCCACGGGCGACTGCGGCGACTGCTGGAACATCCGCTCGGGCAGACTAAAGTTCGACTTCCGTTCGGGGGTCGAGCCGTCGCGCTCCAGGTGCCGGGTGAAAGCGGTAGCGATCGCGCCCCGGGCGTATTCCAGATTGAACCGGGCGATGGCCACCGAGCTAAACAACGTGTCCCAGAAGAATGAACACGAGAAGTCATCGGATGACGAAGAACACAGCGAGGCGATGTCCTCGTTAAACTCCCCGTTCAGCCCCCGGAGACCGTTGCGCACGAGGGCCAACCGAGCGCGGGTGATGTGGGTGTTATCCGATTCTCCGATCGCGTCCGCAATCCACTCGCGCCGGCGCGCTTGGATATCGGAGAGGGGGGTTGGATCCACCGCATTGTGGAAGGATGGGAGTGCCTGGTGGATGGCCGCCATGCGGACCTCCAGCTGGAACCGCAATACGACGGGCTGCCCCGGCGTTACCGTTAGCGGGTTCGCACTCTCAAATGCATAGAGTGGGCTACCTGATTCCACCGTGCCCCCCACCCCATCGTCCGCTCGCGCTGCGAAACGCCCGTCCGCGCATCGAATTCGGATGGCGATTTGAGGGAGGTGACACACGCCCGCTTCGGGTAAAAGCCGCGCCTCAACGCCATCGGTCCCGGCCGT
>Ga0105047_10010687_pt1 | contig 14981 bp, 13 predicted proteins | sample MAT04_FD_78384 | JGI IMG/M metagenome (GOLD analysis project Ga0105047, IMG submission 78384) | Freshwater microbial communities from Lake Fryxell liftoff mats and glacier meltwater in Antarctica - MAT-04 (megahit assembly) | ecosystem: Environmental > Aquatic > Freshwater > Ice > Liftoff... | reverse complement strand
TGTCACCGCCGCCGGGTAGGCCGTTGCGGTTGGTTGAACCACCCGATGTGGATGGGGATACCCCCAAACCGTTGGGTCGGGGGTGGCCCCTCACCCCGTGGGCGCTCGACACGTACATCCACGGCCTCATGACCGCCTGAACCGGCAGGATCCAACCGGCATTGGCTGAACCAGCGCGCTCGCGCTGGCTTCAGCGCGCACCCACTCGGCTGGCGCGGTCGCTCGGTCAGTGGGCGGCGAGCCAGGCATCGCCCAGGGCGAACTCGTCATCCATCTGCTTGATGACGATCCCCTTCGAGAAGTCGGCCAGCTTGCCGCCGATGAGCGGCACGCTCACTTTGATATCGATGGTGACGGTGTAGGTCGAGCGGTCGTCGCCGTCCGCTTCGAGCAGGGTCTGACCCTTGATGTCGATGGGCACGCCCTGGGTGTCGAGCGTGAAGGTGCCGCCGTAGGTGCCGTCGCCGAAGTCGTTCCAATCGTCGATGGATACCACGGTGTTGCGCGGCTTGACGAACTTTTTGGCGAACCCCGGGATGCCGTCGATGTCGACCTCGCGGGTCACCGTGAGGTTCAGGTTCTTCTTGGTCTTCTTCTTGTCGACGATGGTCACCCCGTGGTGGCCCATGCCCTCGAACTTGGCGACATGGGCCTTGGGGTCGCTGAACATCTTCCAGCAGTCTGTGATGGGTGTGTCGAATGTGTGCTTCTTGACGATCTGCATACCCGGCATTCTCGCGGAATGCCCGGCAGCGTGCTCAGGCGATGCGGAGGACCCTTGAAGCTCGACAAGACACCGGTACGGTGACGACATGGGAGACCAGTGGTCGAGTCGATCCGTCCGGTCGGCCGCATTGGTCATGAGCGTTGTGATGCTGGCCGCGCTGGCGGGCTGTCAGCAGGCAAAGATCGCGACCCGTTGCCGGGGAAACGGCGTTGCCCAGAACGCTAGGGACGTCCTCGGCTGTCGTAGTGGTCGGTGGGTGAAACTCATGTCGAAGGCCGACGCCCTGCGGCTGTTGGCCGAACAACAGCGTCGTGATGCCGCAGCAGCGACCCCCATCACCGTTGCCCCGAGCTGGCCGGCGCCTCCGGCGCCGGGGCCGGTTCACACGATTCCGAGGCCGACCCCGAGCTATCCGATCCCGCCCGCAATGCCGCCCGACCTGCGCGACGCCACCTTCGGCGAGAACGGATTCGCCGTGTTGGCCGGGAGTTCGCCGCTACAGGAGATCCTGCCCGGCCCGGGTGGTTCCATCTATCTCGTCTTCACCCCGGACGTGGGCGGTGTAGCTGTTGCAAGGCTGACACCCGACGGAGCGATGGATCAGTCGTTCAGCGGTGACGGTTGGCTCGAAGATTCCAATGCGTCTGCGGTCACGGTGGACAGCAACGCACGGGTCGTGACCTTTAGGTCCGTCGAGACCACTGAGACCATCAACCATTTTCCGCCGGCGAACCCCGATGTGGTGATCACCCGATCGCTGACCCGCTATGACGCTGCGGGGCAGCGGGACCAGACATTCGGCACTGCCGGCGTTCTCACCTGGCGAATCGTGCTCGACCCGAATTGGCCGACCATCAGGTGCCCCGTCGACCTGTTTGCGGCCGGTGACGCAGTCATCGTCGAAACAGAGCCGTATGGCAACCTGTGTCCAGCTTCGGGTGTTGACAGCGTCTCGGCCGCCGGCCAGCTGAGACGTGATGTGGCAAGCGGGCGCATTGCGTCCGACGCTGCGCCATGGCAACCGGCTCGGGCGATGCCGGGCCAGAACGGATCGGTGCTGGTCATGTTCACCCGTACTGGTTCCGCCCCCAATGCTTTGGTGGCGCGACTCGGCGCCGACGGCACGGTCGACCCTTCCTTCGTGCCCCGTGCCATCACCTCGCATCCGAACCTCGACGCCATGGCGGACATGGCCGACGGGTCGTTGATCCTCTCCGGTCCCTCCGGCCCGACGCGCGAAGACGTCTGGCTGGTTCGCTACCTTCCCGATGGCGGAGCCGATCGCTCCGGGGCCTTTGCGCCCTATGGGCAGGTCACCGTGTTTTCGGGCGAGCGTCTCCGAAAAGCGAACGATCGACTGGTCATCCCGATTCGAGGCGGGTCGCCCATCGGCCCGTCGCTGCAGACGATCCGATCCGACGGCACCACTGACCTTGGGCAACTCCAGACTTGGAGCACTCCAAGCCCGGGCGTCACGAACGTCATGACGCAATCCATCGGCGCTCGAGTCATCGCCGCAGGCCGGTCACGCGACGGGACGACCTGGGTGACCAGGTTGCTCAGTTTGTAGGTGACCGCCCGTGGAGAACGGCGCGCCCGGCTGCGGATGGCCTGCGAACCGTGACGATGACTAGTTTCTGACACACCGTCAGATTCCAATGGTTCTCGGGAGAACGAACACATGGCCAAGGCAGCACCCCTCGCAGGCGTCCGCATCATCGAGTGCTCAATCCTCGGTCCCGGAGCGTTGACCACGCACCTCGTCGATCTCGGCGCCGAGGTGATCAAGGTCGAGTCGCCGGCGGGCGACTACATCCGGCAGATGACGTGGCCGATCGTCGAAGGTGTGTCGCTCATGCACCTCCACATCAGTCGGGGCAAACGCTCCATCGTGCTCGACCTGCGCACCGAGGAGGGCGCCGAGGTCTTCAAGGAACTCGTCAAAGACGCCGACGCCGTCATTGAGGGCATGCGCCCCGGGGGCATGGCCCGCCGCGGCCTGGGCTACGAGGACCTCAAGGCCATCAACCCCAAGATCGTGTTCTGCACCATCTCGGGGTACGGCATGACCGGGCCCTACAAGGACATGCCGAGCCACGGCATCGCCTACGACACGTGGGCCGGCCTCGTGAAGCCCGAGACCGACGACGACGGGTTCTGCTACATCCCCGAGCACCCCTCCACCGGCATTCACGCCGGCCCGTTGTTCGGCGCCTTCGGCGTGGTGTCGGCCATCCTCGGTGCCCGGGCCACGGGTGAGGGCAGCCAGCTCGAGATTGCCCAATCCGACGCCTCGGCCGCCATGGACTGGCTGCGTAGCGAGACGTGGAAGGCCTACGAGCGGCCCGAGGAAGAGGTCACGGGCAACCGCAGCGACAACTACGTCCGCCGCGCCCCCGGCACTGCCGGCATGCGCGATGGAGTCCGCTACCAGTTCTACGTGACCAAGGACGATCGCCACGTGCTGTTCATGGCCTCCGAGCAGGAGTTCTGGAAGAACTTCTGCGCCGGCGTCGGCCGCGATGATCTTTTCGAGAAGTGGCCGGGAAACCAGTACGGCGACCACGCCAAGGGCAACCGCGAGCTCCAGACAATCCTGCGCGACATCTTCCTCACCAAGACTGCCGCCGAGTGGATCCTCTTCGGCGACGAGCACAACACCCCCCTAGCTCCCGTGAACACGCCGCAGACGATCGCCGACGATCCGCAGTTCCAGGACCGCTTCGAGTGGATGGCGGTCGAGAAGGTCGGTGCGGCGATGCTCGGCACGCCGATCAAGTTTATGGATGTCGACATGCCGCAGATGACCAAGGCCCCGACGGTCGGCCAGCACACCGACGAGGTGCTCGAGTCGGTGCTGGGATACGACGCCGCGAGGATCGCCGCCCTGCGCGAGGCCGGCGCCATCACGTGATTGGCGCGGTCGTCGTCGAGGTGGCGGTTCGCGTCGCCTCGCCGGCGTCCGCCGTCTGGGCCGAGGCCTCGACCCCGGACGGGGTCAATGGCGAGCTCATGCCGTTGGTGCGCATTAAATTTCCGACGAGTGTGTCGGCGTTGACCTCGGCCGACATCGTCAGCGGTTGCTTTGTCGGCCGTTGCTGGATGCTGGCCGGGGGCGTCTTCCCGTTCGACCGCCATTCACTTACGTTTGAGTCGATCAGAGATGACCCCGACGCCGAGGCGATGGGGTTTGTCGAGGAATCCACGTCGCTACTGCAACGGCGGTGGCGTCACGAGCGCACCCTCACCGTGATCGACGAGCACCGTTGCGAGGTGCGCGATCGGGTCACGGTCGTGCCTCGACTGGGCATGGCCCGACCTCTGGTGGCTCGGATCGTGCCCTGGGTGTTCGCCCACCGGCATCGACAACTGATCCGTCGCTGGGGCACCGCAGGGTGAGCGCGATCTACACTTCCTGACGGGTCGTCAGATTTGTGAGGGAGAGCGCGTGAGCGTCAGCGAGTGGAGCGAGGAACACCTCACGACGCCCGGGCTGTTGGCCCGGGCCGTCGAGCTGTTCGGTGATCGGGAGGCGCTCGTCGACCTCAGCGTCGAGCCGGCCGTACGGTTGACCTATGCCGAGCTGGCCACCGAAGCCGTTGCGACCGCCCGGGCCTTGGTCGCCGCCGGCGTGCAGCCCGGTGACCGAGTCGCCATCTGGGCCCCGAACATCTGGGAGTGGCCCGTTACGCTGCTCGGCCTCCACATGGCCGGCGCTGTGCTGGTGCCGCTCAACACCCGTTACAAGGGCTCCGAGGCGGCGTACATCCTGCAGCGCAGCGGGGCCAAGCTGTTGTTCACCGTCGAGGGCTTTCTCGGCAACCACTACGTCTCGATGCTCGACGGCCACGATCTGCCTGACCTGGCACAGATCGTCGTGCTGCGGGGAGAGGCGCCGGCCAATGCCACGAGCTGCCGCGAGCTTCTCGCCGCAGCCGAGGGCCGCATCGCCGAACTCGATAGTGAGGTTGCTCGTCGGACCGAGACGATGTCGCCCGACGATCTGTCCGACATCCTGTTCACCTCGGGCACGACGGGCGCTCCCAAGGGCGTCATGTGCACCCACCGCCAGACGGTGCTCGCCTTCGACGCGTGGGGCACGATCGTCGGGCTCGAGTCGACCGACCGCTACCTCATCATCAATCCGTTCTTCCACTCGTTCGGCTACAAGGCCGGTATCATCGCCTCGATCGTGAAAGGCGCCGCCATGGTGCCGATGGCCACCTTCGATGTGGACGCTGTCATGGCCACCATCGAATCCGAGAAGATCACGACGCTGCCCGGGCCGCCCACGATCTTCCAAACGATCCTCAACCACCCCAACTTCGATATCGACCGGCTGTCGACGTTGCGCCTGGCGGTCACCGGCGCCGCCAGCGTGCCGGTGCAGCTCATCATCGAGATGCGCGACGTGTTGAAGTTCGAGAAGGTTCTCACGGCCTACGGCCTCACCGAAACGTCGGGCATCGCTACGGTCTCGCGCCACGACGACGAGCCCGAGATCATCGCCAACTATTCGGGTCGGGCCATTCCCGAGGTCGAGGTGGCAGTGGTCGATGCCGACGGCCATCCGTTGCCGTCGGGCGAAGCCGGTGAGGTCGTGGTTCGCGGCTACCAGGTGATGCTGGGCTACTTCGACGATCCGGCCCAGACGGCCGAGGTTCTCGATGCCGACGGCTGGTTGCACACCGGCGACGTCGGCGTGATGAACCCCGACGGCTACCTCAAGATCACCGACCGGATGAAGGACATGTTCATCGTCGGTGGCTTCAACGCCTACCCGGCCGAGATCGAGTCATTGCTGGCCAACCATGCCGATGTGGCCCAGGCCTCGGTCGTGGGCGTGCCCGACGAGCGGATGGGCGAGGTCGGTCACGCCTTCATCGTGTTACGTCCAGGGGCCGCGGCGACGGCGGACGACATCCGCTCGTGGGCCCGCGAGAACATGGCCAACTACAAGGTGCCGTCCACGGTCGAGATCGTCGATGCGTTGCCGCTGAACGCATCCGGCAAGGTCCTCAAGTTCGAGTTGCGCGATCGCGCTGTGGAGGCCCGGGCGGCCGCCGCTGAAGGGAATACTCCGTGAAGTTCAGCCAGGCAATGATCGGCCTACCCACCGAGGGCTACACCAAGGTCGCCATCGCGGCCGAGGAGGCCGGCTTCAGCTCGGTCGCGCTCAGCGATCACGTCGTCTATCCCGAGAACATCACGTCGGTGTATCCGTATACCGCCGACGGCAAGCCGCAGTACGACCCCGAGTGGGACTTCCCCGATCCGTGGGTCACGGTGGGCGCCATGGCGGCGGTCACCGTTGACCTCAGGTTCTTCACCAACGTGTTCGTCTTGCCGGCCCGCAACCCGCTGCTCGTCGCCAAGACCGTTGGTACCGCCGCCAAGCTGTCGGGCGGACGCGTGGCCCTCGGCATCGGCGCCGGCTGGATGAGTGAAGAGTTTGAGCTGCTCGAGCAGGCGTTCGGCAAGCGCGGTCGCCGCATGGACGAGATGATCGACGTCATCCGCACCGTGTGGAGCGGGGGCTTCGTCGAGCACCACGGCGAGTTCTACGACTTTGACCGGCTCGAGATGGTGCCGGTGCCCGATGGACCCGTCCCGTTCTACGTAGGTGGGCACTCCGAGATCGCGCTGCGTCGCGCCGCTCGCCTCGATGGTTGGATCGGGGTCAACTACTCCCTCGAGGAACTCGGCGGGTACTGCGCCCAGCTGCAGAGTTATCGCGAGGAGCTCGGTACGGCGGATCGGCCGTACGAGATCGTGGCGTCGCCCCTGGCAGTGCCCCGCCCCGAGATGATCGAGCAGATCGAGGCGATGGGTGTCACCACCCTGCTCACCTCGGCGTGGATGGCACAGGGCAGCAGAGCTCCCGAGTCAATCGAGCACGCCGTCGACACAGTGGGCGCCTATGGCGAACGCTGGATTTCGCCTCTGCGAGGATGACGGCCATGGCGGATGAGGTGGACACCACGGTGGCAGACGAGTCGGGCGGCCTCCGGGCGGCCGACGGGCGGGTGCCAGGGCGGCGCGGCCGGGCGACGCGCGACCGGCTGACTGCGGCCACCCTCGGCATGCTGCAAGACACCAGCTATCGCGACCTCAAGGTGGTCGACATCGCTCGCGAAGCGGGCACGTCGCCGGCGACCTTCTACCAGTACTTCCCCGATGTCGAGTCGGCGATCCTCGCCCTGGCCGAGGAGATGGCCGAGGATGGCAACGACCGCCTGACCCGCATCGTTCGCGAAGGCGACTGGACCGGCAAGCAGGCCTACGTCACCACCGAGGCCATTGCCGATGCCTATATCTCGTTCTGGGACGACAACTCGGGCCTCATGCGGGTGCTCGACCTCACCAGCCTCGAGGGCGATGAGCGGTTCCGCTCGATGCGAACCCGGCTACTCAACGAGTTCACCATTGCGTTGGCCGGGGTCGTCGCCACCCAACAGCAGGCGGGAAAGCACCCAGCCGACATCGACCCCATGGCGGTGGCCGGGGTTCTGGTTTCGATGCTCGCCCACGTAGCGTCTCACCGAGGCGGGTTCGAGACCTATGACATTGCGGCGCAAGACCTGCGCCGAGCGATGGCGCGCATCGTCTACACGTCGGTGACCGGGGCCAAGGCGCCGAAGTGAGCATGCACGTTTCCATGACGGTGCCCACTGACGACCTTTCGCTGGTACGCACTGTCTACCGTCAGATCGAGGAGGTCGGTTACGACCGGGCGTTCTCCTTCGAGGCCAAGCACGATCCGTTCCTGTCGCTGGCAACTGCGGCCGAGCACACCCAGTCGATCGCCCTTGGAACTGCCATAGCCATTGCCTTTGCCCGGACGCCGATGACGTTGGCAAACATCGGTCGTGATCTTCAAGAACTGACTGGCGGCCGCTTCACGCTGGGGCTGGGTAGTCAGATCGCTCCCCACATCACCCAGCGCTTCTCCATGCCGTGGTCCGATCCGGCGGCGCGCATGCGCGAGATGGTGCTGGGCATCCGGGCCATCTGGGACGCGTGGGAACAGGGCACCCGACTCAAGTTCGAGGGCGACTACTACACCCACACCCGCATGATCCCGGCGTTCGATCCTGGACCCAATCCGTTCGGACTACCGCCGATCCTGACGGCCGGCTTCGGCCCGGTCATGACAGCCGTGTCAGGCGAGGTGGCCGATGGCTTTCTCGTGCATCCGCTCAACTCGCGGCGGTCGCTGCTGGAGCTGACGGTGCCGGCCATCGAGGCTGGGCTGGCGAAGGCCGGGCGGCCGGCGCTGGGCGACGCTGCGAGCACGTTCGACCTCACGGCAGTGACAATCATCGTGACCGGCCGTACCGAGGAGGAGTTCGTTCGCTCCCGCGAGGCCGTCCGTCAGCAGCTGGCGTTCTACGGCACCACCCCGGCATACCGGCCCGTGTTCGACGTGCACGACCGCGGCGAGCTGCACCCCGAGCTCAAGCGACGGGGTGCCGCGGGGGAGTGGGTCGAGATGGCCGAGCTGATCGACGACGAGTTCCTCGCCGAGGTCGCCGTCATCGGGGAGCCCCACGAGATCGCACCGCTGTTGCGTGCGCGGCTGGCAGGCATCACCGACCGTGTCAGTCTGGTGAACAACCGGGCACCCGACCCGGCGCACTTCGCCGAGGTGGTTTCCGACCTGCACGCTGAGGCGGCGAGTGGCACCCCGCCAGAACGCGGGTGAGGTGAGAGACTTCGGTGCATGAACAGCGCCGTTCGGGTCCGGTTCCGTGAGCTGCACCTCTCGGGCACCTTCGTCATCCCCAACCCCTGGGACATCGGCTCGGCTCGCATGTTCGAGGACCTCGGGTTCACCGCGCTCGCCACCACCAGCTCTGGGCTGGCCCGGTCGCTCGGCAAGCGCGATCAGGAGGTCACGCTCGACGAGCTCAGTCGCCACGTCGAGCAGCTGGTCGACGCCGTGACCGTTCCCGTGCACGTCGACGCCGAGCGCTGCTTTGCCGACGACCCCGATGGCGTTGCCCTCACCGTCGAGCGACTCGCGCAGCTCGGGGCTTCGGGCATCTCGATCGAAGACTTCGCCCCGGCTGCCGGTGCTATCGACCCGCTCGGCGTGGCGGCCGACCGGGTTCGAGCTGCGGCCGAGGTGGCTCACGCTCACGGGATGCTGCTCACGGCGCGAGCCGAGAACCACCTGTACGGCGCCGGTGATCTCGACGACACGATCGCCCGGGTGCCGGTCAACGTGCTGTTGTGGCCCGGTGGTCCGACCATTGCCGAGCTCCGCTCAGTGGGTGTGCGGCGCATCTCCACCGGCGGTGCGTTGGCCGACGCGGCCTACGACGCGGCGCGGCACGCAGCACTCTCGTTGCAGGCTCAGACCGCGCCGTCGTAGAATCTGACGGTCCGTCAGAAAATGGATGAGGTACCGGAGCGGTAGTAGGGAGCGCAGCGACCGAGCCGAGCGAAGGTGGCCTCATCCAGAGGAGTGGGTCAGCATGGATTTCGAGTTCTCCGATGAGCAGCAGGCCTTCAAGAAGGAAGTCGTCGCCTTCTGTGACGAGCGCGATGACATCGATATCTTCGATGTGACCCGCGAGAACATGGCGCAGATCGTCGACACGCCGAAGCGCCGGGCCTTCATGAAGGAGCTCGGTCACAAGGGCTGGCTCGGCATGACCTGGCCCAAGGAATACGGCGGCAGCGAGGGCGAGGGCGTTTACGAGTACATCCTCAACGAGGAGCTCGCCGGTCGGGGCGGGCCCCAGATCGGCAAGGGCGTCGGCATCATTGGCAAGACCGTGATCGCCCACGGCTCGGACTTCCTCAAGGAGAAGTTCCTGCCGATGATCCTCGAGAACGAGGTCGAGTTCGCCGTCGGCTACTCCGAGCCCAACGCTGGCTCCGATGCCGCCTCGATGCGCCTCAAGGGCGTCAAGCACACCACCGAGGACGGCCAGGAGGGCTGGCTGCTCAACGGCCAGAAGACCTGGACCACCTCGGCCCACTTCGCCGAGTGGTACTGGTGCGGTGTGCGCACCGACCCTGACAACAAGCACCTCGGCATCACGTTGATGCTCATCCCGATGGACCATCCGGGCATCACCATCAACGGCATCTGGACCATGGGCGACGAGCGCACCAACGAGGTGTGGCTCGACAACGTGTTCGTCCCCGACGAGTACGTGGTGGGCGAGGTCAACCACGGCTTCCGCTACATCTCCCAGGCGCTCGACCTCGAGCGTTTCACGATGTTCACCTATGCGCCCATCAAGCAGCGCCTCGACGTGCTCACCGACTACGTCAAGGAGACCAACCGCGACGGTGAGCCGCTCAAGGACGACCCGGTCGTTCGCTCCAAGATGGCCAACCTTCACACCGAGGCCGAAGTGGCCCGGGTCATGGGCCTCAAGTTCGTGGCCGAGGCCGTCAAGGTCGAGCACCTCGTGCGCGAGGGCAAGCCCTATCAGCCGCCCACGGTCGTGGCCTCGGCCTACAAACTGTTCGCCACCGAGTTGTCTCGCCGCCTGGCGAGCGCCTCGATGGACATCGGCGGGCCTGGCTCCCAGCTGCGGGTGAAGACCGAGGACGCTCCGATGGCAGGCCGTTCCGAGTCGACCTACCGCTACACGGTCATCGACACCATCGGTGGCGGCGCTTCGGAGATCCAGAAGAACATCATCGCCCGTCGCGGTCTCGGTCTCCCGAAGAACTTCTAGGCCCCAGGGTACGACCATGACCCAGATTCCCGCGCTCGATGGCATCCGCGTGCTCGACCTCGCCTCGGTCGGCCCTGCCGCCCGCGCCAGCCGTACCCTCGCCGACTACGGCGCCGAGGTGGTCAAGCTCGGCGCCGTTCCCCGTGCCGGTGGGGTGCAGATCATCCCGCCCTTCTACGCGTACTCGGGCAACCGCGGCATGCAGCGGGCACTGCTCGACCTCAAGGCCGATGACGGTTGCGAGGCGTTCCTCCGCCTTGCCGAGGGTGCCGATGTGATCATCGAGTCGTTCCGCCCCGGCGTCGTCGATCGCCTCGGCATCGGGTTCGAAGCCGTATCAGCTCGTAACCCCCGCATCGTCTATTGCTCTACGAGCGGCTTCGGACAGACCGGGCCCCGTAGTGCCTGGGCCGGGCATGACGTGAACTACCTGGCAACCGGTGGCTTTCTCGATTGCACCGGTCGTCGGGCCGATGGGCGCCCGGCCCTACCGGGCGCGACAATCGCCGACATTGCGGCCGGCGGGATGCAGGCCACCATGGCGATCATGGCTGGGCTATTGCGCCGGGAACGCACCGGCGTCGGCGAGCACCTCGACGTGTCCATCGCCGACGGCGCTTTCGCCCTGATGTCGTTGTACGTCGACGAGTACCTCGCCACCGGAGTCGAACCTGGGCCGGGTCACTACATCCTCACCGGTCGCTACGCCTGCTACGAGATCTACGAGTGCGGCGACGGCAAGTTCATCTCGGTCGGTGCCATCGAACCGCAGTTCTGGCGCAACCTCTGCCGCCTCCTCGAACTCGAGCAGTACTCCGGCCTGCAACTCGACGATGATGCTCAGCCAGAGATCGCCGCGGCGCTGGCCGCCGCCTTTCTGGCGAAGTCCCGTGACGAGTGGGTTGGCATGCTCGGTCCCGCCGATACCTGCGTCGCGCCAGTCAACACCGTGGCCGAAGCGGTCGCCGACGAGCAGTACGTGGCGCGGGGCAACATCGCCGAGGCGGTGCACGTCACCGAGGGGCCGTTCCGCCAAGCCGCTCCGATCTGGGCCGGCACCGTTGCCCCTGACGGCCCGTACGAGATCCGCGATGGTGCCGTCACCGACACCGCCGCGCTGCTCGCCCTCGCCGGGTACAACGAAGAGGAGATCGACGCACTGATCGAGGCGGGTTCGGTCGCCTGATCAGGTTGTAACCTCGTGGCTCAATCATGACGCTGCGCTTCTACTCCGAGCTCGCCCCCTGGTGGCCGCTCATCTCACCCCCCGAGGAATATGCCGAGGAAGCGACGTTCATCGCCTCGGTGCTCCGTCACGCCGAACGTCCCGTGCACCAAGTGCTCGAGCTGGGCAGTGGGGGCGGCCACAACGCCGTGCACCTCAAGTCCGAGTTCGAGTTGACCCTCGTCGATCTGTCTCCCGAGATGCTGGCCATGTCGCGCCAGCTCAACCCCGAGTTGGAGCACCATCAGGGCGATATGCGCACCGTGCGACTCGGGCGCGATTTCGACGCCGTGTTCTCTCACGATGCCGTCGACTACATGACCACCGAGGACGACCTGCGCGCCGCCATGGCGACCGCCTATGCCCACTGTCGTCCCGGCGGCCTGGCGCTGTTCACCCCCGACGACATCCGCGAGACGTTCAGGGGCTCCGACGATCACGGCGGGTTCGACAGTGTCGATGGACGCGGCATCCGGTTTCTCGAGTGGTCGTGGGACCCCGACCCCGACGACTCGGTGGTGCGCACCGAATACGCCTTCGTCGTGCGCGAGATCGACGGCACGATCAGCTCGCTGCACGAGAGCCATGATCTCGGTTGCTTCAGCTCCGAGGACTGGCTCCGCCTGCTGATCGAGACCGGCTTCGAGGCCGGCACCATCACCGAGGTGACCAGCGAGAACCGGGCGCCGCGTCAGTTCTTCGTGGGCGGGCGCCCGTTCAACGACGACCGAGGGTGAACCGGGCGACCTGATCGAATCCGATCCGGCCGTCGGCGTCGCGGGTGTCCTCGAGTCGCTCGAAGGCCAAGGCCAGCACGGCGGGCCGCTCGGCTTCGGGCACCATCGCCCACATGGCGCGCTGGCCCTGTGACCAGGTCCAGCGGTGCCAGTGCTCGGCATCGTCGAAGCGTGGTCTCACGGTGATGTTGACCGTGCGCACGTCGTTGAAGCCGGCGTCGATCAGGAGGCCTTCGACCCCGCCGTCCGAACCGAACGGGCTGGTCGCCTTCTGCGTTCTCGGATCGGCCATCTCTGCAGGCAGGAAGGGGGCGAAGACGGCGTCGACTCGCTGCCAGGCCTCACTCAGGTCGCCGAACGTTGCGATGCCGATTCGTCCATCGGGCTTCAGTTGGTTGCGCCATGACTTCACGGCGGCGGCGGGGTCGGCCAGGAAGAACAGCACCAGTGACGATGCAACGACGTCGAAGGGACCGCCGTCAACGGTGGGATCCTGCGCGTCTCCAACGATCACCTCGACCGCCATGCCGGCCTTCGCTGCGTCGGCGGCCGTGGCGGCGGCCATGTTCGGTGAGAGATCCAACCCCACCGCGTGTCCCGTGGAGCCGACGGCCTTCGCCAGGCGGAAGAGCACGGCGCCGCGCCCGCATCCGAGGTCGAGCGCGTGCTCGCCGTCGACCGGGGCCAGCTCGGCGACCAGTCCCGCGGCGATCGGTTGGAAGAAGTCGACTCCTACGGCGTCGTAGCTCTCGGCCGCGCCATCGAAGACGTTGCGGATGTTGTCGCGGCGGTCATCGCTCATCGGGACATTGTGGTGGCGAGTAGCGGTCTCTGCCACGGATTCAACGTGGTCGTCGTAGGACCATCAGGTGGTTGTTGGCTTCCTCGTGAAAGTCGGCGAGCGACAAGAACATGGCGACTGGGACGACAAGGGCCGTTGTCAGAGCAGCGACAGGGGCGAGCGCCCAGTGCCGGATATCGCGCCGACTGCGGGGCTCGTGGTGACCGGGAAGTCGAAAGACCGTGGCGTAGCAGCAGGAGGCGACTGGCGATGGTCGACCACGCGCCGCCCAGCGGTTGGTACATCACCACCTCGAGGTCGAGGCGCCGCGCCGTCTCCTCGAGCCAGTAGCGCGTGAAGTTCTGGTAGTGGTGGGGGCGCTCGTGCACGTTCGCGGTTTGCGGGACCACCACGATAATCTCCTCGCCCGGTCGGAGGACTCGGTGCATCTCCTCCATCATCGGGATTGGCTCGTATGCGTGCTCCAATACATCGCGCCCCTCCGGGAGGCGTCGTCGGTCGGGCTCGACGACCACCCAGAGGTCGCACGAAATCGGACGGTCGGTGGTCGCCTCGACGAAGTGTCCGCCCCCGACGTCTAGCACGGTTCCAAGGTGATGGCGCTGTAGGGAGCCGAACAGCTCCCGGTATCGCCAGTTGCGCCCCCTGAATCGCAGTTCCTCGACGAAGGGGAAGCGCGCCGCTTTCATGTGAGGTACCAGCTCCGGGAGAAGCCCATGCTCATGCCGATCATGGCGACCCCACAGAAGCCGAGCACGGTGCGCCGGAGGGCGGGACGAGGAGCGATCGATTCGCCGATCAGCGCCATGACGGGGAAGGCGGCCATCAGATAGCGGCCGGTCCCCATGAAGTCCTCGGTGCTGAAGGTTGGGATTGCCACGAGTATGCCGATGAATGCCGCGTAGCCCCATCCGAAGCGGCGGGCGACGAAAGGGACGGAGATGATGGTGATGGCAACAAGGATCGCCTGCCCGGTGAGTGTGAGTGGCATCCGCCAGTCCTCGGAGTCGCGCCACACCACGAAGAAGGCCCGCTTCAGGAGGGGCAGGTTCCCGGGGTGGTACACCCGCTGGTTGTTGATGAAGGCGATGGGATCACCGAAGCGAACCCCGAGGTAGATCATGTAGGCGCCGAGTCCCCCGGCTGACAGCAGGGGGCCGAAGGTTGCCGCGCGGATTCGCGACCGATCGAATCGGATCGGTATCGCGAACCGCTGGACGAATCCGGTGGCTGCCGGCGGCACGGTGAGCACGCCGTCGTGGAGCAGCCCGGCGAGGATCAGCGAAGGAATGACAGCGATCCCCGTTGGGCGGGTGGCGGAGGCAAGTGCGCCAATGAGCCCCGCCAGCACGAGGCGGTCCTTCTCGACGAGGAGGAACGCTCCGACTACGAGGGCCAAGAAGAGCGAGTCGGAATGCACCACGCCGTAGAGGTACCAGCCGTAGGGGTACAGCATCAGCACCGCCAGGGCGACCACCTTGGACCGCCCGTCGATCCCCTTGACCGCCAGCCAGTGCCAGAAGACAACCGTGGCGGCGATACCGGCGATCGACGATACGACGATGCCCGCCAGCATCGGATCGCTGATGACCGCCGTGAACCAACGCACGATGCTCGGATAGAGAGGGAACCACACGATCGGCGATCGGACCCCCGGGGTGTACCAGTATCCGAACTTCACGATCTTGATGTACTCCGGGCCGTCGAACTGGCTCCAACCGTCCAGGTAGTTGTGGAGTCCCTGCCACCTCGTGAACTCGTAGCCGGGGTCGCGGAGCACGCGGTTCGA
>Ga0105047_10010686_pt1 | contig 14982 bp, 15 predicted proteins | sample MAT04_FD_78384 | JGI IMG/M metagenome (GOLD analysis project Ga0105047, IMG submission 78384) | Freshwater microbial communities from Lake Fryxell liftoff mats and glacier meltwater in Antarctica - MAT-04 (megahit assembly) | ecosystem: Environmental > Aquatic > Freshwater > Ice > Liftoff... | reverse complement strand
TCTGGAAAAGACCCGGCTCGACGCCGACCAGATCGAGATCAACTGGCAGACGGATAGCGTAGCGGAAGCGTCCGTCCCGATGCGGAGTGTGAAAGCATGACCTACACCACACAGGAAACGTCGGTAGCCGCAGGCCAGCCGGTCGAACTGTACCGCTTCGTCCTCGGTCAGCAGGTGTGGACGGTGACGAGCGCCCGGGATGTCATCACCTATCAGGTCGAGAGCTATCAACCCGCCGTGATCCGTCGCTCGGCCGTTGAGCAGTCGCCCGACTTTGCCCGCAACGGCATTGACCTCGAGTGCGCCCGCGACTTCGCGGTGGCACAACTCTTCGCGGCGGCACGACCCAATGGCGTGGTGTCGATCACGTTGTTTCGCAACCACCTGGGCGACGCCGAGTACATCACTTGGTGGAAGGGGCGCGTGGCCTCCGTGGTGTTTAGCGGCAGTACCGCGAAGATCCGTTGTGAATCGATCTTCACCGCCTTGAAACGGCCGGGCTTGCGCGCCCACTATCAGACCGGGTGCCGCCATGCGCTTTTCGATCCCGGCTGCGGAATGAACAACCAAGCGTACAAGGTGGTCGGCACGGTAAGTGCGCTCTCCGGCTTGAACGTCACCTCCAGCGCCTTCCTCTCGCAGGCTTCCGCGTGGCTGACCGGGGGCTATCTCCGGGTCGCCGGCGTGCCACGCATGATCACCAATCACTCTGGCGACACCGTCACGCTCTCGGCGGTGCTGCCCGGTATAGCCGTGGGCTCGGCGTTTGAAGCCTTTGCCGGCTGTGACCGGTCGTTTGCCACTTGCCAGAGCAAGTTCGGCAACAGTCTCAACTTCGGCGGGTTTCCGTGGATTCCCGTCAAGAACCCCTTCGCCGGGGATTCGATTGTCTGAGGGCTGAATCATGTGGGTACAGATCGCTATCTGGGTCATCACCACGGTCATCGGCATGCTGCTTACGCCCAAGCCGCCGAAGCCCATTGCGCCCACGCCGGGCAACCTTGATGTGCCGGTGGCGGAATCGGGCAAAGCCATTCCGGTGCTGTTCGGCACGCGCGTCATCCGTCAGGCCAATGTGGTCTGGTATGGCGACGTCAAAACCACCGAGATTCGTCAATCGTCGGGCAGTGGAGGCAAAAAATGATTGTGACCCATGACGACGCGAAAGGCTTCGGCTATTGCAATGTGGGACTGCGCAAGTGGTTCCCGCGTGAGGGCGTGACCTTCGATGATTTCCGGCAGAACGGGGTAACGACTGATTGGTTGCGTGCCACCGACGATGCGATGGCGAGCCGCCTCGCGGACAAGATGGAACAGCAGACCGAACCACAACAGGAGACCGTGTAAATGGGCGGCGGCGGAAAAGGCGGTGGCGGTTCCTCCACCTATGTCGTAGGCCATCGCTACTACGCCGGCCTGCATCTGGCGCTCTGCCACGGGCCAGTGGATGCGGTGACGCGCATCATCGTCGGCGAACGGACGGCCTGGAGTGGCAGCATCACGTCTTCGCAGACGATCTACATCAACGCGCCGGAACTCTTCGGTGGCGAATCCCGCGAGGGCGGTGTCCAGGGCTACGTCGAGATCAAGATGGGTGGGCCGACAGAGACGGTTTCCGGCTACCTGCAGCAAAAGCTCGGAGCCGTCATCCCCGCCTTCCGTGGCGTGGTGTCACTCATCGCCCAGCAATGCCTGCTGTCGGCCATGAACCCTTACGTGAAGCCGTGGAGCGTCGAAGCGCGGCGCATTCCTGCACCGACGGCTCTGAGTGGCGGCAACATCAACAATGACGCGAACCCGGCGCACATCATCTACGAGTGCCTGAACAACGCGACGTGGGGTCTGGGCTACGCGGCCAGCGAGATCGATACCACCAGCTTCCAGGCCTCGGCCAATACGCTGGCCTCGGAACAATACGGCCTGTCGATCTTGTGGGATCGTGAGCAGCCCCTGGAGGAATTTATCGCCGAGGTGCTGCGACATATCGACGGCACGCTCTATGTGCATCCCCGCACCGGCAAGTTTGTGCTGAAACTCGCCCGGGCGGACTACAACGTAGCCAGTTTGTTGGTGCTCGATGCGTCGAATATTCTGGAACTGGAGAGTTTCTCGCGACCGGCGGAATCGGAACTGATCAATCAGGTCACCGTGCGTTATCGTGATCGCAGCACCGATAAGGATGCCGCCATCACTGTGCATGATCTTGCCGCGCTAGAACTGGCTGGTGGCGTGGTGTCATCGGTGACAGTCGATTACCCAGGAATCGCCAATGGCAGCCTGGCCTCGCGTGTCGCGATGGGTGACCTCAAGCAACTCTCCGTGCCGCTGGCCAAGGCCACGCTAATTGCCAACCGGCTGGCTGCCAACCTCAACATCGGCGACGTATTCAAATTCACCTGGCCCGAGTTTGGCATCGCGCAACTGGTAATGCGGGCGGTGCGCATCTCCTACGGTACGCTGACCGATGGCCGGGTGCGGATCGAGTGCGTGGAGGATATCTTCGGCCTGCCATCGGCTTCCTACGTTTCGCCGACACCGACCTCGTGGGTATCGCCGCTGACCTCGCCATCCTCCGTGCCGTATCGACGACTGAGCGAAGCGCCGTGGTGGACGGTCGTCAAACGGGTGGTCGGTGAATCCCAGACGGCCAGAGACGAACTCGATCCCCAGGGAGGACTGTTGGTCGCCTGTGCCAGCCGCCCATCCGGTGATTCGCTCAACGTCAAACTGCTGACCCGCCAGGGTAGTGCCGCTTACGCCGAAGTCGAAACGATGGGCTTTGCGCCCAATGCAACGGTCACCAATGCCATCGACGAACAGACTACGGTCCTGGCCATTGGTAATGGCCAGGACCTGGACATCGTGAAACTCGACACCCTTGCCTATCTCGACAATGAGATCGTGGCAGTCAAGGCGATCAACCTGGTGGCCGGCACGGTCACGGTAGATCGCGGCGTGCTCGACACTGTGCCGACCACCCATCTGGCGGCGGCGCGCCTCTGGTTTGCTGACGCTGTGGAAGCGCTGATCACCGAGCAATATCTTTCTGCGGAAACACTGCAGGTGAAGATGCTGCCCGCCACCGGTCTCGGACGCTTGGCAGAATCGGCAGCACCAGCGGACAGCTATACCTTTGCCGGGCGGATGATCCGGCCTTATCCGCCGGGGAACGTGAAGGTCAACAACGTGATGTGGCCGACAGTCCTTCTCGGCCAGGCATCAATCACCTGGGCCTACCGCGACCGGATGCAGCAGACGGTGTATCTGGTGACGCAGACGGAAGCCAACATCGGCCCAGAGGCCGGTACCACCTACACGGTGCGCGTCTACAACGAGAACAACGCGCTGCAAAAAACCGTCACGGGCCTCTTGACGACAGCCTGGAGTTACATCACCACCGAGGAAGCGACGGACAGCGGACTGGGCCGCATCAACGGCAAACTCAAGATTGAAATCGAAGCCGTGCGCACCGGCTACACCAGTTGGCAGAAACAGTCCCGCAGTGTCGAACGTGCAGGCTATGGGCTCAACTACGGCAAATACTATGGAGGCATCTGATGGCAAGCACTGATCCTAATCTCGGGCTCACCTTCAACTGGACGCTGGGCGAATCGGGCTGGAACACCAGCATGGACGCGAACTTGAAGCGGCTTGGCGCGGTGGTCGGACTCTCGGTCAAGGATCGGGATCTGACCACGCCGCCGGCAAGCCCCGTCGACGGTGATCGCTACATCGTTCCTGCCGCTGCTACTGGCGTCTGGGCCGGCAAGACCAACCAGATCGCCGTGCGCGTGGCGAGCGCCTGGGAATACTACGTTCCCAAGGTCGGCTGGCTGTGCTTCATCGACGACGAGGCAGTGCTCTCGGCCTACAAGTCGACAGGTTGGAGCGCAGGCATCGCGATCTGAACGAACGAACATCAACCCACCGAACCCGCCCACGAGGCGGGTTTCGCTTTTCTGGAGGACTGAAAACATGAGCGAAGCACAAGTCGAGCGGCGAAAGATGGTGACGATGCCGCACGAAGAATTCGAAGACATGCTCGAACGTGCCGCTGAACGTGGTGCCCGACATGCCCTGTCAGAAGTCGGCCTCGATGGCCCGGATGCCGCCCGCGATATCCACGAACTGCGCGGACTTTTGGATGCCTTCACCGAGGCCAAGAAAACCGCAGGCCTGACCATCGTGAAAATGCTGGTTACGGGCATGGTGATGGCGCTGCTTGCCGGCGCATTCGTAAAACTTAAATTGTTCGGAGGTGCGCAATGATCGAGACACTGCTCGGCGGTTTACTGGGCGGCGCGTTTCGCCTCGCGCCGGAAATCCTCAAATGGTTGGATCGCAATGGCGAGCGCGGTCACGAACTGTCCATGCAGGATAGGGCGCTGGAATTCGAGAAGATTCGCGGCGCGCAACGAATGGACGAGATCGGCGCAGGTGCCGACGCCGCGTGGAATGTTGGTGCCATCGAAACACTGCGCGAGGCAGTGCGCACCCAAGGTGAGAAAACTGGCGTGCGCTGGGCCGATGCGCTCTCAAGCAGCGTGCGTCCCGTAATCACCTACTGGTTCATGGCGCTGTACTGCGCTGCCAAGACGGCGGCATTCGTGGCTGCGTTGAACGCTGGCGCTAGTTGGGGCACCGCAGTCCTGCACGCATGGACGGAGGCCGATCAGGCGCTGTGGGCCGGGGTACTGAATTTCTGGTTCCTCGGTCGAACCCTCGACAAGATGAACCGGGGGCGCTGATGGCACGAACTGGACGACCAGAAACGCCGATTCGCTATCGGCTCCTCGAAAAGATCATATTTGGTGAGGCCAGCGGGTGCTGGCATTGGGGTGGTGGGACAAGTCCGCAAGGGTATGGATTCATCAAGCGCAAGGATGGTGCGCAACTGCGCGCTCATCGCTTGGCATACGAACTGGCGGTTGGCGCAATCCCCGATGGAATGTTCGTGTGCCATCGTTGCGACAATCCTCGATGTGTGCGCCCAAGCCATTTGTTTCTCGGCAGCCATGTCGAGAATATGGCCGACATGGTCATCAAGGGCCGGTCTGCGCGACTGAAAGGTGGCTTGAACGGCAGCGCAAAGCTGGAACCGGAATCGGTTGCCGCCATCCGATCCAGTGACGGCCGTTACTCGCAGATCGCGCAGCGATTTGGTGTATCGCCTTCCGCCGTCGGACTGATCAAGCGGAGGGAACGATGGGCGCACTTGTAGTTCCCCAAATCGCCATCGAATTGGCGAAGCGATTCGAGGGCTTCCACCGCGTGCCGAAGGCCGATGCCGCACGCGCGCATCCGTACATTTGCCCAGCGGGATACATGACGATTGGCTATGGTCATCTCTGCGCCCCCGACCACCCGCCGATCACGCTGGAGGAGGCAGAGTCCTATCTGGCGCAAGACCTCGTCAAAGCAATGAATGCCACGCTGCGCTACTGCCCGGTGTTGGCCACCGAGCCGGAAAAACAGCTCGCGGCCATCGTGGACTTCACGTTCAACCTTGGCGCGGGGCGGTTGCAGACCTCGACGCTGCGGCGGCGGATAAATCACCGGGACTGGCTGAGCGCTGCGCAGGAACTGCGCCGATGGGTCTATGGCGGCGGAAAAGTGCTGCCGGGACTTGTCACACGGCGTGAGGCTGAGGCCGCTTGGCTACTTCGCAACGCCTGATCCCGAACCACGCGGAAGAGCTTGGCTTTACCGCCGGACAGCGCGTTCATGTCATTCACACCAACACGGAGCACAACCAATGAGCAATGAATTCAAAAAAGCAGTCATCGACGACATATCGTCCCGCAGCATCGACGAAGCCTTGCAGGCGAGCCTGCTCGACTTATTCGAATCCGCCATGAAAACGGTCGCGACGACGCTCATTCGAGAAGCTAAGTTCGACACCACAGATTTCGCCACGGCCAAGGAGCGCGGGTGCGAGGGCTTTGCGTTACTCGTGAGCCGTGCTCGCACCGACTCTCGCAACGAATGGTTTGGCGCGTTTCAGCGGGGCGAGCAGCGCCTCGATGTCATCGGTCACCTCGAGTAGCCACCCTCAGTCCGTCGTCTCGGGCACATCCCAATCGGCCAGCCTTGCCTCGCCGGTCTGGTAGAACTGCTTCACCAGCTTCACGTAGTCCAGAAAATCCCGGTTCTCGGTTGCCAGCCGGTTGGCCATGTCCCAATCGATCTCGTCCCTTTCGCGGGCCGGAATCAAGACCTGACTTTCTGCCGGGTTGTCGGCATCCAGTTTGATCAGGCCGATGCCGTGTGCCGCGAACAGCATTCGCAATTCCTTGAGCGTGTCCTGGCCTTCGATCTCCGCTGCGACCAGATAACCAAAATTAGCCCACGACGAGTTGGAAACCGCCTGGAAAAAGCATTCACGCACGTTCGACCGATTTATCAGCAACTTGGCCTCGAACGACCACAGCTTGGTGCGCTTGTCGGAATACTGATTCACGCAGTCCCGCACCTCCTGGTGCCACTCAGCGCCCAAATCCTCCATCCCGACCACGTCCGGGTACAGCCAACGGTTGCCGTTTGGCCCTCGTTTGTTCGATGCCCTTTTTTCATCCACGCGCTTTGAATAAACGCCAAACTCTTCCCATAGATATAGCGAAAGCAATGGGTACAACGCGTGTTCACTCAGCGTTTTTCCGTCTGCGCTTACCGTGGCGGTAGTGGCCCCACCCTCAGCCGCAGCAACTTCGGCGACGTCTGATTTCTCCGTGTAGTAGTACTTGCGTGGCCTACCTTCGGTCGTCTTCAGCTCCGGATGTCTCTTCTGTAAGCTGGGACGCCGTGAGCCAATTTCCGCTACAAGCTGCTGCACCAAATCGCTGTCGGTTTTGATGTACCCGCCTTGGCTGTTGGATTTTTTCTCCTGGCACTCCACAGGATAGGTGCCAAAAATCCACTCAGCGATTTGTCGTGCAGTCAGCTTTTCTTCGGGCCGCGATTTCAGGCAATCCAATACGGCTTTTGCCAGATTTAGTGCCATATCATTTCTCCGCCGACTTAACCTGTTGGTACACGGCCCGCATCAGATGGCTGGCAGCAACATTCCTGAAAGCCTCGTCGTTCATCAGGCGCACGAAGATTTCTTCGTTGCCATCCATGCGCTCGATGAGGAGGTTCTCAAGCTGCTTGTTGAACACCGGCTCGAAGTTTTCAATGCTGTTGGCCAGCACTGCCTGGCGCAACTGCTCATTAGCCACAGCGGTTTCACGGACTTGATCAAAGAAGAGCTGATCAGCTGGGGTGAACTCTGTGCCGAAGCGCTCATTGAGCTTGCCAACCAAAGTTGAAAGCTGCACATCTTCGTCGGCCTGGCCTGTGCCTACATCAGTCGGGCCGTAAAGCGCATCCGCCTCGCCTACCTTGAGATCAATCGCGCCCTCGCTGATTTTTTGCAGACGGTAGTACTTGAGATCGACTTCGTCATCGACCTGAACCGTCCGGTTGTCCGTCGTGCGCGGCAGCTTGGTCAGCAGAAAACGGGCATAGGTGTACAGCTTCTCGTGATCGGAATCTTGGTAAGGCACGATCTGAGAAACAAAGCTGTACAGATTGCGGAAGCTGACCAACTGCCCCTTGAACAGGTTCTGATCTTCTTCCCCTAGTTTCTTGAATCGCTCAATCGCTAGATCAAGCAGGCCATTCAATTTCTTGTGCTCGCCGCCGGTGGGGTTGAGGCGGTTGCGGAACCAAATCTCGCACCATGCGCTGACTTCTGCTTCGGTGTAAATCTTCCAGCCAGCCAGTGTATGCGCCAGCGTGTTGAGCTGCTGCGGATCAGTGTCGTCGCCCTTGTCCGTGGCTTCGTAATACGGTTTGAAGGCGGTGTAAATCTCGGCAGGCTCGTTGACAAAATCGAGCACGAAGGTGTCGGTCTTGCCGCGCGTCGTGCGATTCAGACGCGACAGTGTCTGCACTGCCTGAATGCCGGATAAGCGCTTGTCGACGTACATGCTGTGTAACAGAGGCTGATCAAACCCCGTCTGGTACTTTTCGGCCACCAGCAAGACTTGGTATTCCTCGGTGTTGAACTTTTCTGGCAGCTCGGATTCCTTGATGCCGTTGTTCATATTTACCTCAGTGAATTTCTTGTCGGCGAACTCTTTGAGCGTGATCTCGCCCGAAAAAGCCACCAGTGATTTCACGTCGGTGTAGCCTTTGTCCTTGATGTACTTGTCGAACCCCAGCTTGTAGCGCACTGCGTGCTCGCGCGAGCCAGTCACCACCATCGCCTTGGCCCGGCCGCCAATCTTGTGGCGGGTGTGGGTACGGAAGTGCTCAACGATCACTTCGACCTTCTGGGCGATTTCGTAGTCGTGGAATTCAACGAATCGCGCCAGGGCGCGTGCGGCCCTGCGGCGCGGCACTTCGGGATCAGCCTCAACCTTCTGGATCAGATTGTAATAGCGCTTGTAGCAGGTGTAGTGGGCCAGCACGTCGTGAATGAAGCCTTCCTCGATAGCTTGGCGCATGCTGTAGTGGTGGAACGGCGCTTTGCCACTCGGGCCGGGCTCGTTGAAAACGGCCAGCGTCTTGAACTTAGGCGTTGCGGTGAAGGCAAAGAAACTCAAATTAGGCTGCTTGGCGCGCTTGAGTTGCTCGCGCAGCAGCTCCTTCTTCGCCTCTTCGCTCAAGGCATCGTCGTCCATGTCCAGCAACTGCTCGGCAATGGCGGATTCAATGCCGTCCTTGTTCAAAATCTTGCGCAGTTCCATCGCGGTTTCACCGCTTTGCGAACTGTGCGCCTCGTCCACGATCACCGCGAAACGCTTTCCGGCTGTCGAAATGGCGACACCCTTACCGTTGGCCTCCATCGTGCGGATCGCTTGGGTGATGAAGGGGAATTTCTGGATGGTCGAAATGATGATTGGCACGCCATCGGCCAGTGACTTCGCCAATTGCTGCGTATTTTCGTCGATCTTCTGTACCACCCCGAGCTTGTGTTCAAACTGGAAGATCGTGTCTTGCAATTGCTGGTCAAGCACGCGCCGGTCGGTGATCACCACCACCGAATGGAATATCTTCTCGTTGTTGGCGTCGTGCAGGCTAGAGAGCCGGTGCGCCAGCCAGGCAATCGAGTTTGATTTGCCGGAGCCAGCGGAATGCTGGATCAGGTAGTTGTGCCCGGAACCATTTGCTTGGGCGTGGGCTGTCAGTTCCCGCACCGCGTCCAGCTGGTGGTAACGCGGAAAGATCATCGACTCCTTGCGGTGGCGTTTGATGCCCTTCTCGGTGACGACGGTCTTTTCCTCGACATCCAGATGGATAAAGCGCGCGAGGATGTCCATCAGGCTGTCACGGGTCAACGCCTTGTGCCAAAGGTAGGTGGTACGTACATCGCCCGCTGCTGGCGGGTTGCCCGCGCCGTTATCCTGCCCCAGGTTGAAGGGCAGGAAGAAGGTGTCCTTGCCCTCCAGCTTGGTGGTCATGAACACCAGCTCGGTATCCACTGCGAAATGCACCAAGCAACGCTGCTTGAAGGCAAACAGTAGCTCCTTGGGGTCGCGCTCAAACCGATACTGGTATTTCGCATTCTCCACGTTCCAGCGCGTGGCCGACATCGGGTTCTTCAGCTCCAGCGTGGCCACGGGCAAGCCATTCACCGCCAACACCACGTCGGGAATGGCCCCACTCTTGGTGTTCACCTGTCGCACGATGGTCAGGCGGTTGTCGTCGTACCGCTCGGTACTTGAGGGGTCCAGCCCGGTGTTGGGCGCAAAGTAGGCCAGCCGCACCGTCTTGCCCACGCACTTAAAACCCTCCCGCAAGATTGCCAGCGCCCCTTTGGCGGCAAGCTCCTTCACCAAGCTGTCGAGCAGCATCGCTGGGGCTTTGGCCGCATCCAGTTGGGTTAGGCGCGTCCATATCTTGGGCTGCGTCTTCTGCACAAAGGCGACGACATCTTCTGGGAACAGCGCGGTTTCCGGGTCGTAGGCGTTGGGGTCACCTTTATCAAAGCCGCCGCTGCTGATCAGCGCGTGCTCGATGTCGTTTTCAAAGTCGATTTCTTTGTGCATCGTTATTCCTTCTCCAACTTCTTTTGCGTGCTTTTAATTTTCTTGACGCTCTGTTCGGGTATTGGCAAAGCTTCGGGCATGGTGCCGCCAAGCTCGCCAATGGTTTGCCTCACTTTCTGGCCGACTTCAAAGTGGGTTTGGTTGGCCTGCCGCTTGCCACTCACTTGATCGCGCTTGAGCTTTTCTTCTGCTTGCGTGGCGCGGAACAAGTTGGCCGCCAGCTCGGTGCTGCCCATGTGATCCAGAATTTTCTGGCTCTTCTTCAAGCCTTTGCGTGCATGAATGTCTTTGGCAGCCAAGCCACCGTACAAGCCTTTGTAGCCATGGTCTTGAAAAATGGCGTAGTCCAGCGGCGTTTCAACGCCTGCATCTTTGGCGGCTGCGGCAAGGTCTTTGTTGTGCGCGGCCAGTTCATTGCGTATGGCCCGCCGTTTGTCATCTTCGGATAGCTGGGTAAATTTGGCGTTGTCTTGCAACTCTTGCCGCCGCGTTTGCAGGGCAAAGTAGGTTTGGCCGTTGGCTATAACGGGTTTGGAAGGGTCGCCGTTTTGCACAATCAGGTAACAGGCGTAGCGCGATAAGTGAACGTCCTCAATGTCGCGCTGCGCACCCGAGCCCAAGTCAACCATTTTGCGCACATCCGCAAAATGGTCTGCCACTGGCTGCCCCGACTGCAAGCAAGCCTGAGCAGCCTTATCCAGCACTGGAATGAAATTGCGCCACTGTGCGTAGTCCAGCAACGGCGCCAATTCACGCGCAGACCAAAACTCATTGCCAGCGCCATCGACTTGGCGAATCCCCTCAAACCCCATATGTTGTGGATTGATGATGCTTTTAGGCATGATGCTTTCCATTCATTTAATCACCTCAACATTGCTGTTTTCCAAATCCGCCAGCGCCATGCCATTGAGGTCGGCGTAGCGGTAGTGGCGTATCGTGTGATCACGCTGCAGGTACTTGCCATCCGCATCCAGATAGGCGGTTGGATCTGGATGGTTGCTCAGCACGTACTTGGTAGCCCGAATAGCGCTGCGCTTGGTGGTGTAGGCGTTGATGGTGGCGTGCAGCGCCTTGAGCCAATCCACACTCGCTTTCAACTGATCCGGCACGTCGTGCGGGATGCTCTCTGACTTGAACTCAAGGCAGTACACATACAGCTTGCGTTCACGCAGGTTGAACACCACGAAGTCACAGCGCTTCGACCAGGGCTTGGCGGTATCGTCCAGGAAGTGAAACAGCGGCAGCGACGAGCCATTCTTCTTGGCGTCCAGCTTGATCACCAAGGTCTCGCCCGTGGCCTGCAGGCTCACCTTGTACTCAATGGGCTTGCTACCGCTTTGGCCGAATACCTTCTCTTTCAACACCACCTCGCTGCTACTCGCCTGCGGCTCGCCGTAGTGGTTGGTATTCAGATAGGACTTCAGACAATTGAAGTATCCCTGTGCCGTTAGCGCCATCTATTCATCTCTCACTTAGCACACTGCGGTATCGGCATTGCTTGCACGTCAATTTGCCCAGTGACTGCATTGGTAATAAGAGCGGATCGGTATTCTTGCAAAAGAGAGCCCATACTTTTTTTCTTCTCGTTTTTTTCAGTATCAACAGAGCCGCCCATTGACCTAATCAATGCATCGATTTGTGCGATCTTGTAGTCAAGGAAGCGAGCAATGATTACCTGTTCGGCCAGCGGAGGCTCAACTGCTTCAATCCGAACGAGGTCGCTAGCATTGATGGCCGGATAGCTGACGCCAATCGAGTTTGCGACCACTTCACCGACGAATCCATTTGACTGTAGTAGATATCCGGCAAAGCCAGAATGAAGGATCTCTTTGGGGCGAATCACCGCAAACCCAGTTGAAACAATCATGTTTTCCGGTGGTTTGCAAATCGGTGCGATTGCCTTGAGATATGTTCGCACTGTAGAGACAATGATGTCGCCGTCTTGCACTTTTCGTCGCGCTCGAGATGGTGCCTTTTCAAATAGCATTACCTCTGATTTTTCAACGCCACCTGCGAGCGTGACACTCGAAATGTCTACATAGTCGATTTCAAAATCAGGATCTGTCTTCTCATCTAGCGCATCATCGTTGTGTGTGGCTACGTTTTTTATTCGTTTGATAGCCCAATGCTCAGGTATCTCCTTTAACCAAGTGCAGCCGGTTGCCTTGTATTTTTTGTATGGGGTATAAAGCATCATCACAGCACCTCGCTGAGCATGGACACAATTTCTTTTTCAAGTCGACTGATTTCACCTGCGATTTCTTCCAATGGGCGCGGCGGTTTGTAGACGTAGAAGTGTCGGGTGAGCGGGATTTCGTAACCAACTTTCGTCTTGCTGTGGTCAATCCATGCATCGGCAACGTGTGGCAGAACTTCAGCCTTGAGGTACTCCTCGCAGTGGTCTTTAACCAGCGCCAACAGTTTGTCGTGGCCGGTTTCGTTGTCGTAACCCAGTGGCAGCGGCAGGGCTATGTCGTCCGGTAAGGCCACGTTTTCGGTGTCGCGCAGGTCGGCATCCGGTTCTGGATTACCTTTGGTATCCAGACAAATGTCTGCCTTGGGGTCGCGCTCGGATAGCGCAGCCAGGATGGCCTTCTTGACCGATGCGCCGATCTTGATGCTGGTCTTTTTCAAGGTGGCGTCGAGCGCAGCCTCGAATGCGGGGCGATTGCGGTAAATCGTTTCACCGTCCATGCCCTGCAGGGCGGCCTTGATCGCCGCTTGCGTTTCCTGCCCCGCTGCAATTTCGGCGCGATAGGCCGCATCGTCCTTGCGCTTCTTGCTGCTGGCCAGATTGGCGAAGGCACTCTGCTCGCCCAGCGTGGCGATCCGCTCGGCACTGGCTTGGAAGTTCAGGCGCAGCGGGCGCTCGACGGTGATTTTGAGAAAGCCAAACTCGCGGTTATCGAAGAGCTTGCTGCAAACCCGACGCTCAAGCTTGCCGCCCAGAAACACCTCACTGTCCGCATCGTGGTCGTGCTCGGCGTAAAGGCGCACCAACTCTTTGATGTGGCCATCAGAGAGTTCATTGCGCTTGTTGCCCAGGCTCTTGTCCATTTTCTTGAAATGGCGCGTGCCGTCGATCAACTGCACCTTGCCTTGGCGAGAGCCAAGCTTCTTGTTGGTGACGATCCAGACGTAGGTGTAGATGCCGGTGTTGTAGAACATCTGGTCTGGCAGGGCGACGACGGCATCAAGCATGTCGCGCTCGATGATCCAGCGACGAATATTGGATTCGCCCGATCCTGCGTCACCGGTGAACAGGGGTGAGCCATTGAACACGATGGCGATTTTGGAGCCGTCGCCGCCGACGTTCTTGCCGTCATTTCCCACATTCGCCAGCTTGGGTGGCTGGTGCATCTTGGAGATCATGTGCTGCAAAAAAAGCAGCGAGCCGTCGTTGATGCGTGGCAGGCCAGCGCCAAAGCGGCCAGAGAAGCCTGAGGTCAAGTACTCTTCGCGCACGAAATCTTCTTCCGGCTTCCACTCCACGCCAAAGGGCGGGTTGGCCAGCATGTAGTGGAACTTCTTGTCCGGGTGGCCGTCGTGCGGCACAAAGCCATTGGTCTTGTTCTTGGCGTCTTTGATGCCCAGTGTGTCGCCATAGATCAGGTTGTTGATCGGCTCATCTTTGATCAGCAGGTCAGAGCAGCAGATGGCGTAGGACTCGGGGTTGTATTCCTGACCGAACAACTCGATGTGTGCATCCGGGTTCAGCCCGTGGGTGAAACCATCGCCGCAAATGAACTTCTCCGATTCGGACAACATGCCGCCGGTACCTGCCGTGGGGTCGTACACGCTGCGGTAGATGCCTTTTTCGTAGATGCCGTCCTCGCCGGTGAACAGCAACTGCACCATCAGGCGAATGACTTCACGCGGGGTGAAGTGATCCCCGGCCTCTTCGTTCGCTTGCTCATTGAACTTCCGCACCAGTTCTTCGAACAGGTAGCCCATCTGCAGATTGGTGATGGCCTTGGGAGACAAGTTGATGTCTGCCGAGCAGAACTCTTTTATGACCAGAAACAGGCGGTTGGCTTCGTCCAGCTTGGCGATCTCGGCTTCAAACTCGAACTTGTCGAAGATGTCGCGGGCGCGCGGCGAGAAGCCCTGGATGTAGGCGATCAAGTTTCCAGCGATGTTGGGGGCATCGCCCAACAACTTCTCAAACGTGAAGCCGCTGGTATTAAACAGCTCCTGCTTGCGGCCGGTGGCCGCGATACGCGAGAGAGCCTTTTCCAGCGCAGGGCCGATGATGCCTTTGTCTTCCAGGCGTTTCTTTTCGTCCAGTACCTTCTGTTTGTTTTCAGCCAGCACCAGATCAAAGCGGCGTAGAACAATCAGCGGCAGCATAACGCGGCGGTATTGCGGCGGGCGGTATGGGCCGCGTAGCTTGTTGGCGATATTCCAGATGAAGCCGACTAGGTTTTGGTGTTGTGCGTTTTGCATGGGCGATTCCTGAATGCTGTTTAAATTCGGTGTCTGTTATTTCTTCACAGCGCTGACCGGTGGTCGATACCCCGGCGCGATCTTTGCGTTTTCGACGCCATACAAAGCCAGAGGGTCGCTGAGCCAGAGGCGGTACTGTTCTTCTTTAAGACTGTGGTCGGGCGACGCATCGACACTCCAGCGCAGCAGCATGTAACCCGCGACTGCCGCACGGACTCGCATCCGGATCGAGCCATCGGTCATCCCGTAGTCCATCTTGATGATCTCTGGGCGGGCGAGGCGCGGGTGCGGCACCAAGTCCAACTCCACAATCCGCGTCCACTGAATGTCGTTGTCCGGCCGCTCGCTCGCCTTGGGTTCTTCATCGATCAAGGTCGGAACTTCAATGCGGGTGACGACGAAGTCCCGGAACTCGCTGCTCTTGCGATCAAACGCCCGAACATGCCAGCGCAAGCCGGTGTCGACCAAAGCAAATGGTACGATTATCCTACCGGACCCGCCG
>Ga0105047_10010684_pt1 | contig 14983 bp, 12 predicted proteins | sample MAT04_FD_78384 | JGI IMG/M metagenome (GOLD analysis project Ga0105047, IMG submission 78384) | Freshwater microbial communities from Lake Fryxell liftoff mats and glacier meltwater in Antarctica - MAT-04 (megahit assembly) | ecosystem: Environmental > Aquatic > Freshwater > Ice > Liftoff... | reverse complement strand
CCCAAGGACCGAATCAGTGGGTGCTCAAGCGCCTTGCCGGGGGACCTTTGGGAGAAAAAAAGGGCGTTTAAATTTCCTATCCCTGCCACCGCGCCACATTCCTACTTTACCGGTAGCTGCCGCACGCCTGTCGCCCCAGATGACCGGTTTGGGATAAAGACCGGACGGCTGCAAATTTAGCGGCACCTACGAAACCGCCACCTCACCGTCGAATATGCGCGGTTTCTGACCGTCGTTCACAACCTGCAGCGCTACGAAAAGGAGGCCAAGGGAGAAGGCTCTTGTCATGGTTGCCTCTCCTCAGTCGATCGACCGACCAAAATTCGGTGTCGGCCTGTCCAACGGCTCCAGCTCAACTCTTGGCACGTACCGGGTCGGTTGACCAGAGATGGTCAGGCTGTCGAACTGCACGAAGGCCAGCGTCCCTTCCAACCGCACCACCACCCCGACGAATGGACCACCAAAGCCAGACGACTTGGCCCACTGGAACCTGTCGCCGACCTTCAAATTGGCCTGGAAGGCAGCCACCCTGGCCGACCACTGCGCCGCGACACGCCTGGCCTCAATCATCTCAGCCTCGTGGCGCTCTCGCTGCGCTGAGACGGCTTGGTTTCGCGCAGTCGTTTCCGCCTGAGCTTGCGCTTGCTCCTCTTGGAGGCGGGCAGCGTACCGGTCGGCTGATAGCAGCTGCGTGCGTAGCGTCATATGTAGCTCCCACGGCTTGCCCGAAAGCGACCTCGCAATCAAATCGACGTACTGAATTTCCAGAGCCCAAATTGGTACCCCATCGCGCAGGCAAAGAATGCGCTGAGGCATCTTTCCATTCGGTTCGTAGGCCACCATCTCTGAAAAGCTAGGTGCGCCACCGGCGCGCTTGCAATGTTCCTGCGCAGGCGCCAAGGCGACGGTCAGTCCTGCGGGTACCCGCTGAGGCGTCATTAGCTCTCCCGATCTCGCAGAGTGCATTCCCCCCGCCCGGAGCAACCCACTTTGGTCGAACTCGTATCGCTTGCCATTCAGGCTTCGGGCGAACTCCTCGATCGATCCGCCTCCTGACACCGATGGGTTCGTGGAGCACCCCTGCAGCGCAAGGATAGTCACGACGGCTACGCCCGCCGTCCGACTGAAAGGTTTCATGTTTCTCCCGTTGTGCGACGTATATCGCCCTAAAAAATTGTGACGTAAACACGGCTGACACAAAAGCGGCACGCCAAGAAACTGGGCCGAATGGTTCCAGCTGCCTCAGTTCAGTCAAAAAGGATCGTCAGTGCGCGTGCCTTGCTGGCGGCCAACGTGGTTTCGCTTCGCAGAACCAAGGAGCTATCCCAGGAGGCGCTGGCCTTCAAAGCTGGGCTTCACAGAACCTTCGTGGCCCATGTCGAGCGCCAGGTGCGAAACATCTCGGTCGACAACATCGAGAAGCTCGCCCGCGCACTCGGCGTCGAGCCGTACGAGCTGCTGAAGCCTTGACCCGGTCGCGAAGCGAGGTCAGTCGTCCCACATCGACGACGCAGTGGTGCTGTCCCACGAGTCAAAGTGGCTGTCGGTCACGCCGTGCATGTTGCCGTTCAGGTCGAAGTCGCCAAGCATCATGGTGCCGTCGATGTTGAAGAGCGGCTCGAACTTGTCGGAGTCTAAATCTATCCACCGGTCTTCATGGGCGCAGGACACGGGGTCTGGCCACGGGGAGTCGGTGTCTGGCTCGTCGGGGGCTAGCAGGCTGATGTGCTCTATTGCCGTGCCCGTTTGAGCGAACGAGTCGTCGTCGAAGTCGTGGTCTGTCGCGCCTTCGGCGGTGCGCACATAGCGGCTCGCTGTCGGCGTACCAATCGGGCCCGCAATCAGCAGGCCGCTTTGTTGGACGACAGCCCCGGCAGCAGAACTATGCCCGGTACAAGTTACGACCAGCACCACGATGCCGATCACCAGGCCAATCTTCATCAAGTCATGGATGAGAAGAAGGTTTGTCATGTCAAAAAGAGTTAAAGAAAACGTGGTTTTTATTGTCGCCAACCTGGACGCTCTTGTCCATGCAAGAAATGGCAATTCGTCGTGGTCGTCCGAAGGGGGCAACAACGTCAGACCCTCTGGTGGCACAGGCCTTCGGCGCAACGGTTCGTTCCATCAGAACGAGCCGCGGGGTAGCGCAGGAGGCCCTTGCCCAGGGAGCCCGAATCGAGCGATCCCACATGGGCAAAATCGAGCGCGGTGAGCACATGCCGACGCTGTTGGTAGTATTGAAAATCGCCAGGGCTTTGGGGGTTAGCGCTGCGGATCTGCTTCAAGGCGTCGAGACACTTTTGCCGCCCGAACACCTTTCGATGGACACCTGATCGCTCGAGCACTGCGGCGTGACTCTGTTCCTTGTGGGATGGCAAGTGCGTTACGGCAAAAGTCGGATGGGTAGCGCGGAGCTCTCCAAGTAATGGGAGGAACGTCGTTCTAGTATTGTTTTTAGTTCACACCACGACAGCAGAAAAAGCGATACTCTGAAGGGGCATTGGTGGAGGGGCCAGGATGCTACCCTGCAAAATTTCTTGATGTGAAATAAAAAGTCAGGAGATCAAGTGAGTGAATCTCAGGAATTTGACTGGCGTAAAGTTTCAAAAAAGGTTGAACCGCTTGGTGATCGAATCGAATTTGACATCGACCGCATGGTGAGTGAGGGCTATGACTTCGCGGAGTTCGCTGTCTTTTTAAAACTACATGCACCTGAATGGCTGAGTGGTGGAGACCGTGAAGCTGGCAGACTCTCCAACGTTGATTGACGGGCTTACGCACCGACCGTCACGACTGCAGAAGAACTGTCACCATGCTCCGTGACTTTGTCACGGGTATTCAATTGTTGATCAGCAAGCCCTTAGAACGTGCTTAATTTTGCTTCGATTGATTGAATTTCCTGTGTGACAGAAAGAAGCCAATTGCGATAGACGGCGCGTTGTTTTAGTGCTCGCTCATACTGGTCAGTTGTCGCTGTTCCATCTGTCACCTCGACTTCGCGGTTGAGGGCAGACAAGGCCCAAGTCTTAGCGCTCGCAGCTGCCTTTGCTTCGGCGTCTTTGTGCTCACATTGCAAATGGAGAACCTTTCGCCAAGCATGTAGACACACTTCGCCGCTACGCCGAGATTTAAGATAGTCCAAATTATCGATGCTTGAAAAGAACAATTCAATAAAGATTTCGATCGTGCGAGGTTGTTCGCGCCTTCCACCCTGTTTCAAATTGAACGAGAGTTCCAGCACAGCCGGTACCGAAGGAATTTCGTAGTAATATAGCCACAGCGCTTTTCCACGGGCGTCGCGTTTTGTATGGTCTATCCAGATTTCAGGTAATTCGTCTATTGCGTGTGAGGCCGCGAGCGGAGCGTCGGTCCGCCGCGAAGAATTTGTTCCAAGAATTGAGTCCAGGATTCCCGTTGAAGGTGGCGTTACGGGTGCTGGAATCGGGGGTTTGAGAACGTGCTCTTGGTAATATGATTCTCCACTAGCGCGATGTGCTGAATCGATTTTATCCCATAGCTTTAGATAGCACATCACGGTTTCGTTGTGATGTCTCCAAGCTTCATGCAAATCTTCAGCACTGTTCTTTAACGAATCGAGCTTTTTTAGTAGTCCGAGTTCGGATCGGCATCTAAACCACTCAATGGCCAAGAGCATAAGTAAAAAGCTAAAACCTACCCCGATCGCGGCCAGAAGGGAGTTATTGGAAATCATTTTCAGGTCGCGATTACTCGGAAGTCGACAAGTTCCTGAAGATAATCAGGCACGGAGTCTTCCTCTTCGATAACCCAATGCTGTCTGGAGTTCTTCTTCCAGCGCCGCATTGGTTGCCCTGGCCTCATCGCAACGCGGTATCGCTCGCAGATGGTCTCGCTGTCGGTGATTACGCAGAAGCTGTCGAGTCGATTGACCTCACGCTTTGGATCAAGTGATGACGCGATGCCGCCGATGAACTCGTCGAGCTTCTGACCGTATTTGGCAGACAGCTCCATTTCGATACCGAGACGCTTTCCGTCCGCCAGATGCCAAATGGCATCGGCGCGCTTCTGCCCACGCTGATCACCTTCGTTCAACTCCCGCTCGGACGTAACCTGGGTGATTGCGCTTTCGCGCAGCGCTGCGATTGACAGTTTCTGTACGAGGAGATCGTGCCGAATCTTCGGCTGTGAAACGCGGTAGGGGTCGAGCTCGACATAGGGCAACAGCTTGGTTGCGTGATGGTGTGCAAACTCCAGTCCCATCTCGGTCAGCGTGTAGATAACCGTGGGCACCCCTGACCCCGTTCGGGTGGATCGAAGCCAGCCTCTTTTGACTTCGGTGGAAAGCCAGCTACAGCTTTCCTTGTTCAGGCATTGCCGAAGTACCTGCGCGCTGCTGAAACCGAACCGGTATATCCAGTCGACCGCCATCTTGCGATTCATGATCGATCGTTCGAGCGGCGTCTGGTCGCCGAGGTAGTCGCGCGGCTTTACTCTCATGCTTTTTTCCTATGAAGTTGGCTACGTCCGCTCTACGTTTGGGACGACGTAGGGCAGGATGGATGGAGTGCCGGGTCGTGGCCGGCATGAACGAGTTGAAACGCAGTGCAGCAGGCACCGTGCTGGGCGTCGCTTCGCGTCGGCGGCTAGGGCCGCTTCCCCAGCACTGCCGCGGCTGGACGCCGCGTCTGCCCGCTCCAAGGCGACCTCACGGCCTTCGGCCTCCGGCGGGCGGCTGCGCCGCCCTTGGGGGCCCGCCGCGCAAAGCGCGGCTACCCCTGGCAGGGGCTGCGCCGCACGGTCGCTCCGCTCTCGTGCGTCTTGGGCTGCGCCGCCCGGCTGGACGCCGTGCCCTCGGCCCCTTCGGGTCCGACCTGCGCTTCGCGCAGGCCTGCCAGGGGTAGCCGCGCTCCGCTTGGCGGGCGGGGCTTCGCCCCCCGTCCGACTATCGGCGCCTGGGGGCGCCTGCTCCGCTGTCGCTACGCCACGTCGGTCGGCTCCCCCCGGCCGAAATCGATCGCGCTGGGGCGCGAGTCGATTTCGGGGCGGCGGCTGAACGCCTTGCCCCGGCTCCTCGGCTTCGCCGTGGCGCCGGCCCCTGCCGTTGGCCTGGCTGGGTCGATCAAGTGCTACGTTGTCGCCGGCCGAATCGACTGAATCAATGCTGGATCTACGCGGCGCGGTATTGGCAGGGTTGCCATTCACCCTGCATTCATCGCGGGCACACATCGAATTCAAGATGCCATCTCCTTCTGCCATCGTTCCGGTGATGACAATAGGAGCCCTGGCTATCAATTGCAACGCACCGACGCCGCCGTTTCTGTAGCCCGCCCAGCTGGGGCCGGTCCGAATACGGTGACAGAACAGATCAACTTCGATCTCTACAGATCTTTATTGATCATTCGAGTCCGCGCTCGACATCACAAGTATTTTTGTAACGATGCGCTAGCGCAACGGGATTTCCTTTGAGCGCCAACGCGCTGAGGTTCAGACGCGCTCGTCGCTAACCTCAAAAGCGCGCGCGATGACGGTCTGAGCGAGTAGGCTTCTGGGCAGGCACGAAGAGAACTTGATGGTCTCTGCGAACACACTCAGTTCGTCTTCGGTGAGTTCGCGCTGCGTGCCGTCTGCTGGCGCGAGCAGGGATGCCGGAGCCTGAACGCTCAACGCATCAAACTTCACTTTGCTCCCGGTGCCGGCAGCGTTGCGTGCGAATGTCCTATTCGCACGAGTGCCTGCGAAGGTCCAAGTACGAACAGTGGCTTCGTCCGGCCTCGAAGCGATGAAATACCTTCCAGCCGAGATGCTCATGTCGTCTCGCAAGAATTGCAGCGCGGTCTTCGCCCGCTGCGATAGTGTGACCAAGGCCGGTGCGCCGTCCGCCAACACCGTTCTGATGCCTTGACAAACTTCGCGGCTCAGGCTTCTTGCGCCGCCCATCCAGCGTGCCTTGCCGCCTTCCTTAGCTGGTTCGAGCCAGACCGTCTTCTTCGACCACTCGATACCGGTTACGCGCCAACTGCGACCTGCCAGCAAGATCAGTCGGTTCTCTTGTTCGCCCGTCAAAACCGTCGGGTCGATGTAGCCGACTTCTGCACTGCCGTGTTTGCCTGTGAGCAGCATTGATCCGCTGAACGATGCCAGCAGGTCGCGGAAGTGGCCTCGGCCGAACTCGCGTTCGAGCCGCGGGCCGACTCTCACTATGGCATCAGACCGATCCAGGTACTCGACCTTGACCATGTGCTCTACAAGTTCCCCGATCTGATTCTTCGGCAGTTCAGGAAATGAGCGCGAGAGCACGTCCGTCAATTCGTGCGATGGCAGCTCGCCGCGTTCCAACGTTGCCACCATGGCCTGCTGCGCCACGATCGGCCAAGGCATCTCAGGCGGCACCGCCGCTTCGACCCAAGCCTCAGACCAGCGTTGCGTGATTCCCAGGGCCAGCAAAAAGGCGTTGTCGTTCGTTGTCAGGAACAGGCAATTGCGTTTGCTGTCACCACGCCGGCCCGTTCGACCCATGCGCTGAAGAAACGATGACACGGTCGATGGCGAATCGATCTGGATGACCTTGTCCAAGTCGCCCACATCGATGCCCAGCTCCAGCGTCGACGTGGCGACGATCACGCAATCCTTCTCTTCCGAAAAAGCCGCCTCTGCCTGTCGGCGCTCGGACGCACTCAGGGAAGCATGGCTCAGGAAGGTCCGCACTTCGTGCGTCCGCAGCATGCTGGCGAGCTGCTCCGCGCTGCTTCGCGAGTCACAGAAAACCAAGCGCTTCTGCCCACGATGCAGCCGTGCAATCACGGTTGCCGCGTTCTCCAGTGACGAGACATGGTCAATCGTCACATCGGCATCAGTGCTCACGCTGGCACTACCGACGACTTCCCTTTTGCCAGAAGGCGCGAGCCAGTCGAGCAGCTCGTGTGGATTGCTCACCGTTGCCGACAGGCCCACCCGCTGAAGCGGGCGTTTCAGATATTGATCCAGCCGATGCAACACCGATCGCAAATGCCAGCCACGGTCATCGGCTGCAAAGGCATGCAGCTCATCGACGATCACGGCTTGCAGGTTTCCAAACCAGGCCTGCTGATCGACCCGGGTCGAGATCAACATGGCTTCGATAGATTCCGGTGTCGTCAGCAAGATGTCTGGCGCATCTTTTAGGGCCCGCTGTTTTCGCGATTGGGAAACGTCGCCATGCCAAACTTCGACGCGGCGTCCGACCAGCCCCGCGTAGTAGGTCAGGCGCTGTTCCAGGTTGTTCAGCAGCGCCTTGATCGGGCAGATGTACAGCACGCTGGCTGCTGGCCATTCCTCGCGGAGCATGCGCGACAACATTGGAATCGCTGCCGCTTCGGTCTTGCCGCCGGCGGTGGGTGCCAGCAACAGGCAATGCGTGCCGGCGTGAATCGGCGCGATGGCGCCCAACTGTGTTGGCCGCAAGGTGCTCCAGCCCAGCGAGTTGACGACGTGGTACTGCATCGCAGGATGCAGCTGGTCGAACTCCATCACAGCTCGATGTCGTCCACCGTTGAAGCGCCCGTCGCTGCGCGCTCAGCCACGGACATTTCGCTCTCGGCCAGTGTCAGGCTGTAGTGCTTCTTCGGGTCGAAGTCGGCATGCAAGTCCACCCTGTCCAGCACGTCGGACACGAGCTTCTTGAGGAACAGGCGCGGCGCAATGCCGACCTTGCCACCCAGGCCACCCGCCACAGCGGTGGCCAGCGTGTCGATGTAGGCGTCGTCCACGACCGAGCGAAGGCGCGGCTCGTGCGCGCGGCCGTCGGCGTAGATGTCGCGCACCCTTCGCCCGACGGACAGCAGGGCGCCATGGTCGAACGGTGACAGCCGAATCTGCACCGCCCGCGGATTGTCAAATCGCCTGTCGGTGCCGAAATCGACGTGCAGCCGCTGTGCCAGTGGCGCCAGGCGTTGCACACCCTGCGGGCCATCGAAGAACGCCGGTGTACCGGTCACCACGAGATACAGCCCCGGGTAGCGGCCAGCGTCGATCTCATCGATCCACTGGCGCAGCGCGTTCAGGCCCTTCTCGCGCGTGTCGGTGCGCATGCGTTGAAGCGTCTCGACTTCGTCCAGCACCAGAACCAGCCCCGCAAACCCGCTGTCGCGCAGAATCGTCAGCAAGCCGACGATAAAGTTCGTAGCGCCGAAATGGTCCAGGTCACCCTTGATGCCCGCCGCCCGCTTGATGCTGGCGGCCACGTTGGGCTGACCCGCCAGCCAGCTGATCAGACCATCGGCCAGCATCGTGTCGCCATCGGCCACCGCTTGGCGATAGGTGCGCAGCACCGCGGAGAAGGCAGGTGCCGCCTTGTTGATGGTGGCCAGCCGGGCCTCCATCAAGGCGTTGGTGCGGGCAAGCAAGTCGTCGGCGTTGCCGGCGTCCACCGATTCATCGGCCAGAACGTCTTGCTCCAGCGCGTAGAACCAGCCGTCGATCACGCCACGGAACGCGCCGATGCCGGTGTCCGCCGTGCCCAGCCGCTCGACCAGGCGGCGGTAAACCGTCTCCAGCTTGTGCAGAGGCGTCTCAGTTTCGTTGATCTGAACCTCACTGGCGGCGAACCCGCGAGCGCGCGCGCGTTCCTGTAACCAGCGGCCGAAGAAGGTCTTGCCCGTGCCGTATTCGCCTCGCACCGCTTTGAAGCCACCTCGGCCAGCAGCCACCGCTGCCAGTTCCTCGTCGAGCGTCGGGGCGAACGTTTCGATGCCAACGGCCAGCGCGTCAAGCCCGCTGCTTGGCACGGTGCCTCGGCGCAGGGCGCCGACGATGTCTTCGCGTCGGGCTTCGCTGATCATCGCGGCACTCCATGGGTACCGACTCGGAACTGCTGCAGCAGCAGCACTTTGTTCAGCTCGATCGTGCCGGCGGTTTCATCCACGGTCAGCACCGGTGCCTGGTCCACGTTCAACATGCGCCGCACGGCGCTCAGCAGTCCGCCCAGCCGCACGTCAGGCAACGAAAGCCGTTGCGCCAGCGCGGCACGCGACAGCTTGCCTCCGCGCTCCGACAGCGAGATGAGCAGCAAACGCATCTTGTCGTCGGGCAGGGCCACGCGTGCAGCCAACTGGCGCTGCGACGCGTAGATCGAGCTGGCCAGCAGCGCGCCGATCCAGTCGTCGACAGGCGCCGATGCCGTTGTTGGTTGAGCGGCAGGTACCTCATGCGGTTCGAACAACGAAGGCTGAGCCACCGGCGGCGCCGGTGCCTTGCGGCCTGTCGGGCGGGCCTCTGGAGCCGGTGCCATGGCGGGTGCAGGCACCGGTGCAAGGTGCGGCAACTCCCACCACTCGGGCTGCGCAGGCGGCGCCAACTGCCAGCCGACCAAGTTCATTCCCAGCGGCACGATCACGCTCAACGGCACCGTCACCTCCTGGGGAGACACACCGCCGTGGTACCCGTTCTTTCTGCCTGCGTAGCGCGTGCTTTCCCCCCACAGGCACACCACGGCTTTCGAGTTGTCGGCGGTCACCACCCGGCCGCCGCTGTAAGCCACCTCATGCGGGGCGCGTGCATCGCGGCCTGGCCGCCAACGGTCACTGATCTTGTCTGGCGCCGAAGCGCCAGACACCTGCGTCGTGCCATCCTCCAACAGGTGCCCGTGGTCGGCGGTGATCACCACCACCCGCCGCGCTTCGCGCGCCTCACGCAACAGCGGCAGCAACAAGCGCAGGTCTTCCAGCGCCCAGCGCTGATTCAACTGGTCAGGCCCGCTCAGGTGGTCATCGACCGCGTTGTAGACCACGCCCACCACCCTCTGCTGTGGGTTGGCGATCGTCGCGCGCACCTCTTGCGATAGGTTGGTCGAGTCGGCCAGATCACCCTTGTGGAAAAGGCGGGGCGGCACTTCGGTGCGGCTGTGCGCCAGCAGCGCAGGGTGGCTCGCGAATCCTGTTTTTTCGTTGGCGGCAGTGCCTAATGCAAGTCGCCCACATAGCAGGCTGGTTCGGCTCACTTCGGTGACAGTGGGCAGCGCCGCTACGCCGATCAGCGGATGCGCGGCATTGGCCGGCACCATTTCTACCCAGCCAAGGTTGTTGATGCGCGTGAACAGCTCGCGATAGATGCTGGTGCTGAGGCCATCCATCACCAGCAGCAAGACGGGCTGACTGGCGGCGATCGGGCCGAGCACGCGGTCCAGCACCGACTCAACCGGCACCACACGTGCTTCTACACCAGGCGTCTGTGCGTTCCACTGCAGAAGTGCTTGCGCGAATGGTTGGTCGAAGGCGTTGCGGCGGGCGATTGCTGCTGCGCGCATCGCGTCGTACGAATGATCAAGCTCGGTCAGCTCATCGCCGCCCAACAGCCTGAAGCGCGCCCAGTCGACGAATGCGCCTTCATCGGCCTGCCAACCCACAGCGATGGCCACGGTGGCGGCGGACGGCGCCGGCAGCATCAGCCACCGTGCCAGGCGCCTTGCCATCTCGACCCGGCCCATGCGCTGTTGTTGCTGCGCCGCCAGGGCGTGCTTCAGCACGCCGTCTGCCAGTTGCTCCACAGGTGCAAGCTGGGCTTCGCCCGGCGCAGCGACGTGTGCCGACAAGCCGCCTGCAAACGCCCGCATCCGCTGGTCGAGTGAGGACGGCAGCAGGTCGCTCAAGTGCGCGAACTCTGCGACGCGCAGCTCGTTGAGCAGGCTGTCGGCGCGATCCAGAGCACCTCGCATCGCATCGGTGCCGGCGGTGCGGACAGCCTGGTCCGCGGCCTGCGCCCACGCCAGGCCTTCGCTGATGCCGACATGCTTGTCCCCCACATAGCGCTCAAGGCGAATGGCAGCTTGACCCAGCGCCGCCTGGCCGACGCCCGCCGGCGCGTAAACCACGCCGCACACCAGCCCCAGTGCCAGCGCGTCCGCAGTGCGTCCCGCATCGACGCAGGCCAACACCATGGCACCTGCAGTGCCTGCGGCCTCGCCCAGCCATTTCGTGAGGTCAGTTCGCGTCGTAGCCGGTAGCAACTTCAGTGCCGCCTCCGACCCCGGCTGAGTGCACCACTGCAACAGCGCCACGGCATCGGGCCGTGCCGACTTCAGCCCAAGGAAACGCTGAAGCACCTCACGCCAAGCGGTTTCAAGATCGAGAAATCCGTTGGCCACCGGACTGTATTGCCCTTGGGCCGCGCCGTCGATCAGCGCCTGCGGCATCCATGCGAAGCGACCGAGCCGTGCATCGGTTTCCTTGGCCTGGAAGAGCTGGCGGACGATGTCCCACCCTTCGGGTTGGTACACGCGCCCCCGTGCCAGCCTGGCGGCGATGTCTTCGGCCACCTCGTGTGTGGCCAGCGGGGTGATCACCACGAGACCGGCAGTGGCGGCGTCGTGTTGCTCGTTGTCGCACAACGCTTCTCGTATGGCCAACGACGATTCACACCACCGCAGCGCAAATTGACGCCCACGTTGTGTCAGCGACTCGGGCCATGGTTGCCGCGCGGCGGCGCGGATGGCCACCGCTGCTGCGGTCGGATCGCTGCTCAGCACCCGGTCCAGCTGCGCCGCAATCTGAGGCGTCGACAAACTCACAGCTGCGTTCCCTTGCGCTGCAGGCGCCAGCTCAGCGTCAACTCAAGGTCTTGGTCTTTCGCCATGCGAGCTTTCAAGTCGTCGAGTGCGGCAGCGGCTGCCGCACCGCTCAGGTGAAGCTGCTGCTTCTCTTCGACGACCTCGGGTCCCATCGCTGCGGGCGCCGGTGGCAAGGCCACAGGCGCGGGAGCCGGCGGCGTTCCTGGCGGCATGGGCGCAGGGGTGGGTGGCGGCGGCGCGGCTGCCGTCAGCAGCCGCATCGCGTCACGCTCCAACTCCTCAAGGCGCGACTTTAGGGGCAACACGTGCTCATCGCTCGTCAACACCTCGCTCAATCGGCTCAGCACCGAAGCGGCGGCGTCGCGCCGATGATCTTGCAGATCACGCATGGCGTCGAACATGTCCCAGCGGGTGTTCGTCAGCGTGTCGGCGCACGCCTGCGCCTGGCCCAACGTTCTGCCAACGGCGGCATCGGACGTCAGCAACGTGGCCGAGGCCAAGACGGCGACCACGTCGCCTTCGGCTGCCTGCGCCAACGATGCCAGCAGCGCCTGCGCCGATTCCGCCGTCTGTTGCCTAGCGCCGGTTACCCCCGGGGCGTACCGCGCCGAGCGATCGCGCACCTGAGCCACCAGCCGCGCCGTGGCATCGCGCTTTTGCGTGGCAGCCTGCCGCACGTCGTCGACCAAGCGGCCGACGTTCGCCGCATTCAGCATCTGTGCCGGTGTCAGACCAAAGAGACCTGACGCGCGCTGCACAGCGGTCTGCCAGTGACCCGTGCCGGGCAGTGCCTGCTCGCGCAGCTCCAGTTCATCGGGCAAGCTGTCGATGCTGGGCTCGAAGGGGCCACCGCGCATCACAAACCGCCGGTTAGTCGTGGCCGCGAAGGTCAGGATGATCAGGTTCTGAAGTTCTAACGGAAGGCCCATTGGGGCCGGCGTATCGATCCACTGGCGCAGCTTGGCCACGGTGATGACACCATCGCTATCGCGTGCTTGGCTTTGGGAAAAGTGCGTCTGCCAGTGCGGCTCAATCAGCAGGTGGGTTTCGCTGGTGTTGCCGAGTCTCGCAGCAGATACGATGGCCCGAACCTGCTTGCGTAGCGGCGAGTCCTGTTGCATCAAGCCGCGAAACTGTGGTGCCTCGGAAGCTCTTTGCACTTCCGACCAGACTCGGCGAACCGTCGTTGGCTTGATCTCAATCTCGAAGTCAGGATGCGCTGGGTACTGGTGCGCAAAGAGTTGGCCCAGTAGGCTCTCGAACGCGGCGCGGAAGTCGGCGCCGACCGGCGGCCTGGGCGACAGCGTCGGGTCCAGCGACTTGAACTGCTGGTCGGCCGACAACGGGTTGCTCACCGCATCGCGCGGCTCGGTGCTGATGCCGTAGGCCACCTCCAGCTGCGACCGCAGCTTGATGCGCAATTGGTCCAGCTGGTTCTTGGCCAGCGCTTTGGCCTGCACCTTGTCGACGAACGACAGATGGCCTGCATAGTTGTCGAAGCGGTCGCCTTGCAGGATGTAGTCCAGCACGACAAGACGCCCCAGATCGGTCAGCGCCTTGTTGCTCAAGAACGAGGGCAACCACACCAGCGTGCGCGTGTCGCCGCCTCGGTATTCGCCCAAACGGGCCAAGTCGTCAGCGGGGCCAAAGTTTGCGTCGTCGAAGGGGAAGTCCAGCACCACGGTCCACGCGCCACTGCGCCCGCGCAGCCGGTCGTCGGTCATCTCCCGCACGTTTTCGTACAGCAGCTCGACCTCGCGCTTGGTGCCTCGCCACGTGAATTCGTAAGTGGTGAACAGGCCGCCGCTGTCGGGGATGTTCAGCTCGCCGAACAGCGCTTCACGAATCCGCTTGCGGCGGTTGCCGGCGTTGTCGTTGGCCTCGGCCGCACGCAGGATGGGCTCGATGTCGACGCCCGTCACCTGGATCGACACCACCGGGTTCTGGTCCTCGGTGATCTTGATCTCGCCGATCTCGCTGGCCCAGTCTCGGCACTTGCGCAGCACATCCTGGGCTTCGCGCCCAGGAATCGGTGACTTGAAGGTGCCGTGGTTCAGGGCGGCCAAGCGCTGGGCCGTCAGGCCCTTGAGCGACTCGACCTCGGGCACCAGCGCACCGAGCAGCAAGGTCTTCAACAGCCGCGCATCGTTGCGCAGGTTCTTGGCCGCTGTGGCGTCGGCCTGACCCAGCTTGATCGCTTCCCAGGTCACGCCATGCTGGCGTTCCAGCATGGGCAGCAGCCGCTGCGAGTACAGGCGCTTTGCGTTGTCAAAGTGCAGGCGCATGCCTTCGCTGAATGGCTCATCGCCTTCGGCAATGGCATCGTACAAATCGCCCACGGGGATCAGCTGCCCCAGCTCCAGATCGGCACGCCGGTCCACCAGCAGTTGCAGCATCAGCTTGAGCGCGGTGCGCTCGCGCTGCAGCGCGGCTGACACGGCGATCAGCGTCTGCACCAGCGCCGGGCTGAACGGGTAGACCTTGCGGAACATGTCCCGGTCGGCCGTCGTGGTGAGCAAGGTGTCGAGCACATCCTTGCGCATCTTCAGGATGTCGTCGATCGCCGCCTGCATCGTCTGGCGTGAGGCCTCGTCCACCGGCCGCAGCACGCGCTTCTCTGCAATGGCGGGCAGGTTGCGATCTTCCAGCGTGATGCGGTGGAAGCGTGCTTCCCAGTGCTTCAGCACATCGCTGAACTGCACTTGCACCACGCCCGCCAGATTCTCTCCCACCAGGTCGCGCAGGTCGCGCTGCCGCGCGACGAAACTTACCAGCGGAATCGGCCGGTCGGCATTGGTGGCCTCCACCAGCTTAACCAGCTTGGTGCCTTCACGGCTCACGAAATTGACATCGGCTGCATGGCTGGCCAGCCACAGCACCAGTTCGTCGAGGAACAGGATGACTGCGTCGTAGCCTAGGTCACGCGCATGCCGGCTCATGATGCTCAGGCCGTCGTCCAGCGACACGTACGACTCGCCGCTGCCGGCGATCGTGCGGTACGCCGAGAAGAACTGGCTGATCAGGTCGCCCACCAGGCGCGACCGCTCTTCGCCGTTGGGTGCTTCCAGCATGGCCGCTTCGAAGCTCGCCGAGTCCCAGCCACTGTCGAACGAGCCCCAGCCGCTGGCACCATCGCCGGCCGCACCGCCACCGCGCTTCGCGCCTTCGTTCAGCTTGGCGAAGAACGACTCGTCGCCCATGCGCAGCCGCAGCGCACTCGCGTCCTTGAACAGGCCTTCGGCCAGATAGAAGCCCGGCACCGGCGCCTCGGGATGCTTCTTGCGCACGAATTCGGCGTACTGGCCCAGCACCGCGCTTTCCATGTCGCGTGCACCGACCATGTGGTACGGCACCAGCAGAAATTTCCGCCCCGTCGTCCACCCATTGCGGGCCACAACGTCGGCCAGCTCGGGCGTGGCGCGGGCCTGCGTGTTGCCAGCCAGCAGCAGGTTCAGCACGGCCATG
>Ga0105047_10010683_pt1 | contig 14984 bp, 9 predicted proteins | sample MAT04_FD_78384 | JGI IMG/M metagenome (GOLD analysis project Ga0105047, IMG submission 78384) | Freshwater microbial communities from Lake Fryxell liftoff mats and glacier meltwater in Antarctica - MAT-04 (megahit assembly) | ecosystem: Environmental > Aquatic > Freshwater > Ice > Liftoff... | reverse complement strand
GTGATTCTCCGGCCAATCCCAAGCCGCCCTATCCGCTTTGGGACGGTCAAGAATCTGTCGCAGACTACGCTCGCCGCGCTGGCCTTGAGCCGACGAAGACACTCGACCTTGGCAACGGCGTGAAGATGGAACTGGTGCTGATTCCGGCTGGGAAGTTCATCATGGGCTCGCCGGAGCCGACGCCAGTGGACGAAGATGCTTTTCACAAGAAGATCGTCACGGGGCTGATGTTGCTGGTGGCGAGCGGTGTTGCGCTGTGGGTCATGTTGGCGGTCGTGCTCATCCGGGCTGACGAAGCCGTGCTACATGGGAAAATATGCAGTAACCCAAGAGCAGTACGCGCAGATGATTGGGACAAATCCGAGTCACTTCATAGGCAACAAAGACAATCCCGTGGAGATGGTTTCATGGAACGATGCGCAGGACTTCTGCAAGAAGAGAGCACGGCGAGATTTCAGAGCGCATTGCTGGAAATTTTAGGCCCTGAAATCATCCCTATGTCGTTGTTGGACACCCGCTTTAGCGGGTGGTTGGCCGCCGATAACGGTGCTTTTAGCCGGCTTCAGCCGGGCTTCCCGCAATTCGGCGCGTGGTACGGCTGAAGCCGGCTAAAGGAACTCGTGCGGCGCGCAAACCACCCGCTAAAGTGGGTCTAACAACTGCATTTTGTATAGTTGAGAGGAAAACGATATTCCGAGGACGCCATCTCTTGTCCCTGAAGTGTAAGCCGGAGTACAATACGTAATAAGTCACGCGGCTTAAACTTCTCAATGGTGAATCATGGATGCTCCCGGAAAATGGTTTTGGTTTGCTCTCCTGTCCGCAGTTTTTGCGGCGCTCACGAATATTTTTGCGAAGATCGGCGTCGCGCAGATCTCGTCCAACATGGCGACGTGGATTCGCGTCATTGTCATCTTCTGCGTGACGTCGGCGATCATCTTCGCGCGCCACGAGTGGACGAATCCCGCTGAGATGCCGCGCACCAGCCTCATTTTTATCGTGCTCTCGGGAGTCGCCACCGGACTCTCGTGGCTCTGCGGCTTTTACGCGCTCCAGATAGGCCAGGCCTCGCAGGTTTCTCCCGTCGATAAACTCAGCGTCCTGATGGTCATGATCCTGGGCGTGATCTTCCTCGGAGAAACACTCAGCATCCGCCAGTGGTTCGGCGGAATATTGATTCTTGCCGGCGTGATCCTGGTCGCGCTCCCCGACAAGAAACCCGACCCCGCCGCGAACGTGATTCAAGACCGCGCATAACGACGCACGGCTACCGTTTCGCCGAACCGCTCGCGCTCTTCTTAGCAGTATAAACAGTGCTGATCGAATCCGAGAAGATATCGGTTCCGATGGTCAGTGTCACGGGCAAGGGCACGTCATCCCCGGGCTTGGGCACATCCGCGTTGCGGAATCCCAATCCTTCCATTTCCGCAAAGAGCGCCTGTTTTTTCAGGTTGATCGAAATCTTACGCGGCTGGCCGGCCTTGCCTTTCAGCGGAATATTTATCCCGTTCATCTTATCGGTGCTGGCGCCTTTGGCATTCAGCGCGATCGTGCGCGTCAACCCTCCGATGCCTAGGTTCACAGTCTTGCTCGCCGGCGAGAACGTCGGTGCCAGCGGTAACGTCCCCGACACCGAAAGTGCATCGGCCGTCGAGCCGAACTTGAATTTAATCTTCACCTTAGTGATGACAAAAGCAGTGCCCGCGCCAGGCCCAGGTCCCGACCCGGTCCCGATATTTAGAACCGCAACGGCCGACGTGCCGCCGCCCGGAGCGCCATTGACGACCGTGATGCTGGCCGAACCTGCCGTCGCCGCGTTGGCTGCGGCAACCTCCGCAACCAGCACGCTGCTGGAAACAAACGTCGTGGGCAGCGCCGTGCCATTGATCTGAACCGTCGACGCGCCACTGGTAAATCCCGAGCCCAGCACGGTGACCTGAAAGCTCGAACTGCCCACATCCACGGACGTGGGGCTGATTGAATTGATGGCCGGCACCGGTTTCATGCCCGTCGCCACCAGTTTTACGTTTATCGGATCAGAGTTATCCAGCGCCACAAGCGTGCTTCCGATTACAGAGCGGAAATTGCCGCTGCGCGATGCAGCCTTGAAAATCGGGAAGGCATCGCCCGGCGCCGGCGTGAATCCATTCAAGAACACCACTTCCACGTCGCCATCCAGCGTCGCTTTGCCGGAGACGTCGACCTGATCGAATTCAGTGCCCGGGGCCGTTCCTCCGATTTCAATGCGCAGCTTGCCAGTGGCGTTCTGGCTGAGATTTCCCACCACAGTCAGACGGCCCGGCGAATTTCCCGGCGAAATAATGCCGCCGTTATTGTTCAGATCGCCGCTGATCGTTCCCGTGCCGGCGGTCGTTCCGCTGCTCAGGTTGATCGTGCCCTGCACGCTGCCACCGGCCAACTGGATCATTCCTCCGGACTGCACGAAATTCGATCCGACATTCAAGATGGCGCTCTGCACCGTAACCGTACCCGCATTCGTCAGAATCAGCGAAATTGTGTTGGTCCCAGACGCACGGAGACTGGTGAGCGAACCCGTCGCGCTGATCGCCAGCGTCCCGCCGCCGCTCAAAGAACTGGTGTCCAGCGTCATGGCGCCGTTCAAATCCACCTTGCGGCTGGTGGCGACGCTGAACGTGCCGCCGTTGACGGTCACTGGACAGTTGATCACGCTATCGAGCGTGTCAAAGTTCAAAGATCGCCCCGCATCGACGGTGATCGACGCCGTGTTCGTAAATGTGGTGGCCGTCAGAAATCCGTTGTTGCTTGCCCCGGAGAGTTGCTCACACGTCACCGGCCCCGTGATGGTCACAGCTCCCGTGCCGAGGACAAATCCATTGTCGAGCACCACGGTGCTGAGCGTGATCGCGTTCTGAAACATCCAGCTTCCGTTGCGCACCCGGATCTTGCCCATTACCTGCCCGAAATTTGTAATCAGATTGTTGGGAAAACCCTGCTTGTTTGAAATCTCCGCGCCAGCCGCCGTGGAATTGAATACGCCCGTGGCGGTATTGGTTGTAATCCCCAATTCCAGCATGCCGCTCTGAACCAGCACGGTTCCTGAGTTTGTAAACGGGCATAACAGGCGGTTCGCCCCGCCGACAAACGTCGTGCTGCTCGTCAGCGTCTGGCCGGCCGGAATCACCAGCATTCCCGCGCCGTCGATCGCGCTGCCGGTCGCCGTCGTCCCGCTGAGCGCGAGCCCCGAGTTGAAGGTGGCGGTCGCATTGACATCGTCGATAATGAAGGCCGTCTCCGCGTCCATAAGGAAAGTGCCGTTGCAGACTAGATTTTTTGTAATGCGCAGGTTCTGGTCCAAGGCGTCGTTGATCAGATGCAGCGTCGCGCCGGCGTTGATCGTCAACGGCACGTTGCAGAAAGTCGACCGCGTAAATCCCGGCCCGCGGAAGTTTAACGTCGTTCCAGTTGCACACGTCAGCGACCCGCTTCCAATGAATCCGTCGAAAATTTCCATGGTTCCAGTGAAGATCAGAGTGTTGTCGATCTGCAGAAAGTTGTTGCCGAACGAGCCGATCTGAAACGTCCCGCTCAGCGTGCCCGCGCCACTGACGATCAATCCAGCCAGGAAGACTTTCGTATTCGCCGCCGTAGCGTTGATCGCGCCCGTGTTGGAGCCGCCCGCGAGAGTCAATTGTCCGGTGTTGACATTGACCGTTCCCCTGTTGTCGAAGGTGCCAGGAGTGATCGAATTCGATGCGTTTAAATTGTGGTCGGACGTCATCGTACAGGTGCTCAACAGCCGCAATATCCCGCTGCCGCTGATATTGTTAATGCGATCCACGACGAAACTGTTTTCCACGGTCAATATTCCGGGCGAGGTGATGGCGAAACCCGCGCCCGTCGTCACGCTCAGCGAACCCACCGTGACGGTGGTCGTCACCCCCGGTCCATTATTGGTGGTGTTGACAATCGCAATGTCCCCCGTTCCCGGCACACCGCTGGGAGACCACCGGAGCGGATTGGTCCAATCGTTTGCACCTCCGCCACTAACGACGTAGGTGTAGGTTGTTCCTGCGTTCACTGCGCCGGAGAAGACAATAACGAGGCCCAAAAACAACAGATTTTGCCTGCGGTTGAACATGATTCCTACCTCCATTACAATACGTGCAGACCAGCCTTGAATCGACGAGCACCCCCTATGTAACGTGAGGGTTCGGTGACTTCAAGCTCAAAGCCCCGGCGATTTCGACATGCAAAACGAGCGTTCATTAGCTGCCTTGAAACGACCAAAAAACAATCGCCGAATGATGATCCTGACCGAGGGGAAACTCGGGATTTTTTCATCCAAGACCGCCACCTCGCTGATCCGCTACTGTCCAGAGGAGACCGCCTGCGTCCTCGACTCCAAAGCCGCGCGCACTGGCAAACCGCTCGAAAGTTTCATCGGCATCGGTCAGGGCATTCCGCTGGTTCGCAGCGTCAAAGCAGGACTCGCATTCAAGCCCACCGAACTGCTGATCGGCATCTCCCCCGTCGGCGGAGAACTGCCGCAGGCATGGCGCAAGATCGTGCTACAGGCCATCGCGGCCGGATTGCATGTGGTCAGCGGCCTCCATCATGAGCTCAACGCCGACCCCGAATTCTCCAGCGCCGCACGCAAGCGCGGCGTGCGCCTCCACGATGTTCGCGTCCCGCCGCCGGGGATCGGCGTGGCGCTCGACTGCCTGCGAAAACTGAAGCAGCGCCGCATCGCCATCATTGGCACCGATTGCAACATCGGCAAGATGGTCACCGCCATCGAGCTCGACCGCGCGCTTCGCCATGAAGGACACGACAGCGAATTCGTCGCCACAGGACAGACCGGGATTATGATCGCCGGATCGGGTATCGCCGTCGATCATGTGCTCAGTGATTACGTCAACGGCGCCGCCGAACTGCTCTGCTGGCAGCGCCGCAAGCGCGAGGTTCTCGTCATTGAAGGCCAGGGCAGCATTTTTCATCCCGCTTACAGCGCCGTCACCGTCGGCCTGCTTCACGGATCGATGCCCCACGCTCTGATCTTGCAGCACGCGCCGGCACGCAAATCCATCCGCTACTACGAAACTTATCCGCTTCCTCCTTTAAAGGAGGTCATCGCGCTGGCCGAAGCACTGGTGAAACCGCTCTACCCCGCCAAGGTTCTGGCCGTTGCGCTGAACACCTTCGGCATGAGCGACGCTCAAGCCGCGCGCGCCGTCCAGGCCGCCGAACGCCAGACCGCGCTCCCGGCCTGCGACCCCATTCGCCACGGCGCAAAAAAACTTCTAGACGCAATGACTCCAATTCTGAAACACCGAAAATGATTCATTTCAACCCCAGGGTCCATACTAAAGTTTTTTCTTAGTGTTGCCTTCGTGCCTTCGTGCCTTCGTGGTAAATTTGTTTCAAACCCTCGGTAAACCCGCATGCGCCTGACCGCCACCCCGCTCAACCTCACTCTGCGCCACACCTTCTCCACCTCTCGCTCTTCGTCGAATGTGGCGCAGAACGTTCTCGTCACAATCGACTCTGGAGCACATCGCGGCTACGGCGAAGCCGCTCCGATCCGTTTCTATAACCAGACGCAGACAAGCTGCATCAAAGCCCTCAGCCAAATGGGTAAGCTGCTGAAAAATCGCGATCCGTTCGAGATTGAAAATATCGCCACGGAGCTCGCCACAAAGTTTCCCGGCCAGCCCAGCGCCATCGCCGCCATCGACCTCGCTCTGCATGACCTGATCGGAAAATCACTCGGCCTGCCGCTCTGGAAGTTCTTCGGCCTCGATCCGCGCCAGACGCCGCAGACGTCCTTCACCATCGGCATCGCCTCGCTTGACATCGTGCGCCAGAAAATCGGGGAAGCCGAGCGCTATCCCATTCTCAAGATCAAGCTCGGAGCGCAGGATGACATGGAGATCATGCGCGAGGTTCGGCGTCTTGTGCCCAAGAAGCGCCTTCGCGTCGACGCCAACTGCGGCTGGTCAATTCCCGAGACCCTCCGCAAAGCAGGCGAACTTGAAAAGCTGGGGATCGAATTTATCGAGCAGCCCATTCCGCCGGGGAACAACGCCGGCCTGAAGAAAATAAAGTCGAAGATCGGCATCCCGCTGATGACCGACGAATCCAGCCTCGTCGCCGCCGACATTCCATTGCTGCGCGGCTGCGTCGACGGCATCAACATCAAGCTCGTCAAATGCGGCGGCCTGCGCGAAGCCTTGAAGATGATCCACATCGCCCGCGCCTGCGGCCTGAAAATCATGCTCGGCTGCATGATCGAATCCAGCGTCCTGATCAGTGCCGCCGCACAGCTTTCCCCACTGGCCGACTACGCCGACCTCGACGGTAACCTGCTGATCACCGACGATCCCTTCCGCGGTGTGCGCATCGACAAAAATGCAAAATTGATTCTTCCAAACGCCCCCGGATTCGGCCTCCGCCAGTAGTTTATGGACCGCGGGCGTCCCGCGCCCAGGGATACGGCGGCGGCGGATTTCTCAGCAATATCATGGGCGGAATGCTCGGCGGCGCTGCTGGAAGCTGGCTGAGCAATCGGTTTTTGGGAAATAGTCCAGAGAGCGGTGCTGCACCGCGCCCTCGCGACACTGAAACAGGCGGCGCAAGCAACACCGATTATGGCAGCAGTGGCGGCGATTTCGAAGGTCCCGCCGATTCGAGTGGCGGCAATTTCGACAGTGGCGGGGACAGTGGCGGAGGCGACTCCGGCAGCAGCGATTCGGGTTCGAGCAGCGGCAGTTCGGGGTCCAGCGGAGGCGACTTCTAATCTCTTCACAAGGCGTAAGAAAGCCCTGCAATCACGCAGGGCTTTTTTTTTAAACCAGCTATTTTTGGAGCGGCGGCAACTGATCCAGCGGCGAGACGCACAAGCGTTGGATCGCGTCGCAAAGCTTCTCCATATCCGCTTTCTCAGGCGCCTTCGTCTCGATATAGACCAGCTCACCTTCGCAGTTAAAAACCAGCACCACGGTCTTATCCAGCAGCGCATTCTTGCGCCGCCCTTCAAGCGCTTTGCGCAGTTCGGCCTTATGATCGAGCAGCAGCAGCGGCGCCTCGCCGGGCTTGTACTCTTCCTTCATGCGTTCGATCGCCTTGCCTTTGAACCAACTCTGCGTCATGTCTTCCAGCAGCACCAGCGCCGGCCCGTCTTTGTTCCAGCCGCCTTTTTTTAGGCGCTCTACCCACTCACGCTGGTCCTCGCCATGCGCGACCGTTGGCGCCGTGCAGATCATCACCACGCCCTTACCGATAAAATCTTTGCGCGTGTGCTCCACATCATCCGGCGCCCTCAGCGTGAATTCAGGCAGCGATTCGGCGAACGAAGAGGCCGCAGGAACACGGTCCTCGTGCGCGCGAACGCTGAAGTCCACATATAAGACATATAAAATGAGCATACAGAGCGACCGTGTTATCATGACCCCACTCCTTTAAGTCATAAGACAGATGAATTATAACCCACCCCTATCGGAATTAGCGAATCGGCGAAACATAAATATTCATTACGGAGATCAATGTATTATGGTGGCGCCGCTCTGCGGCTGACAGAACGGACTGGAACGGTAATGACTCTTCTTGACCTCCTCCCCATCATTCGCAAACTCCACGACCAGATCCGCGATGCCGTCGTCGCTTCGTTTGAAAAAAACGCCATCGAGACGCTGGCTCGCGTCGACCACGACGACAGCGCGGGAGACACCATCTATGCCGTCGACCGCGTCAGCGAAGATTTATTGATCGCCTTCGTCGAACGCGAGATCGCCCCGCTTACGCCCGTGGTCCTGATCGCCGAAGGTCTCGCCGAAGGAAAAATCGTGCTGCCGCGCGGCACACGCGAGGAAGACGCGCACTGGCGCATCATCGTCGACCCCATCGACGGCACGCGCGAGATCATGTACCAGAAACGGAGCGCCTGGATTCTCACCGGCATCGCCCCCAACTGCGGTCCGGCCACGTCGCTCGCCGATATCGAACTTGCAGTGCAGACGGAAATTCCGCTGCTCAAGCAGCACCTCTGCGACACGCTGTGGGCGCAGCGCGGCGCTGGCGCGCATGCCGAACGATTCAACCGGCTCACCGGCGAGCGCCAGAAATTGATTCTGAAACCTTCGGGCGCGGACACAATCGCGCACGGCTTCGCCATGATCTCGCGCTTCTTCCCCGGCGCGCGCGACGAACTCGCCGCCATCGACGACGAGATCGCGCGCGGCGCGCTCGGCCCCGTCCAGCACGGCAAAGCCGCCTGCTTTGAAGACCAGTATCTCTCTTCCGGCGGACAACTTTACGAACTGATGGCTGGCCACTACCGCTTCGTCGCCGACATCCGCCCGCTGATGGAACCGCTGTTGCAACGCCGCGGCATCGCGCTGGGCATCTGCTGCCACCCCTACGACCTGTGCACCGAACTGATCGCGCGCGAACTGGGCGTCATCGTCACCGCTCCGGACGGAAGCGCCGTCAACGCGCCACTCACCCTCGAAGCCGACGTGGCCTGGTGCGGCTATGCCAACCCCAAAATCCAAGCGCAGATTGAACCGCTGTTAACGAAGGCGCTGAAAGAAAGAGGGGTTCTGAAATAACTTCATCTGAGGCCCCCAGAAACGTCCGGTACGCCTCGCGCGCGTGTTGCCTTCCCGGTGTCGTCCATCCGCGAAGTGCCACCAGCCAAAATCACACTTTCGTGCGCTGGTATTTTTCAAGATTGTTCAGTAAGGCGATCAGGTACTCAGCGTCGACGGGCTTTGTCAGGTGATCATCGAAGCCTGCTTCATGGGCCTTCTGCTTGTCTTCGGCCTTGCCGTAACCGGTGAGCGCGATCAGGACGATTTTGTCTCCGCCGCTCTGGGCACGGATTTTTTTCGCTACTTCGTAGCCGTTAAAAATGGGCAGGCCAATGTCGATCAGGCACAAATCGCGTGCGCAGGCCAGCGCCTTCTCCACGCCTTCGCGGCCGTCGACGGCCATTTCAAGCGTATGGCCGTTCATCGTCAGGAGCATTTCCATGGCATCGCGGATGTCCGGATTGTCCTCGACGAGCAGGATGCGTCTGGGCGTACTGCGTGAAGATTTTTCGGGCACGACCTCCGCGACGGGAGCCTCTGCCACCTGCGGAAAGCGGACGATGAACTCGCTGCCCTTGCCCAGCCCTTCGCTCTTCGCTTCGACCGTGCCGCCATGCAGCCGCACGAGCTCTCGCACCAGTTTGAGTCCCAATCCCAGGCCGCCCTGGCTGCGTTCCAGCGATTGCGCGACCTGCGTGTATACGTCAAAAACGCGGCCGAGCATGGACGGCTCTATTCCGGCGCCATTGTCTTTAACCCGAATGACGGCCATTCCATTTTCCGCCGCGGCACTGACTTGAATCCGTCCGTTAGGCGGGGTGTATTTGGCAGCGTTGGAAATAATGTTGCCGACGATCTGTTCAACGCGTGCCGGATCGGCGTCGAAATAGACAGGGGGCGTCCTCTGCACGTTCAGCGTGACCTCGTGATTCTGCGCCATAATGAAGGGCCTGCAGGACTCCAGCGCATTGGAAACGGCTACGGACAGATTGACGTTCTCACGCTGCAGCCGCACCTTTCCGTTCTGCAGCCGGGAAATATCGAGCAGGTCGTCGACCAGCCGGATCATGTGGTTGGCCTGGCGTTCGATGATGCCTTGCGCGCGGATGACGGTTGGATCGTCGATCCTGGCCAGGCGCAGAACTTGCGCCGCGCTCTTGATTGGCGCTAGCGGATTGCGAAGTTCATGTGCGAGGACCGCCATGAATTCATCTTTCTGGCGATCGGCCATCGCCAGACGCTCGACCGCATCGTGCAACGCCTCCTCATTCTTCTTGCGCTCGGTGATATCGTCGAAGGACGCGACCGCTCCCTCGACCTCTCCCTGCGCGTTCCTGAGCGCGCAGAAGTTGACGGTGACCGGAAGGCGCGAGCCATCGGGCCGCTCAATGAACAACTCTACATTCCGGCATGCCGTTCCGGTGCGCAGCACTTCCATCATGGGACTCTGTGCATGTGGCAACAGCGTGCCGTTGGGCAGCCAGAGCTTCATCGAGCCGCAGTGCTTCTCGACGCCGATCTCTGGCTCGCGCCCCCAAAGTTCCACGGCGCGGGGATTGTAATTTTGAATCACTGCATTGCGGTCGCACACAAACGCCGCCACGGGCAGCGCGCCATACAGGGCGCGAAAGCGCTCTTCGCTCTGGCGCAGCGCTCCTGCCGTCCGCTCGACCTCGGCCATTTTTTCTTGCAGTTGCGCGTTGAACTTCTCCGCCTCTTCCCGAAGTTCATGCTGGCGCAGGCCGGAGATCAGCAGCGCCTCGTTCATCGCGACGGTCGGGATGGGCGACGGGCCTGTTACGACGGATGTGCGTTCCGTATTCATAAATCTAGAATCCCTCGTAGCGCAGGCATCTGGCCCGCGTGGCCGTCAGCCCCAACGGGGCGAAATGTGAAAGCCAGGGGCGAAGCCCCTGGACAGTGCCCGCGCGCGCGCCCAAGCCCTGAAGGGGCGGCATAAAATTCGTGCCGGATAGCGGGTGCATCGTCATGGCCGCCTTCTATTTCGCCCCTTCAGGGCTTTGAATCGTGCATGCGTCGTTTTCCAGGGGCTGCGCCCCTGGCTATCTCATTTCGCGCCTTTGGCGCTGAACGGCAACGGCTGATCGCGCATCTACTGCGTTACAACACGCAGGCTGGAAGCCTGCGGTACGAACGGGCAGGCTGGAAGCCTGCGGTACGAACATGCAGGCTGGAAGCCTGCGGTACCTTTTGGTCTTCGGCTACCGTTTCATTTTCGACGCCGCTTTCATTTTCGACGCCGGTTTCATTTTCGACGCCGGTTTCCTTTTCGGCTCCGGGTTTCTTTTCGGCTCCGGGTTTCCTTTCGGCTCCGGGTTCCATCTCGGCTCCGGGATCCATCTCTCTTTTGGCTCCGGCGGCATCTCGGCCGGCACCTGGCCGATGCGGTCCGGCAGCCCGCTGGTCAGGCGCGCGTAATCGGTCTGGCGCGGGCCGATCACGACCACGCCTGTGTCGTTAATCACATATTCGCGGAGATCCTTGCTGTGGTTGCCGCCGCGCATTTTGATCACCACCATGACTTTGCGAATCTGGCCGTCAATCTCCACATAACGCAGCCGGATAATGTCATCGGTCAGAAACGAAATCGCGTAGTGACTGAACTGCATCGCGGAAAAGGTGTCCTCGATCTCGACCGTGGTCATGATCGTCACCCCCGCTCCGGTCAGCGCCGCGACCATGCGGTAGAGCGATTCACGAAAGTCGCTGCGGAAATCGGGGGCCAGCGCCATCTCAAAGCCCACCAGCGAATCGATCACCAGGCGCTTGGCGTTGATCCTTTTCACCGCATCGAGGATTTCCTGCATCGTTTCATCCACCGAGAGATCCAGCGGACGCAGGTAAAGTATTTCGAGCATGCCGTTTTTTTGCGGCGTCACCAGGTCGATGCCAAAATTCCTGGCCCGGGACACGTAGCCGTGAGGGCGTTCCTCGAAGATCGCCGCGATGCCCGCTTCTCCGTGGCGCAGGCCATCGGCCAGAAATTGGGTGGACAGCGCCGATTTTCCGGTGCCCGAAGGGCCTGCGATCAGCACGCTGTCGCCTTCCAGAATGCCCCCGTTCATCATCCTATCCAGTTCCGGAACACCGGTGGAAAGACGACGCGGATTGAGCGCTCTCTGTTTCGCTTCTGTCAGACCCAGAGTGCGCGAGAAGGCTTGCAGCCCGTCACCGGTGATGCGGACGGTGTGCAATCCCGGCACCGTGTCCTGCCCGCGCAGCTTCATGATTTGCAATTTTCGCAACACTGAATTGCGCATCGTATTCTGGGTCAGCCAGAACAGGCCGTCGCAGACGGTGAAGACGGGATTGTCGCGCAGTTCCCCCTCGGTATATTCCCCGATCAAAAACGTGGTGGCTTCCCAACTGGTCAGGAACAGAGCCAGCCGCTGGATGAAGGCTTGCAGTTCCGTATCGCCGCTGCTGGCCATCGCTTTGCGCACCACGGTGCGGAAGGAGTCCACCACGACGATGCTGGGATTGGCCGCCTGCACCTCCTTGATAATTTCCTCCAGTACTCCGCCCAAATCCTTCTCCAACAGCACGTCGCTCAGGTTGATAAAGCGGACGGCCTTGCCCAGCTTGGCTGGGTCGAAGAAGGAATACTGCTGCTGGTAGCGCAGCATTTTGATGGCGGGTTCGCCCAGCACGGTGAAATAAAGCGCGGGTCTCTGCGGGGTCGCATTGGCGAAGATGATCTGATGCGCCAGCGTGGTCTTGCCGCAACCCGGCGCGCCCGCGATGATGTTGAAGGAGAATTCCGGCAGCCCGCCGCCCAGGATTTCATCGAGACCGCGCACACCGGTGGGCAGTCGGCGGATTTTCACTTTACTTTGGTTACGCGTGGGCGGTTCTAGTACTTCGCGCGCAGTCGTCTTCTTTTTTTTACTCACGGTTTTTCCTTTTTTAAAAGTTCAAATCGTCGAACTTCGCCTGCGGCCAGATATCCTGAATAATGCCGCTAGTGACGTTGCTGCCGACAAAAGTGATCAGCAACCCCAGCAATTGGGCAATAAGGATGGCTTCTCTTCGTACAAACTGATCGTCAACCGCTTGTGATTCCACCCCGCCGAGACCTTCCAGCGACCCATCCGCGTTCACTTTCACCGCGCTCAGGGTTGGAACGTCGGCGATGGCGAGCATCAGCGCGCGATTGAGCAGCGCCTTGAAGCCGGCGGGTCCGGTAAGTTTGGTCAGTGCATGGCGCAGGTGTTCGCAGACGCGAAATGCGGCGGATTTGTCTCCCGCCGCAGGCTTGCCGGGTAAGGCCTCATAAGTGAGAAGCCGCGCCGCAAAATTAATAAGTTTTGGAGTCGCCCTGCTCATTCGCCCAGCCTTCGAAGTAATGACGCAACAAAACCCATTCACGCTTTTACAACAAGCGCCCCCGTGACGATTACAAAAGGGCTAAGCCGACAGTGACAAGCGCAAGCCGTGGACCACGACTGGCAACAATCTTGGAATTTACTCTAAACCATTTCTCCCTATGACAGTCAGTTCTGGCATTGACGAGCATCTTAATGCAATCTTTTCAGCCTTTGTTTTTCCGGGTGCCGTCGCAGAGAAAAGCCATACGCGACCATCCGAATTTCGGTTGCATTTGTTTTGGAGTCGCCCTGCTCATTCAGCCGGCCCTTGAAGGAATGGCGTCAAAACTGCCACCCGAAAAAGCGAAAGTCCAAATTGCGGATATCTAGCGATCAATAAACGCCGCCATAGCATAGCTCAAATGTGGGCGAATGACAGAAGCTTCTGACACAATCTGCTGTATCGACTTGACAGAAGCGGGCTCAGCGGTACTCTAATTTTCAGAATTCGGCCTGACACATATACACTTCGCAGCGGCTCGCCAGAGCTGGCTCGAAGACAACCGGGCTGCAATTCGAATCTTGGGAATCATTCAAACCAAACAACTGAAGCGCGGGAGAAATTCCGCTTAACGCGTTGCGAACTCGCAGGCAGGATGCCTGCGCTACGACGGCGTGACATAACATGGCCGCATTCGCGGGTGGCGCTGCGAATGTGCTCGTAAATTAGGCTGTGGAGTTTTTGAGAAAATGCTCACGCGCGAAAAGAGATCGCGGGATTGAGGCGGGGCGATGTTGTCTCAGCGCAAAACAGTTACGGGCAGACAGGATGCCTGCGCTACGACATGATGTGCAGTTTTGAACAGCTTTCGCGCGGATCGATTTCATGGGGGGAATGCAGAACAAGGCTGACTGCGGCGCGTGATGTGCATTTTATTTCAAGGCGATAACGGCGCTTAAAAAGCGTCGGGCTTTGAGTTGCGCGTTGTGAAAGTGATAGAGGAATACGCCCCCACAGCCGGTCGTATTTCTCTATCACTTCACTTTATCAATGCGCGACTCAATAGTTTGCGTTGCAAAACAAAAACGAGCGGATAAGACTGGTTCGCTTCTTGAAATACGAGGTCGGAAAAATGGCATCCGCGAGCGGGCGTAATGCTCAGCTTAAGCGTGAAAAAGAGAAGGATGCGGGAGCTGCTGAGCGTCTTGAAAAGACACAGCCTCAGCAATCCGGCGGCGCGACGGTGTCGCAGCCTCCTGTTCAAGACGGCATCGTTTTAAAAAAGGATAGTCCGGAAAAACCGGCGACGACGACTTTGGAATCAACTGGAGAAACGACTATGGCCACTCAGGCCCCACCACCCCCCGCAGCGCCGCCGCCGGCGAAGACCGAGATCATTGTAGAAAAAGGCGTCTCGCTTGGCGAAGTTATTGCCAAGATCGGCATGGTGCCGCAGGATCGCTACCAGATTCGGCGCGACATCAACCTGGGCGGACAGGGCGCCTGCAAGGTGGCCTTCGACCAGATCGCCGAGCGCGAAGTGGTGCTGAAAAGCAGCGGGCCGCAGGGCGGCTGGAGCGCCGAGCGCATCATTAAAGAAGCGCGCATCGCGGCCAAGTTCAATCATCCGCATGTCGTTCGCCTGCTGGAACTGGGTGCCTTCGGCAAGGATCAGGTCTTCATGACCATGCCGTATATTGAAGGCTCCAGCCTGGATGTGGTGATCAAGAAGATTTCCGAGACCGGCATTCCGGGATTGACGGGTTACAGCGTCACCGCGATCGCCGAACTCTTCGACAAGATTTGCTCCGGCATTGAACACGCGCACGGCGCGGGATACCTGCACCTGGACCTGAAGCCGCAGAATGTTGTGGTGGGCAATAAGGGTGAGGTCACGGTCGTCGACTGGGGCGTCAGCCAGTGCACCACCGCAGAGCCGGGCAAACGTTTCGCGACCAGCGAAACGCCCGTGGCCAATCCAACGTTGAACACCACGCTGGCCGGTTCAATGGCCAATGACCCGACGGTGCGCGCGATCGGCACGCCGGCGTTCATGGCGCCCGAGCAGTGGTCGGGCGATCCGGG
>Ga0105047_10010682_pt1 | contig 14984 bp, 7 predicted proteins | sample MAT04_FD_78384 | JGI IMG/M metagenome (GOLD analysis project Ga0105047, IMG submission 78384) | Freshwater microbial communities from Lake Fryxell liftoff mats and glacier meltwater in Antarctica - MAT-04 (megahit assembly) | ecosystem: Environmental > Aquatic > Freshwater > Ice > Liftoff... | reverse complement strand
GGGCCTCCAACGCCTCCGTCAGCAGGACGATGAGCGCCTCGAGCTGCACGTCGGCCGAGGAGCCGACCTCCTCGTCGGAGCCGTCCAGGGCCCTGGCCGCGAGCCCCGCCTTGTCGTCGATCAGCTGGGCGATCTTCGGGTCGATGGTCTGCGCAGCGATGATCCGCCACGCGGTGACCGGTTCGGTCTGGCCGATGCGGTGCACGCGGTCGATGGCCTGGGTCTGCTCCGCCGAGGTCCACGACAGCTCGGCCAGCACGACGTTCGAGGCGACCTGGAGGTTGAGCCCCACCCCGGCAGCGGTCAGCGAGCACACCACGACGGCGACATCGGGGTCGGTGAGGAACGCCTCGATGTTGGCCTTGCGCACCTTCGGGGTCTGGTTGCCGCGGATCGAGGCGTAACCGACGCCCCGCTTGGCGAAGGTGCGCTCGGCCGTGTCCATGACGTCGATGTGCTTGGCGAAGAACACCACCTTCCCGACGCTGCGGGCCAGCTGGGCGGCGTAGTCGGCGGCGAGGCCGGCCTTGGCCTGCCCGATGCGGCGCATCACCGTGAACACGTTGTCGCCGGTCTTGTCCGAGCCGGCGCTCTTGCGCTCCCACTCGGCGACCTTGCGCACCAGGTCGTGGTCGATGCCCTCGCCCACGACGGTGACCTTGCGAGCGGCGAGGGTGGCCGTGTAGCGCGCCACCAGGCGGCGGGCCAGCTCCTGCTCCGCGGCACGGATCGAGCGGCCGGCCTCGTCATCCAGCTCGACGGGCAGGTCCGCGACGCGGCGGGCCGGGATGTCGGCGGCGACGTCGACCTTGCGCCGTCGCACGATGCCGAGGTCGATCACGCTGGTGCGCGCGGCCGCATAGAACCCGCGGTCGGCGGGGGTCAGGCCGGTCGTCTCGAGCGCCGCCATCAGGGCATGCCGGGGCTTCTTCTCGCCGATCCAGCCGAGGAACTGCCAGATGGCCGTGAAGTCCTCGATGTCGTTGATCAGCGGCGTGCCCGTGAGCGCCATGAACAGGGCGTTGCGGCGGCGGGCCCGGATGCGCTCGGAGAGCTGGAGGACGTGCTGCGAGCGCTGCGAGGACTTGTTCTTGATGAAGTGCGCCTCGTCGACGACCATGCCGCGGAAGCCGTGGCTGCCCAGCCAGCCCACGTGCCGGTCGAGGATCTCGTAGTTGACGATGACGACGTCGGCGAAGCCGTCGATGGTGTCGCCATCGCCGTGCACGACCGTGGCCACCCGCCGCGGGGTCCACAGCCCGGCCTCGTGCGCCCAGTTCGCCTTGACCACGTTCGGCACGACCACGAGCAGCGGGAAGGCGTCCGCGGCATCGGCGGCGAGCAGGGCCTGTGCGGTCTTGCCCAGGCCCGGCTCGTCGGCGAGCAGGAAGGTGCGGTGGCCGGCCGCGGCTGCCGCCACGACCTGGGCCTGGTGGTGCATGAGCTCGAGCCCGCGGATGCCGTGCACCACGCCCGCCGGCTCGGGCAACGGCATGCAGGTGGCGTCGCCGCCGTACTCGAAGGCGCGGAACAGGGGGTTCAGCAGCTCCCAGTCGCCGAGCCGGTTGGTGGTCGGGCGAGGCGCCGGCACGGCCGAGAAGTCGGGGGCCAGGAAGGGGTTTGCGAGCTGGCGGGCGATGACCGTCTGCGGAACCACGCGGCGCGTCGGAGGTGCCGCGTCTGCGGTGGCCTCGGGCTCGCGCACCTCCGGCACGGGCTCGCGGCCTGCCGCCCGGAGCAGGTCGTTCTTCAGGGTCACCGCCGAGAACGCCACGACCGCACCCTCGGCCAGCAGCTCCAACAGCGAGGTGTCACGGGCCGCCGTCTTGGCCAGGATCGTCGCGATGCCGTCGAGCCGGGTCAGCACCGCCGTGCGCTCCGCCTCCGGCACCGACGGGTCTTCCTTGACCCGGGCGCGCTCCTCGCGCACCAGGAGTGCGACGACCTGGTAGGCGGTGCGGCCGCTCGGGCGCACCTTGCCACGCTGTGCGGCGGCCTCGACCTGCCGCACGGCCTTGGCCAGGACCGGGATGATGCCCTCGTCGTCACCGGCGCGCGAATGACGCCGGTCGCGCGGCGCGGTGCGCGGCGCGCCGGCACGGCGCGAAGCTCGCTGTGCCAAACGGTTCCTTCTCGAGTCGGACACGGCACGGGGCCGCGTTCGGCGCCCGGTCTCCCGGGCTCGGTGCGACGTGGCCTCGCGTCAGCGGCGCCACCACCGGCCCACCGCGAACGCGTGCCGAGGACCAGGCCCGGCCCCCGTGTCGCTGACGCGTCGTCGCCGAACGACGCCAATCCTACGTGCTCGATGACGAGGACGGCTGCCGCGTCGTCCGGTTCTTCCCCGCCACCCCGTGCGGGTTGTTCCTCGCCACCGCGTGCGGGTTGTTCCGCTCTACCGCCTGCGGGGGGTCGCCGGAATCTCGATGGCCGATCCGGGGCGGGCTCCCCGAGGCCCCGACCGACACCCCTGTCGACCCCAGCGGCTCAGCGGAGCCCGAGGGTCGAGCTCCGGCCCAAAGATTCGACATAGTTTTGACACAGATGGGCTCCGGGTCGTCGCGCGCCCTAGCCTGAGCAGATGGGGAGCCCACACGACGCGTCGTTCCCTGCGGCGAGCGCGGCCGCAGGCGCCTGCTCGCCACCGGTGGTGGAGGCGTTGGACGCCGTGCGGCGCGCGCCGAGCATCGTCAGGGGCATGCGCCTGGCCGACGACCTCGTCGCCGCCGCGGCCGCGGACACCGACGGCGCATCCCTGCCTGCACTGGTGGCCGCCGTGGGGGACCCGGGCGACGCGGTCACCGCCATCGCGGCCGTCCACGCACTGGGGGCGATGCCGGGAGCAGTCGGGCGAGCCGCCCTCGTCGCGGTGCTCGACGTCGCCGAGCCGCACCTGCGTGAGCACGCCGCGTGGGCTCTGGGCGCCGGGCCCATCGCACCGGTCGCTCTCGAGCCCCTGGTCGACCTGGTGGCCTGCGGAGGCTTCGCGGGCATGCTGGCGCAGCGCACTCTCGAGACGTGGGCCGCCGCGACGCCCGACGACGTCGTGGCCGCGCTCGAGCACGGGTTGACCAGGACGCGGGATGCCGGGGCGCGGGCCCGGCTCGTCGAGACCGTGGGCCTCGCCCTCGGCGAGCCGGCCACCCACCTGCTTCTCTCGAGCGCCGTCGACGAGTCGGAGTGGCCCGAAGCACGGGCCGCCGCGGTCGCGGCGCTGGGCGACGACCTGCGCGATGGCGTGCGCGACGACCTGCGCGACGGCGTGCGCGACGGCGTGCGCGATGGCAGCGTCGCCCGGGTGCTCGACCGACTGGCCGACGGCTACGGTCCCCTCGCCGACACCGCCCGAACGGCTCGAAACGACCTGCGGGTGGCCGCCGATCGGGCGAGCGGCGGCACCGGGCACCGGGGTCCCCGGCACCCATCCGGCCGGTCCGTCGTGCAGCTCTTCCTCCACGCCGACATCGACGCCTCGCTCACCCACGCAGGGCGGGGCGACAACGGCGGGATCGCGACCCTGCTCGTCCAGCTCGGTGACGCCCTCGTCGAGGGTGCCGGAGCGACCACCCGCACCATCACGATCTCGCGAGGCGGCCCGGCCGACGGCCTCGCCGGGCTGCACACCTTGGTCGAGCCGGGTCACCACTACGCCCGCGTCCCACTGTGGGGGCCGCCCGTGCACCTCGCCGACGCCTGGCCGCTGCGCGTCGCGGCGCGCCGTGGCATCCGCCGCATCCTGCGCGCCGCTGCACCCGTCGACGTGCTGCACCTGCGGATGGCCGACGTGGGCTCGATGGCTGCCGCCGAGGTGGCCGAGGAGCTCGCCGTGCCCGTCGTCTTCACCCTCGCGCCCGACCCCCATGCCCAGGTCGACGCGTGCGAAGCGGCCGGCACGCTTTCCCGACGCGGGTTCGGCGAGGCCGACCACCTCGAGCACCTCGTGGCCCGCGACCGGCTGCTGCGCCACATCGCCGACCGGTCGGCCCACCTGGTGCTCTTCCCGCGACCTGAGCTGCACCAGGACATCTGCCGGCTGCTCGGTGTCGACCTCACCGAGCCGGACGTACGGGCGTGCGTGGTGGCCGAGGGCGTCGACCTCGTCGGCATCCGCCGGGCTGCGGCCGCCGTCGGTGCCACCCGTCACGAAGGTGTCGAGCCCTCGCCGGCCCTGGCCGACCTCGACTCCCTGCTGCAGACGCTGCCCCCGCAGCGGCGCAACCTGCCCCTGCTGCTCACCGTCGGTCGGCTGCACCCGGTCAAGGGGGTGGCCATGCTCGCCGAGACCTGGGCGACGCGTGCGGACCTGCGTGACCGCTGCAACCTGCTGGTCGTGGGGGGCGACCTGCACACGCCGACCGACGACGAGGCCGGGCAGCTGGAGCGCATCGCCGCCGCGGTGCCGCCCACTCAGGCGGCGTGCCGGGGGCTGCTGCTCGCCGGGCACCGCCCACACGCGGTCGTCGCCACGTGGATGGCGGCAACCCGGCTCGGGCGGCCGGGCCTCGCCGCACCCGATGGGGTGTACGTCTGCGCCAGCGTGAAGGAGGAGTTCGGCATCGCGATCCTGGAGGCGATGGCCTCCGGGCTGGTCGTCGTGGCCCCGGCCGGCGGCGGCCCGCCGACCTACGTCGAGGAGGGCGTCACCGGCGTCCTCGCCGACACCTCGGATGCCGACGCGCTCGCGCAGGCCGTGACGCGAGCACTGGCGCTGTCCCACGACGCCGAGGCGTCGACGCGTGCCGACGCGGCCCGGGCGGGGGTGCGCGACCGCTTCGGCATCGGCACCATGGCGGCGGCGCTCGACAGCGTCTACCAGCGGGTCGCGTCGCAGCACGACGACCACTCGACGGCCCCGAGCCGGCGACCGGCCGCCGCCGGGCTCGCTCCCCAAGGGGCCGGATCGTGACCCTGCTGGTCATCAGTCCCGACTACGCCTCGCACCTCTACCCCCTCGCCACCGTGGCCACGGCCTGGCAGGAGGCGGGTGAACGGGTGGTGGTCGCCACCGGGCCCGCCACCGCCGAGATCGTGCGCAGCTTCGGGTACGACCGCACGCACCTGCAGCTCGGCCGCGGGTCGAACCCCGGTGTGATCCGGGCCGAGCAGCAGCCCACGGGCGAGGACGAGGCGTTGCGCGGGTTCTTCGACGCGACTCGTCGGGGCGCTGCAGAGACCCTGGCGTTCCAGGCCCGGGCGCGCCGATCGGACCTCCTGTGGGACCCGGTCGGGGTCGCGCGCGAGGTGCTGCGCGTGGTCGACCGCGTGCAGCCGGATGCCGTGGTCGTCGACCATCTCGCGTTCGGCGCGCGCCTTGCCCTGTCCGCCAACGGGATCCGGCACGCCGACATCGTCCTCGGACACCCCTCCGCCCTTCCGGTGGGCGATGAGGTGTACGGCCTTCCGCCCGCCTTCCCCCGCTGCCTCCGGCCGGCCGCCGACGAGCTGGCCGCGCTGCGAAGCCTGTGCGAGACCGTTCGCGACGAGTTCACGAAGCAGTGGAACGCGGCGCTGTCGCAGGTGGCACCGGCGGCTGCCCCGAGCCAGGACGCCTTCGCCGAGACAGGTGACGTGCTCCTCCTCAACTACCCCGGCGAGCTCCACGCGGCCGAGCGCACCGCCCTGCTCCCCCCGCACACGTTCCTCGGGTCTGCGGTGCGCACCGAGCCGCGCGACGAGGAGGTGGCGGCCTGGCTCGCCGCCACCGACCAGCCCGTCGTCTACGTCAGCCTGGGCAGCTTCCTGTCCGTGCGCGGCGACGTGCTGGCCGCGGTGGCCGAGGCGTTGCGCGGCCTCGACGTGCGCGTCGCACTGGCGAGCGGGTCCACCCAGCGCAAGGACCTCGGGGCGGTCCCCGCCTCCTGGCTGGTGCGCGAGGTGCTGCCCCAGGTGACCCTGCTCGACCGCGCCGCGGTGGCCGTCTCGCACGGTGGCAACAACAGCGTCACCGAGGCATTGACGGCCGGGGTGCCGCTGCTGCTGCTGCCGTTGTCCACCGACCAGTTCGCCGGCGCGGCCGCGATCGAGGATACCGGCATCGGTGCGGTGCTCGACCCGAATGCGCTGTCCCTGAGCGACATCCACGCCGCGGTGCAGCGCCTCCTCGACCTGCCGGTGCACGCCCGTGAACGGCTGCACCGGCTGCGCGCCGACCTCGTTGCCGTGCCGGGGGCCCGGCGTGCGAGGGCAGCGCTGGAGCCCGCCGGCTGACTGCGCGCCGTCGGTGTGGCGCTGCCGGGGCGCTGCCAAGGCGCTGCCGGGGCACCGCCAGGGCACCGCCGCGAGCCCGTGCGTGGACCGTTCGGTGTCGTTATCGATTCGTGATGTTCCTTAGCCCCCATGGGCGCACGCGCATGGCAAGTATCGAGTCAGAAATGTAAGCGCTTTCAACGTCGAAGGCAGTGACATGGGTTCCAGCGAGGAAGCACGCCGAGGGGCGACGATCTACTCCGTCGCCGACCACGCCGGCGTCTCCATCGCGACCGTGTCCCGGGTGCTGCAGGACTCCCCCGTGGTGTCCGAGCGCACCAAGCGCAAGGTGCTCGACTCCGTCGACGAGCTCGCCTACCTCCCGTCCGGTGCCGCCCGCAGCCTGGCCGTGCGCCACCACGACACCTACGGCCTGGTCCTGCCCGAGCTGGGTGGGCCCTACTACGCCGAGCTCCTCATCGGCTTCGAGACCCGGGCCGCCGAGCTCGACCAGAGCGTCATGCTCGTGCTGGCCGGCACCAAGGAGGACCGCGACCGGGCGTTGCGCACCCTGGCCACCCGGGTCGACGGCATCGCCGTGCTCGGCTCGGACCCCGCCAGCGTCGGCAGCGGCGCCAAGCCCGTCGTCGTGATCGCCGGGCACGCGCGGGCCGGTATCGAGGCGATCGCCGCGGAGAACGTCGAGGGCGCCCGCCGCCTGACCGAGCACCTGCTCGAGCACGGCCGCACCCGGCTGGTCTTCGTCGGCGACACCGACGCCGCACCCGACCTGCTCGAGCGCTACGAGGGCTTCGTCGCCGCCCACCACGAGCGCGGCCTGACGCCGGCCGAACCGGTGCGCGCCGAGTTCCGCGAGCCCGAGGGCACCGCGGTGGCCGAGCGGCTGCTCGCCGGCGACATCACCGCCGACGCCCTCGTCTGCGGCAACGACGAGCTCGCCCTGGCCATCATGGCTCGCCTCATGGACGGCGGCGTCGAGGTGCCCGCCGACATCGCGATCGCCGGCTGGGACGACGTCATGGCCGCCCGCTACGTGCGCCCCGGCCTCACCACCGTGCGCCAGCCGGTGCAGCAGCTGGGCGCCCTCGCCGCAGACCGGCTGCACGACCTCGTCTCCGGCGCCACCCCCCGAACCGAACGCCACGTCCTCGACACGGAGGTGGTTCTCCGCAGCTCGTGCGGCTGTCCCCCGGGTGTCGCGGCCGGTGAGCGACCGGCCACCCCACCTCCCGCCGGCTCGCCCGGCACCCCTGACCTGTCCTCCACCGAGTCAATGCACCCCACCAGAAAGTGAGAACCCGATGAGACGCACCCGCGCCCTCACCCTGGCCAGCGTCACCGCGCTCGCCCTGACCGTGTCCGCCTGCGGACGCGAGGCCGCCGACAGCGGTTCGGCCGCCGAGACCGGCAAGGCGGTGAGCTCGGGCGCTGCCACGGGCACCATCACCGTGTGGGCCATGGGCGCCGAGGGCGCGAGCCTGCCCGGCCTCACCAAGGAGTTCGAGGCCGCCAACCCCGGCGTCAAGGTGCAGGTCACCGCCATCCCGTGGGATGCCGCGCACGACAAGTTCACCACCGCCATCACCGCGAACAAGACCCCCGACGTCGCGATGGTCGGCACCACCTGGATGGGTGAGTTCGCCGGCATGAAGGCACTCGACCCCACGCCGGCCGAGGTCGACAAGTCGGCCTTCTTCGAGGGCGCGCAGAAGACCACCGAGGTCGCCGGCACGTCGTTCGGTGTCCCGTGGTACGTCGAGACCCGACTGGTCTACTACCGCACCGACCTGGCCAAGAAGGCCGGCATCACCACGCCCCCCACCGACTGGGACGGCCTGAAGTCGATGGCCAAGGCGATGCAGGACAAGGCCGGCGCGAAGTACGGCATCGGCCTTCAGGCCGGTGGCACCGGATCCTGGCAGTCGATCATGCCGTTCGCGTGGTCCGCAGGCGCCGACCTCACCAAGGACGACGGCAAGGCCTACAACTTCGACAGCCCCGAGATGCTGAAGGCCTCGCAGTACTACCAGTCGTTCTTCACCGACGGCATCGCCGACAAGGCAGCGCCGGCGACCCCGACCACCGAGCCCGACTTCGCCAGCGGCAAGGTGCCGATGTTCATCTCCGGCCCGTGGATGATGTCCGCGGTCGAGAAGGCCGGTGGCGAAGGCTTCAAGGACAAGTACGACGTCATGCAGATCCCGGCCGACGTCAAGTCGTCGTCCTTCGTCGGTGGGTCGAACCTCGTCGTCTTCAAGAACACCAAGAACCGCGACTCCGCGTGGAAGCTCGTGAACTGGCTCTCGGACCCCAAGACCCAGGTCAAGTGGTACGGCATGTCCACCGACCTCCCCTCGGTCAAGAGTGCCTGGCAGGACCCGGCCCTCACCGCTGACAGCAAGCTCGCCGTCTTCGGCAAGCAGCTCGAGACCGCCCAGGCCCCGCCGTCGTTCCCGACGTGGGAGCAGGTCGTCACGTCCTACGACTCGGAGATGGAGAAGGTCACCAAGACCGGCGCCGACCCGGCAGCCGCCTTGCAGACCGTGCAGAAGCAGGCCGAGTCCATCGGCACCGGCAGCTGATCATGTCCACCGCCACCGAGCGCGACGCCGGCGTCGGCGCCGCTCGCCCCGGCCCCACCGGGCCGGCCGCCCCCTCCCGCAAGCGCGTCGGTTCGCGCCTGCGGGAGGGGCGGGCGGCGTGGATCCTCGCGCTGCCGTTCCTGCTGTTGTTCGCCGTCTTCACGGTCTGGCCGGTGTTGCAGTCGCTCTTCATGAGCTTCACCGACACCAAGGCCAAGGACCTCAAGACGCCGTTCTCGGTCGACGTCATCGGCTTCGAGAACTTCACCAGGGCCCTCAGCGACGACACCTTCCTGCGGGCAGCCCGCAACACGGCGTACTTCGTCCTCGTGGGCGTGCCCCTGACCCTGACGCTCGGTCTGGCCGCCGCGGTGGCCCTCGATCGCGGCATCACCAAGTTCCGGTCGGCGTTCCGGCTGGGCTTCTACACCCCGGTCGTCACCTCGATCGTCGCGGTGGCCGTGGTCTGGCAGTTCCTGCTCCAGACAGAGTTCGGCCTGATCAACACGGTGCTGGGCTGGGTCGGCATCCCCGGGCCGAACTGGCTCGGCGACCCCAACTGGTCGATGCCGGCGCTGATCATGATGGCCTCCTGGCGCAACTTCGGCACCTCGATGATCATCTTCCTCGCCGGGCTGCAGGCGGTGCCGTGGGCGCTGCACGAGGCCGCCGCCATCGACGGCGCCAACGCGTGGCAACGGTTTCGGCACATCACGATCCCGTTGATGCGCCCCATCATCCTGTTCGTCAGCGTGATCACGATGATCGGCTACCTGCAGTTCTTCGAGGAGCCTTTCGTCATGACCAACGGTGGCCCGCTCGACAGCACCATCTCGATGTCGATGTACACGTATAAGCAGTTCGGCTTCGGGAACTACGGGTATGCAGCCGCGCTCAGCTACCTCATCTTCATCGTGATCGCGATCGTCACGGCGATCCAGTTCCGGTTCCTGCGAGAGAACCAGTGAGGCCGTCATGAACTCATTACAGGCCAAGGGCAAGTGGTGGCTCTACCTGCTGCTCACGGTGTCCGTGGTGGCCGTCGCCGCACCGTTCATCTGGATGGTGGTCGGCAGCCTCAAGCCCACGACCGAGCTGCGTCAGGTGCCGCCCACCTGGTGGCCGCAGAACCCGTCGCTCGACAACTACTCCCAGCTGTTCTCGCAGCTCAGCTTCGGCACCTACTTCGCCAACTCGGCCGTCGTGGCCGTCGCCGTCACGGTGGGGAACCTGGTCTTCTGCTCGATGCTCGGCTACGCCCTGGCGATGCTCAACTTCCGCGGCAAGAACGTCGTGTTCGTCGCGGTGCTCGCCACGCTGATGATTCCGGGCGTCGTCACCTTCGTGCCGTTGTTCGTGCTCGTCGCCAACGCCGGGCTGGTCGACAGCCTGCCGGGCCTGGTGCTGCCGTTCCTCGTCGCGCCGTTCGGCGTCTTCCTGATGCGGCAGTTCATCCTCGGCCTGCCCCGGGACCTGCTCGACGCGGGCCGGGTCGACGGCGCCGGCGAGCTTCGGATCTTCTTCCGGATCATTCTGCCCCTGTGCGGGCCGGCGCTGGCGACGCTCGGCATCCTCACCTTCCTCGGCAGCTGGAACAACTTCCTGTGGCCGCTGGTGGTGGCCCAGACCGAGAACACCTACACCCTGCCCGTCGCCCTGGCCCTGTACTCCAAGGGCCAGAACTCCACGAACTACGGGTTGCTGCTGGCCGGGGCGACCGTCGTCGTGATCCCCATCCTGCTGCTCTTCCTCGCCTTCCAGCGCAAGGTCATCGAAGGCATCGCCACCACCGGCATCAAGTAGTCGACCTCGCCCGGCACCACCGGGCCACCACGACCGTGCACCCCACGAAACGGAGTCAGCACCATGACCGACCAGGCCACCCCTATGCCTTCCACCAGCTCCACCAGCTCCACCAGCTCCACGCCCTCGCGGCTCGACCTCGGCCTCGCGGCCCCCGGCCGCCGTGGCTTCATCGTCGGTGGCACCGCGATGCTCGCCGCGCTCGGCCTGAGCCCGGATGCCGTCGCGGGCTCGGGCGGCTCGGCCGGCTCGGCCGGCTCGAGCGGCCCTCCCGGCTCGAGCGGCAAGGGTGACCACCACCATCCCAAGGGCGCGCCGAACACCCGTCTCCTGCACCGCTGGGCGCGCGACACCTGGCACAGCATGGACGCCATGACCGACCCTCGCACCGGCCTGCCGGCTGACAACATCCCCGAGTCGCTGGCGGCCCGCGACCGGTCGGGTTTCACCTCCCCGACCAACATCGGCGGCTACCTGTGGTCGACCGTCGTCGCCCGTGAGCTCGGCATCATCTCGAAGAAGGAGTGCACCGCACGCCTGACCCGCACCCTTCGCACCCTGCTGCGCATGGAGCACCACGAGGCCAGCGGGATGTTCTTCAACTGGTACGACGAGGCGACCGGCGACACGCTGCGGATCTGGCCGGAGGACGGCAAGCCCGTCGAGCCGTTCGTGTCGAGCGTCGACAGCGGCTGGCTCGGCGCGGCGCTGCTCGTCGTCAAGAACGCCGACCGCAAGGCCGGCCCCCTGGCCGCGAAGCTGTTCGACCGGATGCGCTGGGACGCCTTCTACAACCCCGGTGACGGCGCCGGCGGCCACCCGACCGTGCGCACGGGTGGGCTCATGCACGGCGGGTTCTTCCCGTTCGCAGACGGCCGCCTCGGCGGCACCTACGTCGGCACCCACATCGGCGGCGACCCGGTCTGGCTGACCAAGCACCACTACGACACGATCGTCTCCGAGACCCGGATCACCAGCTATCTGGGCATCCTCACCGGTCAGGTGCCGGGGCGGCACTACTACGCACCGTGGCGCACCCTACCGGCCACCTGCGACTGGTCGTGGCACGAGATGCAGCCGGTGGGGGAGACGCGCACCTACCTCGGCATCGACGTCTACGAGGGCGCCTACACCTACCGCGACATGCACATCGTGCCCGGTTGGGGCGGAAGCATGTTCGAGGAGCTCATGCCGGCCGTCTTCGTGCCGGAGGAGAAGTGGGCGCCGCGCAGCTGGGGCGTCAACCACCCGCTGCACGTGCGCGCCGAGCGCGAGCACGGCCTCGAGGAGGCCGGCTACGGCTACTGGGGCTTCTCGCCCTCGAGCAACCCGGACGGTGGCTACCGCGAGTACGGCGTCGACGCGCTCGGGATCAACCCCGAGGGCTACTTCTCCGACCAGCAGATGACCAACCTCGACCTCGGCTTCGGCGACTGCCGCAAGGCCACCAACCCCGACCCCACCTACGGCGACGGCGTGGTCACCCCCCACGCCTCGTTCCTCGCGATGATGTTCGAGCCGCGTCAGGCGACCGCCAACCTCGCCAGGATCGAGAAGGACCTCGGAGCCTATGGAGACGGTGGCTTCTTCGACGCGGTGGCCGTGCGCAGCGGCACGATCGCCCGGCGCTACCTCTCGCTCGACCAGGCCATGGTCATGGGCGTCCTCGGCAACGTGCTCGGCAAGGACGTGCTGCGTCGCGCCTTCAGCACCAAGCGCGTGGAGAAGGCGCTGCGCCCCGTGATCGGCATCGAGCGGTTCGGCGCAGGAACCATCGACTCCTGAGCCGGCCCCGCCTGCTCACGACGTGTGCTGCCGCCTGGGCCCGGCAGCACACGTCGTGCTCGGCGGACACGACACGACCACGACGCCACGAGGGGACACGGCAGTGACGGACACCATCCCAGACGAGGGCGGGCCCCACGTGCTCGGGTCGACCGCGGGCCTGCGCGCGGTTGTCATGGATGGCGGCGCGCCGGCCTCGCTGCGCACGGACCGCATCGAGCTGGTGCAGCACGCGGCCTCCGCCTTCGCCCCGGGGCTGCTCCAGCTCTGGCTTCGCGACCGCGCGACCGGCCGGTGCTGGCCGTTGCTCGGGGCCGGGTCGGGCTCCACCGCCCACACCCGGGGCGGTGACCTGGTCGTCACCGGGCAGGCCGACGACGAGCTCGGCTGGAGGGTGACCCTCACCCTCGACCCCGCCGACACCGCCTGGGCCTGGCACGTCGAGGTGCTCAACCACGGCGCTGTGCGACGTGAGGTGGACGTCGTGCACGCTCACGACCTCGCCCTCGCGGCACCCGGGGCGCTGCGCACCAACGAGCTGTACGTGAGCCAGTACCTGGACATCGTGCCGCTGCACGGCGACGGGTTCGGCACGGCCATCGCGGTGCGCCAGAACCTCGCCCAGGCCGGTGTCATCCCGTGGTGCGTGATCGCCTGCACCACCCCCGTGGTCGCGTGGGCGACCGACGCGCTCGACGTTCACGGTGTGGCGGCACGCGCCGGACGCCCTCCTGTCGGTCTCGGTGGTGACCTGCCGTCCCGGCGACGGCAGCACGAGCACACCCTCGCCACGCTGCAGACGGCACGCTGGCGGCTGGACCCCGGTCAGCGCCTGACGACCTCCTTCGCCGGCCTCCTGGTGCAGGACCATGCGGGCGCCACGTCCGACGCCGACGTCCGGCTCGTCCATCAGGCGCTCGACCTCGCCCGCAGCGCGGCTGCGGCCCTTTCCGCAGGCCCGCCACAGCAGGCGACCGCATCCGGTGCGGGACTCGCTGCACCCACCGGCGTGTACGACTTCGGCCGCACCCTGGCCGCCCGGCCGGCGACCGACGCCGAGGTCGAGCGGCTCTGGCCGCGCCCCTGGCGAGCCGTCGAGCGCGGGGAGGACGGCTCGCTGCTGTCCTTCTTCACGGCCGACGACGAGCACGTGGTGACCCAGGCCAAGGAGGTCGCGACCCTGCGACCCCACGGCACGATCCTGCGGACCGGCGACACGGCTGTGCCCGAGCCCCGTTCGCTCACCGTGACGAGCTGGATGACAGGGTCCCCGCTGTCGTACCTGACGCGAGGCCACGCCTCCGACGGCCGCCTCCTGACGACCGTGCGCGGCTACCTGGGTCTGCACCGCGACTACGGGGTCCGGGTGCTCGTGGAGGTGGCGGACCGGTGGCGACTGCTGGACCTGCCGTCCGCGTTCGCGATGACCCCGGACGGCGCCCGCTGGGTGTACGTGGTCGAGCCCGACGGGGATGCCGGTGACGACGGAGGCGTGTTCGAGGTCCGGACTACCGCCCCACCCGCCGACCACGTCGTCCGGCTCTGCGTGCACGTCACGTCGGGTCGGGAACGGCGAGTGATGCTCGCCCTGCACCTCGCGACCGGCACCGACCCGCTCCCCGCTCCCCCCGGCGCCACTGAGGTCCACGAGCGTCCCGACGGCGTCGTGGTGGACCTGCCGGCCGCGACGATGACGCTGCGCAGCGGCACCCCCCTGACCGTCAGCGACGACGGCCCCCTCTTCGACGACGGCCGCAGCCGCCGCGCCTGCGTCGTGACGCTGCGCACCGAACCCGGCCCGGGGCTCGACGTCGAGGTCACCGTCGACCCCGCCGGGACGGCCGCCGCCGTGCCAGCCGTTCACGACGAAGGGGCCGGGACGGAGCAGGAACACGCCGGCGACTGGTGGCGACAGGTCACCGCCCTGCGCATCGGCGAGCCAGCCGACGCGGCCGACGCGGCCGACGCGGCCGACGCGGCCGACGCGGCCGAGGCGCTCGCCGTGAGCCTGCCCTGGCTGGTCCGTGACGCCCTGGTGCACTTCCTGTCACCGCGCGGCCTCGAGCAGTTCACGGGGGGCGCCTGGGGGACGCGGGACGTGACGCAGGGTCCGCTCGAGCTGCTGCTGGCCCTGGACCGGCAGGCCGACGCGCGCGCCCTGCTGCTGGCCGTCTTCGCCGCCCAGAACGCCGACGGCACCTGGCCCCAGGCGTTCGGCTTCCTCCCGGGGGACGAGCACTTCCGGATGGAGCCGTCGCACGGTGACGTCGTGCACTGGCCCGTCCTCGCCGTCGGCCGCTACCTCCTGGCGTCCGGTGACGCCACGCTGCTGGAGGAGACGGTGCCCTGGTACACCCCGGTCGACGCGCCTGCGGTGCCTGCCTCGACGATGCGCTCCCACCTCGAGCGCGCCCTGACCGGCGCACGGGAGCACCTCCTGCCGGGGACCAGCCTCGTGGCGTACGGCCACGGCGACTGGAACGACTCGCTGCAGCCGGTCGACCCGACCATGGCGGCGACGATGACCAGCGCGTGGACCGTGACGTTGCACCACCAGTCGCTACAGACCCTGGCCGAGGGGTTGGAGACCGTGCAGGGTGAGGACGC